>Ga0180009_10007082_pt1 | contig 11582 bp, 7 predicted proteins | sample OS_PC_MetaG_FD_123537 | JGI IMG/M metagenome (GOLD analysis project Ga0180009, IMG submission 123537) | Groundwater microbial communities from the Aspo Hard Rock Laboratory (HRL) deep subsurface site, Sweden - OS_PC_MetaG | ecosystem: Environmental > Aquatic > Deep subsurface > Groundwater...
CGTGTGGCCCGAATGTGATGCAATCGATCAACCCTGAGGATTGCGAACAACCGATCATATTGGCACCGTCATTGCCTTGCGCAAGCCGCACCCCAGCACACTTTGCCAGCAACGTTTCAAGCAGATCAGGCGGAAGCTGGAGATAGGCCGCATGGAAGACGCAATGTTCAACCCGGAATTCAGGCAGGGAACTCAGGAATATTTCTAACGTCCGTTCGATCGTTTTACGCCCCTCTTCAAAGGACAAATCCATGAGGCGTTCGTGTGCCCACCCATGCGGGGCGACATCATGACCCGCGCTAAGGGTGTCGCGCCAGAATGCCCAGTCAGCGAAAACCCCATTTAGATGTGCGCTGTCTTGCGACTGTTCGGGCGAGGCCATAACACAAAAAGTAGCCCGAACTCCTTGCTGTTCAAAAATTTGGCGCGTTTGCTGGCTTGATGTCAGAAAGCCGTCGTCGAAACAGAAACTGATAGTCTTCGGCTTCATTGTAAAAGCTCGTAGAAATTTTTTGTCCAGACATGCTCACGGCGGATATCTTCGACGCATGCCGCAGGCAATGGCCCCGCCTCGACTGCCGCAATCGCGGCGTTAACCTGCTCTTTGCCTGCCATTCCCAATGCGATGCATGATACTGCCGAATCCGATAGCACGAAACGCATGGCCAGCTCCGCCAGCGAAGGAGCCTGTTCCGGAACGAACCCGACGAGAAGTTCCTTTACCCTGCGACGATACTCAGCCGTCGGCGCATTTTTCAGGAACGGGATCGAACCAAACTCATCCTCGCCAAGCAAGCGTGCCAAGCCGCCGCTATCCAGCACGCAGCGCGCTATCACACCTGTGCCGGCGCGGGCGGCAGCCGGGAGCAAGGCGTTCATCGGCCGTGATTCGAATAAGTTGACGATGGTTTGAACACCGTCAATGCGCCCGCTGCCGACCAGTTCGAGCAAGGAGTCGTGCTCGTGATCCTGAGCGCTCACCGCGATCAGACCGACTTTACCCTCATTTCGTAGTCGCTCCAGTGTCTCAAGCCAGACCAGCTCATGCGTCCATCGGTAGTGCCATTGATGCAGGTGGACGATGTCGAGTCGTTCGACGCCCAATGTCGTTAGGCTGCGATCCACCGATGAAGTGATGTCACTCGGGCTGTAAAACTGCTCCACGGGCCCGCCGAAGCGGAATCCGGAACGGTTGGCAGATGCCAGCTTGGTTGAAATGGCTGGCCGAGGACCGACCCAGTCCTTCAGAGTGCGTGCGATTACTGCCTCGGATTCGGGATAGATTCGGGCCGTGTCTATCAGGTTAATGCCATTTTCAAGCGCCAGCAGGAGCGATCTCGAAACTCCTGCCTGCAAGTCCGGGTCGCCAGCGATTGCCATGGCACCGAATGCAATTTCACTGACCACGAGTCCCGATTTGCCATAGGGTCTGTATTTCATTTTCGCGGTGCTCCATCCTCCCGGGCGTCACTTCATGTAAGAATACAAAGTCAATTCATGAATCATATAAATTTCGTCGCCTAAGGCTTGCCGTTGCCGGAGGGGACTCATTAAATATATGTTATATAGATAAAATAATTGCATTCTACCCTCGAGGAAGGGCTTCCGGGATGTTACCGACTACCCCTGAGAATGGCGATGTCGCGCTCGATGCGAACTCTGGCCCAAATTGAGTGCCATCTTTGCCAGCATATTATGCAAATTTATCTTTCATGGAAAAAGTTTATTGACTTTCCGAGTGGAAACTAAAAAGCATGCCCCCTGACAATCCGCCCTGAGGCGGACCGTATGGGAAGGGAGATTCGACAATGCGTCAACGGGGTTCATTGGTGCGCGTAATTGCGCTTTGCTCGACGGCGTCAGGCAGCCTGTTTCTTGCCTCCGGGGTGAACGCGCAGGCAGCGACGGACACAGCAGATGATCGGTCCGCAGGTGCCAATGGCCTGGAAATCGTGGTGACAGCGCAAAAGCGCGAAGAGAATCTGCAGGACGTGCCGATCGCGGTGAGCGCGGTTTCGGGCGACTATCTGCAAACCCTGAATATCAATGACCCGAGGGACCTACGCTACGTCTCGCCCAGCCTCAATTTCAACAATTCCGCAAATGTGCGTGGAGAGGGCTTCACTATTCGCGGAGTTGGCACTGCGGTATTTGCTGACACCGTCGAGCAAAGTGTTGGCACTGTCCTTGACGGAGTAACGCTCGCGCGGCCCGGTCAAGCGATTGCCGACCTGATCGATATCGAGCGGGTCGAAATCTTGCGCGGCCCTCAAGGCATGCTGTTTGGCAAGAATGCGTCCGCTGGCGTCATATCGATCATCACCAAAGCCCCGCAATTCACAAACAGTGTCGAGGGGCGTATTTCCTATGGCACTTTGAATGAAGTTAAGGTCGATGGCATTGCGAACCTTGGCTTGAGCGACAATCTGGCATTTCGTATTGCCTACTCGCAGACAGACCGCGACGGCATTGTACGAAACATCGTTAGAAATGAACTGCTCAATGGTCGCGATTCGCAGAGCGTGCGTGCCAAATTGCGCTGGGAACCAACGTCAAATCTTAGCATCAATTTGATCGGAGATTGGGGCCAAAGTAGCCAACTTTGCTGCGCTTGGACGGCACGGACCGCTCCGCTGACAACGCCGTTTGGGCAGTTGAATGCCGCCGCCGGGATCACCCCGGGGCCTCGCAATCTGGAAAACGCCGCCGACCAGTCATTCTTTCAGGAGGTCGAAACCTGGGGCGCTTCGGTTCAGATCGATTATGATGCCGATTGGGCAACGCTCACATCGATAACTGCGTACCGGAATTGGGACGAGCTTGACGGAAACGATCCCGATATCTTGCCAGTCAACTTTCTGCGGGTGAACGACGGCAACAATCTGCTCGATCAATACACGCAGGAACTCCGGATCGCGTCGCCGTCGGGCGGCTCCGTCGAATGGGTCGGCGGCATTTTCCTGAGCTATACAAAGAATGACAATCGTAGCGAACAGACGGGGCAGTTCCTCAACCCCTTTCTTCAGGCCTTCGGCCTCGAGCTCGGCAGCGTTTTTGAATCGACGGTCAAAAACTCCAGCTCCGCCATCTTCGGCCAAGTTTCCGTTCCCCTGACGGAACGGTTCAAGTTGATCGTGGGCGGGCGCTATACCGCAGAAAAAGTCGAGCTCGAAGCTGTCGCATCGCCCGCGCCCGGAACAGTCGGCCCCGTACCCGGACGTTTTGTGGGGCAAGTTGGGGGCCGCGAATCGACCGACAATTTTTCTGGCAGGGCGACCATTCAGTACGACTTCAGTGACGACATAATGGCCTACATAACCGCAGCCAGGGGATACAAGGGGCCAGGTATCGATGTATTGGGAGTCGTTAGCGCCTCTCCAGAAATCGTAGAGCCGGAAATTCCGACCAGCTATGAAATCGGCCTGCGTTCACAATTATTCGATCGCACCACGATCTTCAATCTCACTGCCTTTGCGACAGACTTTAAGAATTTCCAGGCTTCGAGTTTTGATACAACAGTATCCCCTGCGCGCTTCCTCGTTACCAACGCAGGGAAGCTTCAGACACGCGGTGTCGAGGCGGAAGTTCAAAGCCGGCCAGTCGATGGTCTGTCGCTAGGCGGGTCTGCTGCGTATATTGATAGCGAATTTGCGGACTTCAAGAACATCTCGTGCTACGCTGGCCAACCTATACTGCCGCTTGGAACGCCGAGGACGTCGCCGCGCGATTGCATTCTAATATCACCCACCCAGGCCGTGACATTTGCCGACGGCAATCGGTTGCCGAATTCGCCCAAGTTCACCTATACTCTTACGGCTGGATACCAGCACCATATTGGCCAATTCCGTGTAGATACGACGGCTAACTGGTTCTATCGAAGCAAAGTGACCTTCGATGCGGCAGGCAATCCTGATACAGTCCAGGACGGATATGGTCTATTGAATGGCAATGTCAGCATTGGCCCGGACAGCGACCGCTGGCGGCTGTCTTTCTTCGCGCGGAACATTCTCGACAAGCAGTTCGCCAATGTCGTTTTTGGCTCGCCCGTCATCAACTCGCCGGGGGTAACGGTGCAGCTTCCCAGTCCTGACGCACGTCGCCTGTTGGGTGTTGCGCTCAATGTCCGGTTCGGAGGGGACTGAGTGCCGACCGGGCCCGGCGGCAGCCTTACCTGGCCCAAGCGTATCGGCTGGGCTTCCGGCGACGCTGGGATAAATTTCTACTGGCAGGGCATCGGAATATTCGCCTATTTCTTCTATACTGATGTTCTCGGCATATCGCCCATGTGGGCCGGGATTGCATTTGCCGCTGCTTCATTCTGGGATGCGGTGTCGGACCCCATCATGGGCGCTATCGCCGACCGAACACGCACACGATTCGGTCGATTTCGTCCGTGGATTCTGTTCGGTAGCGTGCCGTGCGCGGTGGCCTTTGCACTCATGTTCTGGACGCCGCCGCTAGAGGGCGGCTGGCTCGTGGCCTACGCCATCGCGTCACACATTCTGCTACGCACGGCGCTTACAGCGGTCTCGATACCGTTTAGTGCGCTCACAGCGCGGATGACGCAAGATACCAACGAACGTGGACTTATCGCCATGCTGCGGTTGATGTTCGCCGCAAGCGGAGCTTTGGCGGTTTCCTTCACAGTCCCCAAGCTCGTTGAAATGTTCGGGGATGAACAGAAAGCCTATTTCTACGCTGCATGTATTCTTGGGGCCGGTGCAACCGCCATCCTCCTCATCAGCTTCCTGTCAACGAGCGAGCCGCCCGAGGAAATCGATAGCCCCCCGGTCACGATCGATTCAAAGCCAATCTTGCAGGTCTTCTGTACCGACCTGATCGATTTTTGGTCGACCCTCAGGCACAACCGACCGCTGGCACTCCTGTTCGCAGCCATAATTCTGAGCGGGATCACAACGGCGATGAATAGTAAAGTATTGCTTTACTGGATTAAATATGATCTTCAGGATCCGTCGGTGATGGTTTGGCTTCTGCCTCTTCCCGCATTGTGCCTGGTACTGCTCGCACCGGGGTGGACATGGATCGCGCGTAAGTGGTCCAAACGTGCTGCATGGCTTTCGGGGACCCTTTTCAGCAGCGCTAGTCTATTATTGTTCTACCTCCTCAATCCGCACGATACCCCCTTGCTCATCGTGATTACCGTCGTTGGTGCAACCGGTGGCAGCGCAGGACTGATCATGTTCTGGTCAATGTTGCCCGACACCGTTGAGTATAATGAGTGGTTCAGGGGTGAACGCAGCGAAGCCAAGATTTTTGGCTTCGCCACCTTCGGCCAAAAGGCAGCCTATGCGATCAATGCGCTTCTCCTGGGGCAGCTCATGACCTCGATCGGCTTCGTCGCCGACCAGCCCCAGTCACCGGAAATTCTTGCCAATCTGCGTGCCATCATGTGCCTTATTCCTCTTGCTGGAGTGCTCGGAACAGTAGCGATAATGTGGCGTTACCCGATCGATGCACAATTCCACGCAAGGCTGCGCACGGATATCGCCGAACGCGCCAAGGGCCGCGCCAATGTCGCTATCGTTTGAACAGCAGGTTCACCACCGCGTCGGCGTGTCGCGCAACGAATTCTTCGTCGAGGACGTCGACACCGTAGATCCCGCGTGCCTCATGCGCGAGGGCGAACACCAACTGACTCGCGGCGGCAACGATATAGGCCAAATGGGCGGGTGCCGCCTCCAGTCCGTGAATGTCCTTGGAAGCAGCTATGAGCATCGACTCCAGAAAACGGTGGGCGGGCCGGATATGCTTGTCGACAGCGTAACGCAGGCGGTCGCTGTCGTGCATCGATTCCATCAGCATCAAACGCGCGTGTTCCGGATGGCGCGCGCAATAGGCGACGTAGCGGCGCACGAAGAGTTCGACGCCGTCGGCACCGTCGGTGTAATCCAGTTCGTCCGGGCGAGGACGCATTTCCGTCTGCATTCGACGAAACAGGTAATCGACGGCGCTTTGCCAAAGTTGCGCTTTGCTGCCGAAATGAAGCCTGATCAACGCATGGGTGACGCCCGCGCGCCCCGCGATTTCGCGCAGCGATGCTGCCTCGAAGCCGCGTTCGGCAAACAGCTCAAGCGCGCATTCGAGCACGCGGGCTTGTGTCATGCGCTTTTGTGTCTCGCGTCGGCTACCGCGATAGCTGCGCTTCGGATTTACGGCGGAAGCCTCCTCAGGATTGGCCGGGTTCCGCAATTTCTGAGGTCTGTTCATTGCCCGCCTTCACTGTCGGAAGCTACCGCATTTCGCGAAAAAGCTGCCTTGGCCACACTAGGAGATGATGGCGCTTATGTCGAAAGCGATGTTTGGGGATTCCATGATTTTTTCAGGCTTTGCCAAAATGACCGCAGCAAACAAGAGCCGGATGAACAAAGTCGGCAGGGCGGACCATTCTCTTGCATCACAAACCCAGCAACATGAGGTGCAGCAGGTTATGAAGCTGAAGAAATTCGTGCGCTTGGCTGTCACCAGCGTGATAGTACTTGTGTTGATTGTGGCCTTGGCCTTGGCAATTTTGTGGTGGTATCTTGCACCCTCCGAAACGGCCCCGGCGTCGCCGGTAGTTCCGGCTGGACCAGTATCATCGGTCGAGCGAGAGATCGAAACGGGCAGCCTTGCAGGTGTTCGGGATGGCGACATCCTCATTTTCAAAGGCATTCCTTATGCATCCCCGCCAGTTGGCCATCTTCGCTGGAGACCGCCCGCTCCGCCCGAAAGCTGGTCTGGCCGACGCGACGCGTCGCAGTTCGGAAATGATTGCTGGCAGGTAAAGGCACCTTCTGACCCTGCGCGATCAAGCCAGCCAATGAGCGAGGACTGCCTTACTATAAACGTTTGGGCTCCAGCCGAAATACCGGAAGGCGGCGCACCGGTCATGTTCTGGATTCACGGGGGAGGTTTCGTGCAAGGCTCATCGAGCCAGCCAGCCCTCGATGGATCGGAGTTCGCCCGCCGCGGTATTGTCCTCGTCAGTTTCAATTATCGGTTGGGCCGCTTTGGGTTCTTTGCTCATCCTGCCCTGATGGCCGAGGCAGGCAGCGAGCCCGCCGGCAACTGGGGCCTGATGGACCAGGTCGCGGCCCTGCGATGGGTGAGCCGGAATATTTCAACATTCGGTGGGGACCCCGGCCGGATCACCCTGTTCGGTCAATCTGCGGGAGGAGCCTCGGTAGCACAGCTTATGCTCGACCCTCAGGTCAACGGCCTATATTCCCGGGCCATCATCCAGTCGAGCGGGGGACGCAATCGCTGGGTGCCTATGCGAAGTGCCAACCCGGATGGGCACTCTGGGCTACGAGCCGCTGAAGGCTTCGCCGCCAATGCGGGACTCGACGAGCCCGATGCCGGAGAACTGCGATCTTTGAATGCCGAACTCCTGGTCGGAAACCTCAGTCTTGCAAAACTCGATCCCAAGACCTTCTCTGGGCCGATCATCGATGGCAAGTTGGTCCGCTCCGATTTCGTAGACGGGTTCCTGGCCGGAAGGCAGGCTGGTGTGCCGCTGATTGTTGGTTCGACCAATCGTGAATTGAGCCATCTCAATTTTCTCGCGCGGTGGGGCCTGCGCCAATGGGCGAAGCGCGAACTGGGACATTCGCTTAAAGCCGTGCGGGCGAGCTACGCATCACAGGATGCTTTCGATGACAACATCGTCAACGACTGGGGTTTTGCCGAACCGGCCCGAACCCTCGCGGCAAGCCATGCATCCCGGGGCTACAACACATGGCTTTACAGCTTCGATTACATTGGAAGTGCGCGGCGCGAGGTCTATGATGGCGCGCCGCATGCGAGCGACGTGACCTTTGTCTTTGGCAACCTGGGGCGCGAAGGCATTGTGCCCGACGACCGGGACTGGAAGATGTCATCCGCGATCCAGGCCTATTGGCGAACCTTTGCAACCAGCGGCAACCCCGATGCATCAGCGTATCCAGCTTGGCCGCGCTATGAAAGCGGGGCCGGACAGTTGCTGCGTTTCGAACAATCGGGTCCGAGGCTGGACGGGGTTGCTCGCCAAAGCGAACTCGATGCTATCAGTCAGGCGATGGCACTTGGTTCGAACCGTTAGCCGCACTGATCCAGCGAGGGTGCGCGCGAATCCTATCCAGGGCTATCATTGACGCGAGCGGATCGTCCGGACTGAACGGAAACGGGGTATCATCGAGCAGGCAGCCAATCACCGCGGCGAGTTGGCTGGACCAACTCGACTGAGCCGGGAAGCTGCGAGACCATGTTCCCAAAGCGGATGTTTCCGTCAGGCAATGCCCCAGGCTCGGAGCGACTGGGTTTTCGGCGAGCAAGGTCCCATCCTCGCCTGTGATGTCGAGCCAGGCCGACGACGGATCGATCATCGAGAAGCTGATCCGCGCCGGAACTTCGCCAAAGCAGATGTCGATCCGGCAGCGGGTGTCGACGCCCTTTTTGAACTCCGCTTCCACACCAGCGACGCTGAAATCTTCTCCCAGAAGCCGACGGCAGAAGGCGAGGGGATAAACGCCTAAGTCCATGAGCGCGCCGCCGCCTCGCGCGGCGGACCAACGAAACTCGCCAACCTCGCAGGGGACGAAGGTCGAGAAGTGGGCCTCAATCCGCCTGATACGGCCGAGCCGGCCGGACGAGACTGTCGCTTCGATTTCCGCAAACATCCGGTGATGCGGCGCGTGCATCGCCTCGAATACCCTGACGCCCGACTCCCGTGCTGCTGCGATGACCGCTGCGGCTTGTGATGTGTTCATGGCGAAGGGTTTTTCGACCAGCACGTGCTTTCCGCCGCGAAGCGCACTGATCGCCAATGACGCATGGGTTGAGGGCGGAGTGGCGATATAGACGAGATCGATGCCGGCGTCGGCAAGAAGTGCTTCGTAAGATGGAAGCACCCGTTCAATCCCTTGCTTCTCCGCGAATAGCTGCGCGCGGACCGGGTCGCGCGCAGCAATTGCAACAACTTCGGCGCGCATGTCTGCACGTGCTGGTTCGATCAGGGCGTAAGTGGCTACGCGCGCCGCGCCGAGCACACCGATCCGGACGGGCGAGGCCAATCGGATATCATTGTTTGACTTTGATGTCTTGATCATCGGGCGGGTGGCTTGAACCGGATCTCCGTGACAGTGCGCCTTGCATCCGTCGGCTGTCATCCTGCACGCGCTTTGTCGCGCTCATCGATTTCGAGAACTATGTCACGGTGCGCTTTCAACGAGAGCCGGTAACGCGAGATCAAAGCGAGCGACAGCAGGGCACCAGCCAGAGGAATGGCAAGCATCATCAGGCGCAGGCCCAGCTCGGTGTCACCATCCATCGCGGCATTGGATTGATATCCAATCGCATCCAGAGTGAAGCCGAGCGCGCCTGCCGCGGCACCGAGCGCGGCCTTCTGGCCCAGCACCACCAGCCCGAATACAAGCGACTCGGTCCGAATCCCGCTGCGCCATTCGCCGTATTCCACCGTATCGGGCAGGACCGCCCAAAAGCAGATGTAATTGGCACTCATTCCGGCTGCGATCACGCAAATGGCAGCGAGGAGCGCGGTAAGCCCTTGGCCGTGCGCCGCCCACCACCCTACGAGCCCGATCGCGAGAAGGATCATGCCACTCGCCCAGGCCAGCCGCTTACCGTAGCTCCGTGCAACCCATGTCCAGGCCGGAACACTGGCGGCCGTTACTCCGGCGCTGAGGGTAAGCGCGACAGTGGCGGCATCGGTGTCGCCGTAGACATACTTGAAATAATAGATGAGGTTCTTGTGGAAGAATGTTGCTGCAACCGAGCTCAGCACCACCACGCCGAGCGCAAGGTGCAGCGGGGTGTTCACCCTTAACGACAGCCACGTTTCCCTCATCCCGATCGAGATAGCCGCAATTTCTCCCGGCGCATCCAGCCCGCGAGCCGCGAAGGCGACCTGCCACAGGATAAGTACAACGAAAATCCCATAGATTAGCGCCAGAATCTGCCACCCGCTTCGTGGGTCTCCGCCGCCGAACAGATCGGCCAGCGGCAAGGTGGTTGATGAGACTATCATGCCGGCGATCATGGCAAAAAGAATCCTGGCGCCCGCCATGTCGGCCCGCTGCGCACTGTCGCGCGTGACCCGCGCGAAAAGCGATGCGAACGGGATGTTCACAATGGCATAGACCGTCCGAAAAGCGAGGTGCGTGCATGCGACCGCCAGCACCGCAGTCGCATTGCCGGCCGGCGGCGCGAAGAACATTGCCGCAAAGGCCAGGGCCAGAACGGGGGAACCGAACATGAGGTAGGGGCGATATCGTCCGAAGCGGGTACGGGTCCGGTCCGCCGCCCAGCCCACGACCGGGTCAATCAGCGCGTCCCAGATAAGCGCCGCCATGTAGATCGTACCGGCAATGGCAGCCGGAAGATTCAGGACGTCAGTGTAGAAATAAAGCAGGAAGAGCGAGCTCGCTTGCCAGTACAGATTAAACGCCAGATCGCCGGACCCAAGGGAGATCTTGCGCCAGAAGCTCAGCTGCAAAAGGGGCTCAGCTTGCGGGTGCGAGTGCGTCATACCGGGCCTGCTCTTGCTGCATGACGGTCATCAGCGTCTCGAAGATATCGGGGTGACGGCTCGCTACGCTATAGAGTTCTCCCGGATCCTGCTCCAGGTCGAACAGCAGGGCACCTTGCCGAGTGATCATGTAGTCGGCCAGATCGAGCTTGAATCCCCGGTAATAGGAATGCTTCACAAGTTTCCAGCGCGCCGTGCGCACTCCGGTGATTTGCCGGTCGTTGAAGAGCAGCAGGAATTCGTGCGGAGAGGGCCCACCATCGATTACGAGGGCGGCAAGATCCTTGCCGTCGAGCTCTCGATCGGGTAGCCGGGCCCCGGTCCAAGTGGCAAGCGTCGGCAGGAAGTCGGTGTTCATGGCCAGCCCTTCGCGAACCTGTTCAGCAGGAATACGCCCAGGTTGCGACATGATGAGCGGGACCTTGTAGCCGCCATCCCAGCCCGCCCCGCCCTTGCGGTCGCGGGCGTCACCGGAGGATCCTTCAAACCACGGCCCGTTGTCGGACGTCACCAGCACGATGGTGTCGCGCTCGATTCCGAGTTCGCGCAATTTGGCAACGAGCCGGCCAGTACCGGCGTCTACCTCTTCGACAACATCCCCATAATCGCCAGCCGGGGAGTGATGCGGCTCGTCAGGATTGGGATCAAGCGGGGTGTGGGGCGCTGTCAACGCGAGCGTGAGAAAGAAAGGACGCGCGCGATTGTCCTCGATATACTTCAATCCGCGATCGAAGAACTGGGCCGTCAGGCGATGAAAGTCTGGTTCTTCGCTCACGAGATCAACACCCTCGCCGCTCGAATAGAGCGATAGCGGCACCATGTTGTGGCTGTAGGGCAGGCCGTAGAAATAATCGAAGCCCTGGACGCGCGGGGGCCAGAAGGGGGCAACATGACCAAGATGCCACTTTCCGATAAGCGCCGTCGCATAATCGGGCTTGAGCATTTCTGCGATTGTGATTTCGTCTGGCGGAAGGCCAGTGGAGTCATTGGCCTGGATCACGCCGTTGGCCATGCCGCTGCGCACTGCGAAGCGGCCAGTAAAAAGTCCTGCTCTCGA
>Ga0180009_10007083_pt1 | contig 11582 bp, 12 predicted proteins | sample OS_PC_MetaG_FD_123537 | JGI IMG/M metagenome (GOLD analysis project Ga0180009, IMG submission 123537) | Groundwater microbial communities from the Aspo Hard Rock Laboratory (HRL) deep subsurface site, Sweden - OS_PC_MetaG | ecosystem: Environmental > Aquatic > Deep subsurface > Groundwater...
GATTTAGGCGAGACATGAAGGCCACTAGCGAAAACAATGGCTTAGTGTGGCGTTCAGCGCGCCTCAATTGACAACTCCTGTGCGGCACCAACAGGTCAATTAAGGCGCGACGCCACACTAGTTTCCGGGCCCGGATTGATAGCGAAGCGAAGTGCCGCAACACCTGGACCGGAATGAATTTGTTAAGCCTGCGCGCCGCCATTAGACCACATTGAATTTCGGCCCGCGTGCTCGCGTGTATCCGGCGCATTTGTCATCGCAGTTCTTCAAAGTGTCATCCATGTCTTCCAACGGTTTCGGAGCGCTGAAATAGTAGCCCTGGACCTCCGTGCATCCTTCATCGATGGCGACCGCAAGTTGCTCATCCGTTTCGACGCCTTCGGCCGTGGTCGTCATCCCCAGCGAAAAGCCGAGACCGGCGATCGAACGCAGGATTGCGAGCGACCCCTTGCCCGAAGGTAGGTCCTTGACGAACGATCGGTCGATTTTGATCTTGTCGAACGGAAACGCCGTCAGATAGCTCAGCGACGAATACCCCGTGCCGAAGTCGTCCATCGATATGCGCACGCCCATCCGCTTGATATCCTCGAGTATCGCCGCGGTATGCACCGTCTTGTCGAGAAACAGCGATTCGGTGATCTCGACCTCGAGCCGCGCCGGGTCGAGTCCCGAAGTTTCGAGCGCCTTGCGGACCGATTGCGCCGGATTGCCATGGCGGAAGTGCACCGCCGAAAGATTGACGGCGACACTCAGTGGCCGGCTCCAGCCCTTCGCATCCTGGCAGGCCTGATTGAGCACCCATTCCGTGATCGGCATGATGAGGCCGGTTTCTTCCGCGATTGAAATGAAATTGAGCGGCGCCACCAACCCGCGCGAGGGATGGTTCCAGCGCAATAGCGCCTCGAACCCACACGGCTTCATTGCTTTGAGATCCATGATCGGCTGATAATAGAGCTGGAATTCCCCCCGCACCAATGCCGCACGCAGATCCGCCTCGACCTGCCGGCGTTCCTGCATCGCGACATCCATTTCGGTGGCGAAATATCGGAACGTTCCGCGGCCCTCGTTCTTGGATTTGTAAAGCGCCAGATCCGCGCTTCGCATCAGATCGCGGGCATCATGGTTCTCGCTGTCGGCAATCGCGATGCCGACGCTGACACCGATCATGAGAAGATGGCCTGCGACCATATAGGGTTCGCTGAGAATGCTGATCAGGCGCTGCGCCAGAGCTGAGCAATCGTTGGCCGTCGAAACCTGCACCTGCAATACCGCGAACTCATCCCCTCTGAGGCGCGCCACCGTATCCGTCTCTCTGATGTTGGACAGGATCCTCGCGGCCACTTCGCACAGCAGCGCGTCGCCGACCGGATGCCCATAGGTATCGTTGACGCTCTTGAAATGGTCGAGGTCGAGCCACAACAACGCTGCCCGTTCGCCGCGGCGAACGCGCTTCATGGCGTCCTCCAGCCGGCTTTGAAACAGCGTGCGGTTCGGCAATCCGGTCAAGCCGTCGTGCAATGCCATGTGGGCGACACGAGCTTCGGCTTCGCATCGTTCGCTAATATCCTCGTGCGTGGTCACCCAGCCACCATCCGGCATCGGTCTGCGCCGGATGAGAATGGTTCTTCCATCGTTCAGCCGCTGCGTTTGTTCGTGAGCGGTACTGAACGGCTTCGTCCGTTCTGCGATATACTTTTCCGGATTGTCCTCGCCGTAAATTCCGTTGGCTATTCTGGCGCGACAGATTTGTTCGAGCGTCGTCCCCGGCCTGACATCGAGTTCGCTCAGCCCGTAAAGATGCCTGTATTGACTGTTGCACACGACGACGCGCTGCTCGGAATCGAACAGGCACAGCCCTTGCGTCATGTTATCGATCGCAATCGATTGGTAGCGCAAAGCTTCCTCGAGCGCCCTTGGATCACCTCCGCAGATGCCGTCGGTATCGTGCCCGCCCGTTATGTCGCGCCCATCGCCGACAAAGTAATCGTTACTCATGTGAAAACCCCAACGGTAGTTGTCAAAAGATCCCCTGCCGCCCTGTCCGGTTCGCGGCGAACCAGGCTTCAGTGCGCGATGGGCAATGCCGCGTTGCGACGTGTTCTGAATCGAGGCGGATCCGGCCGCTGCTTGGCCGGTTAGGCTCTTGCCGCAAGGCCCCGCTGCACGGCATCGACGGCAAAATTGGCCGCCGTCGCGTTCTGCTTGAAGTAGACGGCCTGCGAGATGAGCGCGCGCACCTCATCGGCCTTGAACGGCTTCTTGATGAGAAACGTCGGCTCCGCCCCCTTGCCCGTGAGAAGCCGCTCCGGACAGCCGGTAATGAATATGATCGGAATCGAAATGAGCCGCAGGATCTCGGCAACGGCATCGATCCCGCTGCTGTTGTCGGCGAGTTGAATGTCGGCAAGGATCAGGCCGGGCGGCACCTCCTTGACGGCGTCCACCGCTTCCTTGTGGGTCCGCACCTTACCCGCCACCCGGTGCCCGAGCCCGCAAACCAGCATCTCCAGTTCCATCGCCGTGAACAGCTCGTCCTCGATGATCAACACATCCGTTGCAACGTGCTGGGCAATCTCGCGCCTAGCGATTGCGATCTGCGCCTCGAACTCTTCCTCGCTGATCCCGAGAATGAGCGCGGCTTGCGTCGCAGAGAATTTTTCCATGGCAACCAGCAGGAACGCCTGCCGGGCCACTCCGTCGAGTTGTGCGATGCGCTGGTCGGCGATGGTTGGCTGCGCTGCCCCCTCCGCCTGTTCGCGAATGTATTCGCCAATGACCCCCTGCCACAGCTGCGTCAGCAGGCGGAACAAAGCGATCCTGGGACACAGGTCCATCGACATCGCCGGGCTTTTCCCAAGCCACTCCAGGGTCTTGATGACGAGTTCGTCGCCGACCTCCTGCGAACCGGCAAGCGCCCGCGCGTATCGGCGTAGCGACGGCAGCAGAGCCACGAAATCAGAACTGAGTTGCAAAGCGTTCACGTGATCCTCCTCGACGCTAAAATCTCGAGGCCATAATCAACCTAAACGTGTGTATTATATGTAAACTCGCGTAAAAGTTTATATTTTCGAGAGATGTTTCCTCAATACTCGCCTCGGTGGTGCTCGGTTCTTGAGCCCTGCAAACAAGGAAATGAAGACCGAGGACTGGTCAAACCCGATGACTCTCAAACGACAGCCCGCGCACGAACCAGCTGATCCGGCACGCCCTGATCGCCCGGCGATCGACGAAAGTATTGAGGCCGAAATCGGCGAAAAGCTGCGCGAAGCGTTTGCAGACGTCTTCAACGAGCCGGTGCCGGAGAGATTTCATGCATTGATCCGGTCCCTGGCAGGAGGCACGCACCAATGACCGGTTTCCGTCCAGGCTTCGATCGACAGCTGCTGCAAGCCATCCCGGATTTGCGCGCCTATGCGCAATCGCTATGCCGCGATGCCGCTCTTGCAGACGACATCGTCCAGGACGCGCTACTTAATGCCTGGAGAAACCGCGCATGCCTGCGCGAACCGGACCGCATCAAACCCTGGCTCCTGGCGATCTTGAGAAACGCGTTCCTGGTCCACATACGCAGGACGAAACCCGAAGTCGAAGACGTCGACGGTTCGTTCGCCGCATCGCTTGTTTCACAGCCCGAACAACCTGCTGCCGCCGAACTGAGCGACGTCAGGCGGGCGCTCGCCAAGCTTCCTTTCCGCGAACGTGAAGCCATTGCCCTCGTTTGCATTGACCGGCTTTCCTACGAGGAGGCGTCAGAGGTCTGTGGCTGCCCGGCTGGCACCATCAAGAGCCGGGTCAACAGGGCGCGCGCCCACCTTCTTGCAATCCTCAAGGAGGGGACCGGGGCGAGTTGCGACATTCAGCCGGCAGCGAACGCCAAGCGCCGCAAATCATCGAACGCCAGCAGAGCCGTTCATTCCGACACCGGTCAGTCGCTCTCGAGAGGCCGCCCTTCGCGCGTCCCATCACCGATGCGCAGGATCGCCGCAAGCAGCGGATAACCCGCGATGAGCCAGATCGACGCTTCCAACAGCACGCCTGCCGGCGCGATATCGCCCCCCAGCACCGCACCGTCCGCCGATATGCCGCCGGCTAGAATAACGACTGCCACCCCAAACATCGCCCACCGTCCGGGCTTCCAGAATACCGTAGCCCATCGCCGCTGCACGAGCCCGATGACCCAACTGAACGAATAGACCGACGTCCAAAAACCGAATGGGCCTCCGCTCAAGACATCGACGCACAGGCCGCTGAACAGAACCGCTATGACCGGCAACACGCTCGCGCGCCGCAACGCCCAATAGTGGATCACGACGGCCGGCAGCAGACCGGCGGCGATATCGAGCGCCGCATTTCCTCCGCCGACCCAGGGAGCTGACGCAACGCCAGTGGCTATCGCCAGCAACAGGAGCGGCGGAATCTGTCCCATGTGCTCTCCGCTAATCCACGGTGCGCGACGGCGCTACCAAGCGGTCCGCAACGGGCCCACCACCAACCCGGTTCGCTGAGCCGCCTTCTGCCTCTTCGTTGAGATGCGCGGTGAGATGGGCTTCATCTCCACCGGTTTCGCGGCCGCTGCCCCTCGCTTCGCTGGCAAGCCCGGCCGGCACCAGAACGCTGACGAAATCGAGGCGGTCGAAATCAACATAGGGCTCGATGCGCATGCCCTTCGCCGATCCCACGACCCGGCCAATTCTCAGGCCGCGTGGAACTCCACCCGGCTCACCTGCCGACCGGACTTCGTCGCCGACCGCAACATCGAACATCCGTCCGCCATCACGGATATCAAGCAATTCATCTCCTGCGCCTTCGGCTTCCGCAGTGACGAGCCCGCGTCCGATGCTGACCAGGATCCGTGAGGTCTTATCCGTCAGAAGCCGAACGCGTGACGTTCCCGGGCCAACCTCGTACGTGCTGCCGACCAGGCCGCGCTGGTTGAGCACCGCCGCCCCCGCGCGAACTCCGGCGCCTCTGCCGGCCCCGATCAATGCACTGCGGCTGTGGGCTCCGATCGACCGGGCCACCACCCGTGACGTCACATAGTCGAGCCCCGGCTCGCTGACCACTTTACTGAGCGCGCTCAGATCCGCCAGCTGCCGCTCAAGTTCCACGGCACGCCATTGCCAGCCCTTGAGTTCCTCGTTTTCGTTACGCAACCGCGCCAGTTCACTCTGCATATTCATGTAGTCGCTGTACCGCTGCCCAAGCTGGGACAGCGGCTCAAGCGGTGCCTGCAGCACGCGAAGGATGGAGGCAAGCGGGCCGGCAAGGCGCATGCGCACATCGGCGACTTCTGCCGGATAGATGCGTCCGACAACAACCAGACTGAGCGCGAATCCGACGAGCAACAGGCCACCCGCCAGCTTAAGACGGCTTCCCACCTTTCGCTCGCGCCTGCGCAGCAAACGCCTCGTGGGTAGAACTCGCATATCGGACTGTCCGCCCACAACAACTGATACGTGCCGTAAGCGCTGCATCACGCTGGCGCAAGCCATTCAAAGTATAGGCTGAAAACAAACAATTCAGAAGGTTAACATGCTCAAGGCGTCAGCAGCAGGTGCTGACGCTGATCAAGTTCTTCCAGAATCTTCGCCGAACCGCGGATGACGCAGTGCATCGGCGATTCAGGCAGCATGAACTTGACCCCGACGCGCCGCTCGAACTCCTTGTCGAGCTTGTCGATCAGCGCGCCGCCGCCTGTCAGGCAGATTCCTGCTTCGCAGATATCCGCCGCGATGTCGGGCGGCAGATCCTCCAGCGCCCGCTGGATGAAGTCGGTGATATTGTCGATTGGAGCATCGAGCGCTTCGGCAATATCCGAAGGGGTCAGCACGATGCTTTTCGGCCGTCCCTTCCTCAGGTCCCGCCCCCTGATGTGGATATCGAGGTCACGCGCGTCATCTCCGGCAACCGCTGTCCCGGCCTCGATCTTGATCCGTTCCGCGTTGGCCTCGCCGATCAGCAGGTGGTGCCGGCGTCGCACATAACGGATGATCGCTTCATCGAACGCATTGCCTGCGCAGCGCAGCGAGCGCGCCTGCAGCACGCCGCCGAGCGAAAGTACGGCGATGTCAGTCGTCCCGCCGCCGATGTCGATGACCATCGATCCCCGCGGCTCATCGACCGGCATGCCGGCACCGATCGCCGCCGCAACGGGTTCCTCGACGAGAAACACGCGCCGCGATCCCGACGACACCGCAGTTTCGTAGACGGCACGCCGTTCCACAGGGGTCGCGCTGGCCGGCACGCAGATCAGAATTCTGGGTCGCAGGAACCCGAATTTGGTCTTTGCCCGCTTGATGAACTGGCGCAGCATTTCCTCGGTGGCGACAAAATCGGCGATGACGCCGTCGCGCAGCGGCCGGATCAGTTCGATGCTCTCCGGCGTGCGACCCAGCATGGCCTTGGCGCGAAGCCCCACCGCCAGCACCTCACGCACGCCCCCGATGGTGCGCACCGCAACCGCCGACGGCTCGTCGAGAATAACCCCGCGACCGACGACATGAACGAGGGTGTTCACCGTCCCAAGATCTATTGCGATGTCGTCGGAAAAAACGCCTGCCACCCGGTAAACCTATCGTCCCTTTTTCTGGCGCCTGAAGGCCGGCTTCGTCGAGCCTGCGGACCTGTACGGTTTTTTTAAGCAGGCTACACCGGCATCCGCTGCCAGTGTAGCCCGCCTGACGATAGCAACAGTCTTCTCAGACGATGGCCTCGGCACGCGCCGTCTTTTCCCGTTTCAGCTTGAGTTTGTTGACCGCCGCAACATACGCGCGCGCGGATGCAACCATCGTGTCGGTATCCGCGCCCCGGCCGGTTACCATGCGGCCTTCGTCATCTTCCAGCCGCACCGAGACTTCCGCCTGCGCATCCGTCCCCTGCGTCACCGCATGAACCTGGTAGAGCGCCAGCGTACCCTTGTGCGGGATGATTTGCTTGATCGCATTGAAGGTAGCGTCAACTGGACCGTTTCCAGTCGATTGCACCGTCTTGTGCTCGCCTTCGATGTCGAGCGTCAGGGTCGCCGTCTGCGGACCCATCGTGCCGGCAATCACCGTCAGCGCCACGACCTTTGTCCGATCATGCATGTGGGCGATTTCTTCATCCACCAGCGCTTCGATGTCCTCGTCGTAGACATGCTTTTTGCGGTCAGCGAGCGCCTTGAAGCGCGTGAAAGCATCCTCGAACTGGTTGTCGCCCAGCTCATATCCGAGATCCTTCAACTTGCTGCGAAAAGCCGCACGACCCGAATGCTTGCCCATGACCAGCGAAGTCTTCGACACCCCGACAGACTCCGGTGTCATGATCTCGTAGGTCTGCTGATGTTTCAGCACCCCGTCCTGGTGAATGCCGCTCTCATGCGCGAACGCGTTACGTCCGACGATTGCCTTGTTGTACTGGACCGGAAAATTCGTCACCGCCGAGACCAGCCGGGAGGCCCGCGTCAGCATCGTCGTGTCGATACCCACCGTATAGGGCAACGCGTCCGCACGCGTGCGGATCGCCATGACGACTTCTTCCAGCGCCGCGTTTCCAGCACGCTCCCCGATGCCATTGATGGTGCATTCCACCTGACGCGCGCCGCCGCGCACTCCGGCCAGTGAGTTGGCCACCGCCAAGCCCAGATCGTTGTCGCAATGCACCGAGAAGATCGCCTTGTCCGCCCCCGCCGCACCATCGCGCACGGCGCGGAACATGGCCTCGTATTCCTCCGGAGTGGCATAACCGACCGTATCGGGCAGGTTGATGGTCGTCGCCCCCGCCTTGATCGCAGCTTCGACGCAGCGCACCAGATACCCGATCGGGGTGCGCGTTGCGTCCATCGCACTCCATTCGACGTCATCGACGAGATTGCGCGCCCGGTTCACGGTCGCCGTGATGATTTCGAGCACTTCCTCTTCGCTCTTGCGCATCTGATGGGCAAGATGGATCGGTGACGTCGACACGAACGTATGGATGCGTCCGCGCTTGGCGACCTTTACCGCTTCGCCGGCCCGGTCGATATCCTTGTCGATCGCCCGGGCAAGCCCGGCAACCGTGGCCTTCTCGACCCTTTCGGCGATCGCCCTGACCGCCTCGAAGTCGCCATCTGAGGCAATCGGAAAACCCGCCTCGATGATGTCGACGCCCATCTCGTCGAGATAATCGGCAACCTCGAGCTTTTCCTCGAACGTCATGGTCGCGCCGGGACACTGCTCGCCATCGCGCAACGTGGTGTCGAAGATCAACACCCGGTCGTCGGCCTCATCGGCCTTGTCTTTTGCTGTCGTCATGTCAAATCTGCCCTTGTGCTCACCGCTCCGGCCTCACTCCGGCCAGGCGTTCAAATCGAACCAATCCTGATGAAAGTTCCGCCAAACCCCTGAGCCTGGACCCCGAATGGTTTCGGGGAACCCTGAACGACTCAGGGGCTTCTAAGGAGCAGCCCGGGCAGAGCAATGAGACAATCGGCCGACGCCCCGCTCGCCGTCGCCGGCGCGGGGTCCATGATCATGGCGATGTGGTCGTAGCGGCACATGTCCGTGCGGCGCTCCCAGATAGCCGGATCTTGCCGAATAAATCGATCCGTGCCGCACTATAAGCCAAAGCGGTGAACAAATTGCAAGCCCGCCGATGTCGCGCCGCAGCATCGAGCTCCGACGGGCCCTCGCTCAGACGGTTATCCGCCCTTCCGCGACCCGGATGGCCTGCCCGCCGATCCGCACCGTCTCCAGTGCGCCGCCGCGCACAATCAGGGAAACCTGGATCTCGCTCGGCCGTCCCATTTCATAGCCCTGCTCGACGACGCGTTTGTGCGTACCATCGGGGAAATCGTCGAACTGGTGGATCGCACCGGCCAGACATATCGCCGCCGAACCCGTTGCTGGGTCTTCAGGCACCCCAAGCGCCGGGGCGAACATTCTGGCATGGAATGCCGACGTGTTGTGCAGGCACTGACGCGTGTAGAGGTAGGTGCCGACAATCCCCTGCTCGTCGAACGCCGCTGACCAGTTCGCCGGATTGACGCGCGCCTTGGCGATCGCCTCGCGCGTCGAGACCGGGATCATGGCGAATGCCGGACCGGCCGCAAAGCATCGGGCGCGGTGGTTTTCGAAGCCGATCTCGTTGGCGATAAGCCCAAGACCGGCCGCAAGCTTCTCCACGCCCGGCAACGCGCCGGCATCCATTGGAATCTTGGGCGCGTCGAATTCGGCAAAGCCTGCTTCCCCGCGTTTCAGCCGCAGTCCCACCCGCACCAGACCGATCGGTTGCTCCAAGGCAACGATGGAATCCTGTTCCGCATCGATTGCGCCCGCCTTGAGTTCAGCCAGCAGAACCGCGGTACCGACCGTCGGATGCCCGGCAAATTTCAACTCCTCACGCGGCGTGAAAATACGCATCCCTGCCGAGTGTGCGGGGTTCTTCGGCGCCGTGACGAACACCGTCTCCGAGAGGTTGAACTCCCGCGCCACCGCCTGCATCCGCTCATCGGAAAGTTCGTCGGCACCGAGCACGACGGCCAGCGGATTGCCGCCGAAACGCTGCTTGGTAAAGACGTCGAGGGTATAAAAGTCGAGCCGCATCGGTCTCTGGCACCTGCTGTCCTGGGAGGTCTCGCACTTGCTCTGTGCGCCTCGATCCGGCGGCACTCTGCCTCTTTCCACCTCCGCGTCAAGCGCCATGTGCAGGACCGCCAAGGCCGGGCACGCTCGTCAAAGAACAGCCGCGAGCGCGCGGCGGGAAAATGCCATGACTTCGCTGTCTTCGATAGCCGGTGGAGCCGAGTAGATGACGAAATCCTCCAGTTCCGGGGCTGCCTGCCGTGCGATACTTTCGAGCAGCAGCGTCCGCAGTTCTGCCGCCTCCAGGTCGGAAACGAACTCGATGGCAATGGAGACCTGGCCCGGCATCACCGTAACAAGATAGCCCGGGCGGCGCTTAAAAGCGCTCGGCGCAAGCCCAGTCTCCTCCTCGAGCTCCCGCCCGAAACTGGCATCGATGTCGATGCAGCCCTCCACCGTAACGTCGCGGGGATCTATGAAGCCTCCCGGCATGTAGATGAGCCCGCCGTTGACGTTGCCGGCCCGTTGCCGCGCCAGCAGAACCTCGCCGCCGCGCGCGCGGATCAATGCAGACCCAAATCCGTCGATGGCCCCGGCCGCCGGCAACCCCTGGTCCTTCCAGAACAGGAAATCCGCGAACCGGGACTCCATGAAATCCGCCTCAAGCACCCCGCCGGTCAGGCTCATGCGTTCCATGAGCAGCACCCGCCCATTGAAGAACCCCGGGTTTTCCACAGTCCTCTTGCGCCAATGTTCGGCAATATCTTCGGCGTGCGCCCCCGCAAACGCCCAAGCATTCGATGTCAGTCGAAGCCAGCATTTCCGAACGCGGTGAACCTCGCCGATTGTCACTGATGTCCTCTTCCCACCGGTAGCCGAAGCGCGATCTGCTGCAGGCCGACCCGCCACGCTTGCATCGCCTGAGACATCACGGGTTTTGTCTCCCGCGGCTATAAGGTCCACGCAAAACCCCGCCGAATGTTCGGGCACGCAGCCAAGGCACCCCTGGTCATTCCAGCCAGATCGTTGTGGAGCGACAGCAACACAAGCTCGACGTTCGCCTTCCAGACAGTTGCATCAGCCAGCCTTCGGTATCATTGTCATCTCTATAGAACACGGTCGCGCGCAGACCTATTTCACCGCTGCGCCCAGAGGTGTTTATTCAGAACGTTGTGAACTCTGTTTCAGGTTGTTGGTTTAGTTGACCGGCCACCTGCTGCATATCGCAGCACCGCCGCACTCCCGCCCTGAAATTGCCTTGGTGTGACACTCAAATCACACTTGTTCAACGGCACCGACACCAGCTGTCGCAGCCGATCAGGGATCAACGACAAGCGCCTTTATGGGGGAAACACAAAGGCGCCACAGAATTTAACTCTTCACACATCTCGCCGTCCGGCCCCTCAGCAAGTTCTTGCCCGAGCCGAACCGCGCATCCTGCAGATGAAAGCCGGCATCCGTCTTCTCGCCCCACTCACACGGGGTCTACGAAGCGAAGAGCGACAGGCTGCATCCAAGGCAACCAACTGCCGCTCAGGGATGACTGGAACGTATCGGGATTGAATGGTTTCGGCAACGAAACCATTCATGGCGAACGGAGAAGGTCCCCGCTCCTAATTCGTTCGCGCAACAGGTCTGCAAACTCCTCCGAGCAGTTGGAGTGAGCAACCTGAACCGCTGGAAGGCCTGTGCTTTCGCACCGCCACACACCTCCCTCCCCGACGCGGAGGTACGGGTCTTCCAGTGGTAACTTTAGCCGGCGCCCCTAGTGTTCTGGATCAAACATTTGATCCCCGGGTGGAGGTCGTCAAATGTTTGTGAATCCAAAACACAATCAAAAGGTTGCCAAGTGTTCCGGGCTGACATTGTTCCGGGCTGACATTCAGGTTCCCGGCAGGGAACCATATGTCAGAGTCGGAGCACTAGTGGCCTGTCTCGCCTAAATCGCTGTACTGGCCGCAACCCCTGACGATTTAGGCGAGACATAAAGGCCACTAGCAGAGTCAATGGTTTAGTGGGGCGTTTATCGCGCCTTAATTGACA
>Ga0180009_10007084_pt1 | contig 11581 bp, 9 predicted proteins | sample OS_PC_MetaG_FD_123537 | JGI IMG/M metagenome (GOLD analysis project Ga0180009, IMG submission 123537) | Groundwater microbial communities from the Aspo Hard Rock Laboratory (HRL) deep subsurface site, Sweden - OS_PC_MetaG | ecosystem: Environmental > Aquatic > Deep subsurface > Groundwater...
AAACATAAGGGATTCCTTATTGAATAATAACTTGTATGAAATTGGAGAACTTTTGCACAAATCTTGGGAAAATAAGAAAAATATAGATCAAAGCATATCTAATACTGAAATTGATAAACTATATAATGTGGGAATTAAGAATGGTGCTTATGGTGGAAAGCTTCTTGGGGCGGGAGGGGGAGGATATATTTTATTCTTTTGTCCTATTCAGAAAAGAAAGCAATTAGCAAGTTCCCTTGAAAAGATAGGGGGAGAAGTAATGAATTTTAATTTTGAATCGAGAGGCGTTCAAACATGGACTGTGAACCAAAGAGAGTAAATTAAATCTTATCAAAATAATCATGTAAAATTTCAGAGGCATAATCCAAATCCTCTTTAACTAAATATTGATGAACTCCAAAATGAAGACCATTATTTCCAACATATTCTGCTTCTGGAAATTCTCCTATTTTATGCCCCAAATACTCAAAAGCTTTATGTTGAGTTGGCATACTTCCAAAGTTTCTTTTGCATTGTATCTCCTTTGATTCAAGAAAAGAATACAATCGCGAATAATCCAATTTTGAATCCTTTAAAATTATACTAAAAGCGTGAGGTGAAACTATTTCATGAGGTTCTTCTTTAATAAAATATGCGAATTTCTCAAGATCCTTTGTTTTTTCAGTTAAATAGCAAAGATTATCTTTTCTTTTATTAAAAATTTCCCAAAATCTTCCAATCTCAGGAATTCCAATTGATGCGGTTAAATCATTCATTCTAAAATTTAAACCATATCTCAAATGATCAAAATATAATGAACCTGCCTTTCTTCCATGATATTTTACAGAATTCAAAATATCTAAAATTTCTTTATTGTTTGTGGATACCATCCCCCCATCACCACAAGAAACAATATGTGCAACATAAAAACTAAAAGTTGCTAGGTCCCCAAAAGTCCCAATAAAATTATCTTTATATTTTCCACCATGGGCTTCACAACAATCTTCAATAATTTTTAGATTATACTTCTCTGAAATTTTCTTTATTTTATCCATATCACAAGGTTTACCCATTGTATGCACCACCATTATTGCTCTTGTTCTTGAATTTATTTTTTCTTCAATTCTTTCTGAATTAATCCCCATAGTTTCTCTATCAACATCAACAAAAACGGGATTAAATCCTGCAGCACGAATAGAATTGCCTACCGCAGCAAATGCTAGTGCAGGAGCAATTATTTCATCTCCTGGTTTAATAGGCCCATTCTCTTTCTTAATATCATATAATGTCATGCAAGCAGCCATATCCGCAGCAGTTCCAGAACACATTGCAATATTGTAAGAATATCCAAACAATTTCCCCCAATCGTTTTCTAATTGTTTGACTTTTGGTCCTCCAGAAACAAAATTTGTTCGCACAACATCTTCAAGATGTTTCTTTGATTCTTCGCTTACCTTTAAATCTCCAAATCTTATTCTCATAAAATAAATTTAATTAGAGAAGTTTATAAGATTAATTGTGATGTAAAGATAAAAATCTAAATCTCCTTTAATTAAGAATATAAATTTGCAAATTCCACAAGAAGACTTGGTTTATTAGAACTTAAAGCTTTTTCATATTCATTAACTATTTCATTGCTTTTTCTCAATTCTTTAATATTTGTGTTTGTTAAAAATTCCCTAAATGCTTTTGTGTGGTTTTGTGTATGCTGGACCCCCCCATCTAAAGGATACCTACTTCCAACCATTGCTCTTACAATTACACTTGGATTAAATTCCCCATGAGACAATTCATAAGTTTTATCTAAATGGTTAACAAACTGATTTGTTGCAAGTGTTAAAAAATCAAATCTTGGATAAGCTGAGATAGGAATATATCCTTCTAAAGCCATGCCCGTAGAAATTCCCATTTGTGCTTCTTCCATTATGGGTAGTTCTATCCTTTTTTCAAGAGACACCTCAGAAAGGGTGTCATAAATAGGACTTCCTTTGCACCCCACCGTTTGCCCCAAAAAAATTGTTCTAGAATCTTCCCCCAAAATTTTCATTGCTTTTGTTATTTCTTCTTTGTATCCTTTCTCTTTAGGTTGTTTCCCTTCTGGAAAATCCACCCACAAGCCTATTCCATGATGAGGGTAGGTCCTACTATAACCATACTTTATTATTTTAGGGTTTATTTTTTGATCCAGATTCTGCCCCGTTCTTATTCCCCATACTTTTGAAGTATCTGTGCAAACACTAACCCCATTATCCTCAACCACAAAAGTAATTGGCAATCCATGCCCATTAGCATATTTTACACATTCATGAAAGATTCCCATTTCAGAGGCCATATCCCCGCAAAAAGCATAAACATGATCTTTTTTTCCTTTAAGTTTTATTGCTAATGCTGCCCCAAGAGCAATAGGTATCTGCCCAGAAACTATGGAAGAAGTGTAAATTTTGTTCTCCTTGTTCATTAAATGCATTGAATTTCCTGCAATTATTTCTTGTTTAAGTAATTCTGGATCCATTCCTTTCAATAGTGCGTGATAATGGTTCCTGTGGTTAGAAAAAATCCAATCATTCTTCTTTATTCTCTTAAATATTTCTATTAAATTTTCTTCGTTGCCTCCAGACAAATGGACAGGGGCATTTATCTTTCCAGCCCTGTAAAGATCCATTACTTCTTTTTCAAAATCAATTAAATCTTTCTTTTTCATAAAATCCCAACAAATTTTCACTTCTTAAAGATTATTATACTTAAAGAGAGATTTATGATTTGGTTTAAATTTTTCAAATTTAAGAAATCCAAGTTTGTGAAGAAAATTTAATTCTTTCTATAAAAAATTATATTATTTCTTAACTAAACTTTTTAACACCCTCCAATCTTCAAGAGTTATTCCTTTTATTAGTATTAAAATTCCAAAATAAATACATACTCCAAGAATTACTTCAATTGCTCCAAAAAATAAATTCATATTAACAAAATGATTGAAAGTCAATAAAAAGATAGACATTATTATTGTTGCAAAAATTGGGGCTCTTAAACCAATTCCTTTAACCCTAAAATTAAATTCTTTTTTTGCATAGAGGACAAGTAAACCTAACAAAAGCGTTCTGCTAAGAACAGTTGCTAACCCAATTCCAGCTATCATAAATAAAGGATTTTCCTTAAATAAAAATATTACTAAAACATTTAATAAAATATTTGCAAATAAAGAGAAAAAAACTGATTTGCTTACTATTTGAGGTTTTTCTTTTGATTGAAAGATTATTGAATATAATCCAATTATGGGTGTTGTGATTATCAAAAAAGCTAAAAAATAAATGGGAATTGTTCCTAGAAGATATTCATTTCCATAAACTGCTTTAATTAAATATTTTGCAATAAATATTGTGCCTACAGTTGCAGGGATTGAAAAAATTAAAATATATCTCAGAACCTTGTGAAAGCCTCTATCAAATCTAACTCCTTTTATTTGAGTAAATATGGGAAAGAACACCCAGGACAAGGAAAGCACAGAAGCCATAGCAAGAACAAGGCTCATAGCAGCTCTATAATATCCAATATATTCTGGTGAGACAAATTTTCCCATCATAAGTGTATCAATTGAAACAAAGAAAACCAAAGAAACACTTGCGAAGACCATAAATTTCCAATAATTATTTATTTTGGATTTATCAAATTCTTCGGTTTTTCCTAACAAAATAGACTTATCTTTTTTTAACAAAACAAAAAACATCAGAAATAAAGTAAAAACTCCCGAAACAAAAAAAGCTACAAAGATTCCTGAAATTTTTAAAGAATCTGTAAAGATTAGTATTGCAAAAACTGAAAAAAGAATTTTCAAAATCTGCAGAGATGCCGCAAAAAAGGCAGGAGATTTAAAATCTTTCTTTGAAATAAAAATTGTCCCAAAAAAACCCATTAAAGACTCAGATATAATAAATAGACAAGAAAAAAGCAGAGGATAAAATAATAAAGGATTGTTATAAATTGAATAGGATAAATATTTTGATATAGCTAAAAGAATGATAACTGAAAACAAAATAAGATAAAGTTTAATTTTAAATATATATCTAATATATCCTCTTGACAATTTTTTATTTTTTTTCCCTATTGAATCAGAAAGATATCTTAAAAAAGTGTTTTCTATCCCCAAATCTGTAAAAGTTAAAATGATTGTTACAATTGAAAGAGCTAGAGCATAAATACCAAATAACTCTGGCAGAAGTAACCTTGCTATTATAATTGTAAAGATTAGTCCCCCAAACTTTGAAATTAATAAAGAAGAAAGATTATAAGCTGAACCTTTTATTGCCATTGTAGAAAGATTTTGATTTTTAATGCTTTTTTCCATATAGTGGATTTAGAAAAACAATCTTTATAAACGTAAAGTCATAAAAAAAATTATGGAAAAAATAAAAAAAAGGCTTAAATTCTTATTGTGGCTTTTTAAAATTAAAAAATCAATTGACCCTCCCCGCCTTGTTAAAGAGAAAATAATAAGATTTTATAAAAAAAAATATAAGATAAATACATTAATTGAAACTGGAACTTATGAAGGGGAAATGATTTTTGCATTAAGGGAAGATTTTGAAAAGATAATTTCAATAGAATTAGATAAAACTTTGGTAATAGAGGCCAAAAAAAGATTTTCAAAAGATAAAAACATTAAAATTATTATGGGAGACAGCGGAGATAAATTGAAAAGTATATTGAAAAGTATTTCTTGTCCCTGTCTATTTTGGTTAGATGCACATTATAGTGGAGGTAAAACTGCGAGAGGGAAAAAAGAAACTCCTGTTGTTAAAGAATTAAAAGAAATTGTGAGACATTCGAATAAAAATGTTATTTTAATTAACGATGCTAATAATTTTGGAGAAGGTAATTATCCTTCTTACGAAGAGATGAAAACAATCATTAAAGGAAATTTTAACATACAAACAAAAAACAACATAATCAGGATCTCCCCAAAATGAAAAAATATATAATTTCGGCCTCTTTTGGTGGCCTCTCTAACAGGATAAATAGTTTAGCATCTTCTATAAGAATTGCTGAAAAAACAAAAAGAAATCTCTTATTATGCTGGCCAAAAGATTTGGTTTGTAATTGTAATTTTTCTGATTTGTTTGAAAATGATATAAAAGAAATCTCAAAAGAAGAACTAAGAAAAATAATAAAAAATAATAGAATTCAAGTTTTAAATAGATTTCAAAATTTGAAATTTAAAAAAAAGGTTATAATCATCAGTGATGGTTGTTTTGATTGTTTTTCAAAAGAAGACTTGCTTTTTAAGTTTGAAAAAATAGACAAAGAGATTCAAAAAAAGATATCTGAGGCTTTAAAAAAATTAAAAATTAAAAAGAGCATCCAAAAAAAAATAAATCAATTCTCTAAAGAAAATTTTAAAAAAGAGGTTGTTGGAGTCCATGTAAGAAGAGGGGATTATAAATTACTTACCCACAATGTTGGGGGGATTTCATCCAATGAAAGATTCATGGAAGAAATAAAAAAAGAGATTTCAATGAATCCTAAAATAAAATTCTTTATTGCAACTGAAGATAAAGAAACAGAAGACAAATTTAGAAAGATGTTTGGTAAGATAATAATATCTTATCCAAAAAAAACCAGGATAAAAGAGCAGGAAGGGGCAGTTAAGGAAGCCTTAATTGAACTTTTACTTTTGTCCAAATGCAAAAAAATATTGGGTAGTTTTAGAAGCACTTTTACGGAATTGCCATGGTTTTTGGGGGAATGCAAACCTAAAATAAAAATTATTGCGGACGAAAAGGGAGTCGAAGTCTATTTATTAAAAGAAAAAGGGAAAAAAAGTTTGTTTACTCGTGTAAAAAAGATTATATATGAAACAATTACTCCATTGCATGCAAGAATTTTAAAAGAAGTTGTTTGACTAAAGATACCCAACTTCCTCTTCATGCCTTTTCAAACGATATAATCCATCTTCTAGAGAAATTTTAGGATTAAATCCAAGAAGCTTCAGTTTTGATATATCTAAATTTCTTATTGGATTTCCATCCCCCCTATCTGCTGGAATATCAAAATTTGGCTTTACAAAAGAATTGTTCCCAACAATTTTTGATATTTTATTGGCAAGATCCCTTATTGATATAATCTCTTTATCATTAGCAATATTATATGCTTCTCCAGATTTTCCATAAAACATTACTCTAAAAACACCATCAATACTATCTTTAATATAACAAAGAGATCTTTTTGCTTCTCCATTATCTCTTAAAGATATCTCCTTGTTCTCTTTTGCAGAAACATAAAAATCAGAAACTACTTTCCCATCATTTTTCATTCCAGGACCATAACAATGAAGAATTCTTAAGAGTTTTACTGGAACACCATACTCTCTAAAGAAAATTGAAGAAAGAGTTTCAGAAAATCTCTTTGATTCTGAATAACATGCGTATGGGCTTAAAGGATCCACGTTTCCTGTATAGGTCTCTGGAGTGGGTATAAACTCTTTCACTGGATTCCCATAAACTTCTGAACTACTAAAAAAAATGAAATTATCAACTAGATTTTCCCTAGCATAATCAAGCAAATTTCTTATCCCATGAACATTTGCATCAGCTGTCTCAAGAGGGCTTTTCATAAAAGAAGATGTACTTGATTTTGAAGCGGCATGGATTATAATGTTTGTATTTTTTGGAACTTCAAATGGTTTGCATACATCTCCTGTTAAAAAAGTTATATTTGGCCTATCCAATAAATGATCTAATCTTGAATGTTTTACAACTGGATTTTTATCAAAAGTTGTTATATTACATGGGTTTCTTGAAGTTTTATTAAATTGGGAAAGCACATCAATTATATAACTTCCCATAAAACCCTTCCCTCCTGTAATAAATATGTTTTTTCCTTCCAAGCTTTCCAATTCATGATTTAAAGTGGAAACAAGTTCATCCACATCTTCATCGATTATTTTAGATTTCATTTAATAAGTTGTTTTAAAGATTGTTTTTGATTTTTATATTTCCTAAAGAAAATATTAATTTTTAAGGTTAATTGTGATTAATAAACTAATTCCCAGTATATGCTTATTTTGTTTTCATAAAAAAATTAATAAGACTGGGAATTTTAATAAATTAAAAGATAGATTATAAGACAACAATTATTAAAAAGAGAGTACTGCATAAAAATAAGTCTGCTTAAAAGAGAATATGGAAAAAAGAGTTATTAGAACAGGTGAATTTGAAATGTCAGATGAAGAAAAGAGGATTATACTAAAAGTTTTAGAAAGTGGAAGAATAACTGAATACACAAACACACAAGAATTTGAGGAAAATTGGGCAAAAAAGACAGGAACAGATTACTCTATTGCTGTAAATTCTGGCACAAGTGCATTAATCGCGGGAATATCTGCCTTAAAATATATCTCTGGGGATGAAAAAAGAAAAAAAATAATAACAACACCTTTAACCTATATTGCTGATAGCAATGCTATAAAAGTATGTGGATTTGAGCCTGTTTATGTAGACATAGAAGACAATGGATTTAATCTTTCTCCTTCTGGAATAGAAAAAGTTCTTGAAAAAGAAGATCCTAGAGAATTTTTAGGAATACTTCCAGTCCATGTGTTTGGATATCCTTTTAAAATTAATGAAATAAAAGATATTGCTAAAAAAAACAATCTTTTTTTAATTGAAGACTGTGCCCAAGCACACGGAAGCAAATATGAAGGAAAAAATGTTGGCTCTTTTGGAGATTTTTCTATATTTTCTTTTTATATTGCCCACAATATCCAAGTAGGGGAATTGGGTGCAATAAATACGGACGATATAAAAATAAGAAATCTAGCAAGAAGTATAAAAGCAAATGGAAGGTCATGTGTGTGTGATATTTGCAAAAGAATGGAAGGAAAATGCCCCCAGAAGGGGAAATTTTCTGAAGAAGATGATATGGACCCAAGATTCTTACACAATGTAATTGGGTTCAACTTTAAAACTACTGAATTTTCAACTTCTTTAGCAAATTATAGAATACAATTTTTAGAAGAAATAAATGAACAAAGAAGACAAAATGTTTTGTATCTTAACGAGGGATTAGAAAAACACAAAAGCATATTTGAATTTCCAGAATATCTTCAAGATGTTAGCTATTTGGTATATCCTTTGGTTTTAAAAAAAGGAAAAAGAAAAGACATAAGAGATGAACTTGAAAAAAGAGGTATAGAAACGAGAACCGCATTTGGTTGCATTCCTTTACAACAACCTAGCTTTGAATACTTAAAAAAAGACTATGAAAATAAACTTCCAAATGCAGAGAATATGGGAAAGAACTGTTTTTATATAGGATGCCACCAATATCTCAATAAACAAGATTTAGATTATATTATAGATTCTTTTAATGATATTTTGAAATAACCCATGTATCTCCCTATAACAATATTTAAAAATAACATTCTTGGTGTAAAGTTATGAAATCTGAAAATGGAAAATTAGAAGAAGATTTAAAAACAGAAGAGAAAAGAAATAAAAAATTATTTCATCCTTAAAAATGGTAAATAATTTGTGCTCAATCATGGGTATTATGGATATTATTGCTGGAATTTTGATTATCCTAATTTTGGGAAACTCTCTCCTGGGAATTATTTTTGGCACACTGATGATTGGAAAGGGGGTTCTTAGCTTTATATGAAAAGAGAATCCAAAAAAAAAGTGTTGCTGGTGTCGAGCAGTTTTGAAGATCTTCCATGGGCTCCAGAAGGAAAAACAACTGAAGTTTCAACTTCTTACCCAGTGGGTTTAGCCTATTTGTATTCTTATATTGAATCAAAAAACATTGATGTTAAAATGTTACCTCTTAACAGAAAACCCTTTTCATATTGTTTCAAAAAAACTATTGAAGAAATAGAAAATTTCACTCCAGAAATAATTGGATTCCAAATAATCACATCAAATAGGGTAAGTAGTTATCGTTTAATAGAACACATACATAAAAATTACCCTAAAATTAAACTTGTTGCTGGGGGAATTCATACCACAATAATGTATAAACAACTAATTGAAAAATATCCCTTTTTAATTGCAGTGTTGGGGGAAGGAGAAAAAACTTTTGTCGAGTTGATAGAAGAAATAAATAAAAAACAACCTAATTTAAAAAAAATTGATGGAATTGCTTTTTATAAAAACAATAAAGTAATGAGAACAAAACCAAGGGAAGTAATAAAAGATTTAGATACATTGCCCTTTCCAAAACACGAATTATTCTTTAAAGATAAAAGCAGGTACTCTGGTTGTATTTTTACTTCAAGGGGGTGTCATTTCTCATGCAGTTTTTGTTGTTTAAACCCAGAGACCAAAAGAATAGTGAGATTTAGATCTCCAAAAAATGTTGTTGATGAAATAGAATTTATGATAAAGAAATTCCCTCAAATGAAAGAAATAGATGTTCTTGATGATTCTTTTTTTACTGACAATGAAAGAGTTATAAAAATTTGTGATGAAATTATAAAAAGAAAAATAAAGATAAATTTTGTGTGTAGTGGGAGAATTAAACCTCTAAGCAAAGAAATGATTAAAAAACTAGAACAAGCTAATTTTAAGAAAGTAATGTTGGGATTGGAAAGTGGAGATAATAGTATTTTAATGGCATGCCATAAGGGAATAAACCAAGAAGATGTAATTAATGCTTTTAAACTATTTTCTAAATCCCCAATAAACCTTAAAACTTTTTTAATTGTAGGTTTGCCTGGAGAAAATATAAAGACAATAAAAGAAACTTCAAGGTTTATAAAAAAAATTCAAAAAATAAAATATGTTTCATATGCAAATTTTACAAACCTCTTAATAATTTATCCTGGAACAGAAGTATATGAAATAGCAAAATCAAAAGGGATGATTGATGATGAATTTTGGCTTTCTGACAAAGAAATCCCTATATTCACAGCAGAAAATAGTTATGAAGAACTAAAAAAATTTGGAGAAATTATTTTAGATAATGTTGCATTTCATAGAATAATAACCCCAAAGGGATTTAAGGCCCAATTTGATATGATTCCTTATTTAGTGGTTTATCTTATTAAAAAAATATTAGAAAGAATAAAGAATGGAAAATTAATTTAAATAATATATTTTTCATAAAAAAATAAAAATAAATTTTGTGAGAAAAATTAAAATATACTTTAAAAAACATATAATATTTTAAATGACACTATTTTGAAAGATTTATGAAAAATAAAAGCCCCCTTGAAAAAAGAGCTTTAATAACAGGGATAACTGGACAGGATGGTTCTTACTTATCAGAATTTCTTATTAAAAAAGGGTATGAAGTTTATGGATTAGAAAGAAGAAAGGCCCTAGAAGACCAGTCAGTAAAAAGAAAAAATGATGCGATAATAATCCCTGGCGATATAACAAATTACTCCAGTGTTTTTAGTGCTGTTGGAAAAGTGATACCAGATGAAATTTATCATTTGGCTGCGCAAAGTGATGTTGGGTATTCCTTTGAGGATCGTTTTCAGACTTTAAGTACAAATATAGATGGAACGTTAAATGTTCTAGAAGCTATGAAATTTTTGGTTCCAAAATCTAAACTATATTTTGCAGGTTCTTCTGAGATGTTTGGAAAGGCTCAAGAAATTCCTCAAACAGAAAAAACCCCTTTTCATCCAAGAAGCCCGTATGGAATTTCAAAATGTGCCGGATTTTATTTGTGCCAGAATCATAGGGAAGCGCATGATTTATTTATCTGTAACGGAATTCTATTTAATCATGAGGGCCCAAGAAGGGGAAAAGAATTTGTGACGAGAAAAGTAAGTGATTTGGTTGCAAAAATAATATTAGGCAGTCAAGATTGTCTTGAAGTTGGAAATATCGATTCAAAAAGAGATTGGGGATACGCAGGAGATTATGTTAAAGCTATGTGGCTTATGTTACAAAAAGACAAACCAGAAGATTATGTGATAGGGACAGGAGAAACTCATTCAGTAAGAGAATTCATAGAAGAAGCTTTTAAGGTGATTGAAATGCCAATCAAATGGGAAGGAAATGGTCTAGAAGAGGTTGGAAAACATAACAATGCAACAGTTGTTAGAATAAATCCAAAATTTTACAGGCCGGCGGAAGTAGATTTTTTGCTGGCAGATCCTTCAAAAGCAAAAGAAGAACTAGGGTGGAAAGCTAAAACAACTTTCAAAGAACTTGTAAAAATGATGGTTAAATCAGATATTCGCAAATTAAAAAATTCCCCATAATTTATTACTTAAATTTTTTTCAACTTCTTAAACTTAAACCAATCATAAATTATAGAAATTTTATCCAATCTTGATTTTCTATATATCTCTTCGATTATATCTAATAATAAATGGAAAGCAAATCCAATTAATATAAATAAGAAATATTCTGAAATAAATATTCCTGAAACAAATAATATAACAAGAATTTCTATTCCATGCAAAAAACAAAAACCAGAATAGAATCTTTTTCTTTCTCTAGGGTGTAACCCAAATAATTCTCTTCTTTTTATTAAAAAATAATCTATTGCTTTTTTCAGACTTAAACTTCTTTCTTTAAATATGTAATAAATATAATGATCAACATCTATTAAAAAAGAGGACAAAAATATAATTCCTGCCCCAATCAAATTT
>Ga0180009_10007087_pt1 | contig 11579 bp, 6 predicted proteins | sample OS_PC_MetaG_FD_123537 | JGI IMG/M metagenome (GOLD analysis project Ga0180009, IMG submission 123537) | Groundwater microbial communities from the Aspo Hard Rock Laboratory (HRL) deep subsurface site, Sweden - OS_PC_MetaG | ecosystem: Environmental > Aquatic > Deep subsurface > Groundwater...
TAACGAGAATGGATCTTTTTGAATCTCATAGTTTCCAGGATAAATCCCTGGCCCGTCCTTTGGCTGACAGAATACGTCCCAGAACCCTTGATGAACTTGTGGGCCAGGAGCATCTAACGGGTAAAGGAAGCCTTCTACAAAAAGCCATTGAAGATGACAGGGTGTTTTCCATAATTCTCTGGGGACCGCCCGGATGTGGGAAGACAACTTTGGCAGGCATTATTGCCAAAGAAACAAAATCTGAATTTGTAGAAATATCTGCTGTCCTGTCCGGGGTTAAGGAAATCCGCCAGATTATCGAACAGGCCAAAAAAAATCGGGCCTTGTATAAAAAGCAAACCATTCTTTTTGTGGATGAAATCCACAGGTTTAACAAGGCCCAGCAGGACGCTTTTCTCCTTCATGTGGAAAAAGGACTGATTGTCCTTGTGGGGGCCACCACCCAAAATCCTTCCTTTGAAGTTATTCCTGCCCTGGTATCCAGATGCAGGGTCTTTACTTTGAAAAGCCTTGAAAAGAAAAATATTTTAACCATTTTAAAACGAGCATTGATTGATCCGGAAAACGGTCTGGGACTTGAGAAAGAAAGGCTGTCTGATGATGCCCTTGACCATATTGCAAGGGTGTCTGATGGCGATGCCAGGATTGCTTTGACCAATCTTGAGACGGCAGTGTTTCATTTTGCACAAAAAAAACAGATTAATATCCAGGATGTTGAGATAGCCATAGAAAAAAAATCGCTTTTATATGATAAGGCAGGAGAAGAGCATTTTAACTTGATTTCCGCATTTATTAAGAGCATGCGGGGTAGTGATCCAGACGCAGCAATGTATTGGCTCGAGCGGATGCTCATGGCAGGCGATGACCCCTATTACATGCTCAGGAGAATGATCCGATTTGCTACAGAAGATATCGGAATGGCTGATCCCGGAGCCCTGACCATGGCGTTGAATGCCAGTGAATCTTTTCGAATTTTAGGCCACCCAGAAGGGGATGATGCTTTGTTTCAGGCTGCCATCTACCTTGCAACCGCTCCCAAGAGTAATGCAGTTTATGCGGCTCATAAACAGGTCAAAAAAACGATTCAAAAAACCGGTTACTCCCAGGTTCCGTTACAAATCAGGAATGCCCCGGCAAAGTTGATGAAAGACTTGGGTTATGGTAAAGGATACAAATATGCCCATGATTATAAAGATGCTTTTGTTCCCCAGTCCTATCTGCCAAAGGATCTTGAAGATCAACGGTTTTATTATCCAACAGACCGGGGATACGAGAAAACTGTAAAACTAAGGCTTGAAGCCTGGATTAAATTAAAACAAAACAAACAACCATGATGCTGTTTAATCAAATGCTTTTTATTGTGGTGAATCAGTTGGTGGATTGCCTGAAATGCATGAGCCTGCCAAGGGCCAGATCGTACTCGTCCCAGTCATCAAGATAGGAGCCTAAAGCTTCTCTGTAATGAAGGGATGCTTTTTCCCGGTTTTGATCCCCTTCTGCCCACAAGCCCAGTGCTGTATGCAGGGTAAGTAATTTTTCAGGTTTTTTGCCGGCAAGTTTAATCAGCGTATCATCTTGTGTTTTTAAAATAAGGTGCTTGCTTATAATGCTGTACCAGGGGGCATGGGTTTGCCTTGAAAATTTTGTTAAATGATCCATTGATTCTTTTTGCTGACCCATGATTTTCAGGATTCCTCCTTTTAATAATCCCAGGCTGAGGCTTAAGGTGGACTCACGGGTGGGTTGTTTAAAGTAGATATCAATGAAATCCATTGCCTTTTGCCATTCACTGTGGGTGGCATGGAAAAAGGCGATTTTTCCGACAATGGTCCTGTTTTCAGGTGCTAGTTCACGAAGTTTGGTATAGATTTGGATCTTTTCTTCATGATTGAATTTGTCCGACTCAAATTGGTGAATCAATGCTGCCATGGTATTTCTGTATTCAGATGCTGCTTTCCTGTATTCTTTGGCTTTCTGCCTGAAAGTTTCAATATCTTTTTTATGCACTTGTTTATCTTCCATAAATACTTCAAGCCCGGTCTGGATATGGTTCAGCCTTGAAAAAGACAGATAATAGACCCAATCATTGATACCCGCACTTAGAATAGATTGTTTAAACATTTGCTGGGCTTTTTCTAATTCATTGTTTTTTTCTGAAATAAGCCCTTCGATAAAGAGTCTCCAGCTTTTTTCAGACTGGTTTTCATAGTCAATAAACTCAAGGTCCAATCTTTTTTTATTTTTTAATACCTTTGCCAGGTAGCCCAGGAATTCATCTTCTTCATACCAGTCCATGGTAAAAAGACTTTTTGTAAGGGTGTCGGCATTTTCATGATTTTTAACCCAGTCAATAATGTAGAGCATCAGCCTGGATGTTGTGTTTTCCTGTTCGATTAATGAAAAGGTTTTAAAAAAATGTCTGCTTTTATCCAGATCCCTGGTGCTAAAGCTTAACATCCCTGCAGCAAACACCAGGACAGGGTCTTTGCTTGTTTTAAGCATGGTTTCACAAAGATCTGCGGCGGCCGTGAATTTATTTTCAATAGCAAGGCTGGTAATCTGTTCAAGTTTGGATGCCAAAGAAAAATCAAGGACACCATTCCAATGGGGCTGGCCTGTTTTGATTGATTCAATAAATTTGGCCGGTCTTGAAATGGGTAGTATCAACCCAAAATCTGATAAGGGTGTGGTGACTTTAAAGTAACCGCTTGCCTGGTCTGTCACCACACCGGATGCAATCCCGATAACCAGGCCTTCAGCATTGATAGCAGGCCCGCCACTGTTCCCTTTATAAATAGAAGAGTCCACCTGGATGATTTCCTTGGTGGTTCTTCTGACATGTCCTCTGGTAATACTTGTATTAATATGGTCATCCTGGGTGAGGTTTCCCAAGGGGAATCCTAAAATTATGACAGGAGAGAGACGCGGGATATCATCGGAAGCAATCGTTGTTTCAAGGGGCAAAGGTTTCAGATGGGAAGGCAGGCCATCAATTTTTAAAATTGCAAAATCATTTTTAAAAGGAGATTTTATCATCTCCCCGGTTTTTAAATAAGACCTTGGAACCCCGGCAATTCTCAGGTTGCCTTTGCCATTGTTAGTGTACGCAGATGAAAGGAAATAAGAATCCGATAATTCCACACTGTCTCTTAAAGCTGGTAAACGGTTGAATGCTTTTTCTCCTTCAAACCACAAAAACATTCTGTGATCAAATTCAACGGTTTTTTTTAAAATAGCATACTGGTTATAAATCTGGAAAAGGGTAGTGTCATCAAGCCAGGGGCAGGCGACATGACGGTTGGTAAGAAGATATCCATTGCTGTCCACCAGAAAGGCTGTGCCTTCCACCTTATTTTTATATATAATTTGTTTGGTGTCATACAGCCAGTATTCCACCATTAAAAATGCAACAGAACTGGCATAGGATTCAACAAAATTAGAAAGTACGGCTTCTTTTTTGTTCCTATCAAAATTGACATACAGCCATGAGATGGTACCAAAGGTAATAATTCCCACAATAATTAAAATCAGCAATACCACTATTTTTTTAAACCATCGCAATTCCTTGAGCAGTCTGGGCTTTTTTTTATAGGGTGATGGATGCTGGTCTGAATAAGGCAGTCGGTCCAAAATATGGGATAATGCCGACACTACTCTGTCCATGGTTTGCGGCCGCAGATCAGGATCATCCGACAACATGATTTTGATCAGAACGGCAAGTTCAGGGTTAAGCTCCTTTAATTCATCAACCTTTGATGAAAAATTTTTCAGGTTGTGATCTGCGGTTAACAATTCAATAAATAATTTTCCAAGGGACCAGATACCGCTTTTAAAATCAATGGCTCTCTGATTGATAATGTCGGGATGGCATTCGATAAGTTTTTTCATCATGGGACCATGGTGGGTTGCCCTTGCATTCAGGAACCGGGAAAGCTTGTAATTGATTTTTACATGTAGATTTTCCATCTTTTTTTTGGGGATCAGGATATCATCAAGAATCAGGTAAGGCATAAAATGATCTTTTTTATGCAATAGATCAAGGACAGAGGCGATATTGTGGAAAAGAGTTACTATTCTGCGCTGGTCATTCAATAGGCCTGATACAAAGATAGAGCCCCAGTCAGCTGCATCCACCCATTCGCTGGTCCTGTACCAGAGCCCTTCATTACTTTTGTTAACAGTATAATGCTGGACAAAGTGCTCAGATGGCAGTTTTTTGAGTTCTTCGAGTTCTTTTTCAAGTCGTTTGGCAACACGGTCATCAACACCTGATTTTTCTGTGAACAATCTGATGGAGACAGGGGTTTTCCCGGGTTCTTTTATGGCCTTGCAGACAAGAGAGGACCGGCCTTCATGGATAATTTTCAAGATTCGGTAATCATCAATGTATTTTATGCCGTCTACGATGTGGCTGCCGCAGTCCGGGCACGTCGTAATTTTTTCAGAGAGAATTTGTCCGCATGATTTACATTGTTTCATAATAAGAGCTCTTTGTCGATTTTTTAAGTTTGCATGAAGATGGATTGCAAACTTAGGTTGTCATTGCAAGATGATACCTTTTTTTTTATAATAAGGTGTTTAGTAAAAAGAGTCAAGAAAAGGTAAAAGGTCTGACCCGGATTAAACTATTGCTTGACAGTCTTGTTGAATCGTTTTATTGAATTACAAAAGGAAAAAGATTTGTACGGGAGCATAAGTGATATGCTGAGAGGGGATTCCCGACCGTCCATAACCTGATCCGGATAATACCGGCGGAGGGAACGAATTTATGATTAACCATTCTCTGATGATACGGTGTTTTTTGTTCAGAGAATGGTTTTTTTTATTATGGAGATAAGATTATGAGGTTAAAGTTTTTTTTGATTATAATATGCTTAATACTGATCAGCCTTTTTGCCTGTTCAAACGAGGAGCAAAATCAGGATGAAGCACAAAGGTCTACGCCTGAAATCCCAAGTATCACCATTATGACCCATGACAGTTTCAGTGTCAGCAAAAAGGTTGTCTCATTATTTGAAGCCAAGTTCCATGCAAAAATGGTCATCTTGAAATCAGGAGATGCAGGAGAAGCACTTAACAAAGCAATCCTGTCAAAGAACAATCCCCTTGCGGATATTTTTTATGGAGTTGATAATACGTTCTTAAGCAGAGCTTTAGGAGCCCAAATGTTTGTGGCTTATGCACCCTCCAACCTGGATTCTGTTGACACTTTGTTGAAGCTTGATCCTGAAAACAGGCTGGTTCCAGTGGATTTTGGCGATGTCTGTTTAAATTATGATATCAAATGGTTTAAAGACAATAATAAACTGCCTCCTGCCATGCTGGAAGATTTAATAAAACCGGAATTCAAAGGTTTAACCGTTGTGGAAAATCCAGCAACATCTTCTCCAGGGCTTGCGTTTTTACTGGCAACCATCAGCCGGTTTGGTCAGGAGGGATATATTGATTACTGGCAAAAGCTTAAAGCCAATGAGGTTCTTATAACCAATGGCTGGAAAGAAGCCTATTGGGGGAAATTTACCGCAGCATCAGAAGGGGATAAGCCCATTGTGGTCAGTTATGCCTCAAGCCCGGCTGCTGAAGTTTTTTTTTCTGAAACAAAACTTACCCAGGCTCCAACTGGGGTGGTGGTTGAAAATGGATCTGCGTTCAGGCAGATTGAGTTTGCAGGGATTTTAAAAGGAAGTTCCAAGCTTACACTTGCAAAAAAAACCATGGATTTTATCCTGTCAAAAGAGTTCCAGGAAGATATCCCGTTGCAGATGTTTGTCTTCCCGGCCAATAAAGAAGCTGCATTACCTGAAGTGTTTAAGAAACATGCCAGAATAACAAAGGAACCAGCAATTTTGGATCCTTTGTTAATTGACACCAAAAGAGATACCTGGATCAGGGAATGGACAGAAAAATTACTTTAATAAAAAAGAGAACATATATTCATCCCTATGCTCTGGCAGGTTTGGTTCCCGCCTGTTTTCTTCTCTTTTTTTATTTTTACCCCTTGTCTGGGATTTTTTTGAAAAGTTTTTTCCAGAATGGGAAGATTGATCTTTTTTTTCTGGATCAGGTATTTGCCTCAACTCGGATGATAAAAATCATATGGTTTACCTTTTGGCAGGCCGGGTTATCAACCTTATTAACCCTTATCTGTGCATTGCCCTGTGCCTTTGTTTTGTCCCACTATTCTTTTAAAAGCAAAAAAATAATTAAACTTTTGGCTTCAATTCCATTTGTTCTCCCTGCAGTTGTAGTGGCAGCAGCGCTTCAGGCCTGCTTTGGGAAAAATGGATTTTTCTTTGGTGTAAAAATAGAACATCCTTTGGTGTTAATTTTTATGGCCCATGTCTTTTATAATTTTTCTATCATGTTAAGGATAATTACCGGGTTCTGGTCTTCCCTCCAGGGCAGGATCAGGGAAGCTGCCATGGTCCTTGGGGCCAGTCCTGTGCAGGTGTTTTTAACCATTACCCTGCCGTTATTAAAACCTGCCATATTTGCAGCCTCCATCCTTGTTTTTATTTTTTGTTTTTCCAGTTTTGGAATTATTCTGATCCTCGGGGGACCTTCGTTCTCTACGATTGAAGTAGAAATCTATAGGCAGGCGGCACATTTATTTAACCTTCCTTTGGCTTCTTTTCTGTCTTTAATTCAAATCGGGTTTACATTTGCATTGATGTGGATCTATACCTCATTTACAAAAAGAGCTGCCCGGTTTGCCCCTGATGCAGAAAAGGCAAATCTTAAAAAGGCGGTTTTTCTGTGGGAAAAAATGATGATTGCAGGTGTTATCATCTTTATCCTTTTGCTATGCGTTGTTCCGTTAATGGCTCTTGTGATGAAGTCGTTGGTTTATAAAGGCCAGGTGTCTTTGATTTTTTATAAAGCACTTTTTGAAAATGTATCAGACTCCATTTTCTATATTCCCCCCTTCCATGCCATTAAATATTCTTTTTTATTTGCAGGAACGGCCCTTGTGATAGCTGTTATCACAGGAGTTTGCGCTGCATTGTTCATCCGGTTCTGTGACCGGAAGATAGACAATAGATGGACATCATTTTTTGATCCCATTTTCATGCTGCCCTTATCCACATCTGCTGTTACATTAGGATTTGGTATTATTATTACCCTTGATAAGCCACCCTTAAATTTGAGAACCTCTATTTTTTTAATTCCCATTGCCCATGCCCTGGTTGGATTTCCTTTTGTGGTAAGAGCTATTTTGCCTGCCATAAGATCAATTCCGGAACACTTGACTGATGCTTCATCTTTGCTTGGTGCCTCCCCCTTGAAAATATTCAGATATATTGACCTGCCGCTTATGTCAAAATCCTTGGTGGCGGCGGCCATTTTTGCCTTTACCATTAGTTTGGGGGAGTTTGGAGCAACTATTTTTACGGCAAGACCTGAAACGCCAACCATCCCTATCGCTATCTACAGGTTTTTAGGACAGCCCGGCGCCATGAATTATGGACAGGCCATGGCTATTTCAGCTATATTAATGGTGGTGACAGCCATTGGCTTTGTTGTGATTGAAAATTTCAGAAAAGAAAATTCAGAAGGATTCTAATGGAAAACGAGCTTGTCCTTGAACAGATTAATAAAAAATTTGATGATGGAAGTCTTATCCTGGAAGATATTAATTTAAGGCTGCAACAGGGCACAAAACTGTCGGTCCTCGGCCCTTCCGGAAGTGGGAAAACCACATTACTGCGACTTATTGCAGGACTGGAGAATCCTGATTCCGGCGCTATTTTGTTTAAAGGCCAGCCCATGAATGATATTCCACCCCATAAAAGAAATTTCGGTTTAATGTTTCAGGAGTTTGCCCTGTTTCCACATCTGAATGTGTTTAACAATATTGCCTTTGGCCTGAAAATGAAAGGTAAGAGTAAAGCAGAAATTAACTCACATGTTAATGAGATGCTGTTGCTGACAGGCCTGGAGGGATTTCAAACACGGCATATTGATGATCTTTCCGGTGGGGAACGTCAGAGGGTTGCTCTGGCCAGGACACTGGCCCCCCAGCCCAATTTGCTGATGTTGGATGAACCCTTAAGCTCCCTTGACAGGGTATTGAGAAAGCGCCTTTTAATAGATCTGACAGATATTATTTCAAGACTCAACATCACCACAATTTTTGTCACCCATGATCATGAAGAAGCCTTTGCTGCAGGAAATATGGTTATTGTTATGAATCAGGGGAGAATTGAGCAAAAAGGCAGTCCTGACGAACTTGTCCAAACACCCAAAAACCAATGGGTTAAAGAGTTTCTAGGATGCTAACTTAATATTTGTTATGCTAAATCGGCAATATTCATGTTTTTGGAGGGATTAAAGACAATATTTATTTTTTGCCCAACCATATTTTCTGATGTAAGCTGCTTAAAGATTTCTGGATGGTTTTGTGTTCTGGCAATAAATCTATAATTGTCCCGGGTTTTCCCATAGATCACGGCATAAGAGGGGTTCTGGTCTGTTGAATAGATCAAGGTATAGGTCTCAATGGTTCCTATACCGGTGACCTGATCTTTGATTTTTAAGGGTTCTTTTCCTGCAAAACAATTTTTTTGATCTATTAGATCATGATCTTTGAATTCACCCGTTAAAGGTTTTGACCCGTAGACGCCCGCTGCATGTTTATGCATAAACCAGCCAAGGGCTGTGACAAGACCGTTTGATTTTTTCCCAAGGGAAATTTTTTCAGCAAGGGTTGCCACCCCGTGGAGGCTGTAATTATTCCCCGGGCCCCCAAAAAAGCCAAGTCCTCCGGTCAGGGTCAATGGTCTTGGATCATGATCTTTTATTCCGATCATTTTTTTTGCAATGGAAACCGCACAGGGAAAGCATGAATAAAGATCAAAACAATCCAGGTTTTCCAAGGGCATGCAGGATCTTGCCAATGCTTTTTCAACGGCAGCCTTGAGAGGTGGGCTGACTGTGAAATCAGATTTTTCAATCATAAAGCGCTGTCGGTCCTGGGCATACCCTCCGCCAAGGAAATAGACAGTCTGTCGGTTTTTTTGTGAATATTTTTTTGCTGTCTCTTCTGACATTAATATGACAGCAGCCCCTTGATCAACATTAACAAATGAATTCATGTACTTGGTATAAGGAAATGCAACAGGCCTGTTTGTCGGGCCGGGTGTGATGATCTCTTCAGGGGTTCGCATGGATTTTGTCCAGGCATAGGGGTGATCTGCTGCTATTTCACTGAATTTAGCCCACATCTTACCAATCTGCATGAGGTAAGCTTGCAGATCCAGACCGGAAGCAGCCCATAGTGCAGTCTCAAAAAGCGGGAATCCATGCATGGGATGTTTAATACCATGTTGATTCTCCAAAGTTGTGGAACCGATAAGATCATCTCCGGTATACTCTTTGGGTATGCCTCTGAACAGGGCGCTTTCAATCTTTTTTGGGTTTTTTTCTCTTTGGATATAGGCTTCGGCTCCCACAATGAGAACTGAATCCAGTTCATTGCGGGCAATCATGCCGGCTGCAATGTTGATCAGTGTCTGGGGAGAGTTACCGCCAATCCCGGAAACATGGGTGAACTTTGGCCTGGCGCCTAACTTGTGGGCAAGCTGTTTTGCAGGCGATGTGTAGTGGTGGCTTAAGGTCCTGACAATCATGATCCCATCCAGATGAGTCAGAGCTGTCTTAGAAGCCAGCATTTCATCAGCTCTCCTGGATGCCTGGGTCATCAATCCCATGGGATCTTTTGCTGTTCGGTCCAATGTTTTTGGCTGAGTGATCTGGCCCCATCCTCCAACAACAACTTTTCGTTCCATAGCAAAAGAAATCCTTTTTCAATACAGGTTGTGCAAGTGTTGCGTAAAATATATGATTTGTCAACGTTATCGTTAGATTTGTAAAGCTTTGAAATACTTGTTTTCGTTAGGCCAGTCAAGGCACAACATAACCCTTGTCGGAAAAATAAAATAGCCAGTCCTTTTTTTTAATAAAGTAGTTCGACTATTTGCTTTGACACCTGATTTTTCATCTCAACATTTTGTCAATTTGGCATTTTTTGATTTTATTGTTATGCTGTTTTCTTAATGTAGTATATAATGATTCAAATTGAATAGTTTGAGCTCGAATGAAAATCGCTAATTTTCCCGATTACTGCAATGAATTCTATAGTATTTTTAGGGGTGAAAAGATGGAAAAAATTTTTAATGGTCAAAAAACAGCGAAATTAGGTACTGAAAAAAAGCCAGCTGTTGTTAATGTTCAAACCGAAGAAAGAGTAAAAGAAGTCTCATCGATATTTGAAGAAAAGGGTTGGAAATATATAATTGGATTAGAGCCCGATAAGCCGGAGGATATTACCGATTTAGAAATATTGTTGAATTCACCAAAATCAAAGATAGCTGAAAAGAAAGTTGGCCGCAACGAACCCTGCCCATGTGGAAGCGGGAATAAGTATAAAAAATGCTGTGGCAAATAAAGCTATTTGATATTTCGAAAGATTAATTTAAGCATAACCAAAGGCTTCGCTCTGACGGCTGGAAGCCATGGTTTTACCGCCATAGTCCGGCGCGATTTGTTTTCAAACAAGGAGAAATAGATATGGGTGAGAAGGGGAAAAAAGACAAAGGCAAAAAGGAACAACAGAAAAAGGCAGTTCTTACTCCAAAGGAAAATTGAAAAAGGAAAAGAAGAAATAAAACACAGGCATAATCCCTTGTTTTTTATTTGCCTCTTTGTTATTTGTCTTAATACTTAATAGTTAAAATGCAATAGTTAATAATGAAAAAATCAATATTGATGGAGGCTTTAAATGAAAAATGTTGTTATCGTCAGTGGTGTTAGAACGCCGGTAGGATCCTTTGGTGGTTCTTTGAAAAGCGTACCCGTGGTTGATTTAGGTACAATAGTAATGAAAGATGTTCTTAAAAGAATCGGATTAAAACCTGCTGTAGATGCATCCCAGGATGAATTTTCTCCAGATATGTTAAAAGATCAGGGTATGATTGATCTTGAAAAAAAAGGGTATGATTATGATGATTCCTTAACCCCTGTATTTATTGATGAAGTTATCATGGGAAATGTTCTGCAGGCAGGGCAGGGCCAGAATACAGCCCGGCAGGCTATGATTGCAGCGGGCATCTCAAGACATAGTACTGCTTTTACAATAAATAAAATATGCGGTTCAGGCCTCAAAGCCATTGCCCTTGGCGCCCAGGCCATTATGGCAGGAGGGGCAGAGGTGATCCTTGCCGGTGGCCAGGAAAGCATGAGCAATGCCCCCATGGCATTGAACAAGGCTAGATGGGGACATCGAATGGAGTTGACCGGTATCGGGCCGGTCCATGACTTGATGGTATTTGACGGATTATATGAGATTTTTTATGGATACCACATGGGCCTCACTGCTGAAAATATTGTAGAAAAATACGGTATCACAAGGGAAGAACAGGACCAACTGGCCTTGTTGAGCCACAATAGAGCGTTTGCTGCTGTGAATGATGGTACCTTTGCCGAAGAAATCGTACCAGTGGTAATCAAATCCCGCAGGGGAGATACCATTGTTGATAAAGATGAGCGCCCCATGGAAACCAGTATGGAAAAACTTTCCA
>Ga0180009_10007088_pt1 | contig 11579 bp, 12 predicted proteins | sample OS_PC_MetaG_FD_123537 | JGI IMG/M metagenome (GOLD analysis project Ga0180009, IMG submission 123537) | Groundwater microbial communities from the Aspo Hard Rock Laboratory (HRL) deep subsurface site, Sweden - OS_PC_MetaG | ecosystem: Environmental > Aquatic > Deep subsurface > Groundwater...
TGGCTATATGGAGCCAAATTGAGGAATTGTGAATTTAGGGATTGAGGGATTAAGATAAGGAAAAGATTCATATTTCAATTCCTAAATTCCTGAATTCTACGAGTGTCCAATTTTCATGCAAACGGTACAAAAACAAACGAGAACAACTACTTAACCACTCAACTTCTTAACCACTTAACGAGGTCTGGATAAAGAGCTTTTTTTCTTCAATCGACAATAGGCAATAGTCAATAGTCAATTATCAGTTCAATCCAAGCAGCCGGGCAACCTCCTCCTTCAGTTGAGGCAGCGGCAGCGGCTTTGAAAAACAAATATCCGCACCATATTCCTTCATCTTCTTAAATTTTTCTTCATCAAGGTATGCTGACAGTACGATTATTTTTGTATCTTTGGTGTCCTCCCTGCTCTTGATCTTCTTACAGACCTCATAGCCTTTTATATCCGGCATCATGATATCCAGTATTAGGAGATGAGGCTTGAAGTGATTGACTTGTATCCCGGCCTCAAAGCCGTCCGAGGCTGAAATCACCTCGTAGTCATATTCATCCTCTTCCAGAGCCTGGACAATTGTTTCAACGATGATGGCATCATCGTCCACCACAAGAATCCTTATGCGCTCTTCGGCCATTTCGTCCTTTGGAATCGGTATTCCCTGTTTTTTCATGAAGTTTTCAAGGTCTGACATTTTTATGCGGCGATGCCCTCCCACCGTCTTATAGGCTTTAATATGCCCGGATTCGATCCAGTTAATTATGGTTTTCGGCGAAACATTACAGTATTTGCTTGCCTTAAATACAGTCAGTATATCATCCATCAGACATGCCCCTCCATGTTATTGGATTATGAGATTTATAATTATTATAGTTTTTATAGTTTGTCAAGAAATAAATCGCATTTTTCAATATTATTTTAACTATAAAAATTAAAATAACTATAAAAACGAAACGATTTCAACTGTAGTGCGATCCAAGAAAGAGAAAATGTGTCCCTCAGTAGGCCTCTTAACTTCGGTAAACCTTGGTGATGAATCGTGCTTAAGCGCACGCCAGGCCTCTCAAATTAGCCAACAGCGCTTTGGATTTTATCGTGATTTCACTATCCTGACGGAATCATCGGGCAGGAAAAAATATAATAGAAATGCGGAATGATTTTATTTGTGTTTTTTCAGACTATCGGTTTCAACTTAATTGGAGGTTTTTTCCTCAGCACCTTCTTTGAGCATGGGTAAAATGATTGTAAAGGTTGCTCCGGAACCCCATTCGCTTTTTACTGATATATCCCCTCCATGATCTTTTATGAATCCATAGCAGACAGATAAACCCAGGCCGATGTCTTTCATATTGTCCTTTGTAGTAAAAAATGAATCAAAAATCTTATTGAGGTTTTCTTTTCTGATACCCGTACCGGTATCTGATATATCAATGTGTACATTATCTCCTTCAGCCCTTGTCGTCACACTCAATGTACCCCCTTCCGGCATGGCATCTCTGGCATTGGAGATAATATTAAGAAAGACCTGGCGGAGCTGGTTCTTTGACGCCTTAACCATGCCCAGGTCCTCTGCCAAAGACGAGGAAATCCGGATGCTGTGCTCGCGTAACTGCTTCTCATGCAGAAGCAGGATCTCATCCAGGATGGTATTGAGATTGGCCGGTTGCTTTTCTTCCTCGTCTGGCTTTGAAAAGGAAAGCATCTTACGCAGCATTTCGCTGAGCCTCACCGTTTCAGAAAGCGCCATCTCCAGGATCTTTCTTCTCTTGCTCTCCGGAGGAATCTCGGTTTTCATCAATTCTAATGTATTCATAATCCCATAAAGCGGATTATTTAGTTCATGGGCAATTTGCGAGGTCAAACGCCCCATGGCTGCCAGCTTTTCAGACTGTAGCAACTGTTCTTGTGTCTGCCTGAGTTTTCGTTCCATTTCCAACCTCTCCTCGAGATCTACGAATATTCCCACTGAGGCAACTGCTTTTCCCGTGGCATCGTAAATTATGGCTGCCGAGAGGTTCCCATCAATAATGACGCCATCCCGTCTCACATAGACCATGGGGTAAGATCTTAACTTGCCAACACCCCCATATTCAGGGCTCCGCATCATTTTCATGATCTCTTTGGCCACCCCTTCCGGATAGACACTTGTGATATGCATCCGACCAATAGTATCCTCAGACTTATAACCCAGCGTCTCTTCCGCGGCCCTGTTCCAGAGTAGAATATTTCCCTTCGTGTCCGCTGCCATAATGGGATTCGGCGAACTTTGAATAATATTGTTCATAAAATCATGCGCTTCTTTAAGCTCTCTCTCCATCTGTTTTCGTTGTGTTTGATCAACATTGAGACCTTCATACCCCACGACCTTCCCATGCTGATCATAACGTGCGTGACTTGTGTGCAAGACTGAGATACGGGTGCCGTCCTTACGTTTAAAATCTACCTCCAGGTCAATTACTTGACCATCCTTCTCAATCGTTTCCTGGAACTTTCGACGATCCTCAGACCTCAAATACAGATCTTTCGCTATGTCAATCTTAAGAAATTCCTCTTTGCTTTTGTAACCCAACATATGCAGAAGTGCCTGATTGGCGTTCAGGAACTTCCCCTCTTTGCTGCTGATATAGACCCCGCAACCCACATGTTCAAACAATCTCCTATAGTCTTCTTCAGAAGCCTTGATCTTTTCTTCACCCATTTTTCTCTGGGTGATATCTCGACATATGCTCAGTTTCGATACAGTCCCATCCGCATTTTTCAAGGGCTGTTCAAGAAGATCATAGATCTTATCAATAGCCGGAACGTGGTGCTCCCAGTGAAGTGTCTCACCATCAAACACCTCTTTTGCCCTGCACCAGGGACATATCTCATCACAATTGTTTATCGTCTGATAACATTTTTTTCCTACACCCGCTCCAAAGTCTCTAACCATTGTTTTGTTCATGAACTCCAAAGTGTAATCAGCATCAATAATATAGATGCCGTCCTCTATGGCATCAAGAATGGAAAGCAGCCTCTGGCTCTCTTTATTTGTCATAACATACCTCACTCTGTGGTAATATCACGTAGGTTATATGTATAAAATACCCTGTTAATTTAAAAACATAACTATATTCATAAAAGATATAGTTTAACTACAATCACTGATCTGACAACGCGATAATACGACAAACAATGTTTTACTTCAAGGTTGAAATGACCAGGATTTCCAGGCCCTCGCTGGACTTGTTCAACTCTATTTTTTGTAATATCTCAATTAGCCTGGGGATTCCGACTTCTTCCCCCTTTTGTAAAGGGGGATTGAGGGGGATTTCCCTAATACAGTCCTGACTTATTGAGTACTTACTATTTTTTGTGCTAAACATTTGACAAAAGAAAGCCGATATGTCATGTCCCTTCGTGGCGGAATGAGCGAAACCCACTAACTTGAGGATAACGGTTAGATGTGTATGGTTTTTTAAGGTAGAGGAGTTATTAGGTGGCCAAATCTTTAGGGATTTTTGTAAGCTCTGATCAGCATCTTGATAAAATCATTAAGCTGAGTAAGGCAGCTAAGAAAAAGGATGTTGATGTAACCATTTTTTTTTCACACCTTGGAACGCTCTTGACCCAGGAAAAAAGGTTCGATGAACTTAAAGGCCTGGCCAGGATGACCCTGTGCAAAGTGGCCTTTGAAAGACAGGGGCTCCATCCGCCTGTCCCCAGCATCGGCGAGAAAGATTTTGCCACCCAGGTCAGACATGCCGAGGTGATCGAGGGGTGCGACCGTTATGTGGTGTTTTGAAAAGGACAAGTCAGTATGGAAAATATCAGGCATGTAGCCTTTTTGATCAGGAGAAAAGAAGATCTGTGGGAAGGCTCACGCTCCGCCTTGGGCCTGGCCGTTGAAAACTTCTATGTCCATATGTTCGTGCTGGACGTTGAGGTGGAAATGACTGACGAGTACAAAGAAAACCTCGAATGGCTGGAAGATATGGAAGCTGAGTACTACTCGAATAAAAAGACAAACGTGGAAAAACACGGCTTTAAATATATGGCAATTGATGACATTAGTGAAAAACTAAGAGAAATGGATCTCGTGATACCGTTTTAGGGGTGGCGCATGAAGATTCTGCACATTTTGAAAACAGAACCGGATAACAACACAAAAACTCTTATGTCCGCCTTCAATAAATCAGAAGGAGGGGAATCCACAGAATTTAAGCTATATGATGAACAGGCAGACTATGAAGAACTGATCGATCTTATCTTTGAACACGACAAAATCATCTCATGGTGGTAGAAAATAGCCTTTAAATCATCCTCATATGTCATTTTGGATCTGATGGAAAAGTCTTTGCGTGACCTCGGATATTATTGACCAATCGCCCTCAGGCACTTGTTGTATAAGTTCCTCAATGTCCTGTTCATTCATTTTTGTGCCCTTTTCAATAAGAAAGGCTTCAAGTTCTTCGCCAGCAATAGAAACCCCACAGCCGGTAAGAGTTCCTACAAAATCACTTTGATAAAAAACTGGGATTACAAATTTTGACATGCCTGCATCACAGATATCAATTATTGGCCTCTTCTTTTTTTTGGTCTCTTTGGCCATAAATTGCTGTGCCTGACTGCATATAAACGCGGATGCTCCTTTGATGGAACGGATTTTTGAACACAGTGGATTTCGCTGCCCACTGACCTGCAGGACTGCATTTTCTTTGTCTGTAATAGCTGATGGCATCCCGAGCTCCCGGTAGACAGTATCCAATACCCGCTGCCATTCTTCCTTAGGTTTGATATCATACATCTCCATTAATTATCTCCCATTCCATTTTCTTTCCTTCCGCTTCAGCCTCTGAGAAACAAAAATCCCGCCAAATACAGGGCGGGATTTTTGTTTCTTACAAGGCACCTGATTTATTCAACAAATCACAATCCAACCTCTGCCAGATCAGGCCCCAGATATTCCCGTTCGTTTTCTCCAAGAACTCCCAGTGAAAGGCAGATCAGGGTCCACAAATGAACCACATGGTAGCCCCCCTCATAGTGCTCGGAAAGATCATGGATCTGGGCATGGCAATTGTGGCAGGGAGTAATACAGTAGGTAGCCCCAGTAGCCATGACCTGGTCAAATTTCACCTTCCCGTAATGATGTCGGGACTCAGTGTAACCGGATTGTAAATAACCCCCTCCACCGCCGCAACAAAAATTGTTGGACCTGTTGGGGCTCATATCAATAAAGTTTTCTTCCCCCACAACTGACTTTACCACAAAACGTAGGTCCTCAGCCACGGGATCGCCAAAGGTTTTCCTGACAAGCTGGCAGGGGTCCTGAACCGTAAACTTGACCTTGAGATCCTTATTCCATTCAGAATTTACCTTGAGCTTTCCTTCCCTGATCCACTGGGCGTAAAGCTGAATGATGCTCTGAATTTCAAAGTTATGAGAGATGTTGAATTTTTTGAGTCCAGCCCGGACTGCAAAAAGCTCGTGGCCTCATTCCGTGTTAAGCCAGACTTTACAACCGAGATCATCCACGGCCTGTGCCTTGACCCTGACGATATGTTCCCAGGCCTCCCAGTCCTGGGCGAACATGCAGTAGTTTTCTGCGGCCCATCCCTTTGTGCCATACGTCCAGTCCGCCCCTGTCAGGTGCAGAATTTTCCAGAGCGGGACCATTTCATCCGGCTCGGTGACCGGTTCCCTTGAATTCTGGTTGAGAAAATAGTATGCCCCTTTTTTGTTTATGGGGGCCTGGAGATCCTCCCAGCCAGGCTGAGTCTCTCTCACTTCTTCCAGCACATCCTCCACAACGAACTGAAAATCCTCGGGTGATGCTCCCATGGCGCTGCATGAGTCATTTCTCAATGCCATATCACATGAACCAATAATTCCTTTAGGTCGCTTTTCACGGGGCCAGGTCTGACGCGCCAAACCGACCATTTGTGGGATATCCACCTTCATGGGGCAGGCATGTACACATCGCTGGCACATGGTACACATCCATACCCATGGTGTGCTCGTTACTTCATCGTCGAGGCCCAGAGCCACCATCCTAACAAACTTTCTGGGGTCCATATTTTCAAGACCGGTGGCCGGGCAGCCACTCGCGCAGGTTCCACAAGTAAGGCAGAGGTTTAGATTGCCTTCAGGCAATAATTTATTAACCTTCTCCCTGAATTCGCCTTTCAGCTCACTTACGTTTATCGCTTCATTTGCCATTCACAGCTCCTCCATCATTTTTTTCTTCAACACAAAAGTATTGGTCAAAAAACAGAAAACACATACGTCTTCTTGCATCAGGTTTAGCGGCACTTTTAGACTGTTTTTGTATGAAAGTCAACCTGTAAAATGCGAAAAAGGCCCTTTAGATTCTTCCAAGCATCCATCTAATGCTCAAGGCTCGTCCAGAAATAACTTCACGAAGCCTATTCCTCTGGGGCAAGGTATATTTCCCTGGGGTGGCCTAAATTCCCATCTTCCTCTCAAGGACATAGGTCCTTATGGGCCCATGGCTTGATCTTGAACCCCAGTTAAATAATATAGATTTAAAACGGGGCAGGCAAAATTGAACATTTTGCAAATGTCTCCATTGATCAGAGGCAAGGGTAAAGGTATGTTTAAAAAAAATAGTTAAAATATAGCTACAATGTGAATAAATTTGTTGCCAATTAACGTCCTATAATTTATAAAATTGCTAAAATATTGTTGAATTGATAGTTTATATTGTCTTGATGATATCATCATTTTAAAACTGAAGGAGGTAAAGTTATGGAATTTGGTTTAAGTGAAGAATTACAAATGCTTCGCGAGATGGCCCGCGACTTCGCGGCCGAAAAGATCGCCCCGTTTGCAGATGAATGGGACGAAAAGCATTACTTTCCTTATGAAGAGGCCATCAAGCCCATGGCCGCACTGGGTTTTTTCGGCACCGTAATACCTGAAGAGTATGGCGGCAATGAAATGGGATGGCTGGCAGCAATGATACTCACGGAAGAAATTGCCCGGGCATCCAGTTCACTGAGGGTGCAAATCAATATGCAGGCCCTCGGCTGCGCTTTCACCATCTACACTTACGGTTCAGAGGAAATCAAAAAAAAATACATCCCAAAACTGGTGAGCGCCGAGTATGTGGGTTGCTTCGCTATTACAGAACCAAATGCGGGCTCTGATGTCATGTCCATGAAATCCACTGCCGTTGACAAGGGAGACCACTGGCTCCTGAATGGCTCCAAGACCTGGATCTCCAACGCCTCGACTGCGGATGCCATAATATACTATGCTTATACTGATAAGGAAGCTAAAGGAAAAGGTCTCTCAGCCTTTGTGGTTGAGCCCAAGAATTTCAACGGCATTACGACCACGGATCTGGACAAGCTGGGAACAAGGTCTACACCCACAGGTGAATTATATTTAGAAGATACAAAGGTCCCTAAGGAGAACATCCTTGGTAAACCTGGTGACGGCTCCAAGATCGTCTTTGGTTCATTGAACCAGTCTCGGCTTTCTGCTGCAGCAGGGGGCATTGGGCTGGCCCAGGCATGTCTCGATGTTGTGACAGATTACTGCAAGGAAAGAAAGCAGTTCGGTAAATCCATTGGTGAGTTTCAAATGAACCAGGATATGATCGCACAGGTTGCTACTGAGATCGAGGCAGCGCGTTTGATGGTCTATAAGGCCGCATGGCAAAAGGATGAAGGCCAGTTAGGAAACACCCTGGAAGTGGCCCATGCCAAGTATCTATCAGGGGAGATCGCTGAAAAGGCTGCTAAAATGGCCATGAGGATCATGGGAGCCTACGGATACTCCACCGAGTACCCTGTGGCCAGATATTACAGGGACGTACCACCCTACTTTATGGTTGAGGGTTCCGCCAATATCTGCAAATGGATCATCGCACTTGATCAGCTGGGTATCAGAAAAGCAAACAGGTAATACAATTGCGGAGCAATTATATTAGGAGGAAGAAAATGAGACCCTATTTTGAAGAAATGACACCTTTTGGGAAACCACTTTCAGACAGCCAAAAGGAAAGTGCAAAGGAAAATGTGGCAGAGATCAAAGAAGTAGAACAACAGGTGGCTGAGGCCATAGATGCTGTAAAAAATGCAGGCATACCGGCCGAAATCATCAAGAAAAGAGGCCAGATGACGATCTGGGAGAGGCTTGAATACCTCGTCGACCCCGGCACCTGGTGCCCCCTCCATACCCTTTACAATCCCCAGGCTAATGAGGAGGGGACGACAGGGGTAATTGACGGGTTAGCCAGGATCAACGGCAAATGGGCCGTGGTCATCGGATTCGACAACAAGGTCATAGCCGGAGCCTGGATCTCGGGACAGGCAGATAATCAGCTCAGGGTTACTGACATGGCCAAAAGGCTTCATGTGCCCCTTGTGTGGATCGTAAACTGCAGCGGAGTGAAACTGACCGAGCAACAGGAAGTTTATGCCAACCGGAGAGGAAATGGCACCACCTTTTTCCGCCATGCTGAACTGGAAAAGCTGGGTGTACCCATCATTGCGGGCATATACGGCACAAACCCGGCCGGCGGTGGATATCAAGGCGTAAGCCCCACAATACTTTTGGCACATAAAGATGCCAATATCGCCGTTGGGGGTGGAGGCATTGTGGGCGGAATGAGCCCAAAGGGCTCTTTTGATGAAGACGGGGCTGAGCAGCTTATTGAGGCAACACGTCATTTCAAGGAGGTGCCTCCCGGTAGTGTTCCCATCCATTATAACGTGACAGGCTTTTTTAAAGAGGTCTATGACACCGAGAAAGAAGTGCTCGACGCCGTTAAAAAATACATGGATATGGCCCCTGCCTATGACCCGAACTTTTTCCGCGTGGCCGAACCAAAAGAGCCCAAGTTTTCAGGGGATGATATCAACAGTATTGTGGCCTTTAACCAGAAGAGGAGTTACAACTTTGAAGAAATGCTGGCCCGTATCTTCGATAACAGTGAACATATGGAATTCCGACCGGATTATGGACCTGAGGTGTATACCGGTCTGGCAAAGATAGACGGTTTACTGGTGGGCTTCATTGGAAACCACCAGGGGTTTCTGGGGGCAAACTATCCTGAATACGCACCCTACCCGGGCATTGGAGGAAAGCTTTACCGCCAGGGTCTGATAAAGATGAATGAATTTGTAACCCAATGCGGTCGAGACAGGGTCCCCATCGTCTGGTTTCAGGATACTTCAGGGATCGACGTTGGAGATATTGCTGAAAAGGCTGAACTTTTAGGCCTTGGACAGTCCCTGATTTACTCCATTGAGCAGACTGATGTGCCCCACCTGTGCATTATCCTGAGAAAGGGAACAGCGGCTGCTCACTACATCATGGGAGGACCCACGGCCAATAATCACAATGCCTTCACCCTGGGCACACCAACGACCGAGATTTATGTCATGCATGGTGAAACAGCAGCGGCCGCATCGTTTTCCAGGAGATTGGTCAAGGAAAAAGATGCAGGCCATTCACTTAAGCCGGTCATTGAAAAGATGAATGCCCTTGCACAACAGTACCATGATCAGTCCAGACCCGTCTATTGTGCACAAAGGGGCTATGTGGATGAGATTGTTTCCTTTCCCGACATGAGGAAATATATAGTTGCCTTTGCTGGGTGCGCATATCAGAACCCCACATCCCTCTGCCCGCATCACCACATGATGTTACCAAGACTCATCAAGGGATAAAACACAAGGGGTTGGCTCCGCTATTTCAGAAGCCAACCCCCTTATAACAGTCCAAGCATACCTTAAAGCCCTGCCTCATATCAAAAATCAAGCGGACTTTTTGCATCTTTCGTTGTCTGACTCTTTATTGTATGGGTATAAATCATCGTGGTTCTCACATCACTGTGACTCAACAATTCCTGAATCGTACGGATATCATAATTGGCCTGCAATAAATGACTCGCGAAACTGTGACGAAAGGTATGAGCCGAGGCGCGTTTAGGTATTTTCGCCTTGCTGACCACCCGTCTAATCGCTTTTTGTACATGACTTTTGTGGAGATGATACCGCCGATACTCATTAATATCAGTAACGAAGGTTAATGTCTTGGCAGGAAAGAACCATTGCCAGACCAATTCCTTAGCCGCATTTTTATATTTTTTATCGATCAAATCTGGAAGAAAAGTGCTTCCGTACCCTGTATCAAGGTCCTTTTGGTGTAAAGCGACCAATATTTGGGGAGCGGAAATAATATCCGGGATGAAAAATGGACAAGGAGCATTGCTGTTGGGAGTAAAGGCTTTGTTGAAAAGGTAAAAAGCATAATGGGAGTATCGGCAATAGGAAGAAAGAGCATTGAGGCTGGCGAATCCTATCAGCTTCGAGAGCCTTCCATTCCTTATGGTTTCCGTTTTGGGGGCGAAAATGACGATATAGGCCCTGAAAACACCTATTTTTTAAACATCAACCCAGAATAATCAATAAGATAGCTAGGCGACCCCAGCCAGCAACAAGCGCGCCGATGCATGAGATATTCATGATTGACAAAAATAAGCAGAAGTATTATTAATACCAGTATTACACATTACTGGAGGTGCAATCATGAGAGTTACCATAAAAGGACAAGTCACAATTCCACAAGAAATTCGGGAAAAATTAGGAATAACTCCTGCTGTTGAAATTGATTTTGTAGAAGAGAAAGACCGAATTTATTTGGTCAAAAGGACAGGCGGACCCCAAAAAACATATAAATTCAGGAAATTGAGGGGAATAGCCAACGTTAAAATGACAACTGATGAAATAATGGCCTTGACAAGAGGAGACAAATGAAAGGGGTTCTCGTTGATTCGAATATCGTTTTGGATGTTTTTCTGAATGATCCAAAATGGGCTGATTGGTCTGAATCAAAACTGGACGAGTATGATCAATTGGGGATCTTGTATATCAACTCGATCGTTTATTCTGAAATCTCCATTGGTTTTAAGCGGATAGAGGATCTGGAATCCGCAATAGCCAAAGCTGGTTTCCAGATGTTGGAAATCCCCAAAGAAGCATTGTTTTTAGCTGGAAAAGCTTACCTTAAATACAAAAAAAGAAAGGGCACAAAAAGAACTCCGCTCCCCGATTTTTTTATTGGTGCACAAGCCGCCGTCCAGAAGTTGGATTTAATTACGAGAGATGTCTCTATATATCAATCGTATTTTCCAACTGTAAAATTGATAACTCCATAAGATTTGGTCTTCCCAGCATCGAACCAAGCAAATGCAGCCGACCGCTGACCGCGTCGGCTGATTTGCAGCGTTATGAAGGACAGATGACGAACAGGCGGAAGGACAAAGGGCGCACAAGAACCAAGACGAGTGGCTCTTGTCTCTTGACCGAAAAAATGGGGGACGGTCATAGGAAAATAAGTAAATTGACATGATGAAGGTGATGTGGTAGGAAATACACATGCCCAGATTAGCCCGATTAGACGCACCCGGCGTGCTGTCCCGCGTTCCGCGGGATTATTATCCGCGGTATTGAATGCCGAAATATTTTCAAAGACAATAAGGATCGTGATAATCTATGGAAGCGCCTTGGGGAATTATTGCCTGCCACCAAGACCTCGTGCTATGCCTGGGCCATGTTATCCAACCATGCACA
>Ga0180009_10007089_pt1 | contig 11579 bp, 8 predicted proteins | sample OS_PC_MetaG_FD_123537 | JGI IMG/M metagenome (GOLD analysis project Ga0180009, IMG submission 123537) | Groundwater microbial communities from the Aspo Hard Rock Laboratory (HRL) deep subsurface site, Sweden - OS_PC_MetaG | ecosystem: Environmental > Aquatic > Deep subsurface > Groundwater...
ATCGATGGCGAGGCGGTGCACCTGGACGAGCCGGTACCCGCGGAGGTGCCCCTCGGGCTGGTCGAGACGGAGCCGGAGCAGATCCTGATCCAGCTCGGCCCGCCGCTGCGTCCGGTGCAGAGCAGCGAGGACGCGCTGGCCGATATGGGCTTCGGTGAGATGGTGCTCCAGATCGAGACCGACGTGGGTGGTGCGAACTACGGCGATGGCAACTGCCAGGTCGACCTGGAAAACGGCCTCCTGGACTGGGCCTGTACCTGACAGGGACAGGCTCCCCTCTCCAACCGACCGGAATCAATGAGCGTCTAGCCACAAACGTGCATTCTCCTCGCACGGTGCTGTAGAGCATGTTCAAGCAAGGCCTGCATCTCGACGAGCAGCAGCAGCAGCGCAGGCAGAAGGCGGCGGAGAGTTACTGGGCTGACCTGATCGGTGTGGCCAGCGCCCTGTCCGGCCCCTACAATGGCCCACAATGTCCCGGCTCCCATGGCTCGCGCTACTGGCCGCCGTACACCTGCTGTCCTGTGGCGACCAGGCGGCCTCACCGCTGATGTGGCAGGTGGAGGCTCAGGGAGCGGTCGCGCCGAGCTACCTGCTCGGCACGATCCACATCGGAGTCTCGGCCAGGGGCGACCTGCCTCGATCGGTGTGGGACTCCTTCGATCGCTCGACGCGCCTGGTCGAGGAGGCCGAGATCCGATTCATCGACCAGCAGGAGTATCTCCAGCTCGCCGCGCTGCCCAGCACCGACGGGCTGGATCAGCTGCTGGCGGCCGACGTCTGGAGCCAGCTGATCACCCTGCTGAGCGACGTGCCCCAAAAACGCCTGCGCCAGCTGCGCCCGTGGGCCGTCTCGTCGATGGTGTTCAACACGCTGGTCTCCCCGGTGGAGGGGATGGACCTGACCCTGCTCAACGAGGCCGACAACGAGCAGAAGGCGCTGGTGCTGCTCGAGACCTGGCAGGACCAGGCCAAGGCTCTGAACCTGACCCCGCTGGCCGACGACCTGGCGTCCCTCGAGGAGCTGGTCAGGAACCGGCAGCTGTACGCCGAGCGCCTCGAGCAACTGATCGCCCTCTACAGGCAGGGCGACGTTGACGGCGTCGTGCGGGCGGCACCCGGGGCCGGCGCCGTCCCCGAGCCCGGCTCCGCCGCGTTCGATACCTTCATCCGCAAGCGCAACCAGGCCTGGCTGCCGAAGGTGGAGCAGGAGGTCAAGAGCGGCGGGGCCTTCATCGCCGTGGGTTTCGGCCACGTCACCGGCTCCGAGGGTCTGGCCCAGGTGCTGGCGGGCAAGGGCTACGATGTGACGCGGGTGGAGTGAGCCCCGTCGAGGTGTCTGGGACTACCTGACGCCGAACGCCAGGACCTTCCGGGCGTTGGTGTGGTAGATCTTGTCCAGCACGGCACGGGGCAGGTGGATGCCGTAGATCATCCAGAACCCCTGGCGGTGGTGGCCCGCCGCGCAGTCCCAGTACTCGTCGTCGGTCTCCAGGAAGCGGTAGTAGACGCGATAGATATCGGGGGTCCTGGGGAAGGTGTCGGTGCCGAACAGGATCCGGTCCTGGTACTTGATCAGGAAGCGGCGAGCCGAGTAGGGCTGCCGCCCGAGCTCGCTGATGCGGGCGTCGATGTCGACGTACAGGTTGGGGTAGCGATCCAGCCACGCCCCGACCGTCTGCAGGTCCTCCGGGTTGTTGCCGAAGTGGGCCGCCACGAAGGTGGTGGAAGGATGACGCTGGATCACGCGGTTGCGCTGTGCCAGCAGCTCGTCGCGCCCGGGGTAGTCCTTGCCGTGAAACAGCCAGTCGGGGTGCTCGTTGAGCTCGTGCCAGCGCTCGTTGAACCGGTCGAGCGGCGTGAAGAAGGCCGCGGGGTCGGAGGTGTGGATCGCCACCGGCCGGCGGTGCTTGCCGCACAGGGCCCAGATCGGATCGAGACGCGCGTCGTCGACGAGGATCAGCTTGCCCGCGGCGTCGCGGTGGCCGAGCCCCAGGGACTTGTGGAGCTTGAGGCCCTTCGCGCCGGCGTGGAAGTCCTGCTCGAGCCGGGCCACGGCTCTCCTGGTCCAGCCGCCGTCGTGGATGCCCTTGAAGTCGATCAGAGCGTAGGTCAGGAACCGTCCGGGGTGGGCCCGGTCGTAGCGCGCCACCTCCTGCCGCAGGTGATCGCCCCACATCCCGTCGAGGTTGACCACGCTCTGCACCCCCGCCCGGTCCATCACCCGCAGCAGGGCGGACACATCTCGTCCCCGCCCGAGGTGATTGTGCGCGTCGATCACGGCGACCGCCGGGCGCTCGATCCGGCTTGTCTTCGTTTGGAGCATGGAGCGCGGCTGCCAGTCGCGCAGGCGCAGCTGCCGGATGTCCCGCGCGTCGGGCTGTCCCGCCGAGCAGTCCGGACAGGGCGGACAGACGCAGGTCGCGGTGTCGTCGGTCGGGGGGGCGGCGTGCGCCGCCCGCGTCGGGGTCGAGGCGCAGGCCCCGGCGCACCCCGCCGCACCTGCTCCCAGGGCCAGTCGCAACAGCTCGCGTCGGTTCAGGCTCATCTCTCTGCTCCCGTTTGACTGCCCCCGGGCCGTGGTCTTGCACAGGGACGGATCGCGCCACGAGTGGCATCGACACATGCGGTCTCGCGGACCCTGGCGGGCCCGGTCCCGTCCAGCTGCAGCACGAGCAGCGCTCCGAGGCGCGCGATCTCCTCCCGCTGGTCGAACAGCAGGTTGCCCAGCCCGAGGTGGACCGGCACGCAGCCTCCTGCCCGCTTCGGCTCGCAGTACAGCCTGCGGACCACGTGCGCCCCGTGCATCGCCACCGCGCTCGCGCCGGCCAGCACCGCGGCGCGGATGTGGGGCGCCTCCCGAGGGCCTGCCTGCCGGTCCATCTCGCGGCCGCCGTGGAGCAGCACCAGCACCGGTCGGCCCGGCCACAGCCTCAGGCCCAGACGCACCGCGCGAGCCAGCGCGACCGGCGGCGTGGCTGGCACCTTCGAGCCGGGCTGGTGCGCGGCCGGAGTCAGGCTGGCGGCGACGACCGTGATCGACCCGACTCGCTCCGGGCGCGGCCGTCCGGTGAGCGCCGCGGTCAGCCCTAGCGGCACGATGCCGGACTCGCGCAGCAGCCGCGCCGTCGCACGTAGACCCGCCGCTCCGGCGTCGAGCGCGTGGTTGTTGGCCAGTGTCACGGCGTCGATTCCGGCGCCCCGTAGCGCCGCCAGGCCGCGCGGGTCGCCGCAGAGCCGTGGCCGGGCGAGATCACCGCCTGCCAGGCAAGGGGCCAGGGGCGACTCGAGGTTCACGATCGCCAGGTCGGCCGTGCGGAGCAGCGCCGCCGCTCCGGCGAGCAACCCGCTCCAGCCCGCAGTGTCCTCCCTGCGCGCTCGGCCCGCTCTTTGGGGGAGGCTCCTCGCCTCGCGCGCGGCGCGGCGGGACACGCCCCGCCCGAGCAGACAGTCGCCGCCCAGGGCCACCTCCACGGCGAGGGCGGTGCCGCCCCACAGCAGCCCGAGCGCGAGCAGTGCGACGCGCATCAGAGCTCGATGGCGGCGCCCGACTGCTTGCCGCACCGCTCGACTCCCCGGCCGCGCAGCTTCAGGGCGGGGACCGGCTCGGCGTAGATCGAGTCGACCCACGCGGGGCGGGGCGGGGCCTTGCCCGTGGCCAGCTGCCCGCGCCACTCCTCGTCGGTCATCCGCCGCCCCGCCGGGTGCAGGAACTCGCGGTAGCTCATCACCGCCCCGCGGGCCACGACCGTGCCCCGCGGCCCGGGGATCAGAGCATAGACCAGGTCAGGGTGCGCGACCCCCACCTCCACCACCTGGCTCGTCGGCCGCCAGGTGAACACGTCCGCCACCACGGCCATGTCCTGGTCCCGCGGCTGGAGCAGATCGGTGTCGGCCAGCGTCACCATCAGCCATTCCACCTCGCCGCCGAGCAGCGTGATCCGCTCGAGCTGCGCCCGGGTCAACCGCTTGCCCTCGAGCTCCTGGCGGGCGGTCCGCTCAAGGAAGGTGAGCAGCTTCAGCACGAGCTCCGCCTTCTCCGACAGGGGCCGGTAGAACGGGTTGTCGTCGCGCGTGGCCTTGCTCGGGATCCCGGCGCGCTTGAAGCGGCGGTCGAGCTCGCGTACCATCGCGGCCAGCCGGGCGTAGACCTCGGGGAGCGGCTCGACCCAGCCGGGCGGCGGCGGCGGCTCCGGGGCGTCGCACTCGGCGCCCAGCTGCTCGCCGTACAGAATCGTGTCATGGCGCAGCTCGGCCCACCCGGCGGCGAAGGCCTGCAGCGCGCGCAGCCGCCAGGCCGCCGTTCGCATCAGGTTGGGGGCCTTGTCGGGCGGCGCCTCGAGCAGCGCGCGCAGGGCGTGCAGCGTGCCGTGGTAGGCGTCCTGGCTCCAGCGATCCGCCTCGACCTTCGCCACCAGCGCGCGCCCCTTCGCCACGCCCAGGCCGAGGGCGTCGCGCCGGTCCGGCGTGACCGCGGCCAGCACCTCCTGCCGGGCCAGATCGGAGCCCAGCACCGCGGCGGAGCCCAGCGCGCCCATCACGCGCGGCAGGATCTGCGCCTCGCGCCCCCGCTCCACCATGGTCATCACCGCGGCCAGTACCTCCTGCATCGCCACGGTGTCCTCGAAGGCCCGGCGACCCATCACCCGCACCTGCGGTGGCGCGGTCGGCGCAGTCGCCGAGAGCTGGATCCGCGGCGGCGGCAGATCCTTGAGCGACGAGGCCAGCTTGGCCTGGGCCCCGGCCGTGACCAGCTGGTCCGCGGTGGCCGTGGCCAGGTCGGGCAGCTCGCGCTGCGCCCTGGTCGCCGCCGCTCTCAGGTCCGCGGCGTCGGGTCCGCCGGCGAAGTAGGTCGTCACCTCCAGCACGCGGTCGAGGTTCTCCCGCCCCTTCTTCGACCCGAGCCAGCTGCGCATCATCAGCGCCAGGGCGGGCAGGTCCTTGTCGGGGCCGTTGACGTGGAAGCCGGCCATGCCGAGCCAGCTCATCGATCGGAAGAAGCGCTGCAGCACGCCCGAGCGGTTGTAGTGGCCCCGCGGGCGCATCTGCGTCAAGTCAACCGTGGCCCTGAGCAGCGTCGGGGGCAGCTTCCCGTCGGCTGCCTGGATCGTGCGGACCGCGCTCTCGACCTGCGCCCGGGCCCAGGCGGGCACCTGCCGGGCCGGCCGGGGCCTGCGCCGCGCCGGTTTCGCCGGTTTCGCGTCCTCCGCCTCGATCACGTTGCGGACATCCTCATGGTCGGGCGCATCCTGCGCCGCCGGGGAGTACAGCAGGTGCAGGGCGACGGCCCAGAACAACAAGGCGCGCCTGGCCGCCTCCTGGCCGGCCGGGGTCTGGGCCTCCGACCGCACCTTCTCCGCCTGCTCCATCAGCGCCCTGAGCGCCCGGCGCAGCCGAGACGCCAGGTGGCGCTGCTCCACCTCCCGCATCACCGCGTCGAAGTAGGCGTGGGTCGCGTCGATCGCCAGGTCGGCCGTGACGTAGCTGGGAAAGGCGATGTAGTCGTTGCGCTCGTAGACGTGGAACAGGTGCGTGGCCCGGTCGACACCCCGCGCGCGCTTGCGCTTGACCGGGGGCGTGGGGGCGAGGAAGAAGCCGCTCTGACGCAGCAGCAACTGCTGCCGGTCGGTGAGCTGGCCCAGCCTGGTGAGGTTCTTGACCTGCGACAGGTCCCGGGCGGGCACCTGTTCCAACGCGGCGGCAGCGTCGGGCGTGGCGGGCATGGTCGTCGGGCGCGACGCCGGGGCCGGACTGCGATCCGGCGCTGGGGCTGGCGCCGGGGCCTGCCGCTGCTTCTCGGGGCATGCTGTCAGGAGCAGGATCGAGACCAGCATCAGGGGCTTCACCGTACGTATCATGGGCTTCCCTTTCTCGTGGAGGGGGGGAGCAGACGATCGAGCAGGCGCAGCAGCCTCGGCGGCGGAGCGCCGCTGCCGGACCAGAGCACGCGCTGCACGGCGAACCCGAAGCCGCGCCAGCGGTAGCGCGCCACCCGGCGCCGCCCCCGCCCTGTTCGCTCCAGCGCCACCAGCCTCCCCCCCCGCACGTCGCCGATCCGGTCGAATCGACCCGCCAGCCGGGTCCCGCGCCACAGCGGCACGCAGCGGGGCGGGGCATCGCCCGTGCCGCGCAGGGTGTAGACGTGCAGCCGATTCTCGAGCACGGGATCAAAGCGCGCACGCTTGCGCAGAGTCAGCACCAGATCGAGCTGCCCGTCGCCGTCGACGTCGTCGACCCACAGACCCCAGGCGCCTCGCAGCGGACCGCAGTCGATGGCCTGCCTCCTGCCACGGCTGTCCACCAGGGTCAGCCTCGACGCACCCTCGAGCAGGAGCGTCCCCTCGCCGAAGGGCCGCCTGATCGAGCGGGTGGCCGATCGACCCTCGCCGGGGGCAAGGCCGATCAGCAGTGTGGCGAGCAGGACGAAGAGGCGGAACATGTCTCACCGATCCTGGGCAGCATAGTCGAGATCGTCACGGGCCGGCCAGCTCAGTCCCCGCCGACCGCCGAGGCCAGCCGAGCGTAGGCCTGCTGCTGGGGCGCCATGCCCCGCGCGGCGAAGAAGGCCTGCAGGTCGCGGTAGCGGGCCCGAGGATCGCAGCCGCTGGCCCAGACCAGCTTGGCCAGACACTCGGGGCAGAGGGGGATCGGGCGGCGGTCTGACTCGATCTGGCTGTTGCTGCCGCACATGTTGCACTCGTAGGCGGTGCAGTGGTGCATGGAGAACATGTGCCCCGTCTCGTGCACGGCGGTCTTGATCGTCCGCAGCAGGGCGAGGTTGAAGGCCTCGCGCCCGCCGTCCACGTCGCCGTTGCGATGGATCGACCAGACACCGACCCGGTCCCGCAGGGAGGCCTGGCCGAACACGAAGTTCCAGCCCGGTCCGGGCCACAGATCCGAGGTGGTGAAGCCGATGTAGGCCGCCGCCTGCGGCGGCAGGCGGGGCTTGAGCAGGTGGTCCAGCACGTAGGGGCTGAGGATCTGTCGCATGCCCCAGGTCGGATGCCGGCGACGGGCATGGGCCGGGACAAGCGACAGGGGCAGCGGCCGCGCCACCCGCACCTCCAGGCAGAAGTAACGCGACATGAAGTCGACCGTGAGATCCAGAACCCGCCGTCGGTTGTTTGCTCCACCCACCCGCCCCACCGGACTGCCCTTGCCGCCGAAGGACCCGATCGGCTGCACGTAGATCGCCCGGCGCTGGCCCGCGATCCGCACCGGATCCGCGCGAAGGTACTGCTCGAAGGTCTGCCCCGGCTCCCGGTGCTGCGACAGCCAGTCGCCCAACTGCACCTTGCCCATCTTGCGGTGCAGCGGCCGGATTCGGCGCTGCAGCGCGCGCAGCTGGGATATCGACGTCGTCTGTCCACGTGCGGTGCACGCCGCGCGGTGGGTCCGTTGCACCTGCACCGGGATGGACCCGATCGCCGGGCCCTGCTGGCCCACGAGCAGCGCTGTGACACACAGCACGATGGCCGCCATACGCGGCCAGCGCAGCCAGCGCAGCTCGGGCCAGATGCCGGGCCTGATCCGCACCACCTGGAACGAGCCGGCCGCCTCGACGCACTCCAGGGTCACCCGCTCGCCCGTCTGCAGCGAGCGGCCGGCGATGTGCACCGCGGTGGGGTCCACCCGCACGGTCCCCAGCTCGCACAGCAGCTCCAGCGAGGCTGACGGCCGGCTCCGGGTCCACCCCACGCCGGACCCTGCCACCCTGGCGGGGCGACGCACCAGCCCGGCGACGGTCTGCTGGCGGCAGCGCCACAGCAGCCGGTACAGGCTGACCGCCAGAAAGACCCCGGCCCCCAGGCAGAACAGAGCGAGCACCACCCTGATCATACCCGCCAGTCGCGGTAGTTCTCCCCATTGGCCTCGGTGGCCGCCCTCCGTTATGCTGCCACGAGACCACAACCTGGAGGTGGACCGTGAACGGCATGGCAGGACCTGGCAGCTCCTACCCCCCCGCCCTACGAAAGACCTCGGGCCTCGCCATCACCGCCTTCGTGCTGGCCTGTCTGTTCATCCTGCCGCTGGTGCCGATCATCGGCTCGATCCTGGGGATCATCGCCCTCGTGCGGCTGGCCGGCCGGCCCGACCTGGGCGGAAAGGGGCTGGCGATCGCGGCGATCCCGACCGGGCTGGTGATGTTCTTCTTCTTCCAGGGCATCTTGGCCGCCGTCGCCATCCCGGCCTTCATCAAGTACATCCGCAAGTCCAAGACGGTGGAGGCCACCGAGGGTCTGGACCGGCTGATGACCGGTGCCCGTTCCTACGTGAGGGCCGACCGCTATGACAGCAGCGGGAGCCTGCTGCCGCCGGCGTTCCCCGCCGGCAAGACCGGCTGGGTGCCCGAGACGCCCTGCTGCAACCAGGCCACCGCGAAGTGCGCTCCCCAGCCGGGTCCGTGGCAGCAGTCGCCGTGGAAGGAGCTGCACTTCGCCCTGAGCGACCCGCACTACTTCCAGTGGCGCTACGAGGGCGGGGGCCAGAGCTTCACGGCCGAGGCCCGCGCCGATCTCGACTGTGATGGTACCTACTCCAACTATCGCATCTTCGGCGGGCTCGCGGACGGCAAGGTCGAACTCAGGGGTCCCGTGATCGAGAACGAGATCGAGTGACCGCAAGCAGGGGTTGAAGCCGGCCCCGGGCGGCCCTACCTTACAGTGCGAGGCGACCATTGCTGCTGCCCATCGGCGACGAGCCCAACCCCCGCGGGATCCCGTGGGTCAACTACGCGCTGTTGACGATCAACGTCGGGGTGTTCGTGGTGGTCACCCTCCCGTTGATGCTGCGACCCGCCGACCCCAACGACCCACTAACCCAGGCCGTCCTGCGGGCGCTGATCGAGGCCAACCCCCAGGCGGACGCCCGGGAGATCGTCTACAACTACCTGCGAGGCCGGTCGGCCTACGACATGTTCTTGCTCCGGTGGGGCTACGTCCCCGGCGATCCCTCCGTCGTGACGCTGCTGACCTCGATGTTTCTCCACGGCGGCTGGCTTCACCTGGTGGGCAACATGCTCTTCCTCTGGATCTTCGGCGACAACGTGGAGCACGGCCTGGGGCGAGCCGGCTACCTGTCGGCCTACCTGGTCACCGGCGCCGTCGCCGCGCTGGGCTACGGCCTGCTGGTCCCGCCCACGCAGAGCCACGTGCCGATGGTGGGCGCCTCTGGCGCCATCTCCGGCGTGCTCGGCTTCTACTTCATCTGGTTCCCACGCAACCGGGTGCGGCTGCTGCTCTTCCCGCTGTTCTTCCTCGTCTGGAAGGTACAGGCCCGTCTGGTGCTGGGCTTCTACATCATCGTGGACAACCTGCTGCCCTTCCTGTTCCGCACAGAGGGAGAGGGCGGCGTGGCCTACGGGGCCCACATCGGCGGGTTCGCTGCCGGCGTGGCAGGCGCGCTGCTGCTCAACCGGTGGCAGCGCTACCGCTGCCTCAGGAGCGCCGTCGGCTGTGGCGATCCGGAGCCGACGGTCGCGCCCCCGCGGCGCCCTCCGCTGGGGGCCGGGGCGGAGGAGGTCGTGCGGCACATCGACGCCGCCCGCCCGGCAGAGGCGATCCGGGCCTATCTGGCGCTGTCCGCCCTGGACCGCCGCCGGGTGCCGGTGGAGGTTGTCTCGGCCCTGGCTGACTGGCTGGGCGCTTCGGGGCAGCCGGACGCTGCCCTGGCGATCTACCGCCAGGGGCTTGATGATCATCCGAGCGGTCCGGGCCTCGACCGGCTGCTGCTGGGCGTCGGCCTGCTGCTGCTCCACGGAAAGGGACGCCCCACGGCGGCCTACCAGTACCTGCTGGATGTGCTCGACGCCAGCCCTGCGCCCGAGGTAGCCCGCGAGGCCCGCGAGGCGCTGGCCCTCATCGATCGCATGCAGAAGCTCCAGGTGCGTCGAAGGTCCTGAGCCCGATCCAAAGCGGCCAGACGCACGGCACCGCTGCCAGCTTTCGCCTGCCTGCCCGTCGCGCGGGCGCCAGCCTCTGACCCGCCGCCGATACTGTCCACAGTTGCCGGCCCTTTGATCCACACTGCTGACCTGGTAACGTCGCATCTGGTGGGCTAGTGTCGTGGTGCTGGCGTGGAGCAGCGCACGAAGATGCAGAAGAAGAAACGTCTTGGCGATCGTCTGCTGGAGGCGGGGGTGATCGACGAGCTACAGCTGCGCGCGGCGCTGGGCCAGCAGACCCAGTGGGGCAGGACCATCGGTCGCACCCTGCTCGAGATGAGGCTGATCTCCGAGGAGCAGCTGCTGCCGATCCTCGCCGAGCACCTCAACATGCCAGCCGTCGACCTCGGGAGCCGGGAGATCAACCCGGAGGCTGCCGCGTTGCTCGACGAGGAGTTCTGTCGCGTCAACGAGTGCATTCCCTTCGACTACCACGAGCAGGGCAAGTTCCTCGATGTGGCGATGTCCGACGCCCAGAGCACCGGTCAGTTCGACCAGATCCGGGTCAAGACCCGCTGCAACGTCCGGCCCTTTCTCGCCGGCCCCAACGCGATCAAGGTTGCCATCGACAGGGCGTTCGGCCAAAGCGAGATCCCGGTGGCGGAGTTTGCGTTCACCGATGCGGTGTTCGATTTCGACCAGAAAACGCACACCCCTGCCCCGAAGCAAGATGCACCGACCGTCTCCGTGGTCTCCAGCCCCAGCTCACGGGCGCAGCCGCCCCAGCCGGAGCCTCTGAGGGAGTCCCACCAGCTGGTCCAGCTCCAGCGCATGGTCTTCGCCCTGCAGGAGCAGTGCCGTCGCCAGGAGCAGTCCCTGCGGGAGCTGGCACAGCAGCTGCGCGGGCTGTACGGCGACCTGGCGGCCCGGGGCCTGCTCGAGACCCAGGCTGGCCATCCGCTCGGCGCGACGGCAGGTGCTCGCGACGACGCGTCCGGCACGGCGCCGCCCCAAGTCCCGCCGACCCCTTTCGCCGAGCTGCCTCCGCTGGAGCCGCTCGAGCACAAGGACTCGCAGGAGATCGACGTCAACGTAATCTTCGAGGGCCTTGACCTGACTCCGCTGCCGCCCGAAAAACTCGCGCGGGCGGCGTCCGGGCGCCAGGCGCGACCAGCCCCGGAGCCGGAACCGGCGCCAGAAGCCCCCCCGGTTCTGGCGGGCGCCATGCCGCTGGTCGATGTACCCGCCGGCACCCCGACCGTGGTGGCGATGGACATGGGCACCACGCGCTCCAGCGTGGCGGCGGTGATCGATGGCCAGGTCAGCGTGCTGAAGTTGCCGGGAGACGCCTGGGACATGCCATCGGTGGTCGGTTTCCGTCCGGACAAGACGGTCATGCTGGGCACGGCGGCGCGCAAGATGCTGGCCCACGATCCGGGCAACACCATCGCCTCCCCCAAGCGGTTGCTGGGTCGCAGGTTCGACGAGCCTCAGATCCAGCCCTATATCGCCAGTCTGGGCCTGAAGACCCAGAGGGACACCCGGGGTGAGGTTCTGCTCGATGTGCACGGCATGAGCGTGAGCATCATCGAGGCCTGCGGGCACATCCTCAACCTGCTGCGGCTCGTGGCGGAGAAGAACCTCGGCCACGAGGTGCACGACGTGATCCTCACCGCACCGGTGAGCTTCACCGACC
>Ga0180009_10007090_pt1 | contig 11577 bp, 7 predicted proteins | sample OS_PC_MetaG_FD_123537 | JGI IMG/M metagenome (GOLD analysis project Ga0180009, IMG submission 123537) | Groundwater microbial communities from the Aspo Hard Rock Laboratory (HRL) deep subsurface site, Sweden - OS_PC_MetaG | ecosystem: Environmental > Aquatic > Deep subsurface > Groundwater...
GCCTGCGTTCATCCCTCGGGCAAGGTCATCGACCGCAACTTCATGGCCCACGAGGACTCCCTAATCCCAGGCATGACCAGGCTGGCCAAGGCCATCAAGGAGCAGGGGACGGCTCCCATCCTGCAACTCATCCACGGCGGGCGCAACGCCCATCCCCGCCTGGTGGGCGAGGCCCTGGCTCCCAGCGCCCTGCGTGGCCCCACGGCCCACGCCACCCCCCGGGCCATGACCGTCATCGAGATCGAGGCCATGGTCCAGGCCTTTGCCAGGGCTGCGTGGCGGGCCATGAATGCGGGTTTCGTGGGGGTGGAAATTCATGGGGCTCACGAGTACCTGGTGCACGAGTTCCTCACCCCCTACGCCAACAAGCGCCAGGACGCCTACGGCGGCGACCTGGAGCGCCGGGCCCGCTTCGCCGTGGAAGTGATCCAGGCGGTGCGGGTGGCGGCCGGCCCAGAGGCGATCATTTCTTTTCGGCTATCCGGCGACGACCACGTGGCCGGCGGAATGGGCCCGTCCGAGGCGGCGGCTACGGCCAAGCTTCTGGTTCCCGCCGGAGTGGACATAATTTCGGTCACCGGCGGGGTGTACGAGACCCCTTCCATGGTGGTGCCGCCCACGCCGATGCCTTCGGGCACCCATGTGAAGGCGGCCCGGCAGGTGAAAAAGGCGGTGGACATCCCCGTGGCCGGGGTGGGGCGCATCCGCAACGCGGCCGAAGCCGAGGCCGCCCTCGAAGGCCTGGACCTAGTGGCCGTGGGGCGGGCCTTTTTGGCCGACCCCTCCTGGCTCACCCGGGCCGAAGCCGGTGACGGGGCCGGCATCCGCCCCTGCATCGGCTGCAACCAGGGCTGCATAGACAAGGTGCTCAGTGGCGCGCCAATAAGCTGCGTGTCCAATCCCTGGGTGGGCCTGGAGCAGCAAGCCGAGGAACTTAAGCCGGCGGGCGATCCGGCCACCGTGGCGGTGGTGGGCGGTGGCCTGGCCGGCATGGAAGCGGCCTGCACCCTGGGGCGGTTGGGCCACCGGGTGGTGTTGTTCGAATCCAGCGGCGAGTTGGGAGGCCAGGTGCGTTTGGCTTCCTTGCCTCCGGGCAAGGGCGAGTTCATGGGAATGATCGATTTTTACCGGCAGGCGTTGGACGATCTGCCCGGGGTGGATATACGCCTGGGCAAAAAGGCCACCGTGGGCGAGGTTTGCAAGATCAAGCCGGACGCGGTCATCGTGGCGGCGGGCAGCGAACCCATATTGCCCGACCTGCCCGGCGCGGACGAAGCGGCCCTGGTCAACGCCCGCCAGGTGCTGGCCGGCGAGGTGCCGGTGGGCCAGAAGGTGGCGGTGCTGGGCGGAGGCAACCTGGGCAGCGAGGTGGCCCACTACCTGGCCGAGCGCGGCCATGACGTGTGCATCATCGAGTTGGGCCTGGGCATCGGCAACGACCTGGGGCCGGCCCGGCGCTATCACCTGCGCCGCGAGCTGGGCAGGTACAAGGTGCGCCGCTACATTCGGGCCAAGGTGCGCCGCCTGTTCAAGGACAAGGTGTGCTTTCTGCACGCCCGGCCCGACGGCAGCCGCCAACTCACCTATGTGGAGCCGGTGGACACCTTTGTCTCGGCCATGGGGGCCAAACCCAACGAGAAAATATTCCTGGCCCTGGAGCCCAAGGTCAGCGCCATCTTTTTGGTGGGCGACGCCCTGAGCCCGGCGGGCATGGGCCAGGCCACCAGCGAAGGAGTTCGGGCCGCCTTGGAGATTCATCGCCTGGCCGGGGAGGGCGCCTTGAAGGCCCCGCCGGCGGGTCCCGTCTGCTAAGTGGCGATGGGCTCCACCCTGGCTCTGCACCTGGGGGCCTTGGGCGACTTCGTGCTCTCCTGGCCCGCCCTGGGCCGCTTGGCGGCCCTGGGGCCCCTGCATCTTTGGGGCAGGGGTGAGTGGGGACGGCTTATCCTGCTTCCCGAACGGGTGCATGAGCGCGAAGCGGCCCGTTTCGCCTCACTGTTCGCCTCAGAGATGGAACCCTCTTTGCAAAGTTGGCTGGGCGGTTTTGACCGGGCGCTGGTCTTCGCCGCCGCGCCCGATGCCGTCCTTTTGGCCAATCTGGCCTCCGCCGTGCCCCAGGTGGAAACCGTGGCCACCCGCCCGCCCCGGGGGCGCTACCCGCAAGTGGCCGCCTGGCAGGTGGAGCAATTGGAGCGGCTGGGCCTGGGTGGCCCGGGCCGCCCCCTGCCGCCCCGCCTGGAGGCTCCGGTGCGCTCCAGCGGGGCAATGCTGGCCCCGGGTAGCGGGGGCAAGGCCAAGCGCCTGGCCCCGGAACTTTGCGCCGTACTGGCCCGCCGCCTGCACCAAGGGCGAGGCTCGCTCACCCTGGTGCTGGGCCCCGCCGAGGAGCCGGCCTATCGTGACCAACTGGCCCAGGCCCTTGGGGGCGTCCCCCACCAGATCCTGGCAGACCCGCCCATCGCCGATCTGGCCCGGCGTATCATGGGCGCTTCCCTCTTCCTGGGGGCGGACAGCGGGGTGACCCACTTGGCCGCGTCCCTGGGCGCCCCCACCCTGGCCGTGTTCCAGGCCAGCGATCCCCGTCTCTGGTCGCCGCAAGGGCCCAGGGCCCGGGTTTTGGGCGCGCTGGAGGCCCCGTATGTCGATCTGACCCCGCCGGACGCCGGGCTGTGTTAAATTTATAATTATGCGCTTGGCGGTCTTGAGCGACATTCACGGAAACCTGGAGGCCTACACGGCGGTTTTGGCCGATGTGGAGACGGCCGGGGCGGACCGGATCGCTCTTCTGGGCGACATCGTGGGCTATGGGCCCGACCCCGAGGCCTGCGTGGAACTCACCCGGGAGTTGGGCCTGGCCAGCGTCGTGGGCAATCACGAGTTGGGTCTGAGCAAGCGGGGAGAGTTGGCCTGGTTCAACCCCACCGCCCGGCGCTCCCTGGAGCAGAGCATGGACCTGCTCAGTCCAGCCTCCCTGGAGTGGCTGGCCGCTCTGCCCACCTTTCTGGTGCTGGACGACTGCCGCCTGGTGCACGGCGCGCCGCCGGATTCGCCCCGCACCTATTACTTCCAGCTGGACCGGCAAGAGATTCTCAGGCGCATGGACCTCATCGACGAGCCCCTGTGCCTGGTGGGCCACACCCACGAGCTGGCCCTGGCCCACATGCCCGCCCTGGGCGGCCTGGAGCGCCTCAAACTGGGCGAGGGGGCGCGCCAACTCAAGGCGGGCGACCGCTACCTGGTGAACGTGGGCGCGGTGGGCCAGCCCCGGGACGGCGACAACCGGGCCAAGTACGTCATCGTGGATCAACAGGCCGGCACCCTGGAGGTGCGCTGCGTGCCCTATGAAGTGCAGACCACGGTGGACAAGATTCGCCGCCTGGGCCTGCCCGAGTTCAACGCCACCCGTTTGCTATAGGGCCTGCCCTGAAGCTCATAGACGGATACCAGGTGCTGGGCCTGCTGGGCCGGGGGGGCATGTCCCGGGTGTACAAGGTGCGCATGGACGGCGGCCCGGTGCGGGCCATGAAGCTTTTCCGGCCCCGCCCCGAATTGGAGGCCCTGCTGGGGCGCGATGAACTGCTCGCCCGCTTCCTGGGCGAGGCCCAGACCCTGGCCCGGCTCAAGCATCCCAACCTGGTGCGGGTGCTGGCCGTGCATCCAAAGGCCCCCACCTACTACGTCATGGAGCATTTCTGCCTCGGCCTGGCCGAGCTTGCCGGCGAGGGGCCCCGCTTGGAAGACCCCAGCCGTCCCCTGGGCCTGGAGCAGGTCATCGCCTATGGCCAGCAGACCCTGGCCGGTCTGGCCGCCCTGCACCAAGCCGGGGTGGTGCACCGGGACCTCAAGCCGGCCAACCTCCTGCTGGGCGACGAGGGCTGGGTGCGCCTGGGCGATCTGGGCCTGAGCCGCCGCCGGGGTGAAAGCTTCAGCGGCCCGGCCAATCTTGTGCTGGGCTCTCCAGCCTACGCCGCCCCGGAGCAGGAGGCCGACCCCCTCAAGGCGGACCAGCGGGCCGACCTCTACGCCTTGGGGGTGAGCCTGTTCCGCCTGCTCACCGGCCAATTGCCCCGGGAGGAGGGCCCGCCCGCCTCGGCCCTGGCTCCCCAGGCGGACCAGGCCTGGGACGCCTTCCTGGCCCGGGCCACGGACCCCGACCCGGAGCGGCGCTTCGCCTTGGCCCAGGACATGGCCCGGGCCCTGGATGGCTTGGCCCGGGATTGGGAGCGGCGGCGCGAGGCGGTGTGCGCCGGGTGGCCAACCCGCGCCGAGGCTCAGGCCGCTTCGGAGTCTGTCGTGATGCCCCGCAGCGAGCCGGTGCGCATCCGTTTGTCCCAGGCCCGCCAGGCCCTTGGTTTGGATTTGCTCATGCGGCCCGAGCGATGGCCCCGGCGGCGCTTGCAAGAGTATGAGCCCGGCGTGGCGCGCGATTTGGCCACCGGCCTGCTGTGGCAGCGAGGGTGCTCGCCCCAACCCCTGACCTGGGAGCAGGCCCCGGCCTATGTGCGGGCCCTGAGTCTGCGCCGCCTGGGGGGCCGGGGTGATTGGCGTTTGCCCACCGCCCAGGAGCTTATCTCCCTGCTGGGGCCTCCCCAGGGGCCGGAGGGGTTTTGCGGGCCGCCTTTGCTGGACCCCTTGGCCCAGCGCCTGTGGTCCGCCGACTGGGCCACCCCCCTGGCCGCCTGGTATGTGAGCCTGGCCGGCGGCTATGTGGGCCGGGCCGACCGAGACTGCTTCTTCATGGTGCGGGCCGTGGCCGGTTGAGTCTTGAACCCTGGTTTCGGCCGGCCGCAGGCCTCATAATTTAAGGCATGAAAATAACTCACACGTTGGGAGGCGGCATGAAAGTCCCGCGCCTTATCCTGGCCCTGGCCTTGATTATGGGCCTGGCCCCCCCGGCCCTGGCCGCGCCCCAGTGGAGCTTTGACCCGCCCCACTGTCAGATCGTCTTCACCGTCAAGCACGTCTTCGCCCCGGTGATGGGCCAATTCAAAAAGTTCGACGGCAAGATTTTCTTCAGCCCCGAGGATTTGTCCAACAGCAGGGTGGAACTGAACATCCAGGTCGACAGCATCGACACCGGGGTGGATGCCCGGGACCGGCACCTGAAGAGCGCCGACTTTTTTGACGCCACCCGCTATCCGGTGATTCGTTTCGCGAGTGAGGGCTTCACCAAGCGGGGCGACAATGAATACGTGGTCCGGGGACGCCTGACCATGAAGGACGTCACCCGGCCGGTGGAGATCGTTTTCACCCATTTGGGAACCAAGCCCAACCCCAGGAACAAAGCCCAGGTGCTAATGGGCTTCCAGGGCGGCTTTTCCCTGGAGCGCCTGGACTACCACGTGGGCGACGGAGGCTATTACCAAAAGGGCCTGGTGGGCAATCGGGTGAACCTGTTTTTGCACCTGGAACTGGCGAGGCCCCAATGAGCGGCGTGGTGGACCCCAGGGGCGCGGCCGGCCTGATTCTGGAGATGTCCTGGGACGGCCCGGACGCCGGCCACCGGGAACTGATGTACGCTCCGGCGGATCTTTGGGGCGACATGCTGCCGCCTCGGCTGTTGGATGCCTTGAAGGGCCAGGAAGACGGCCGGAGCGTGGAGTTGGAACTGACCCCGGCCGAGTCGGTGCCCGGCCGCTCCCCGGATCTGGTGCGCCAGGTGCCCTTGGAGCAGTTCGCGGGCGGCTCCTTTTTTCCCCGCCTGGGGCGCTTCTATCCCCGCCGCCTGCTCTCGGGGGTTCCTGGGGTTTCGCCCGGCAGCAACGAGCCGTTCCGCTGTTTGGCCGCCGAGCGCCACGGCCTGATGGCCGACCTCAACCACCCCCTGGCCGGCTATCCGCTCAAGCTGAAAGTAACCGTGGAGCAGGCCGAGTTGCCGCCGGAAAAGATTACGGGGCAAGGGGTGGACTGGATGGCCCGGCTCTGCGCCGGACCGGGCATGCAGGCCAGGGCCGGAGGCCAGGCCACCGACTTTTTGGGCGGCGACGCCCTGCTGCGGGAGGACGAAGACCCGGACGCGGTTTTTTATGAGAAACCCCGCTTGGTTGGGCATCTGGACTCCCAGGCCAGCGCCAACGTGGCCCAGCTCTACGGCCGGCTGATCTCCCCCGGTTCGCGGGTCTTGGACCTGATGAGCAGCTATCAGAGCCACCTGCCGCCAGGACTGGAACTGGCCGAGGTGGTTGGCTTGGGGCTGAACCGGGAAGAGATGGAGGCCAACCCCCGGGTGGGCCGCGCGGAGGTGCATGACCTCAACCAGGACCCCCGGCTGCCCTTTGAAGATGAGTCCTTCGACGCGGTGATCTGCACGGTGAGCGTGGAATACCTCACTCAGCCCCAGGAGGTGTTTGGGGAAGCGGCTCGGGTGCTGCGGCCCGGCGGGGTTATGGCCATGACCTTTTCCAACCGTTTTTTTCCGCCCAAGGCGGTGCGCTTGTGGAAGGAACTGCACGACTTCGAGCGGCTGGGCCTGGTGCTGGAATACTTTATCGAAAGCGGGTCCATGGATGAGTTGGGCACTTTGAGCCAGCGGGGTTGGCCCCGGCCGGCCGACGACCGCCACTACCTCGAATACCTCGACTCGGACCCGATCTTCGGGGCGTGGGGCCGCCGTGCCTGAGATCGGCGCGGCTATTGACCAAGATTCATCCTGATAGTAACCTGATAACAAATAGTTGTTCACTGTGACCCCGGCGGGGCTGCGGGTGGCGGCCCGGTGGCGAAAGCCTCAGCCGGGGAAAGGGACGGTTTCGGTTGGAAAAACACCACAAATTTTCGATCTGGTACGTGCTGCTGGGCATCTGGTTCGTGCTGATCCTGAACAACCTGATCTCCAGCCAGATCGGCCCCAAGCAGGTTCCCTACAGCAAATTTCTGGATCAGGTGCGTGCCGACAAAGTGAAAGAGATCGCCATCGGCAAGGACCGCATCACCGGCAAGATGATCGACGACAAGGGCAGCGAAATAAACTTTACTACGGTGCGGGTTTCGCCTGATCTGGCCAAGGAGCTACAGGGGCACGAGGTCGAGTTTCGCGGCGAGATCGAATCCACCTTTTTGCGCAGCCTGTTTTCCTGGATGGTGCCCATCCTCCTGTTCCTGGGGGTGTGGTACTTCATGATGAAGCGCATGGGCCCGGGCCAGGGGGTCATGAACTTCGCCGGCAACAAGGCCAAGATCTTTGCCGAAGAGGACATCCCCACCCGCTTTGTAGACGTGGCCGGGGTGGATGAGGCCAAGGGGGAGCTGGAAGAGATCGTCCAATTCTTGCGCACCCCGGAGAAGTTCAGCCGCTTGGGGGGGCGCATGCCCAAGGGCGTGCTTTTGGTGGGACCTCCGGGCACCGGCAAGACCTTGCTGTCCCGGGCGGTGGCTGGCGAGGCCGGAGTGCCCTTTTTCTCCATCAGCGGTTCGGAGTTCGTGGAGCTGTTCGTGGGCATGGGCGCGGCCCGGGTGCGCGACCTGTTCAAGCAGGCCAGGGAAAAGGCCCCCTGTATCGTGTTCATCGATGAGTTGGACGCCTTGGGCAAGGCCCGGGGAATGGGCATGATGGGCGGCCACGACGAGCGCGAGCAGACCTTGCAGCAACTTTTGGTGGAGATGGACGGTTTCGATCCCCGAGTGGGGGTCATCATCATGGCCGCCACCAACCGCCCGGAGATTCTGGACGCGGCCCTGCTCAGGGCCGGGCGTTTCGACCGCCAGGTGCTGGTGGACAAACCCGACCTCAACGGCCGCCTGGCGATTCTGGAGGTGCATGCCAAACGCATCGTGTTGTCCAAGGACGTGAACCTCAGGGCCCTGGCCCAGCGCACCCCGGGGCTCTCGGGGGCCGATTTGGAGAACATCCTCAACGAGGGGGCCCTCCTGGCCGCCCGGGCCAACCGCGACGATGTGACCATGGCCGATCTGGACGAGGCGGTGGACCGCATCGTGGGCGGCCTGGAGAAAAAGAACCGAGTGATCAACGCCGAGGAGAAAAAGAGGGTGGCCTATCATGAGACCGGCCACGCCCTGGTGGCCGCCTTCACCCCCAATGCCGACAAGGTGCATAAGATTTCCATCATTCCCCGGGGCATTGCCGCCCTGGGCTACACCGAACAACGCCCCACCGAGGACCGCTACCTGATGAGCACCAGCGAGCTGGAAGGCAAGGTGCAGGTGATGCTGGGGGGCCGGGTGGCGGAGCAACTTGTCTTCGGCGAGGGCTCCACCGGCGCGGCCAACGACCTGCAACGGGCCACCGATTTGGTGCGGGCCATGATCACCCAATACGGCATGGGCACCACCCTGGGCCCGGTGACCTACAGCCGCCGCAACCAGCCGGTGTTCATCCCCCAGGACTCCACTTTCGCCCCGCCTCAGGCGGAATACTCCGAGGCCACCGCCGCCGCATTGGACGAAGAGCTAAGGCGCTTCATGGAGGATCACGAGCAGAGGGTGGAGAACCTGCTTGGCAAGCACCGTGAGCTATTGGAGAACGTGGCCCAACGCCTGCTCACCGCAGAGATCATCGAGGGCAAGGAGTTCGACGAGCTGGTCAAGGCCGAGGCCGCCGGCGATCTGCCCGCACCCCCGCCGCCGCTCGAGGCCCAGGCCGCCCCGGAGCAAGCGCCGGAGGCATAGGTCTCCTGCCAGCGCGATAAACATACATAAATTATCCACAGAGGAGTAGTCAGGCGGCATGGAGGCGATAAAGGCCCTGGATGCCCAGGACATCAAAATTGAGCAGTTCCCCTACCGGGGCAAGATGTACGAGGTCAAGGGTATCAGCGTGCGCTGGCTGTCCAAGTGCGGCGACGACGGCCACGGATCGCCGGAGTACGGCCTGAGGCTCTTCACTGCCCAGCCCGGCGGCGAGATCCCCATCCACAACCACTTCTATCACCAGACCATGTACATCCTGGAGGGCACCTTCGAGTGCCATGGCTATGACGCCGATAGCGACGAGCTGACCGACACCCAGGTGTGCGGGCCCGGTTCGAGCATCTACATCCCTTCCATGGAGCCCCACGGCATGAAGAACCAGAGCGCCAGCCAGGTGGGGCGCTTTTTGTGCTGCATCGCCAACGTCTATGAGAACGAGGGCGTGCTCTAGGCGGTTGCGCTTCCGCGATGTCTCATGTTAGCCGGGCCTACTGGCCATCCAAGACCGCACGCACGGTGCGCAGAAGTTGGTCCTTGGGAGCCGGTTTGGTCAGGAAAGCGGCGGCCCCCGAGGCCATGGCCTTTTTTTGGTGATCGCCGGCGGTGTAGCCGCTGAGCACGACAACCTTGGCCCGGGGATTGAGTTCGCGCAGGGCGCGCAAGCATTTTTGCCCGCCCATGCCGGGCATGCCCAAGTCCAGCACCACCAGGCTGATGCTTTTCGCCTTTTTCTTGTAGATGCTCAGGGCCGCTTCGCCGCTCTCGGCGGTGAGTACGTGGTATCCCATGCCAGTCAGGGATTGGCGGCCCATCTCGCATAAGAAGTTTTCATCGTCCACCCAAAGGATGGTTTCGCTGCCGCCGGGCAAGGGGGCGCTGTCGGCCTCGCTTGGCTGGGGTTGGTCCAGCCCGGCCACATAGGCCGGCAAATACACCAGGAAGGTGGTTCCCCGGCCCACCTCGCTCTGGCAAATGGTGTGGCCGTGGTAGCTCCTGATTATGCCATGCACCACCGACAGTCCCAGCCCGGTCCCCGAACCGACTTCCTTGGTGGTGAAGAAGGGCTCGAAGATTCTTTGCACGGTTTCTTGGTCCATGCCATGGCCCGTGTCCGCCACCGTCAGGCGGACATAATCCCCGAACATGGTTTCCCCGCAAGTGGAGCAGGGCAGGCCGGCGGCCGTGACGTTTTTGGTGAATATGCTCAGGGTGCCCCCTTCGGGCATGGCGTGGGCCGCGTTGCTCACCAGGTTTACCAACAACTGATTTACATGGCTCACCGACGCCTCGACCATTTTCAGGTCAGGGGCCAAATTGGTTTTAATTGTCACCGCGCGGGGAAGCAACCGGCGCAGCATCTGTTGGCTGGCCAGTATCTCGTTGTTGATCTCCAAGGGCCTGACTTCGGGGACGTCCTTGCGGCTAAAGGTGAGCAACTGGCTTATGAGGTCCCGGGCCCGTCGGCTGGCCATGGTGATCTGGTCGAGGTTTTCGCTCAACTCAGGCTGCCCCTCGGCTTTGTCTTGGGCCAGTTCGGCATAGCCCATGATGGCGGCCAGCAGGTTGTTGAACTCATGGGCGATGCCCCCGGCCAGGGTGCCCACCGCTTCCATCTTTTGGGAGTGCCTCAGTTGGGCTTCCAGAAGGGCCCTGTCCTCGTCGGCACGCTTGCGTTCGGTGATGTCCGTGATAGTGCCGAAAATCGAGTTTGCGTGTTCCCCCACGCCTTCCACCATCTGGCCGCGTATCAAGAACCAACTTGTGCCGCCTTGGCGGTGCAGCAGGGGCATTTCAAAGGAAGCCCTCTCCATGCCGGCGCCGATCAGGGATCGCCAGTCTAGCCGCGCTTGGGGCCGGTTGGACTCTGGACACAGTTCCAACAACTCCGGGAGGCTGGATATCCGCAACCACGACTCGTAGCCCAGTATTTTGAAGATGTTTTGGTCCAGGTCCATTTTTTGCCCGGCGGCGTCCAGGTCCCACACCCCCACCGCGCCCGATTCCGTGGCCCAGCGGTAGCGCCGGTCCGAATCCAACAGGGAGTCCCTTTGGCTGGTGGTTTTTCGCAAAAATTCCAGGCGCTTTTTGTCCAAGTAGAACAAGCTGATGGCCAGGATCAGGTAGACCACGACGTAACGAACGCCGAAGCTGGAGAAATACACCGAGTCGAAACTTCCCATGATGTAGCTGGCCGCCACGGATACGGCCTGATACGCCAAGGACATAACCAGGCCCCAATTAGGGCCCAGGGCCAGAAGGCAAAACAAGGGTATGGTCAGCGACCACAAGATGGTGCCGCTGCCAAGATCACGGCTTAAAAAGTAAATGCATAGAGCCCAAAGCAGGCCCACGGAAAGGGCCACGGCAAATTTGAACAAGCGATTGGTGGCCTCGGGGGAGGCGGAATTAACGATCAGAGTGGCGAAAACGATTATGGTGACCAGGAACAAGATGTCTATGACGCCCGCGAAAAACCATCCGGCGTTTAAATTGATTGCCGTGAAATAAGTGAACGTGGGGATCAAAACCACGGTCAGGGCCCGCACCACTTGGATTTTGAAATCCAATTCGATGTATTTGCTGGAGGATTCGAGGGCAGAGGTGTGGGGGGAGCGATAACGGAATATGGCGTAGATGGACAGCAAGGCGGCGAAGGCGAACGAGGTTGGCGTGGGATCGGGCGACTGCAGGTGGATCAGGTGAGCGAAGAAATAAATCGCTACCAGGGGCGGCACGATCAGGCCGATAAGTAGAAGCCGTATCTCCTGTTTTTCCAGGCCCTGCTTGTGGGTTAGCGAGGTTAACAGGCTTGCGATGCATCCAATTATCACCAGGGAGGGATACACGACGTACAGGACCCAAAACCCCGGCATCAGGGCTGGCAGCAACACCCCGCTGCCCTGGGCGATTCTGAATGGACCAAAAATAAAA
>Ga0180009_10007091_pt1 | contig 11574 bp, 8 predicted proteins | sample OS_PC_MetaG_FD_123537 | JGI IMG/M metagenome (GOLD analysis project Ga0180009, IMG submission 123537) | Groundwater microbial communities from the Aspo Hard Rock Laboratory (HRL) deep subsurface site, Sweden - OS_PC_MetaG | ecosystem: Environmental > Aquatic > Deep subsurface > Groundwater...
GCGAGATTAAAAAAGAGCGGCTCAAGATATTTGATTTTAATGAAGTGACCAACAATCACTTTTTGGCAGTGCGGGAATTGTGGGTGCAGGGCGATTTATACCGCCGCCGAATTGATATTGCGGGTTTTGTAAACGGTATTCCGCTTTTGTTTGTGGAGTGCAAAAATATTCATAAAGATCTCAAGGACGCCTACGAAAGAAACCTTGCCGATTACAAAGATACTATCCCGCACTTCTTCCATCACAACGCGATCGCCATGCTCGCCAACGGCGAAAATGCCAAAGTCGGCACCATCACTGCTGGTTATGAGCACTTTCATGAGTGGAAGCGCTTATCAGAATCTGATCATGGTGTGGTGGATATGGAAACGCTTTTGAAAGGTGTTTGCGACAAGAAAAATTTCATGGATATTTTTGAAAACTTCATTATCTATGACGATGCCAGCGGCAAACAGATAAAAGTGCTGGCGAAAAATCAACAGTATCTGGGCGTTAATCAGGTCATCAAAGCCCTGAATGATCCCGATAGAGTCAAAGGAAAACTCGGAGTCTTCTGGCATACACAAGGGGCTGGCAAAAGTTATTCCATGGTATTTTTTACCTCCAAGGTGCACCGTAAAATCGGCGGCAATTATACTTTCTTGATATGTACAGATCGTGATGATCTGGATACACAAATTTACAAAACCTTTGCCGGCTGTGGCGTGGCTGATAATGACAGAACACCCTGCCGACCGAGTAGCGGCAGACATTTGGCAGAACTCATGAGCCAACAAAAGGCGTATGTTTTTACCACCATTCAAAAATTCAATCAGGAAGCAGATCCAAATGAAGGCTATACCAGGCGAGATGACATTATTGTGATTACCGATGAAGCGCACCGCACTCAATACGGCACTCTTGCTTTGAATATGCGCAACGCTCTGCTAAACGCCAACTTTATCGGGTTTACGGGTACGCCATTATTTAAAAATGATCAAATTACCAAGCAGGTCTTTGGCGATTATGTTTCCACATATGATTTTCAGCGGGCAGTAGAAGATAAGGTGACCGTACCGCTCTATTACGATTCGCGGGGTGATACTCTGGGTGTAGCCACCAATGATATTAATGAGCGGATTGCCGAAAAACTTGAAGAAATTGAAATTGATGATATTGATGTAAGTCAGCGACTGGAGAAAGAACTTAAGCGAGATTATCACATTATCACTGCTGAAAAACGGCTCAATCAAATTGCCAGGGATTTTGTCGATCACTACACCACCTCATGGGAAACCGGTAAGGCAATGTTTGTGTGCATCGATAAATTAACCTGTGTGCGGATGCATGAATTGATCAGGCAATACTGGGATCAGAAAGCAGAAGAAATAGAAGAATCCTGGAAAATGGCGGCTGGAGAAGAAAAGGATTATCTTTCCAATCAGCTCATCTGGATGAAAGAGACAAAGATGGCAGTAATTGTGAGCGAAGAGCAAGGCGAGGTCGAGAAGTTTAGAAAATGGGGTTTTGATATCACACCCCATCGGCGACTTATTAAAAATGGGTTTGAACTTTCCGACGGGATGCGAATTGATGTAGACTCTGCTTTTAAGAAAGAAGAACATCCTTTTAGAATTGCCATTGTCTGTGCGATGTGGTTAACAGGGTTTGATGTGCCGAGTCTGGCGAACCTTTATTTGGACAAACCGCTCAAAGCTCATACGCTGATGCAGGCGATTGCCCGCGCCAACCGAGTAAACGGCGATAAAAACAATGGTCTTATTATCGATTATTGCGGTATCCTCAAGAATTTACGTAAAGCACTTGCTACCTTTACCGGTACAGGCGATACCGGCAGAACCGGTGGACCAGGGCCGGATGAATTGGATCCAACCAGAGCCAAAGAGGAATTGCTTGATGACTTAAAACAAGCGATTGGCCTGGTAAGTGATTTTCTTAATGAGCGAAAAGCGTCGCTTGATGAAATTATCAACGCAAGCGGATTTGAGAGAAACAAGGCAATTATATCGGCCAAAGAAGCGGTGAACGAAAATGATGAAACCAGAAAGAAGTTTGAGGTCATGTGCCGTGAAGTATTTATTAAATTCAAAGCGTGTCTGACAATTCCCGGAGTAAATGCTTATCGCAGCCAATACAACGCGATAAATATCATCTACAAAAGTCTGCAAAAAGACCGCGATCAAGCAGATATTAGCGATATCATTAAACAACTGCATGAAGTTATTGATGAGTCGATTAAAGTTATGCCCGACAAAGTCAAAGAATCTAATAAGCCGTATGATATCAGTAAAATTGACTTTAACCGATTGCGTGCAGAATTTGAACACGCTAAAACTAAAAACACCACCGTGCAAAGCCTTAAAAGTGTGATTGAGAAAAAATTGGAACGACTTATTCAGAGAAATCCTCTCCGGACAGACTTTCAAGAACATTATGAAAAGATAATTGATGAGTATAATAAAGAAAAAGACCGTCAAAATATTGAAGCTACCTTTGAGGCTTTATTGAAATTTGTGCAAGAGCTGGAAGGGGAAGAAAGCCGAGCAGTCCGAGAGGGGTTAGATGAGGAGACTCTGGCTATTTATGACCTTTTGGCAAAACCAGATTTGAAACCCCAAGAAATCCAAAAGATAAAAAAGGTAGCCAAAGAACTACTAGAAACACTGAAAGAAAAACTTAAGGGTCTGTATAAGTGGCAAGACAGAGAGCCTACAAGAGATGATGTAAAAGTATTAATACGAGATTTCCTGTGGGGTGAAGCAACCGGCTTGCCTGTAGACTATTACACTCAGAACGATGTAGATGAAAAAACCGAAGCTGTTTTTTATCATGTCTATCGGGCATATCCGACAGTACCATCGCCTTATTATGCAAGCGTGGGTAATTGATTTGGGAATTATGAGATTATTCAATGAAAAACAATTTGATCTATGAATACTCTTTGTATAAACAAAATAGTTGTTTTTGTTCTTTGATATTTTGTGAAGGGCTTAGGGCACGACGCTATAGTGCGGAGCAGGGCAACCTTAGTAACCAATTCATAAACTTAAAATACAAGAGAGGAATTACTAATATGGTGAAAAACGTGTTAAGTAGGTTAAAATTATCTTTACCTGCTTCCCTAGTTCTAATAGGATGGTTTTCGTTTATTTTGGGAAATAGTCTAAGTAATATTCCACATATTATAACGTTAATATTTCTATCGGTTGCTAGGGTCCTGCCCTAAACCCTTCATACATGAACATATCAAGATTATTAAAAATTCTTATTTATAAAATTCTTTAAGACAATTATATTTTTTATAATTTGGTTCGAAATTTCACTACTTGGGGCAGTCCATATTGAATTACTAAATTAGTTAAAAAAAAGATATATGAGCTATATGATCAAAGACAGGCAAGTTTGTGATTAGGTTAATATTAAGATATTATAATGAGAAGAAAAATTAAACATAATAATTAAAAAAGAGTTTGCTAAATGGAAAAGCTAAATGAATTAATAGCAAGGGCAGAAAAATTACTTGAAGAAATTAGTAATACTGAATATCGTGAAGAATTAAGCGGAAAAATGGTATCTGAAGTTAAATCAATTCATGTTCAGGGGCGTCTTTTAATTAGAAATGTTGATAAAACTACATTAGAAGAATATTCAAAATTATTTTCCCGTCATCCTAATAACTATTATCTATGGAATATATGGAAAAGCTATATTATTATTGAATTTGAAAAATGTGTTGGAATATTGAAAGCTATATCAGAAGTAGGACAAGAAGTTTCTATTGATAAAAGCTTAACAAAAATTTTTATAAGTCATGGAAAGTTTAATACTGCTTTCAATAATCTTGAGACTTTTATAAGGGCAATAGGTTGTCTACCTATTTATGATATAAATGAACCAACTGAAGGTAAAACAATAAATCAACATATAAGCTCATTAATACAAAAAGCTGATTTTTATATTGTTTTAGCATCTTCTGAAACTACCAATGATTCTGGTAAGAAATTACCTAATCATAATGTAATTATAGAATATGACAGACTTATTCAATCAAAAATAGATAGGATGATTGTTTTTCTTGAAGAAGGTTGTTATATGCCAAGTATGGTTCAAGAAGTTATTTACGTACCATTTACTAACGAATGCATGGACAAAGCGTTTACTAAACTTGTAGCAGAATTAAAAGTACAAAATCTATTATAAATTTTCGTTGAAAAGAAGATTTAGACTAATCAATTCCTTCAAAAAAAGGTTCGAAATTTCACTACTTGGGGCAGCATAGATAATATTAATACAATAATTAAATTTCTAATATATTTATATCATATTGCTATTGACTAAAAGTAAAAAATTAAATTGGTAATTATTCTATATTTTTATAAAAGGAGAATATAAATTGAATACTCAAGCAAATTTAAAAATGGGTGAAACTATGTATAAACAATTTACAGAGCAATATTTCTTACCTGAAATAAAGAAACGTCAAGAAGATGGTAGAATGCCTATGACAGTTGGGATAAACCGAATGCAAGTTATTTTTTTCCCAGAAAAAAGGTCACCTCTAATAAGATTAAACAATGAGGTAGCTATACTATTAAATGTAAAATCTAAGCCAGGGATTAAAATTACTCTAGGACAAATTGTAGGCTTAGATGAGATAGATAAAATTATAAAATTTAATTTAGTTGAAAAAGAATATAAAGATTGTGGACATATAACCTTTTTACTAAATAAAGGGAACTGGGATATTTTATTTGATTTTAGATATAACAAGGGATACGCTAGAGAACATTTAAAAAATGCAAAAGAGTTTTATGAAACTGCTAAATTCTCGTTTTCAAAAAACTTTATAGCACCTTTTATAGATAATCTATTTAATTCTGCTGAATTACTTGCAAAATCAGAATTATTATTGTTACCTGACGAAAATTTCAGAAAAAAGACAAAACATGTAGCTATTAAAACAAAATTTAATAGGTGGTATAAATTAGGAAATGTAAATAAAGAATTTAAGGATACTTTAAATAAGTTATCTAATTTAAGACCAGAATTAAGATATTTACAAAAGGAGAAAATAATTTCAGATAAAGAGAATGAGAATTTTTTAAATGTAGTAAAAGAATGGATTGAATATGTCGAATATTTATTAAATATTTAAATTAAAATACTCAAAGAGTTTAGTTAGTTCAAGTTTAATTTGGTTCGAAATTTCACTACTTGGGGCAGCCAGAAAATTGAATAAATAGCAATTATTTTTTTTATATTATCTCAGGATCATTGACTAAGATGGATATGTTTAAAGTTTAAAAATTTAAATTAAGAAGCTCTCTTACAACTTCCTTAAAAATATTAATATTAAATAAGGGATAATCAATTTTAGAATCATTTAATACATTAAATATCCCATCATCTACTTTTTCTTTAAATTTATTATTTTTAGTAAAAAGCCCTTTAAATACTGTAGCTTTTACTACAATCATTTTTATGTTGGGAAGATTTGATCTTGATTTTCCTACCCAGTAATCAATAGTTTTTACAAGCTCATCAGCTTCAGAATAGATTATTTCCACTCTTTCATCTGGATGTACTTTATTTTTACTGTCAACCTTTATAAGGTGTTTACTCTCTTTGATTATGTCGTCTATAGGATAATTGACTGCATCAACTAAAAAATAACCTTGATTAGAGAACTTTTCTAGAAAGCCTTTTGCACTATCCATCTTTTCATTAAATAAAGTTCTGCAGATTATCCTTCTTAGGTTATCACTTCCATCTGATTTATAATTGTAAAAATAAGACCATTTTTCATTATATTTATTGCTTATAGGGTGAAAAGGTGGTTCAAAGGGAGGTGATTCAAATATAAATATAGTATTTATTTTATTTTCAGGTAGAAACTTTTCAGCAGCTTCAAGATAAAGATTGATATTTATATTTCCAAATATTTTTTTATAGTTTTTTAACAATTACCTTTCCTTCCAGATATTTTTATATAATCTCTAAATTAAAACAATATAAAGCTTTTCTTTTGTTAATTTACTATTTTCCAAATAGATTTCTACATTATCATCATTAATTGGTTTTAGTGAGTGCCAACTTCTCTTTTTATAGTTATTTATTAATTGTCTAATAGCTTTTTCAGTTTTTTCTTCAAAGCTTAATAAAACAAGAAATTTAAAATAATCTTGCGTGCCTTTTTCTTTAAGTTCTCCCTTGCCAAACAGTAATGCATCTATATCTTTTATTAGAGCATTGTTTTGAGCTGACCCGAACCTATTGTTCGTAACAGGGTTATTTGCCTTTACTTCTGCTATTATTTTTTTAGGATTTTCAATCTTTATATCATATCCTGAACTATTGGGATGTATTTCCTTAATAGTTTTAATTAAAAAATTTTTATCACCTTCTGAAAAGTTAAACCTGGAGCATAGCCAATCAATAAAATTAAGGGTTGTTTTATAAGTAATAATACTGTTTATATTCTGAAAGGTAAGCTTTAAATCCAAAAAATCATTAAATGATAATTTAGCATAATAATTGTCTTGTTTACCTGTTATCTTATTAATAAAAGCGTTAAATCTTTCTTTTAATTCATTTTCTCGGTTATAAGTTTCTTTTAATGGAATTGAGGACTTTGATTTAGCAATATCATAAATAGGTTTAGAGTCCGAATCAGCTGCTAATAAAAAATTTTTTATACCGCCAGAGCTTGGGTTTCTTTTTAAAATATTTTTATCTGCTAAATCACGGCATGCTTTATTAGTTTTTTGGTGCTGGTTTTTATCTTGATATATAAGTTCAGTAAGTTCAGCATCTGTTAGATTATTATTTTCAGAAAGCAGAGATATTGTTTTATCTTTTAGACTCATACGCTTTATTATATTTAGTTTTTTGTATTATATAAACTCCCTAAATGTTTTTATCCCATTTTCTACTTCAATATTTGCCAGAGTAATATAAATATGAATAGTACTTGGCTATAAACTTTTAGAAAAGACTGGTGGAAATTTATAATTTCTCTGGCTATATTCTTTATTTTGTTATTTGTTATAAGAAGAAATGAAACCGTTGCATTTATAATTGGGGCAATTATATATCTATGGCCTGTAATTGATGTAAATGTAAGAAAAGAAAGTTTTTATGAGAATTATCTGAATGGATAAATTATAATTATATTAGGCCTGCTTTTTAGCAAGCCTAATATAAAATTCATATGTTTTTTAGTAAAATCCAAAATGTCTTCTGTTCATTTCTATATGAGCTTCAAGCCATTTTAAATTATGTTTCCTTATAAGCTCTTTTATAGAATTGTATCCAATCCACGACAAATTTTGCAGTTCGATACCTTTTACATTGCTATAGTAATTTGTAATTTGTTTTTCTGTATTATCTGTTGTTAATGAAAGGCATGAAAAATTTTTACATTTTACGAAATCTTCAAAGAAGAACTTATGTTCATCATTTGTATAAAGTCTTCTTAGATTTCCCCTCCTCGTACCTCTTTGCTTATTAGTATCAGAACTATATACAGGCTCTAAATTAATAACTGGTGGTATTTGATCGACTTCGACAAAGTGCTTTCCTATGGAATAGTTCAATTCTATCTGGTAAGTTAGTTCGGTTGATGCTTCGTTAAAAGTACATCTTTTTGCTTCGAATAATATTAATAATTCTTTATTAATAGCTATAACAGCATCAGTTGTTCCAAAACCAACTTTACCAAAATCTGGTTCTATTACAATTTGATAATCCTTAATTTCATTTTCATACAATTTCTTACCTTTGCAAGTTGTAATCATAGTTATAAAATCTTTGAAAGCATCTTTATTTCTAGATAATTCTATAAAAAGAGTATTTACAATACCTCGTTCACCATAAAATAAGACATTAGGTTTTTTTACTGCAAATTTGTTAGGTTCTAATTTTTCTACATCTGATTTAGTGGTACTATTATTGTTTTTGTATATTGGAAGAGCCATATCTACTTCTGCCTTATCACCAAGTCTTTTCTTTGACACTTCTCTTAATCTTTCTCTCCAGAAACTAATATTTGTTACCGGAACTCTATCTGCAGGTATGCAATCTGTTATCATTTTATTAATCTGTGAAGTACTGTAATCTCTACAAGGTCTGTCACCACTTTTAATAAAATCTCTAATGGCACAACTTTCTTTTTTATATGAAACATGAACATATCTACCTTTTACTATTTCAGGTATATAAGCTATTAGACTCATTATTTTCACATCCTTTTCTTATTATTAATTTTTTGTCCTTAGATAAAAAACGAGCCAGGTTGAAAACTGGCTCATAAATAACAAATGAGAGAACTAATACCTCTCAAAAATTTAATTTTATATTCTACTTTCTATGGTAACACGATATTCAAACTTGTCAATATATAAATTTATAAAGATATTGTTTGATGTTGTTTGAAATAATATTTATAGTTATTAAATTATATTGTAAGTAAATAGCTAAAGGTTAATTTTGTATAACGAAATGAGAATTTACGATTTTTGATTAATTAAAATATCTTTTAAATTATTTAATTCTTTTAAAAATTGGTTCGAAATTTCACACCTTGGAGCAGCCAGATATGGAATTTTAATTAGAATTATAATTTTTTAATAAAATAACTATGTATAAACGAAATACATTTCCTATTTTTATATTGCTATACTTCTTCAATACTTGGGCTTTTAATAATTTTATATTTCTGCAATACTGGAATGAATTCATAATGTGTTGCAGACTTAAAATATTTTGCATTTCTAATTACTTTTTGAATTTTTGACTTATAGCCGAAAAAATATAAAATTTCTTGTACCATACACCCTACCATTTGTCTTACCGTTGTATTTTCTAAGTCTAAATCTATTCTGTTATTAAAATTAGACTCAATTTCTTTAACCACACCAGATAGAGCAGGTAACCCATAACCATTTGCTGTTATCATCTTATCAATAGAATCAGCAGATTTAAGGAATTTATACAAATCATCAACCGATTTTATTCTACCAAATCTTTTGCTATATCTCGGGTATAATTTAAAAAAATTTTCATAGTTAAATTTATATTCCAATTTCAAAACCCCCCAATAGATTTATAATATTATGCTATATATTTCTGAGCTATATAGACCAGAACTATCTTGACATAAAATATTTTTTCTGTCAAGTATTTTATGGTTAAGAATAGAAAAAATTATTATGAATATTATTTTTGTAAAAATAGTTAAAGGACTTTATTATAAATATTGAATTAAATAAAAATAATATAGAAGTTAAAAAATCAGATTTTATTTTATGATTTATTAAGTTATTCTAACCTTTTACATTTTAGTATACAATGTGTCCAAGGGAGTGGGTTCACTCCAAAAAGCCATTCGAGAAGAAATTAAGGAAGTGGCTAAGGAAAAATGAAAATCCAATTATTGGGTGGAGTTAAAGAAATTGGCGGAAATAAAATCTTGATAGAGCATAAAGGAACTAAAATCCTGCTTGATTTTGGTATGAGTTTCAAACAAGCTGGAAAATTCTTTTCTGAGTTTTTGCAACCAAGAAAAAGTAATAGTTTAATTGATTTTTATGAATTCAACTTGTTGCCTGATATAAAAGGCACTTATAGAGAAGACTACCTTAGGCATATGGGAAAGGAAAAAGAAGACAAGGGAGTTGATGCCATTTTTTTAAGCCATGCTCATGCGGACCATTCACAGTACATTCATTTTTTAAGAACTGATATTCCAGTTTACTGTACAAAAGCAACTAAAATAATTTTACAAGCATTAGAAGAGACAGGCAGCAATCCTTTTTCTGATTTGATAACTGCTTGTGAATCTTTTCTTTATTATATAAAAAGAGATGGTGGTTTAAGTAAAATTGATAGAAGAAAAGATGAGTATGTTAAAGAAAGGAAGTTTAATATTATGGAAACTGGAAATAAAATTAAAATTGGTTCGTTAGAAATTGAGATGATTCCTGTAGACCATTCTCTACCTGGAGCCTGTGGATATATTATTTATTCTGATGAAGGAAATCTTGTCTATACAGGAGACATAAGATTTCATGGTTCAAATCAAGAATTAAGTAAGAAGTTTGTAGAAAAATCTAAAGAAATTAAACCTAAATGGTTAATATGTGAAGGAACAAGAATAGATGAAAATAGAATTGACAGCGAAGAAGAAGTTAAAAATAAAATAAGCAAAATAATCTCCGAAGCAAAAGGATTGGTTTTCATAGAACATCCAATTAGGGATTTAGATAGAGTAAAAAGCATATTTGAGGCTTCTAAAGAAAACAAAAGGGAATTTGTTGTGAATTTAAAATTAGCTTATTTAATTAGAGAGTTGGGAGATTTATGTCCATTTAGTTTAGATAATGTAAAGATTCTTGTTCCTATAAAAGAATGGGGCATGGTATGTAAAGAAAATGTTTATTTTGTTAATTCTTCAGGAGAAGTTGTTTGTAAAAACGGAGTGGAAAATGAATTAATAGAAAAAGAGTATGAAAAATGGGAAAGAGAATTCATCTTTAAAGAGAACTCTATTACATATAAAGAACTTGTAAAAAATCCTTCCAAATATGTTGTTTCTATGAATTTATGGGAAATAAAACATTTAGTAGACATTAAACCGAAAGATGCTATATGGATTAAATCTTCATGCGAACCTTTTAGCGAAGAAATGGAGCTTGACGAAGAAAGAAAGAAAAATTGGTTAGAACATTTTAAAATTAAAGAATTTTTTGCTCATGCCTCAGGACATGCTTCAGGTAATGAAATAAGAAAAATGGTTAAAGATATAAATCCTAAAATATTAATTCCTATTCATACAGAACATCCTAAAATGTTTAGAGAAAGAAGAAAATGAAAAACATAAAAAAATTTGAGAACGAAATTATATATGATGATTGCCTCAAGATTTTAAAGGAAATTCCAAAAAAAAGTATTAATCTTATCATAACTTCACCACCTTATTTTAAACAAAGAGAGTAATAGTGGGAAAAATTTATAAAAATTTGCTTTCGGATCTCATAAGTATAAAGCATAAATAAACACCATAAACTGATGTTACAAGTATTAAAAATAAAAAATCTAGGAAAAGTTAGCAGGCAGTAGACTTAAATAACTTAGCCGAAGCCGTCTTTAATTCATAGGAATTTGCTTCTGGATCTCCCCAGTACAAATCATAGATAAATATCATAATTGGATATAAATCTGATATTTAAAGTATAAAAAATATAAAATCCGAGAATAGCTAACAGGTAAAAGACGAAAATAACCTAAAAGAAGCTATCTTTAGTCTGCTCAAAAAACATTTATTTGGGGAGATATTTATGCTAAATTTATCTGAAAGTTTAAGTTACTATGTTTTAATGAGCTTATAAGCACTTTCCTCAATATCTGCAACTTCTACAATGAAACCGAGCAGCAAAATAAAATACCATTATTATTATAGAAAAACAAAGATTTGAAGAATTAAAAAGGGCAAGCTAGCCAGGTAATTTGCTTTTTAAATTTTAATTTGTTATATTTTTATATTAAAATGAATAAATTTAATACGGAGGTATAAAA
>Ga0180009_10007092_pt1 | contig 11574 bp, 9 predicted proteins | sample OS_PC_MetaG_FD_123537 | JGI IMG/M metagenome (GOLD analysis project Ga0180009, IMG submission 123537) | Groundwater microbial communities from the Aspo Hard Rock Laboratory (HRL) deep subsurface site, Sweden - OS_PC_MetaG | ecosystem: Environmental > Aquatic > Deep subsurface > Groundwater...
AGGGCCGCCTACCTGAGTTTTATCGTCGTTCATTGTAAGTTACTCCTTTCATTTTAGCACAAATGTTTTGATTACGCAACCGCCTGTTATGGCCGTTGCATCTGTTGAAGTGAAATACCGATGATGCGTAATAGTTCGTCACCTCCTTCGAATCCCATTCTGGTGGCTGCGTAGCCCAATTGCTGTTCTCCGGCATATGTCAATGGTATGCCTTCCATGAAGTAGCGGATCACCATTCGTTGTAGTGGTTCCGATAATCCCATAGATATTTCACTCCATGTCGGGAGCGGGGCTTGCTGTTGAACAATGCCCTGTTGTATATCTTCCTGTGTGGCGCTCTGCGGCGTGAAGTCGGGTCGAGTGCCAACCTGCGGGGTTTCCGGCAAGTTATCCGAGAAGTCGACGATGGTGCGGTTGATCTGGTCTTCGATCTCTGCGCGGCGCGCCCGGTATCGTTTCAACTCCGAATGCGCCTTGTAATATCGTGCCGCGGCGCGCTCATCGGTGAGTTTCAGGGCGTCATACTCTGCCCATATCGCGGTAAGGTCACCAAACTCTGCGTCGAGCGTGTCGTACATCAGGCCGCGATAGTATCTATCGAGAGTATTGAGACCCCCGTAGTATTGGTACACTGTTGGCGAACTGATAATGAGTTGCGATTGGAAATCGAATGCCTGCTCTACGTTCGGGTTCGCTTCAAGAAAGGCGCTGCGCTCTTCGCTGTCTAACTGGTAATACCGATCAATGCGCTCATGGATATCCGCGCCAAACGACATTGCCATCGCCGCGCGGATACCACTGTAGGCGTTGCGCGCCCGGTTCCACCCCAACTGCGTTGCGTTATCGGGTATTGCCAAGATAGCGCCGAGGTCTACGATACCGGCCATGAACCTGTCGCGGTCTTGCGGCGTCCAGTCCGTCATCATCCCCTTGTTCTCGTAGAACTGGTCGATGAGCGCATTGCTGATACCAGAAATACCGATAAAATCGGAGATTTGACCGGGCGGGATACGCGCAAGCACGCTGTACGCATAGGACGTATCGCGGTCATCGTCCTGCCGCCGCGAGATAAGAACGGTATCCATCCAGGGGTACTGCTCGCGCAACTGCGCCATCCCATCGCGGAACTCAAGCGCGGTAAGGTTGGGGCGCATGTCCATAAGCCCAAAGTACTGCCCGTAGAATTTGTCCACCTGCATGTCCGTTTCGCTTCTAGCCTTGAAGCCCGCGCCAAGGAAGAAGGATGACATCTGCCCCGCAAACCGTTGATCGCTTGCAATCCGCGCCGCTTCTTCCCACACTTCGCCGGATTGGGAGTGAGCGGCATCCTGCGCCGCTTCCGCCGAAAGACCGGTATTATCCACCATCCAGCCGAGAGCGCGGCCAACGCGCTTGCGCTCATAGGGGTCAAGCCCGCCGGAAAACAACTGCACGAACGGGTCGATCTCGTTATACGGGATACCAGTGTTCACGCCGAGTTTATTCAGCATTGATTTTGTCGTTGCGGTGATGGGCGCTAACCGCCCCATCCAGCGCACGGCGGCGTCTTCTTCGCCATCGAGATACAACCCTACCGCCACCAGCCACTGAATAGGCGTGAAAATGCTCGGCCCATACTTCCCGGCGTCATCCACCATGCGGGCATACCACGTCACCCGCTTGGCGGGGTCATTGAAGTCCACGCCGGTAAGCCCATTGAGCGGGTTGAACGATGCTTCCAAGTTGAAATACAACGGGTCATCCAAGTCAAGCCCGAGAATATTATCAATCACAAGGTTCTGCTTATACCATTCCGGCGCGCCCGCGTTCAAGTCTTCCAGCGTCCGACGGTATTTGGCATAAGCGGCAATAAGCGCGGGGTTCTCCACCACTCGCTGTATCCATTTCGGGTAACTGCGGCTGTACCAGTAGTGGTACGGCATCGCTCGCGAGGCCGCAACGTCTGCGAAAGTCCTGTCCCAATAGGGGTGCAGGGCAAGGTCGCGTTCCGCCGTACCCACCGCGTTGGCGTACAGGCGCGCTTCTGCCACCTGCCGCTCTGCAATCGGAACCATCGCCTCGAACGCTTTCTGCATCTCCGGTGTAGCCATGATCTTCTCTGTCTGCCCCCAATTTGCGCTTACGTCATCCATCCATGTAGTAAGCTCATCCCAGAACATCGCCGTCTGTTCGTAGATGGCGCGGTGCTGTGTCGGCATTTCGTCACCTATCGGGACAGCAGGGTTGATGCGCCTGTTGATGGACTCTATCGCCTCGACAAGCGATATTTCGCCGTCTTCTGCGATACCTGCGGCGCGCCTATCCAGCCTAACGGCGTTCTCCACGCTTCCGGGGCCGCGATTCCATCCCACCTCGCGCAACGAAGGCCAATGCAGGTCTGCGATAGTCTTACCCTTCATGCGGGATAATAGATTGCCAAACTTCGATGCGGCCTCATCCCAAGACCCTGCCGCATACCATGCTTCCATCGCCCTGCTCTTTCCGAGCGCCCTGTTCCACTTTGGAGATGACATCAATTCTGCGGCCAGCGCATTGACCTGATCCGGCGGCAAACCAAGGTCGTTCAATGCGCCCATAAGAACGCTATCCGTCATCCACAGTGTATAGCGCCTGCCCGATTCGAGATACGCCTGACGCGTCTGTGATTTCCAGAAATCAAAGAGAGCGTCGCGGAATGTCTGGTATGTCAACTTCTCTGGCGAGGGGCCAAGGTTTGCCGCGCCGATCTTCACTGTATCCCACAACTCGCGCAACTTCTGTTGGTCTGCGCCCTTTCCCATATCCATCGCGCCGACATCTCGCGCAAAGATGCTGTCAGTGAAATCGCGCACGATTTGATTGGTTCTTTCGTATGCCTTCCTTCCCGTCGGGGTCGCAACTTCTCCCGCAACCTTCGCCGCATCCTCGCCGGCCGCCCACTTGAACAGAGTTTCGTCTATGCTTCCCGGAGGAAACTTATTCTTCAAGGCCCGGAGCGATTCTGTCATCGCCTCTGTTGCAGTGTCAACTGCCTCGTCAAGGCTCAATCGCCGTGCGCGGAATAGTGCTTCGCTTTCCGGGTAAACGCCGCGTTTTATAGCATCTTCGATAACGGCGAGTTCAGGCCCCGCATCAAGCGATGCTTGCGGAATGCGCCGCGATTGCCCAGGGGCGCTGTCACCAACGCGGGCAACGTCTTCGCGTATCGCCTCTATCCCGCGACGGAATTCGTCGTCAGACCCGGAATGGCGCTGGACACCCAAAACGGTTTCTTCGAGGTTATGCCCCTCAAGAAAACCTTGCAGCCTTCTCGGAAGCGGGACATTGCGCCATGTCTCGCGGAATCCCGTCCCCGCCATTGCCATAAATTCGGTAGCGGCCTTGCGCACATCACCCTGGTTGGCGAACACACGCTGCATGAAATCATCTATCATGCCTTGCGATAAGCCCAACTTGCGCAAATTGTCAAGTCCTTCTTGAGGAATTGCACCACCGTTGAGCAGTTGCTTCATCGACTTAACAACGCGGTTGTGAAAAATGACTACAGAAGCACGGCTTTCCATAGTTTCGGCAACGCCAAGGAAACCAAAGCGTTTTACCGGCGCTTCTGCCGCGTGTAGCGCCTTGCCCGCAACGGCGGCCTCATCCACATACCCCCCCATCCACTTGCGGATGCTGTCGATGCGGGACGTTGTGATCCGCCCGCCGGTAACGGCGTCTGCGATCTGCCCCCCCAGGTTTTTCAGCGATACCCAAGGCCCCTGGTCTGCCAGGATCGCCATGTTGTCCGTGAACAGGTTGCGCATTGCGTATCCGGGGTTCAGTCCCATATATGTGTAGGCGAAGTACCTGTTGAACGGGTCGTATATCTTGCCGAGTTTCCTGTTGAACTTGTTGAAGAATTTAGTGGTATCGCCAATATCATCATACCGATTTGCCAACTTTGTGATATTCGGCGTTATTCCCTCGCCGCCTTTCGCCACAAGTTTCGCCGCGGCTTCCATCTCGTCAACGGACGGAAATACATTGTCCAGAACTTTTGTCATTCGCGGCAGTACCGATTCTGCGATCTCATCGGCGCTCTTTCCGGCGAGCGACTTGGCAAACTTGGCAATATCGCCAAACTCATCGGCCATCCTGCCGAACATCGCCAGCGTGGTCTGTCCCGCCGGCGAGAAGAACGTTTTGCCGAACGGGGTGCGCCACAGGTTAGCGAGAGCGGCGGTAGCAATACCCTCGTCGCGGTTGAAGATGCGGAACATATCGGCGAGGACATTCACCGCATCTTCCGGTGGCAGCGATTTCGTAATCAACCCAACAATCGGGTTTACCCTGCGAAGCACCCCCATCTGTTTCGCTTCCGATGTCAGCCCAATACGTCCGGTGGCGAAGTTATACAGTTTGTATTCGTCCGCCCACGCGTCAAGGTTTACGTTCTTGCGGGCAAGATTTTCCAACGTCTCGCTGAGGGCGCTTTTGAGATGCGGCAATGCCGCAACGTCATCCGATGCGTTGAACGCGGCCTGCAAACTGCGCTGAATTGGAAGGGCGTCGTCAGCGAGTTTCATAAACTCGTCCGCGCCGCTTGCTATCCGCCTCAATTTCGCGGGTGCGGCAAAAGCGAGGTCAAACACATTGAACAGATCGAAAAACACATCCCCGCCGAGTTCGATCCACGGGTTCGCCAGGTCTTCGGTAACGAACGTTGCCGGTTCTCCCGCCCTCATCCGGTTTAAGGCTTCGTGCCGCACCGCTTCATCGAACCAACTGGTGTAGACCATGTTGGATGCTTTTAGGTTTGCGTCCCATATTTCTTGTTCGGTATTGTAGTTGCGGTTTTCGGTTCTATTTATCCTGACAAGATTGTAGCCGATCCTCAACAACATGTTTTGCTTATATGCGTTCAGGAAATCGCCAAGTGGAGACGGCTCCCCTTCTTCTGTTTGGTACATGTCGGACATTCTGTTGGCAGGGTCGTATATATTAGCGATGTCTTCAAGCGCGGCTCCGGCGGCAAAAGACCTGCGGAACGGTTCGCTTCCGAGTTGGAAGATGCCCATCGCGATATCAAACTCGCCGCGCAATACGCCGCTGAACGCCTTTGGGATCGAGCCAAGCGGGTTTTCGCGCATTAGAAGTGTCTGCGTAGCAGCGCCAGCAAGCCAATCTTCGCCGAGAAAACCTTGTAGGAACGTGTCCAAGTCCTGTACGGGTTCAGGCATCGCACCCATAAAACTTTGTGCGAAGCCGCGTCCAACCCGCATCGCCGCGTCGCGGTCTTCAACGCCAGTACCTTCAAAGAAGTTGGCGGGGTCGAACAGTCTTCCAAACACTCTGCGCGACCACCCCTTCAATCCTTCGCCGTAGTAGGCTTCGCCCTTCGGCGTCCACCCAATAGCCAGGAACGGCGGGGTTTGCTGCATCGAGGCTTGTTCGGCAAAGAACGAAGACAATGGCGGAACCCCGCCCTGTTGTCCGCCGGTTTGTTGTGTTCCGCCGGTCTGCCGCGTAGTGCCGCCGCCCATGCTTCTGAAAACATCTGATAACGCGTTAGGGAGCATAGTTTATCCTGTTGCGACGCGCCAGTTGAGCGCGCCGTTGACGACGTTATAAAGGTCTACCCTGCCGGTAACAGACGGTGAGTATTGAGTTCCGGCGTTGCCATTCAGTAGAATGTCGCCATACCGTCTGAACAAATCCTGGTAGTAATCGCCAACCGGAGCGAGTTGTATCTCTTGTCCGTTGACGATTGCGGTCTGTCCCGCAACTGCCGCCGCACCGCCAGCCGCCGTACCTGTGCCTCCTGTATAAACCCAATTGTTTCCGGCGCGGGTGTAGCCGTAGATGTTCATATAACCGTCCACGATACTCTGGTCTTGTAGGTGCGTAACAAGCGCGCTGTTCGGCAGGATCGTCTGCGGAACGCCGCCAGCTTCGATGTTTGTGAAAATACCCGCCAGTCTTTCGGGCGTGTAATGTGCAAGTGTCGCCGCCTCCGTAATTACGGGCGGCTCGCGTGTCGCGCCGGGTCTGCCGGTAGCAGGTCTGCCTGTCGCGGGTCTACCGGCCTGCGTTGTAGCCGCCGCAGGTTGTGTTTGTCCAGCGCCGCCAAAAATTTGAGCCGAGCTTATGCCAAAATACTCTGCCAGAGTACCTTGAGCGCCGAAAAGAGGGCGGCGCGGGGATGGTGTCTGCTGAGTTCCGCCCATCGTCCCGAGTTGTCCAGGAGCCAGTGGAGAAAACGTTGTTGTCGGTTGACCGGTTCCGATCAACTGTCCTTCCTGGCGTCCATATTGCGCGATACCGCCAGCAATGCCAATTGCACTGCGGGTAAATTCTCCGAGCGGATCGCGCACCCGCGCGTGTGGCCCAATCGTCTGCGGAGCTCCGGGAAGTTCTATTCCCAGTCCGCCAGGAGCCAGCGGGCCAAGGTTCGCGGCGAGCGTTGTTGGACGGCGGCCCGTAGTCTGTCCAACGCCTACAATAGCCTGATCCTGCATAGGTAAATCGCGTCCGCCGTACGTTCCCGGCCCCACTCCGGGGCGGCGTCCTGCCGCGCCTGCTCCAACAGCGCCGACAGTGCCAAAAGCGGCTACGGGTCTACCGCCCTCGACGCCTGCCGCAGAACTACCGACAATATCGGTAATTCCCTGCTGTCCTGTTACGACACCAGCGCCGCCTGCCGCGCGCGCGGCGTATGCTTCGGCGGTTTCGCCGGACATCTGCATCCCGAAATAGCCCGCAGATTGGTTAGACACGAAATACTGTCCGGGCTGCGGGTCTTCGAACAGTCGTTGCGGGATAACGATGCGCGAACCGGAACGCCATGTAGCGCCGGGGTTAGCGGCCATCAGGTATTCATAGGCTCTCTGGTCGCCCAGGAAGCGTCCCGCGAGACTGGACGGGTTATCGCCAGTTTGTAGGGTGTAGTATTGTGGCATTGGTTACACTCCTTGCAGGCCTCTACCTGCGGCATCTCTGCCGGTCACCATCTCTCTACTGGTTTGCTGTGGCGGTCTGCCGGTCTGTGATGGCGGCGCTCCGGCGGCGGCGGGGTTCGCCAGCGGGTTTTGTCCCGGTTGTATCGGCCCTCCGCCCGCGGCCTTCGCCGCCATTTCCGCCTGCTTCTGCATCGCTTTTTCTGCCATTTCCTGTTCCAGTTCTGCCACGGCGCGGCGTATCTTCAACTGCGTTTTGGCGGTCATTTCCTCAATTTCGTTGCGAGTTCTCGTCATAATGAACTGTTCGTTCTCGAAAGCGTCATACAGCGTTTTGTAACTGCCGAGGTTCAGTTCGTCATAGGCCTTCTCATACGGGTAGTTGAATTTATCGTGTAGAACCGTGAGCCTATTGACCTTTTCGGACAAATCCGTTGTGGTATCGGGGCGCATCTTCACTTTCACGATCATGTTATCCATGTTGAAGTCTTCGGGGGCGATGGTGATGTCAGCACCTTCCATCTGCGTCGGGGCGTAGTTATTTGTGGTTGTATCGCGCACCGCCGAAAGTGCAATCTTGCTATGCTGCACCCAACTCAACATTTGCAATACGACATTCTCAAGAATGGTTTCTGCCAGGGCGCGCGGTTCTGCCAACCGCGACACTGCCGCCTGGATGGTGACGTTGACCGTCGCGAACGGCACGTTGCTATCGAACTCCATTGTAGACAGCACTCGCGCTATCTGTGTCGTTTCGTAGACTTCCTGCTCTGCGATTGCAATAAGTTCCGAGAGATGCGGGTCGAGTTGGCGTGGGTTGAACGGGATCACGTTCTCGCCAACGCGCAAGTTGACAGTACCCATTGGGTTGGTGTAGTCAATTGCGGGGCCTTCGCTGTCGTATGTCTGGGTTGCGTAGGCGGGGTGGGCTACCATGCCTACAACAAGGGCATAACGAATACTGCGCAAGATGTTGATGTTTTCATAAGCGCCAACGCGCACGGCGGTTTCCAATAAAGGATGCAGTCCTTCGTGGTATACCCACGGGAAGAACGGCAACCCATGTTCTTTGCGCGTAATTTCGATAGCATCGACACCTTCGCTGTCTGGTATGCTTCTATCGGGCGCATATCTTATCTGGATATAGCGGTTCTCGTAATCGGAGAAGTCTTCATAGGCGTACCACACATTGCCGGGGTCTTCCTTGTCCTTGTCCATTTCTTTTAGCATTTTGGCAACGCCCTTGTTGTCTTTGCCGTGTTTGTCGATGATGTCCTGGGCGGTTTTCAGTGATACCGCAAGCATCCCGGTAATGCCGTAGTCATCATATCTTGGATACAATGTCTGCGGGTTATGGGGAATGATGGCGTAATCCCCAAACCGGCGCATGTCCTTAATGCGGGTTTCTTTGAGCCTATCCTTGAATTTATAGGGCAGGTATTCGATCTGGACGCCGCAGGCCATATACTTCATCACGTTCTCGATGATCTCTCGCAGTGGATTGTTTACGCCGCGTTGTGTCGCTTTCTTCAAGTGATATTCTATCGCCAACTCAATCTGTTCGCATCTATCCAGTTCACCGGCGTTGGGTGACAGCGGGCGGATGTCGATTTCCGGCAGGTTCGTAGCCATGACGCGTGTACCGGCGTACATGGCGTCGTGCGGCACGGTAGATTTCAATTCGCGCCACCAGTCCTGTGCGGAGAGTTCTTCTGGGGCTGTCCATTCGCATTTATCCAGGCTGTCTATGTTCTCCCACAGGTCATGTTTGGCGTCTCTTTCCTCGTCGTCCATAAGGTTGCGAATAATATTCTGGTAATATTCCTTATTTTCTGTCATTTGGCATTACTCCCTAGAGATAGCCACGGACTACGCTGTTTTTCTTTCGTGTTCATGGCATTTTTTGATATGGTTGCCGCGTTCTTGCTGAGTTCGGGCAGGCCCGCGGTAGCCATAACGATAGAATCGGCAACGTCCCATTCCGGGGCGTGTTGTTCGATATTGGGGTAATTCTCAAGGTATCTCTTGAGTACCCGCATGAATTTCGTGTCTGCGTCGGATAACCGCAGCGCGCCGCGCTCCAGCAGTGGCGATAATATGTTCCACTGGCGTTCTTTCTTACTGCCGCGGTACATCCTGCTTGCCGGAATAGGTATCACCTTCGCAAGCGGGTTGCGCAACATCAACTGCACGAACTGCGCTCCAACGCCATCGCTCTCGACGTAGCAGTTGAGCCAGTTTGGGTACACAGTTTGCGCTCTTGTAACATATCCTTCGGCTTCCGACTGTGACACCTGCTCCACGATCCCATCGGCGATGATGGCAAACCCTGGCATCTTGATAAGGTAAGCTAGGGCAAAGTGTGACCTGCCGCCTTCCCTGCCTGACGTAGGCATCCATGTCGAAGCGTAGTCCACTCCGCCGACCATCGGGTTCTCGTAACTCAGTTCCTTATACGGGAAATAAGACCACTTGTACATCGTATCTTTGGCGCTTTCCAGGTCGCACAGGTACATTCTCGCAAATTCCCTGAATGTCCCGGCGGCGCGGTACTGCATGACCAGTTCCATCGGGAAACTCTCCGGCCACGTCAATTTACACGGTTTATCATCGAACATCTCGTCGCCATCGTCACAGAACGTCAATATCGGCGTTTTACGATGTTTGAACAACCCGGTATCCAATAACATGTGGTAAGCGTCGTCTTCGTCCCAGAACGTACACGACACGCCCACAAAAGGCTTCCTGTTTTCTCCCGTTTCCGGTTTTGTCAGTGTAGGCATCAGGTTCGCCTGGACGCTCTCGACAACATTCCTTCTATCGTTGGCGTATGCGGAGTTCTTCCTATCGTGGATGTCGTCGATAAACAAATATTTCGGGTGCATACCGACGATACTACCCGAAGACACGCCGTAGCCAACGAAACTAGGGTCTTTCAAGTGCTCGCGAGAACACATCTCAAGCCACGCGGCGTAACCATCCTTCTCTACAGCGGCGTTATCCTTGATGAAATATCCATTAGCGCCCCACCCGCGCTCTTTGTCAGGGACGATATGAGGGAACATCGCCCGCCACCCCTTAAAATGCTCGACAATACCGGCAATCAGTGATGTAGTCTTACTTGCCGCCTCATCGTTCGCCTGCACTACAAGACTGGAAGCCCAGGGCTCATGCCCCAAACAAAACAAGTTCAGCGTCACTGTCAGTGTAGTGGACTTGGTACTCCCCCGGAAGCACTCAAGTATCGTCCACCCACCCATAAAGTCATCAACCCACTCAACGGAATACGGAGGCATCTCGCGTCCCCATATGCACCAATAAGCATCCTGGAACCCGACGACATCGAACCGGGACGCGGCGCGCCTTGACCGCACCGCCAACTCGATCATATCGCGCTCGCCAGCGTCGAGAGATTTCAGCGCGGCAACGATGTCGTCTTCCGGTAACTCCGACAACTTCAACAGAACAGCGTCAATGTTATTCAATGCCGAAACCATCCAGTAACGCTTTTATCTCATCAGCATTCGACGTGCCCGCCGCAGATATACCGGTGTACTCCTCAAGATCAACGACATGCCCGCATTCGCTACATTGCCACTTCACAAAACCACACGTCGGAGCATAATAGACATCATCATCAATAACCCCACAGCCAGGACACACTAACGTGATAATATAACGATCACCCATCGCCTATCCTATTCTCCGACACACCATCGGCTCTACATACACCAGAATAAAACCAAATAAGTACCACCCTACCCAATAACGCATCACCCCACCAGATACCATAGACGCCATAAGACGGGGTATCATGCTGCCCGCCATCAGTTCATAACACCCTGCGAACAAGCCAAACAGATCGACGCTGCCCCCGCCTTGCCTATTTCACAACACTGTTGCGCGTCTAGCCGGGGCGCGGTTTGGACTAAGTGAAAGTTGGCAATAACATCCTTTGGCTTGATTACCAGCGTAGCCCAAACATTACCGCCCCTACTATACTCGATCTCTACAAAACCATCTTTGTATACAACATTCTTGATTTTCATTTTTCCTCACTTATCAAAACACCGACATTGATACCATTGTCAGTAAATACAGTATACAACCCCGCCTCAAGCGCCATAATAGTCTGATGCCCCAACCCAAGCTCAAGATGATAATTCAGCACCTCAATAACCTCATGGAGTAGCGTACTCTCTTGCGCTTGCTTGCACTGGAGCGGATCAATCAATACGACTTGCTTCCCCGTGCTACAACGACCAGCCGATTCCATCCCCCCATCATCGCGCGGCGGCGAATAACACACATCATAATTATAACCAAGTATCTTGAGTCCCTTTATTCGATCCATCTCACACCCTTTCACTGAAACAAGATCACAACACACAACGAGACAAGACACAAACACATGACAACCGCCCCCGCTATAGCAATAATGTTGATTATTTTATAACTATTGACTATCCTGTTCATGATGTTCCTTTCTGATTATCCCATTTATGACGTAGACGAAATAAGAACGATGTAAAAATGGAGTTTTAGTATCATAATTTTGCGCGGGGGTCACACCCAACACCACACACACAACAACCAGACAGCCACCGTTTCTTTGCCTATCCCATCATACATCATACGCCCCGTCATGAATCGTTAG
>Ga0180009_10007093_pt1 | contig 11574 bp, 8 predicted proteins | sample OS_PC_MetaG_FD_123537 | JGI IMG/M metagenome (GOLD analysis project Ga0180009, IMG submission 123537) | Groundwater microbial communities from the Aspo Hard Rock Laboratory (HRL) deep subsurface site, Sweden - OS_PC_MetaG | ecosystem: Environmental > Aquatic > Deep subsurface > Groundwater...
ATGAGTTTCGCCAACCAGGCCCTGGCCGCGGAGTACGTGGTCAAGTCCCGGGACGAACTGACCCTGGGCGTGCACGGCGTGCCCAGGGAGATCGACGACGAGATCGCCCGGCTCAAGCTCAAGTCCATGGGCGTCAAGATCGACACCCTGACCAAGGAACAACAGAAATACCTCTCCTCATGGGAGATGGGAACCTGACAGATCGAGGCGCCCGGACCATGGGGGTCCCGGCGCCTCGACGCCGCCAGCCGGCTCTTTTTCCACCGTGATTCCCTACTGCAAAAGACCATGCTCCCGGCCGCTTCCCGGCCCGTGACCCCCGCCCATGAGCGTTCTGACGCGGCCGTCGAGAATCGGACTGGTCTTGTTTCTGGTCCTGTCCTGTTCCCTTCCGGTCCGGGCCGAGAACGATGCCCGGGATTATCCGGCTGAACTGGCCGCCCTCAGAACCGAATTTGTCAAAGTGGTTCGCCGCAGCGAGGCGCCGGAACTTCTGGCCGGCACTGTCCTGTCCTATACCGCCCGGGCCTGGGCCCTGGGCGTGCAACGCCTCGCGGAACGATACCATCGGCCGGCCGAAAAAAGGGAACTGGAAAACCGGGTCCGGTCCTACCTGCACAGGCTCGACTCCGCCCGTCGGCCCGAGGATCGGCAGGCCTTGTCCATGGAACTGCTCTACGACTCCCTCGAATCCATGGCCGGCCTGCTGGCCGCCCGGCGGCGGAACCGATTCACCGGGGCCGAAATCCGATCGGTTGCCGAAAAGGTCGAACAGAGTCTGGACGAGGACCGCAGCACGGGTTTTCGCCTGGTCACTCTGGGCCACGGCTGCCTGAGCCTCCTGGCCCTGTCCATTCAGACCCTCGATTCCTCCGGGCAGTTCTCCGACCAGATCAATATGGAAATGAACCTCCGGGTGGGCCGGACCCGGGAGATTCGGAAGCGCAAGGACCTGCACAACCAGGGGCGTTACTTCCTGATGGCCCAGAGCAACTTCAGGGGGTGCTTCAATCTGGTCTGCCTGTTCAACCTGGCCTGGAATCCCCGCTCGGCCCCCGAGGTCGAATCCATCAAGGCCTCTTTGGAAAGGCACCTCACCGGCAAGGATCGGCCCGCCAGAAACATGATCCTGATCCTGACCGCCTTGGCCGAAGCCAGCTTTCCGGCGGCCATGTCCCTGGCCTCGAAATAGCCCCGGCCCCCTTTGCGGGCCTTCCCGAAAGGATGCTCCGATGAAAAAACTGGTGCTAGGCCTGCTGGTTGTCGTTCTCGTGGTCCCAGCCGCCGGGTATCTGTATTTGCGGCGCTTCCTCCCGGACTACGGCCAAACCGTCGAGGCTCCCGGGCTGGGGGCCGAAGTCCGGGTCGAGCGGAACCGATACGCCGTCCCGACCATCACGGCCCGAAACGACGAGGACCTCTTTTTCGCCTGGGGGTACGTCAACGCCCAGGACCGGCTCTTCCAGATGGAGGTCACCAAACGGATCGGCCAGGGGCGCCTGTCCGAGTTCGCCGGACCTTCGACCCTGTCCAAGGACCTGTTTTTGCGGGCCATGGGCTTTTACGATCTGGCCCGCAAGGAAGCGGACCGGCTGCCGCCGGATTCCAGACGGCTTGTCCAGCGATACGTGGACGGGGTCAATCACTTTCAGAAGACCCACCCTCGACCCTTGTACATGGTCTTGCTGGGTCTGGAGTCCGAGCCCTGGACCCCGGCCGACCCTCTGACGGTCGGGATGATGCTCAACTGGTCCCTGGCCTACAACATGCACCTCGAACTGCTCTACCACCGCATCCGGCTCCGCCTCGGACCCGAGGGCCTGGCCGGCCTGATGAACCTCGCCCCGAAGGACTCGCCGACCATCGTAGACGACCGGCCGCCCACCCTGGATGAGGAGACTCGCTTTCTGGCCCGGCCGCGGGAACTCGCCCCCCTGACGGGCTGCGTTTCGGCCAGCAACAACTGGGTCCTGGCCCCCGGACGGACCGCGGTTTCCGGCCCCATCCTGGCCAGCGACCCCCACGTGCACGGCTCCCGGATTCCCTCGGACTTCTACCTGGTCCGGGTCCGGTCCGGGGAATTCGAGGCCGCCGGCGGGCAGGTCTCCGGCCTGCCTTTCATCGCCTTCGGGTACAACCGCAATCTGGCCTGGGGGCTGACCAACAACGGCGCGGACATCGTGGACCTGTTTTTCGAAAAGGTGGACTGGGAGAAAAAGACCTACACCCGCAACGGGGTTCAGCGCCCGTTGACGGCCCGGACCGTCGAGATCAAGGTCAAGGGCGGGCCGCTGGTGGTCAAGACGCTCTATCGCGCCGGCCGCCGGCCGCTGCTCAACGAGGTCTTTCCCGACTATTCGGAGCCGCTTTCCATCGACTGGGCCGGTTTCGACGGCCTGGGGGCCGAAGGCTTCTTCCGGATGAACCGGGCCCGCGACCGGGCCGAGTTCTCGGCCGCGGCCGACCTGGTCCGGATGACGCCCCAGAACCTGGTCTATGCCCACCGCTCCGGCGAGATCGGTTATCAGGTCATGGGGGCCATCCCCGACCGGCGGGCCGGGACCGGAAACCTGCCTTCGGACGGCGCGCGGACCGAATCCAACTGGGACGGCCTGCTGCTCGGGGAGATGAACCCGGCTTTGTCCAACCCGGAACGGGGCTTCATCATCACGGCCAACAACCGGACCATCCGGGACTTTCCCTATGACATGAACCCGACCTATGCCCCCCGATACCGTTACGACCGCATCGCGGCCATGCTCGAGGCCCGCCGGGACATCGACGCGGCCTACACCCGGGAGATGCAGAACGACCCGACATCGGTCCTGGCCGGCCGCATCATCCCCCTGATGAAAAAACTCGTCCGGGTCGAAAACGACAAACAGGCCGCCCGGGCCCTGGACCTGGTCCTGAAGTGGGACGGCCGCAACCGCCCCGGGGATTCGGCGCCATCCATATACAACACCTTTCTGGTCCGTTTCATGTATCAGACCCTGGCCGACGAACTGGGCCCGGACCTGGCCGAAGAATACGTTTCCCAGCGCTACGTCAGCCTGGAACCCTTTCTGTCCATGGTGGACCGGGGCAGCCCGTTTTTCGACGACGTCGGCACGGCTGAAAAAAAGGAGACGGCCTCGGACATCGCCGGCCGCGCCTTCCGGGAGAGTCTGGCCCTGCTCGGGGAATACTTCAAGACCGACGATCCGGCGGCCTGGGCCTGGGGCCGGGTCCACCTGCTTCGTTTCGAACACATCCTGGGCCGGTCGAAACTGCTCCGGCCCCTGGTCAACCGAGGCCCCCTGGAAGTCGGCGGGGACTGCGAGACCAACCTGCGGGGCCACTTCTACGAGATCAAGCCGCCCTATACCGCCGAGCTGGCCTCGGGACTGAGGCTGATCGTGGCCTTCGACCCCGATCCCAAGGGCTGGCTGGTCCTGATTACCGGACAGAGCGAGTACTTCCTCAGCCCCCATTACACCGACCTGACCGATCTGTGGATGAAAGGCGAGTACTTTTCCATGGAAGACGAACCCGCGCGATACCGGGCCGTCTTCAAGCCGGAATAAATCCGGGCCGCCGGCCGGTTCGCCGGCGGTCTTTGGTGCTGATAAGGAGCCATCGCATGAACCGTCTGGACCGATTGTTCAATCCCCAATCCATTGCCGTGGTCGGCGCTTCGGCCGACGAGACCAAGGCCGGCTATCATATGCTCTACGCCGTGAAAAAATTTCCCGGCCCGGTTTATCCCATCAACCCCAAGGCGACCGATCTCCTGGGTCTGAAAGCCTATGCCGGCCTCGAGGCCGTGGGGCGGCCCGTGGACCTGGTCGCGCTCTGCATTCCCGCCCGGGGCTGTCTGGAGGCCATCCGGGAAGCGGCCGCCCGCGGCGTCGGCGCGGTCATGATCGCCGGCGGGGGGTTCGGCGAGACCGGGGCGGAAGGCAGGTCCCTGCAGGACGAGATTCTGGCCGCCTGCCGTGAAGGCGGGGTCCGCCTGCTGGGGCCGAACACGGCCGGATTCGTCAATCCCCGGGCCGGTCTGACCATGAACTTCTGGCCCTATGCCGATCACTTCCGGCCGGGCTGCGTCGGGATCGTTTCCCAGAGCGGGGCCATGAACCTGGTTCTGGGTTCGGCCGTCCACCGGGCCGGCCTGGGCGTCAGCCTGGGCGTGGGGCTGGGCAACGCCCCGGACGTGGGCGTGCCCGAGGTCCTGGAATACCTGACCGAAGACGAAGCGACCCGGGCCATCGCCGTTTACCTGGAAGGGGTTTCCGACGGCCGGCGGCTGTTCGAGGCCCTGGAAAGAACCACCCGGAAAAAGCCGGTCGCGGTCCTCGCCGTCGGCCGGGCGGACATCGGCGAGTTCGCCGCGTCCCATACCGGCAAGCTGATCGGCTCCTACGCCCTCAAACACGCCGCCCTGACCCAGGCCGGCGCGGTGGTGGTCGAATCCAGCCAGGACCTGGTCGATGCGGTCCGCGCTTTTTCCAAGGTCCGGCTCGATCCCGACCCCGACCCGGGGGTGGGCTTCCTGACCGGCCAGGCCGGACCGGCCATGATCATCACCGACTACCTCCGCGCCCGGTCCGTCCGCATTCCCGAACTCGATGCCTCGACCGTGGACCGGATATCCCAGGTCCTGCCCGTGATGACCTATATCCGCAACCCGGTGGACACCGGACGCCCGATTCACTCCCTGTTCACCCGGGTCCTGTCCATCATGGCCGAAGACCCCAACCTCGATCTGTTGCTGACTTTCGCCATCCACGAACCCATGTGCGTCGAGCCCGTGCCGCTGTACCAGGCCATCAGGGGCCGGACCGACAAACCCCTGATCTTCGGCACGGCCGGGCTGCCCGAAGACCTGGCCCCCACCCTCCGGGACCTCGATAAAATGGATGTGCCCGCCTTTCCCGGTCCGGAGCGGGCCGCGGTCGCGGTCTGGTCCCTGGTCCAGGACGCCAAGGCAGCGTACCGGAAGTCGCGAACTGAAAACCCTCCCGCCCCGATCGCCGCGGCCCGGCCGCTGGCCCCGGGCCTGAACGAGGCCGAAGCCAAGACGCTTCTGGCGGACCTGGGGCTGCCCACCCCGGCCCGGGCGGTCTGCCGCGACCGCCGGGAAGCAGCGGGGGCCTTTGCCCGGATGAAAAAGCCGCTCGTGGCCAAAATCCTTTCGGCGGCCGTGGCCCACAAGACCGAAGTCGGCGGCGTGATCACGGGCATCGAGACCGAAGCGGCCCTCGATGCCGCCCTCGATCGGATCGACGCCATCGAGGCACCGGGCGAAAAAGCCTGCCTGCTCGAGGAAACCGCCCCGGCCGGCCTGGAGATCATCGTCGGGGCCAAGAACGACGACAGCTTCGGCGCCGTGGTCATGCTCGGGCTGGGCGGGACGGCGGCCGAGGCCCTGGGCGACGTGTCCATGCGCCTGGCCCCTCTCACGGTCCCCGAGGCCATGGGCATGATCGGGGAACTGAAAACCGGCGCCCTGTTCGACGGCTGGCGGGGCGGACCCCGTTACGACAAAAACCAGGTCGCCGAAACCCTGGTCCGGATCGGCCGTTTCATGCTCGAACACCCCGAAATACGGGAAATGGACCTCAACCCGGTCCGCGTCTACGAAAAAGGCCTCCTGATCCTGGACGCCCTGATCGTGGTCTGAGGGGGCAACCGTCGAGCCTCGCCCTTGGCCCAAAGGCCGCGCGGGCGGCTGAACCCGGATTTTCATTTGACGGAACCCGGGCCGCCGGATTACATTGCCGGGAACATCGAGCCGTCGCGCGCGTTGCCGGGCCATTCCGGATAAAAAAGACCGAATTCAAAAGGGAAAGACATGGACTACCAGCAGATTCTATATGAAGTCAAGGACCGCATCCTGACCATCACCCTGAACAGGCCGGAAAAGCTCAACCCCTTCACCGACTACGTCATGGCCCCGGAACTGATCGACGCCTTCAACCGGGCCGACGAGGATGACGAGGTCCGCGTGGTCATCGTTACCGGCGCGGGCCGGGGCTTCTGCGCCGGCCACGACCTGGACGAAGGCTTTGACTATGACGAACAGATTCAGACGACCCTGGAGACCCACCGGGACATCGGCGGCACGGTCAGTCTGCGCATCTACGAGATGAAAAAGCCGGTCATCGCCGCGATCAACGGCGCGGCCATCGGAATAGGCATTACCCTGACCCTGCCCATGGATATCCGGTTGGCCTCGGAAAAGGCTAAATTCGGTTTCGTCTTCGCCCGGCTGGGCATCACCATGGAAGGGTGCAGCAACTGGTTCCTGCCCCGTCTGGTGGGTCCGGGCCAGGCCGCCGAATGGGCCCTGACCGGCCGGATTTTCGACGCCAAGGAAGCCCTGGCCGGCCGCCTGGTCAACCGGGTCGTCCCCCACGACCAGTTGATGGACGAAGCCCGGAATCTGGCCCTGGAAATCGCCCGGACCACGTCCGCCATCTCCATTCCGCTCAATCGCCAGCTCATGTGGCGCATGCTGGGGGCCGACCATCCCATGGAAGCCCACAAGCTCGAATCCAAGTGCATCTACTGGCTGGGCCTGCAGCATGATTCCAAGGACGCGGTGGAGGCCTTCTTTGAAAAGCGCCCGCCGGACTTCCAACTGAAAGCAAGCACCGACATGCCGCCCTTCTATCCCTGGTGGCCGGAACGGCCTTTCAAGGAATAGACGTCGAGACGAAATTTGAACGGGTTCCCCGGCGCCGGCCGGGGAACCCGTGTTTTTTCAAGTCCCGATTTGGCCGACCTTGCCCCTCACCCCAGGCCGTTTATAAAATCGATGACCTTCCGATTGAACATTTCATCGAATTCCATGAAAAACGCGTGCCGGCCGCCGGGGATCAGGACCTTTTCCGAGCCGGGAATCAGCCGGGCCAGGATGTCCGAGTTGACCGGCGGCACCAGGGAGTCGTCGTCCCCGTGGACGATCAGGGTCGGCGCGGCGATGCGGCCCAGACGGTCGGCGGTGTCGTGTTTGAGGCAGGCTTCGAACTGCCGGACAAAGGCCTCGGCCGGCTGGTAGTGGCGCATGGATATCCGGATGAACTCCTCGATCCGGTCCGGATGGTCCCGGACGAAGGCTTCGGAAAAATAGATATCCATGTCCTTGCGCAGAATCTGTTCGGGCGTCAGTCCCTCGATGGCGGTGAACTTCTCCCGCCGCTCCGGGCTCATCGGGACGGCCAGTTCCCCGCCGGGACTGGAGCAGCCCAGAACCAGGCTTTCCACGCGCTCCGGGTGGCGCAGGGCCAGTTCCTGGGCGATGTACCCGCCCATGGAAACGCCCAGGACGTGGCAGCAATCCAGGCCCAGGCCGTCGAGCAGAGCCGCGGTGTCGTCGGCGAACAGGGGGATGGAGTAGTCCATGGCCGGCTTGTCGGTCCGGCCGGCGCCCCGGTTGTCGAAGACCACGACCTGGAAGGCGGCGGACAGGTCGGGTATCTGTCGATACCACCATTCCGCGTTGCGGCGCAGGCCCATGATGAACACCAGGGGCCGGCCCCGGCCGTGGACCTCGTAATACATCTCGATGCCGTTGGCTTGAATCTTGGGCACGTTAAACTCCTTGTCGGTGTCCTAGAGCGCCTGCATGTAGATGTCCCGGGCCTGGGCCTCGGTCAGGGTCCTGGGGTTGTTGGCCAGAAGCCGGGTGACTTTCATCACGCCCTTGGCCAGTCCGGGCACGTCTTTTTTCTTCACGCCGAACTCGCCCAGGGACTGGGGCAGCTCGAGGTCCCGGCCGAGCTGGCGGACCGCCTCGACACCCGCTTCGGCCGCCTGTCGGGCGGACAGGCCGGCGGTCTCCTCGCCCAGCAGTTCGGCCACCCGGGCGAACCTGTCCAGGTCGCCCGGCATGTTGAAGGCCATGACCGGCGGGAGCATGATGGCGTTGGCCAGGCCGTGGGGGATGTGGAACTCGGCCCCGATGGGATAGGCGAAGGCATGAACGGCGGTCACGCCCGCGTTGGCAAAGGCCATGCCGGCCAGCAGGCTGCCCTCGAGCATGGCCGAACGGGCGGCCAGGTTCGAGCCGCGGGCCCAGGCCGCGCGGATGTGCTCCCCGATCAGTTCCATGGCCCGGGCCGCCAGCAGGTCGGTCAGGCCGGTGGCGTTGACCGAGGTGTAGGCCTCGATGGCGTGGATGAGCGCGTCCATGCCCGTGGCCGCCGTGACCGCCGGCGGCAGGCCCAGGGTGAGTTCCGGGTCCAGGACCGCCGCGGCCGGCATGAGATACGGGCTGACCACGCCTTTTTTCAGCTTCTCTCCCTCGTCGGAAAGAATGACGATCGAGGTGACCTCGCTGCCCGTGCCGGCCGTGGTGGGGACCATGATCGTGGGCAGGCCCGGCCGCGGGATCGTGTCCACCCCGAAATAGTCGGCCGCCTGGCCGGGGTTGACGGCCATGACCGCCGCCATCTTGGCAATGTCGATGGAACTGCCGCCGCCCAGGCCGATCACGGCCCTGGCTTTGGCCGCCTGAAGGGCCTCGCGGCAGCGGTCCACGATCTCGTGGCGCGGGTCGGGTTCGACTCCGTCGAAAACCGAAAACCCCACGCGGGCCCGCTTGAGCGACGTTTCGAGCCGTTCGAGCAGCCCGGCCTCGACCAGGCCCCGGTCCGTGACGACCAGGACCCGCCGGACGCCCAGTTGGCGCGCTTCGGCCCCGACCGTTGACACACACCCGGCCCCCATGACGATCCTCGGTGTCGTGCGAAAAAGCATAGTTGCCCCCATGTTCCCGTCCCCCCCGGGTTGGATGATTCTCCTCTTGGCTGTATCATGTATCTTAACACGAATATCCGTCCCGGGACAGGCTCGGTCCCGGACGGGGCGGGAGGCGGATCATGGCCGGGTACGACCCCAGGGCGTTGCGGCGAAACCCCGAGTTTAACGAAATCCTCCGGGTCATGCGCCGGACCTGGAGCGACCTCCGGGCGGCCAAATCGTACAACGAAATCCGGGGCCATGCCGCCGTGCTTCAGGCCCACATCGAGACCCTGCTCGACGAGCCGGAACACGTTTGCGACCTGGCCTCCGGGCCGGCGACCCTCCGGCCCATGAACCTGCCCGAGGCCGGGGACCAGGGGCCCCGCTATCTGGACGAAGGCCCCTTCGACCAACCCGGTCCGGACCGGGGCCGTTTTTTCTATTACACGTACAACGGCGAGGTCACGAAGCTTTTCAAGGAGCCGGGCGACGGGTACTACCCCATGAGGTTGTCCGGGTACTGGGTCTGGATGCTGGAGAAGCGGTACGCGGGCCGGCTTGAGACCCGAAACCACCTGGCCTCGGATTCGGCCTTCGAACGGATTCGGCCCCGGATCAAGACGCCGCCCCCGGAGGCAAAGGGGCAGTGGGTCATCCTCATGGACCCTCGAGGCATCTACGACGGCCGTGCCGCCCGCCGGGCCGGCCTGACCACGGACTACCGGCGCGCGGTCCGCACGGCCGACCGCCTGACCGAGTGGCTGGAAATCCGGTTCGTCGTCGCGGCCCTGGCCGCGAAAATCCACACGCATTGACCACCCGCCCCTTACGGCATTCCGCTCGTTCCCAAGCTCCAGCCTGGGAACGTCCTTGGCCTTGAAGCTCTGCTTCAACCCCTTATATGGAGGAATCTGGAGCTTGGGGACCGGCAGGAACTACTGAATCGAAAACCGATTTCCTCTTTTTTGCTTGCTATCCGTTCCGTCCGGGTATATGAGTAGCGCCCGGCGGGCGGCCATCCGTCCGACCACGGGCCGGACGAACCGGCCGCGGGAGGCGAATCAAGGTGAAACTGGGATTTATCGGACAGACGGGCGCGGGCAAGTCGACCATCTTCGAGGCCCTGACCGGCTGCGCTTTTGAAAACGGCCGCAACGGCCAGGCCCGGATCGGCACGGTCCCGGTCCCGGACGAGCGGGTGGACTCCTTGTCCCGCCTCTACCAGCCCAAGAAGACCACGTACGCCAAGGTGGAATACCTGTTGCCCGCGCCGGCCGAACCGTCGGCCAAAAGCAAGGACCCCCAGATATGGAACCGGGTCCGGGACTGCGACGCCCTGATCCACGTGGTCCGCAACCACAACGGCCTGGGTTTCGAGGCCCCCCGGGCCTGGGACGACCTGCGGGAACTGGACGAAGAACTGACCTTCGCCGACCTGGTCTCCGTGGAAAAGCGCCTCGAACGCCTGGCCGCGGACCGCAAGCGGGGCAAGCCGGAGCAGGCCGAGGAGGCCGCCCTGCTGACCGAATGCCAGGGGCACCTGGAAACCGACCAGCCCCTGAGACGCCGCCCCGACCTGGCCGGCGCGCCTTTGCTCAGAAGCTTCGCCTTTGTTTCGGCCAAGCCGACCCTGGTCCTGTTCAACAACGCCGACGAGGACGAAGAACCGCCCCGGAACCTGAAGTCGGACGTCCTGGAGGAAAGCCTGGTCATTCGCGGCAAGCTGGAACGCGAGCTGGCCGAGATGCCCGAAGACGAGGCCGCCGAGTTTCTGGAGCAGTTCAACATCGCCGCTTCGGCCCGGGACCGGGTCATCGAACGGTCCTACCGCCTCCTGGGGCTGATCTCCTTTTTCACCGTGGGGGATGACGAAGTGCGGGCCTGGACCATCCGGCGGGGCACCCCGGCCGCGGACGCGGCCGAAGTCATTCACTCGGACATCAAAAAGGGCTTCATCCGGGCCGAAGTCGTGGCTTATGACGACCTCATGGCCGCCGGCTCCATAGCCGAGGCCCGCAAGCGGGGCGCCGTCCGCCTGGAAGGCAAGACCTACGAGGTCCAGGACGGGGACGTCATCGAGTTCCGTTTCAACGTCTGATCGCCGGCCGCTTTTACCCCCTCATACTCCGGGCCGTTCCAGGTTGAAGACCCGGGCCGCGTTGCCGCCGAGAAACAGTCCCCGCGCCTCGTCGTCCAGGCCCAGCTCCTCGATCCCCTTCAAGGCCCTCGCCGCCGTGATCATGGGATAGTTGGTTCCGAACATGACCTTGCGCCGGCCCCGGCCCCGCATGTACCGGACCAGTTCGGGCGGATACCGCCGGACCGTGTAGGCCGAGGTGTCGATGTACACGTTTTCGTGCTTGGTGGCCACGGCGATCATCTCCTCGGTCCAGGGGTACCCGATGTGCCCGGCCACGATCTTGAGTTCCGGAAAGTCCAGGGCCACTTCGTCGATGTAGGGAATGGGCCGGCCGGTCTCGGAAGGACGGAGGGGGCCGGTATGCCCGACCTGGGTGCAGAAGGGGATGCCCAGTTCCACGCATTCGGCGAAAAGGGGATAGTAGCGCCGGTCCGTGGGCGGAAGCTTCCAGACCCAGGGCACGATCCGCAAGGCCCGGAAGTCCAGCTCCCGGACCGCCCGGCGAAGCTCGCGCACCGCCTCCATGGGCTTGTCCAAATCCGCCCCGGCCACGCCCAGAATCCGTCCAGGGTAACGCCGGACCATGTCGGCCGCCTCGTCGTGATCGATCAGCCAGCCGGCCGGACTGCTCCAGGCCGCCGCCAGCCCGATGTCCACATGGCCCTCGTCCATGGCCGCGATGGTCATCTCGGGCGTGATGACCG
>Ga0180009_10007094_pt1 | contig 11573 bp, 7 predicted proteins | sample OS_PC_MetaG_FD_123537 | JGI IMG/M metagenome (GOLD analysis project Ga0180009, IMG submission 123537) | Groundwater microbial communities from the Aspo Hard Rock Laboratory (HRL) deep subsurface site, Sweden - OS_PC_MetaG | ecosystem: Environmental > Aquatic > Deep subsurface > Groundwater...
AAACGGGCGTGCTGCAGGGAGCGGGGTACGGGTTTGCCGTACCGCGTCAGGTGACGAGCACGCTCGCGAACGGGGCGGTGGGTGGTGAAATAGAGGTTCCGGTAGGGCGGTTGGTGCCTCGATTCAGGGTGGGCGCGCTGTTTCCGTTCGCTCGCGATCGGTTCGTGTACGGCGTGGGAAACGAAACGCTCGAGCTGCATCGCCCATCGCCGGTGGTGCTGACGTTCGATCTGGGCTTGGCCCTTCGCATTCCCTAGATGGGCTAGGCGGAATCGCATTCGCTCGAAACGCCAGACCGGCGCCCTAGGCACCGGCTATCGATCATCGCAAAGCAGAGCTCCGCGCTCCGTTCGGTCGTTGCCCATGGGAGCATTGTCTGATTGGATGTGGATATCCGATCTCCGCAGGGCTGTTTCGGGAGTACGAGCGCACTTTTTCGGATTCGGACTGCAAGACACCGCCGTGCCCGCCACTCACAAGCAGAACCTGCGGGATCAATCCATGACCGTGAGCGCACAGGCCGTTCGGGCACCACCGTTGGAAGCCACTTCAACCTTTCGAGAAGTGTTCGAGGAGAACCTCCCCTACGTCTGGCGTGCGCTTCGATATCTGGGTGTTCCGGAATCCGATCTCGCGGACCTTTGCCAAGAGGTCTTCTTGGTGGTGCATCGCCGCCTGGAGGACTTCGAAGGGCGGTCGAGCGTGCGGACGTGGATCTACGGCATTTGCCTGAAAGTCGCCTCTTCACACCGTCGGCGCGCGCATGTGCGCAGGGAGACGATGCAGTCCACCCCCCCCGAGCGTGTGGCTGTTGCCTCCCAGGAGCAGGCGGTCGAGCAGCGGGAGCGGCGGGACTTGCTGATACGCGTCCTGCGCGGCTTGGACGATGAACAGCGTGAGGCGTTCGTGCTGTTCGAGATCGAAGGAAGACCGATGGCCGAAATCGCGGAGCTCCTCGGATGCCCGCTTCGAACGGCCTACGCGCGGCTCTACGCAGCCCGCGACGAGATCCGCCGCGCCTGGGAACTGGCGTCGGCGATCAGGAGGGAACCATGACAGCACGAACCGATCCGTCGAGGCTGGTTTCGTCGGATGACGTACCGGCATCGTTGCGCGACGCTTTGCGCGACGCGGGCGCGGACGGTCCGTCGCCCGGTGAGGTGCGCGCGATCACGGCGGGCTTGGGCGCGGCGCTCGGGCCCGGAGCGGGCGGGCCATCGGGGGCGGCCAGCGCGGGTGGCGGGATCGGGGCGGGCAAGCTCGCCGCGATCGTCGGGGCGGCGGCGTTGGTAGCGGGTGGACTGGTTTGGAGCGCGAAGACGACTTCGCCACCCGTCCCTCCTCCGGAGTCCATGGAAGTGTCGGCGCCAGCCTCGCCGACGCCTGAGGCAACCGAGACCGCGGAGGCGACACCCCCGCCGCCACCGGTCCAACCCGAGGCCGAGCAGAACGAAGCACCGCCTGAAGAGTCGGTGATCAGCGCCCCCGTGTCACCGCCCCGACGGGCGACCCACGGAGAAGACAAGGCGAAAGCTCCGCCACCGGCCGCTTCGAACACGGTCGCGAAGCCGAGCGAAGCGGCGCTGCTGGATGCAGCTCGCCGGGCGCTGACGCAGGACCCGAAGCGCACACTTGCCTACGCAGAGCAACACCGCTCTCTTTACCCGCGAGGCATGCTCGCCCAAGAGCGAGAGGTGCTCGTGGTCGAGGCGCTCCGTCGACTCGGTCGCTATGACGACGCGAAGAAGCGCGACGAAGACTTCCGAAGTCGGTATCCTTCGTCGATGCACGGTCGCGACATCCCCGTGCCGAACGCGGGGGAAAAATAAAAACTGACATATCCCTGCAAGACCCTGGGTGTGTCGACACACACCAAGTGGACGACGGCTAGAGCGTGGAGGTGGACGATGTCGCCTGACCGAATGATGAACAAGCGCGGGATGAGATGGACTGGCGCAGCGATGAGCATCGGGCTCGTCGTGGGGCTGATGGCTTTGATACCTGCGTGCGGTGACGACTTGAACGTGGGCGACGACGGTGCAGGCGGCGCTGCCGGGTCGGATGCCGGCACAGGAGGCAGTGCGGCGAGCGCGGCGGGAGCAGGCGCAGGGGTGTCGACCGGCGGTTCGGGTGGGGCGAGTTGCACGCCAACGACCTGCGAGGCGGAAGGCGCCGAGTGCGGAACGATCTCCGACGGTTGCAGCGGGAAACTGCGTTGTGGACCGTGTGAATCGGGCCAGGTGTGTGACGCCAACACCCTCAAGTGCCTCACGACGGTGGAGGCATGCGAAGGTGAAAACGCGGAGTGCGGATTCATCGAGGACGCTTGCGGCGAGAGCGTGGGGTGTGGAACGTGTGAAGCCAACCTGATCTGCAACGGCAGCACCGGGCAGTGCGTGGAGTGTGCGGAGCCGGACTGCAATGGCCGTTGCGGGACCGTTCCGAGCGACTGTGGCGGTTCGGTCGACTGCGGAAGCTGCGACGGAGACAACGTCTGCGACGTGGTCTCGCAAACCTGCGTGGCCTGCGAGCCGACGACGTGCATGGCGCGGGGCGCGGAATGCGGGACGATCTCGGACGGCTGCGGCGCCACGCTGGACTGCGGGGCATGCGCGGCGGGTCGTGCGTGCAAGACCAACGTGTGCCAGGAGGATTTGCCGCCGGATGAGTGTATCAACCAGGGCGCGGAGTGCGGGCAGATCAACAGCAGCTGCACGGGCTTGCCGCTGGATTGCGGAACCTGCGTGCCCGGCGAGATTTGTTCCGGCGGAATCTGCGTGAGCTGCACACCGGTCACCTGCGAGGACTTGGGCGCGGAGTGTGGGACCGTGGACGACGGCTGTGGCAACCAACTCTATTGTGGGGACTGCCTGGTCGATGGGGAGTCCTGCGGCGGAGGCGGCACCGCGAACATTTGTGGAAGCTGCACGCCGACCACGTGCGCGGCTCAGGGCAAGAACTGCGGATCGATTTCGGATGGTTGTGGCGGACAGCTGGAATGCGGCGACTGCACCGTGGCGGGCGAGACCTGCGGCGGAGGCGGCACCGCCAACGTCTGCGGCACCTGCACACCGAAGACCTGTGAGGACAAGGGAGCGGAGTGCGGCACGGTTTCGGACGGCTGTGGCGCGCAGGTGCAGTGCGGTGATTGCACCGTCCCCGGCGAGACCTGTGGCGGAGGCGGAACCGCGAACGTCTGCGGCAGCTGTGATCCGACGACATGCCAAGAAGAGAACGCGGAGTGCGGCACCATCTCGGACAAGTGCGGTGGTCAACTCGACTGCGGCATCTGCACGGCCCCTGGCGAGACCTGCGCAGGTGGTGGACAGCCCAACATCTGCGGCGTTTGCGTGCCGAAGACCTGCGCGGCGAACAATTGCGGGACGATGCAGAACGGGTGCGGCGGCGCGCTCGATTGCGGCGACTGCACCACGCCGGGCGAGACCTGCGGCGGCAGCGGAACCGCAAACGTTTGCGGCGTGTGCACGCCCACGACCTGCAACGACCTGGCGGCCATTTGCGGCACGCTGAGCGATGGTTGCGGCGCTGCGTTGAATTGCGGCGATTGCCCTCCGGGGGCGCAGTGCATCGACAACAAGAGCTGCTGCACGCCCAAGACTTGCGCGGACTACCCCGGCCAGTGCGGCAGCTTCGCCACCGGCTGTGGGCAGAACATCACGTGCACTTGCTCGGTCGGCGTCTGCAACGCTGGCAACTGCTGCGTCCCGAAGACCCCTGACCAGTGTGCGAATTGCGGAAGCACCGAACCTGATGGCTGCGGAGGTACCGTTGTCTGCAATCCCTGTTGACCGACGCGCGGCCCGTCCCGCCCGGATCTCAAAAGTGCTGGCCTTGCTCGCGTCGATTCTGGCGGGATGCGGTTCTTCCAGTGAGGAGCCCGCGTCGAACCCCACCCCCGACGATGCCGGCGACGCTGCCACGGAGGCAGCCACGCCGGCATCCGGCATTTGTTCCGAAGACGGTTGGTGCTGGGAAGTCCCCTCGCCTCAGGGAAGCGATCTCATCGCGGTGTGGGCTTCGTCCATGACCGAGGCTGTCGCCGTGGGACGCGACGGAACACTGCTGCATTACGACGGAACAGAATGGACGGCGGCAGCGACACCAACCACGCGCACGCTTCGCGGCGTCTGGGGCTCGCGGTCGGACGACCTCTGGGCCGTTGGCGATGCGGCGAATCTGCTGCACTTCGATGGCACGAGTTGGACGTTGGTGAACGGCACGGCCAAGGATCCTGAGGCCACGCTCGACGGAGGGACGGTCGATCCTCCTGACGCGGACACGGATGCCGGAGGCGTGCCCGCGAACGTCGACTTCAGGAGCATTCACGGCACGAGCGGGTCGGACATTTGGGCGGTGGGCACCGGCGGAACGATTGTTCGCTACGACGGGAAGAGCTGGTCGCTCGAGGAAAGCGCTGTCACAGCCGAGTTGATGAGCGTGTGGGCCGGGGCCGACGATGACGTGTGGGCCGTGGGGACCGGAACCGCCCTTCACTACGACGGCGTGGCTTGGACCGCGACGGACGTAGGGGCCACGACGGCCAGTTGGCTCGCGGTACGAGGGCGCAGTGACACGGATGTCTGGCTGACGGGTACGAGCGGCAAGACGACCCACTGGGACGGCACGGCGTGGACGGCCTTCGATCTTCCTGGTGTGGCGCGCGCGGTCGTCCCCCGCGGAACCAGCTTGGCCTGGGCGTTCGGCGACGAAGGGGCCGCGTTCCAATGGGATGGCGAAGCCTGGATGGCGCTGTCCACGGGCACGTCGCAAGTACTGCGCGGTGCCGTCGGTGTCGGCACGAACGAGATGCTGGTCGTGGGCGACGGCGGTGTGATTCACGCGTGGAAGGGACAGACCCGCACGGCCTTGTCGTGGGGACCAACCGCGAATTGGCTCGCCGTTGGTGGTACCAGCGCCGAAGACCTGTGGGTCCTCGGAGACAGTGTGCTGCGGCGCGGAGCGTCGTGGTACGAAGATCCGCCGCCCACCAAGCGATCGCTCTACGGGTTCTGGACGAACGAAGACGGAAGCAAGTTCTGGGCAGTGGGCACGGGCGGGACGGTGCTGACCCGCGGCACCCTCGGGTGGATGGCACTCGCGAGCGTCACGGACGAGTGGCTGCGCGCGGTTTGGTCTTCGAACGCGGGAGCGGCGTGGATCGTGGGCACGAACGGGACCATGCTCGGACTCCTCAACGAGACCACGTGGTCGCCCGTACCGAGCAACACCTCCGAAGACCTCTTCGACGTCTGGGGTATCGATTCGTCCCAAGCCTGGGCGGTCGGCAGCGCGGGGACCATTCTTCAATGGGACAAGGGTATTTGGAAGATCGTGACCTACCCGTCGGCCGACGCTGGGACGAAAGTCACGTTGAATGGAATCTGGGGTTCGTCGAACAAGGATATCTGGGCGGTCGGCGGCCTTGGCACGATCATGCACTATGACGGTGAATTCTGGAGTGTGCAGGAGCGCGGCGAGCACTATACGCTCAACGACGTCTGGGGCACTTCCTCGAGCGACGTTTGGGCGGCGGGCACGGACGGCGTGATTGTGCATTACGACGGATCAGCGTGGACCGAAAAGCGCAGCGGAACGGACCGCGACCTGTTTGGGTTGTGGGGCACGGAATCGGGCGAGGTTTGGGCGGTCGGGCAAAATGCCGTCTTGCACTACCAAGCGCCGTAGCTTCGGAATCGGCTCGATTTGCAACGTGGGAGAACGAAAAGCATGAGTGCTTCAGCGCTACGATGTACGTGGCCCGGACCTGTTTCGATTCTGGCTCTCGTGCTGGGCGGCCTCGGCTTCGCCGCATGTTCGTCGGACGACGAGCCCTTGATGGAGCCGGTGCCCAATGACGCGGGCGTGGAGGCGGACGCAGATGGAGGCGGAACCTTCGACGCCGGCGCGTGCGAGCGCGGGGAGTACGTGTGCGAGGGCAGCATCGCAAAAGCGTGCGACGGCAATGGTGGCTTCGAGAGCTCCACCGACTGCGCAGCAGCTGGGGCGACCTGTACCGAGCCGTACGGTTGTGTCGTCTGCACAGCGGGAGCGGGGACCTGTCAGAACGGCCTGGCCAAGGTATGTCGCGCGGACGGTACCGGGTTCATCGAGTTCGCCTGCGATACGGTACAGGGGATGGTATGCGATCCGGACGGGTGCAAAGGCTCTTGCAGCCCGGCAGAGCTCATCCCGAGCTACTACGGCTGCAACTACTTCCCGACCGTGTCAATCAATTCAGTCTGGAGCGGGTTCCCGTTCGCCGTCGTCGTCGCCAACGTCGCGGATGAGGAGGCGACCGTCACGGTGACGCGCGGTGGAACGACGGTGTCCACGGATACGGTGCCGGCAAAAGGCGTGACCACGATCACGCTACCTTGGGTGCCGGAGTTGAAGGGCGGCGACGTCAACGCCTGCCAAACGCCGCCGGACCCGGGTGCAACGCGCCTGGTCGCGGACGGCGCGTACCGGTTGCGCACGAACGTGCCCGTCACGGTCTACCAATTCAGCCCGCTGAGCTACGAGATCGATCCGGTGCCCGATGGCTGCCCGCTGGGTCAGGACTGCCCGGGTGGAAATGGTGCGCAGTGCCTGTCGTACTCGAACGACGCATCCCTGTTGCTACCGTCCACGGTCTGGACGAACGACTATTCCGTCGTGACCTGGCCTTCGGTGCAGGGGCGAGCGGCGTTCGCGACGATCACCGCGATGGAGGACGGGACCGAAGTGAAAGTCTTCGGCGCCGGATCCTTCACCGCGGGAGCGGGGATCGACGGGTCTGGAAATGGAACGGTGACGCTCGGCGCGGGTGACGTGCTCGAGTTGATCGCTTCGCACGAGGGGGAGAAGGACGCTTACCTGGCGGACATCACCGGGACGCAGGTGCACGCCTCCAAGCCGGTGCAGGTGATCGCGGGGCACTCGTGCGCGAACATCCCGGAGCCCAATACCCTCGCGTGTGACCATCTGGAGCACGCGATCTTCCCGACGGAGTCGCTCGGCACGGACTACTTGGTGACCTATCCGGCCGCGGTCGCGAGCGAGTCGCCCCACGTCGTGAGAATCGTCGCGGCAGAAGACGCGACGACGGTGCGATTCGACCCGCCCATCCACGATGATGTCCAGCTCGCACCAGGGGATCCCCCCATCGAGCTTCGTGACGTAACGCAGGACGTACGCGTCTACGCGGACAAGGCGCTGCTCATTGCGCAATTCATGCAAGGTCAGGCCTCTGTTCCAAGCGGAGCTGGGGACCCATCGATGGCGCTGGCCATTCCCACGCAGCAGTTTCGAAAGTCCTACATCTTTGTGGCGCCGTCGAGCTTCGACTCGAACTTCGTGAACGTGCTTGCGCCCGCGGGCGCAAGCGTAACGCTCGACGGCGAGACCGTGCCGGCAGGTAGCTTCACGGCAATCGGCTCTTCGGGCTTCGGGGTTGCTCGCTTGTCGCTCGATGGAGGCGAGACGCACACCCTGGAAGCCGGCCAGCCCGTAGGCATCCTGGTATACGGCTATGGCCGATACACCAGCTACATGTACCCGGGTGGACTGGACTTCAAGCGAATCACGCCCCCCCCGGTGTACTGACCCCGTCGTGTGCCCCCGGAAGACACCGTCGACGGCCTCCCGCACCGTTCCCGATGGCGACGCGTTCAGGCGCGGCGGGCCGCTGCTCGCACGGTGCTGTCTGGCGTTGTTGGCATTGCTCCCATTGTTCGGCCAGGTTCTTCGCTGGTGCGCGCCGACCACGATCGCTGCTCGCGGCTTGACCCTGCTCTTCAGCCAGCAATGTCACCGTTTCCCAGAACGACTGCTCGATCCCCATCTGGACTTGATTTGTTCACGCTGTTGGGGAATCTACGCGGGGTTCGCCATCGCCGCCCTGCTCGGTCGCTTGACTCCGTCCCGGCGCGCGCTCGGTTGGTGCATCGCCGCGGGCGTCCTGGTCGCGATCGCGGAGGCAGCGAGCGAACATCTGGGCTTGATGGGCCCCCATGCGGTGGTGCGGTTCCTCGTCGGAGGCTGCTTGTCGACCTGCGCGTCATCGCTGATGCTGCACGGTCTCGTGTCACACCCCAACGGTGTGCCGATACTCGAATCCCGGTCTCAGGACGCGAAGTAACCCGCCAGCGGTCGGCCTCGTTGGGAATGGGTCACTGTCGACGAGAGTCGGTATTCATAACCCACGTGCACTCGGTCGAGGTGCCGCCTTTTGGGCCATCGCAAGATTCCACGTAGGTGGCCTGTTGCCCACACCCTCGAACCCCCTGCGTTCGCTCGTCGATCTTCACGACGCTCAGCTGCGCTTCTTCGCATTGGAGATCGAAGGAAGCTCGAGCTCGGAGTTGATCTGTAGTCGCGCCACCGCATGCGAGGAGCGCCGCGAGCACTGCGAGGAAAGGGACGAACAGCGCAAGTTTCATGAGCGGCGACTCTAGCGAAATTCCAACCTGCGAACAATAGGGACAGGACTCATTCCGAAGTCGTGAGGATCGTCCTACAGCGCCACGAGTTCGGTCCGCCGATGACGTCACTGCTTGCGGTAGACACGCACGTAGTCGACTCGCGCGTAGGAGGGAAGCCGGGACGGCGGGTTGTCTTCGAACGCACCGACCGGATGCCCCCAGAGGTTGTAGGGGTCTCCGTTGTCGATCTCGATTGTCATCCGGATGCCGTGGTTCTCAGCCCTGGAGACACCGTTGGTGTTCTCCCAGAACAAGTTGCCGTCGAAGTAGAACTGCTGCTTGTCTCCGTACCACTCGAGTCCCCACGTGTGGAAGGCGTTCTGGGTAAGGTCCATGCCGTAGGCCGTCGCATCGACTTGCCCCCACGCGTCGATGAAGGGAGCTTGCTCGGGTGGCTCAGCCCGCCCCGCGTCCAGGTCCCAGAACACCGCCGCGTGAAAGAGATTCATGAGACTGTAGTTTGGGCCCGTGAATGGTACGTACTCCATGATATCGATTTCGGTGCCTGTCGCCGGGTCGCTGTCGTAGGTATCGTTGGGCGCCATCAGCCACAACGCAAACCACGACGCAAACGCCTTCATCTGACTCACATCGGCCCGAAATTCGATATACATGCCGGTGGCCCCGGGACCAAAGGTGGTCCACAACCCCGGATCGTCGCCATTGTCGGCGGTGGTCAGGTAGCATGCGCGACGTTCGCCATTGATGTATCTGGCTCGTAGCTCCAGGTGCCCTTGGCCGTCGTGACGGCATTCGTCTGGCGACTGCACGGCATCGCGCCAGAAATGGTCACCCGGGCGCGGACCAGCGGCCCAGGCTGGTCCGGGAAGCCAGTGTGCCGCGGCTGGCGAATCGGCGGCGCCTTCGAACTCGTCGGCCCAGATGAGGTTCCATGTTCCCGCCGGCAGTTGTGTGGGCGGCTGGGCGCCTCCATCCGGCGGCGTGGTGTCGATGGCCGCGTCTGCCGCCCCATCTGATTCGACGGCTCCATCGACGCTGTCTGCATCGACATTGCCCGCATCGACGCTGTCTGCATCGACGCTGTCTGCATTGCCCGCATCGACGTTGCCTGCATCGACGTTGCCTGCATCGCCGCTATCCGCATCGACGTTGCCTGCATCAGCGTTGACTGTATCGGTTGGGACCGTGTCGCGCCCGGTGCAGCCGGCCAGGAGCAGGAGAGCGCATACGCTTGAAGGAGTAATTTTCATTATGGGTCGGTCTCGATCGCGATTCTCGGGAGCACAATTCAGGCCAACGTCCACGTATCACACGAGCGGCTGGAAAAGCCCTGGGCGGAGCTTGCGCCGTGGTTCACCGTGGCATTGAAGCGACATCACGCGTCGCACTTCGTTGGGTAGTGCGACATCTGGGGTCACAGTGGGCCTCGAACAAAAGCGAAGCGAGGGCGCCAACGCGACGGAGGTTTCTCGCGGTTCAACGGATGCACCGAATCTTGCACTTGTTCCGGACACGATGGTGCGCGACGCTGGCAAGTGGATGAACAAGGCATGGCCATGGCGAAGGCAGCGACGCGGTTCAACCTGGATGAGAGGAAGGCCGACACGATGAACAAACCCCCGTTGCGAGTCGCCTGGCTTGCAGGAATCTCGATGGTCGTGGCCCTGGCAGGATGCGGCGACAACGAAACGTCCGGTCCGGCCGAAGCAACCGGCGGCACCGGAGGCGAACGCGTCGATGGGTCGAGCGGGAGCGGCGGTGATTCGGGGGCCGACGCAGGAGGCAGCGGGGGAGTGGCGGGGTCGCAGACCGGGGGGGCTGGCGGGACGGCAGGCAATGCCGGTGAAGGGGCGAGTGGTTCGAGCGGAAGCGGGGGCTCAGCCGGGAACGCAGGTGCGAGCGGAGGCGGAGGCGTGGCCGGGAGCGCTGGCGCAACCCCCGAGCTCAAGTACCCGCCAGACACCACGCTCTCCGTGGTACCGATCCCGGATCAAACTCGTCCGGGATACCTCGAAAGCTACGACGACCCGACCTTCGGCACGAAAGTGACGCGCATTACGGATAGCGCGATATTCGGCGACAGCGACAACATCACCCGTCACAACTATGCAAAGACGCAGGTCTGGAACAGCGACGAGTCGCTGATGATGATTCGGGATGGTCGCAAGCTGCTGGACGGCACCACCTACGAGATCAAGGGCGAGTATTCCGCGTCGGGGGAGGTTCGTTGGGCGAACACGGATCCGCTCGCCATGTACGTCGCCAACTACAACGGCAGCAAGCTGCAGAAGATCACCGTGGTGCCGGGGACGCCCTACACGGCCACGACGTCGGAGCTCAAGGACTTCAGCGCGGAGTGCGAAGCCGTGAACCTCGGCCCGTGGGAGGGCAACATCTCCGATGACGACGAATACGCCGCACTGGCTTGCAAGAGCGGCTCCCAGATGATCGTCATCGTATGGAATCTTCAAACCAACGTCGAGGTGAGTCGTCGAACCCTGAGTGTCGGTTGGGACACGGTGGATTGGGTATCGATATCACCCTCCGGCGAGTACGTGGTGGCGGTCATCAACGGGGTCGGCACGAAAGTCTGGAATCGCGACCTTACGGGGGAAGCGTTGTTGACGGACTCCACGGGCCACGCGGACATGGGCTACGACATTCAGGGCCGCGAGGTCATCGTGAAGTGGACCTGGGAACCCCACCCCGTTCATCAAACCATCAATTCCTTCCCCCTCGACGGGAGCACGCCGACGCGTCAGTTCGAGGACGAGATCTACAAGGACCTCAACGGCGATCATGTGTCGATGCGGGCCAACGCCCGTCCCGGCTGGGTCTACGTCTCCGCGCACGATGGGACGTCGGGCGGCGTACAGAGCGAAGTGTTTGCGGTGAAGCTCGATGGTAGCGAAGTCGTGAATCGATTTGTTCACCACCACGCTTCGATGACGGAATACGATCGTTCCGCGTTTGGCTGCCCGAGCCGAACAGGCACACGCGTGATTTTCGCCAGCGACTTCGGGGATCCAAGTGGGGAGGTGAATTCCTACGTGGCGGAGTTTCCCCAGGACTGATTGACCGAACGCCCCTGGCGTTGGACTTGTGCCCACCCGAGAGCACCTGAACTCG
>Ga0180009_10007095_pt1 | contig 11571 bp, 10 predicted proteins | sample OS_PC_MetaG_FD_123537 | JGI IMG/M metagenome (GOLD analysis project Ga0180009, IMG submission 123537) | Groundwater microbial communities from the Aspo Hard Rock Laboratory (HRL) deep subsurface site, Sweden - OS_PC_MetaG | ecosystem: Environmental > Aquatic > Deep subsurface > Groundwater...
CATAAAATCAAAAATCTAACAATCAACTACTCTTTAGAATTTATTATGCTGTTAGTTTATCTTGATTTTAATCTAGTTCTACTGAAATTTTATTATGCATAAAATCAATTATTCGTATAGTGCCACGAACTCTGCCATTATCAAATCTTTGCCCTGCTTTATATTTTGAAGCATCTCTAGATTGCAATTCTATAGTTTTGGGTTCGCCTACTTCAACTGCTTCTGTTTGTGCATTTTTTACTGCTTCTAAAAATTCACTGCGCCTCATATAAACATCGCCTTTGCCGTCAGGCAATTCAACAGTAATAAGATCTTTGTTTTCTTTATAATCTTTTATTGTACATCCTTCAAATAATTCTCCATTAATCCCTTTAATTGATACTTTTTCTCCAACTTTTAATGCGCTTTCTTCTTCTTGCGCTACATCTAGTTGGCTTTCTTTCTGCTCAACACTCTCGTGATCCTCCATTGGATTTGGTTGTTCAGGATTTCGCATAAAATATATTTTATTAATTATTTTTCAATCGCTTTTTTCATTTCTTCTTCAAAAGAAGAATTTGTTGGAATCTTTTTTCCAAGCTGCCTGCGCGCATTAATATCTTCTTCTATTACAGCTTTTTCAACGCCAAACTTCAATCTAGAAAATTCTTTAAGTTTCGCGACTTTTTCTGGATTGCCTTTTTCTGGAGGATATGTTTTCATTTGAAAAGGCTTTGAAGCGGCATTATCCACTAATAATTTAACATACGCATGGAATTTATCAACATTAATTACATCATATTCATTAAACACAGGAGTAAATTCTTTTGCTAAAACTTCAGCATCCTCCACGCCAATTTTGAAGCTCGCGATTGTTCCGACATTGCCGAATACAGCATCTCGAATAAGCGGATTCTGCTTTTCATCAAAAAGCTGTCCAATATATTGATGCGCGATTATCAGATTAAGTCGGTACTTGCGCGCTTCTGAAAGGATTGTTGCGATTGAATCAGTGACGAAATTCTGAAACTCATCAATATATAGATAAAAATCATGCCTCTGCTCTTCTGGCAGGTCTGCTCTGCTCATTGCGGCCATTTGCAGTTTTGAAACAATTATCAAACCCAAAAGCGAAGAATTGATCTCGCCTGTCTTTCCTTTCGCGAGATTGATCAAAAGAATCTTTTTATTATCCATTACATCCCTGAAATCAAACGCGCTTTTTTGCTGGCCGATTATATTGCGCAGCATTTCATTTTCCACGAACCTGCCGACTTTTGAAACCAAGTATCCAAGCATTTCACTCTTTTGCGCGGCAGCGGTCTTTGCCATTTCCTCTTCCCAAAAAGCTTTTACTGTTGGGTCTTTAAGCTTTGACACTTTATATTTCTGAAAAACATCATTAGTAAACATTGCTGGAATATCAATTACAGTTCCTGGATTGTCCTTATCAGCCATCAAGGTGAGCATTACATTTCGCATATTATGCTCAAACATGGGGCCAATCATTTCTGGCGGGAATAATTTCATGAATATCGCGATCATATCCTGAACCGCGAAATCCTTTTGGCCTTCATCCTTATACTCAAGCATATTCAAACCCATTGGCCTTTCTGTGTCAGAAGGATCAAAGTAGATTACATCTTCCAGCCGATTGTCTGGAATATATGAAAGAATAGTATCCACAAGATCTCCATGAGGATCTATAACGCATACGCCATGGCCTGCTTCAATATCCTGCTTTGCTAAATTTGAAATAAGGGCTGACTTGCCAACGCCTGATTTTCCTATTACATATAAATGCCTCCTGCGGTCATCTTTTTTTAATCTGATTACTGTGTCTTGTCCGCGATATTCATTATGCCCAAGAATAATCCCCTCTTTTGGAATATTAACTGGCGCGGCCGCCTGCTTCGCGTTAAGCCAGAGAATATTCGGAGTTTCCGCTGTTGGCAGAGGAAAATGAAATAAAGACGCCATTTCTTCTGTATTTAAAATCATCTGGCGTCTTTCTATAAAATTGCGGTATATAAAATCATTTAAAAATTTATCTAGATTCTGGGGAATAATTTTTCTAAATTGATTTCCATATTCTTGTCCAGAATATTGCGCGAACGCGTCAGCAATTCCATTAACCTGGCTTTGAGCTACTGACTCATTCTCTGCCGCGACAACTATCCGTATATTTGCCTCAAATCCTGATTTTGCTGTTTTGCCCTGAATACGGGCAATTGCTTCTTCTTCAAACTGGGATAAAGTTCTGTACGTCTGGTTCTGGCGGGCTTTCTCTTCTTCGCTCGTTCGCCTTGACCGCGCCAAAGTTCTGAAAGCAGTTGAAGCAGGAGTATTTCCAATCATTTTTGCCGCGTCATTCAGCTTTTTTCCTTTTCTAACTTCTCGAGCAAGCTGGTTTCCGGCGCCATGCCATCTCGGATGAGCGCTCCGCACAACATATTGTATCGCAGCTCCTCCTTTTCCGTCCTTGAATTTTGACAAAGAATTAGTTAAAGCATTCAAAGGATCTGTTTCCATTTCTCGGTATGTTTGAATTGGAAAAAAATATGATTTTTTAAATTCTAATTTAAGCCCCGCAATAGCGCATTGCGGATTGAAAATATTATAATCCTCTCTCTCTTCTATATAAGCATCCGGCTGCTGGGCTTGAATCTGTTGTTCCACGAATTGCCGCAATTCTATTGGTATTGTGACATAAAAAGAAATTACTCCTTCATCAGCGACAATCTCAAACGCGAAATGATCTCTTCTTCCAAACCAAAAAGCATTCCATCCTCTTTCCGCGCGCATTCCAGCCAAATTCGCCATTAAAGATTCAATCTGCGCGATCATCTGCCTTGGCTCTTTTTGCTGTCCTTGCTCCTCTATTTCCAAAGATTCTTTCGGCAAAAGAACGCGCAAAGTAATCATATCAAACGGATTAAATCTATTATATGATCTGCGCGTAAAAATACGCGCCACAAATGAAAGTGGAATCAATAAAATTAAAAATATTCCAATCCAAAAATATATATTTAGCATAAATTAAGCTGCTTTTTCTATTTCAATTTGTTCAGATTTTCTAGCAAGCGCTAGCATATGATCTGTTTTTCTTTTTGATTCTTGCGCTAAAAAGAATTTATTTACTCCCGGAATTTCACTCATCCAATCGCGAATCTCTTCAAGAATTTTCCTGGAAACGTCTTTTCTAGTTTCAATCATTTCTTCAATAAGCTTTTCAATTTCTTTTGCGGCTTTTTCTCCTTGTATTTTTACTTTTTCTTGCTGTTCAGAGCTAAGAGAGCCATAGATATCCCCAAGCTCTTTGGATAATATTTTTTCAATGTCTTGCTGGCGCTCTGTTTTTGTTTCTGGATTTTGTTCCGCGATTCTCTCACTCAAAGGAATAACACTGCCAGTTTGCTCTGGAATTTTTTGAGATTCTATCTCTGTCTCTTGTTGTTGTGATTGCTGAATTTCTGGAAATTCAAGCACTTTTGTTTCTTTTTGTTCTGCCTGCTGATCCAACGGATCAGTTTCTTGGACAGGAACTTGCGGTATTTCCTTTGATTTTAGAAAGTCTGCCATATGTTGCATTATACCATTTTATACAAGACTTGACCAAATTTACATTGTTTGCTATCATCTATTTTATATGGCACATAAAAAAGCAGGAGGTTCCTCATCTAATTTAAGAGATTCAAAAGGACAGCGCTTAGGCGTGAAGCTTTTTGGCGGCGAATACGCAAAAGCAGGGGCAATTATTGTCCGCCAGCGCGGGACTAGATATTTTGCGGGCAGAAACGCAAAGCGCTCTAATGATGATTCTATTTTCGCGATTAAAGAAGGCGTTGTTGAATTCAAGAAAAAAATGAAGCGCGGTTATGACAGCGCCCTTAAGAAGAGAGTTGAAGTTAATGTAAACGCTTAAATTAATATCAAAAAAAGTAGAGACGCAGCATGCTGCGTCTCTACTTTTTTAGTTTGTTATTTCTTCTTCAAGCACGCTTTCATAAACGCGACATACAAAGGATGCGGATCTAAAGGCCGTGATTTGAATTCTGGATGAAACTGCACGCCAATAAAGAAGGGGTGATCTTCTAATTCTATAATTTCAACAATATGATTATCTGGTGAAGTTCCTGAAATTTTAAGGCCTGCTTTTTCCAATTTAGCACGATACGCATTATTAAATTCATGCCTGTGGCGATGACGTTCGCTGATTACAGATTTTCCATAGGCTTTCTGCGCTTTTGTATTGCGCCGCAATTTGCATTGCCAAGCGCCCAGGCGCATTGTTCCGCCGTAATCCTGCTTTAATAATTTCTTTTCTTGTTCAGGCATAATATGGATTACCTGATGCTTTGCTTCTGCGTCTATTTCAGTTGTTGTTGCATTGCGAATTTTCGCGGCATTGCGCGCGAACTCTATTGTAGCCAACTGCATGCCATAACATAAACCAAGATAAGGAATATTATTTTCGCGCACATACTTAATCGCTTTTATAATTCCTTCAATTCCGCGAGTGCCGAATCCTCCAGGAACAATCACGCCATCATATTTAGACAGCTCGCGCACCTTGCGCAAATCTTTTTCATAGTCCCCTGAATCTACCCAAGTCATTTCTGGCACAACACCATTTACCCAGGCGGCGTGCTTTGCCGCTTCAATCACAGAGATATATGAGTCAGCTAAAGTAAAGTCCCCAGTTCCGAAATATTTTCCAACAACAGCGATTTTAACTTTCTTGCGAACCCGCTTTATTCTACGGACTAAATTCTGCCATTTTTTCATATCGCTCTTTGACAGCTTTAAGTTAAACTTTTCTAAAATCTGCTCGCCTAACTTTTCTTTTTGAAATATTAAAGGCACTTCATATATACTATCAGCATCAGGGCAAGAAATCGCGGCGCGAGGAGATATGCCGCAAAAAGTCGCAAGCTTTTCTCTGCGCTTATTGTCAATTGACTGCTCTGATCTGCAGATTATGAAATCCGGCTGAATTCCAGCGGAATTTAAAGATCGAACAGCATGCTGTGTCGGCTTTGTCTTCATTTCTCCGACTTTAGCCGGAATAGGCAAATACGACACTAACACAAACTGAACGTCATTAGGATGCTTTAATTTAAGCATGCGCGCTGCCTCTAAAAATAACACATTCTGATACTCCCCGACTGTTCCGCCGACTTCAATAATCACTATATCTGATTTTGTCTTTTTTGCGGCTGTTTTTATGCGGGCTATCACTTCTTCAGGAATATGAGGAACAACTTCCACGCACTTGCCTCCATATTCTAAATTCCGCTCGCGCTGTATAACTTCTTTGTACACCCTTCCGGTTGTCATGTAGTTTGTTGATAAAATATTTTTTTCAAGAAATCTTTCATAATTTCCAATATCCTGATCTGTTTCATCTCCATCTTCTGTGACAAAAACTTCCCCATGCTCAGTTGGGTTCATTGTGCCGGCATCAACATTAATATATGGATCAATCTTCATTATAGTCACTTCAAATCCGCGCGCTTGAAGAATTTTACCGATGGACGCGCTGGCAACTCCCTTGCCCACGCTGCTCATCACCCCTCCAATTACAAAAATATATTTAGTGTTTGTCATATTTTTTGTATATCAACAATAAATTTTATTTTATCCGCTCCGCCAATTTTTAAATTTAGCTCATGCTTTCCAAGTTCTTTCAAGTGATGAGGCAAATCAATTTGCTTCTCATCAATCTTAATCTTCTTTCGCTTCGCAATCGCGGCAGCAATCTCACTTGTGCCAACACCTCCAAACAAATGGCCCTCTTCATTCGCCTGAGCGCGCACCAAAATTTCCTTATTTTCAAGTATATTGCGCAATTTAGTTTTTTTCTTTTCATTCAAATCCTTTTGGCGCGCCTTTCTTTGTTTAGCGCGCTCGGATTCATCCAAAGCCTGAATAGTCGCCTCTTTCGCAAACCCCTGTGCAATCAGAAAATTCCTCCCATACCCAGGCGCAACTTCAACAATATCACCAGCACTGCCTAAGTTTTTCACTTCTTTAATTAGTATTATTTTCATAAATAATTGTCATATATTACTCTTTTAACACACTCAACTGGTGTTCGGGATGACAGTTAATTTTTTAAATATTCCAATGCTCTTTCCATCTGCGGATCCTTGTCTTCTGAAAAATCCTCTTCAGTCAACTCAATTTCTTCATCAGGAACAACGCCTTCCTCATCAATAGACCTATCATCAGGCGTGTGCCATCGCGCAATGGTAAATTTCACAGACGACCCATCTTTTAATTCTTCAAGAACCTGAACAGAACCCTTTCCAAAAGACTGCTCTCCAATAATATAAGCCGCGCCATGGTCCTGCAAGGCGCCCGCGACAATTTCAGCAGCTGATGCTGATCCTCCGTTTATCAAAACAACAGTTGGAATATCCTTGAATATGGTTTTTCCATTGGACCTATATTCTCGATATCCATTATTAGACCTCTCTATTACAATAATGCCATCTTCAATCCAAGCGGACGCAACATCAATAGAAGTCTGTAAAAACCCGCCGGAATTACTCCTTAAATCAAATATAATGCCTTTTGGATTCTGCGCAACCACCTCTTTCTGGATGTCCTTAAAAATAGAAGTAGTGTCTGTGTTAAAATTGCGCAAATAAATATACGCGATATTATTTTCCTTCATTTCCCAAGTCACGCTCGCGACTTTTATAGTATCTCTTGTAATTTTAATATCAAGAAAATCTTCCTCTCCTTCGCGATAAACCTTCAAAACAACTTGAGTTCCTTTTTCACCGCGAATTCTGTTCACTGCCTCATTAATTCCCATGCCCTCTGTTGACACTTCATCAATTTCCAAAACTTTGTCTTTTGGCTTTAATCCTGACTGCTCAGCTGGAGAGCCGGGCAAAGGCGCGACAATTGTCAAAACTTCGTGCTTAATGGCAATCTCAGCTCCAATGCCTTCAAACCTTCCATTTAACGACTCATTAAACTCTTCTGAAATCTCTGGCTCTAAAAATACAGAATATGGATCATCTAAAGAAGCGACCAGGCCCTGCATTGCGCCATAAAGCAATTTTGTTTCAGAAACAGGCTGATCAACATATCTGGTTTTTAGCATGTCCCATACTCCAAGAAAAAGATCAAAATCAACATCTTGCCCTAAATACGTCTTTATGTCGCTTTCGTTTATCTTAACTTCGCCAGACTCAATCGGCTCGCCCTTTCTATTTACAACAACAATCTCCTTTTCTCCCTTGCCAATATAAAATCCGCCGACAAAAAATACAGCAATTACAAAAACAATTATATATGATGGTAAATACTTCTTAAACATGACTTGAATAATAACACACTAATTCTAATCACTCAACTCTTTTCATATCAGCGCCTAAATCACGAACACGCTCATCAATTTTCTCATATCCCCTGTCAATGTTCTCTGCTTGGTTAATTACTGTCTCGCCCTGGGCCGCGAATCCAGCAATAATCAAAGTAGCTCCAGCGCGCAAATCTAAAGAATTAATATCAGCTCCAGACAGTTTTGTGGGCCCGATTATTTCAGCGCAATGCTTATCTTTAATTTCGCCGTTCGCGCCCATCTTAATCAGCTCATTAACATATCCTAATCTATGCTCGTACATTGGATCGCAAATAACACTTTTTCCTTTTGACTGTGTTGCTAAAACTCCGAAACAAGCCTGAAGGTCTGTTGGAAAACCAGGATGCGGCTCTGTTTTAATATCAAATGCTTTGAGCTTGCCTTGGGACCCGCGCACAACCCATGAATCTTTTGTTTCTTCAATTTCAACTCCCGCGTCTAAAAGCTTTTCTTTTATAACGCGCATATGTTCTGGAACAACGGGCGAAATACGAATACTGCCTCCGCATATAGCCCCAAGCACTGCGATTGTGCCGACTTCAAGCTGGTCTGGAATTATTTCAAATTCCGCGCCTTTTAATTTTGTTGTACCAGAAATTGTAATTTCATCAGTTCCATGGCCTAAAACACTAATTCCGATTGATTTTAAAAATTCTCCTAAACACACAATATGCGGCTCTGAAGCGCAATTCTTTATTACAGTATCCCCTTTAAGCCTGCTTGCGGCCATCATAATATTTTCTGTCGCTGTTACAGACTTCTCAACCAGCTCAATTTCTGTAGCTTGCAAATTATTGCCATCTATTGTATAATATTTGTCTCGCGCTAATTCAACAGACGCGCCAAGAGATTCAAATCCTTTTAAATGCGCGTCTAAAGGCCTGTTTCCTATATTGCAGCCGCCTGGCTCTGGCATCCTAATTTTTCCAATTCTTGCCAAAATAGGGCCCATGCACAAAACAGAAGAACGCATTCTTTTAGTAAGCAGATAATCCATTTCATCCTTTTTAATTTCAGGAGTATGGATTTTAGCAGTATGTTCATCCAGCCATTCAATGCTCGCGCCAAGATCTTCTAGAATCGCAAGCATGTGGTCAATATCGCTGATTCGGGGTATATTATGGATAATACACGGCTTATCAGTTAAAAGACATGCAGCCAAAACAGGAGTTGTTGCATTCTTCATTCCTTGCACTTTCCATTTTCCATTTAACTTGTTACCGCCATTTATAATAAATTTTGACATAAATCTTGTTATGACATTGCGCAATCGCAGAATTCTTTATTTAGTATTTATAATTATATTCTTTTTAGTCGCTCCTCCGCTGGTGCTTTACACAGCTGGCTTTAGGTATGATTTTGAATACAACAGAATAGTTGAAACAGGAAGTCTAGTAGTTAAGTCTTATCCAGAAGATGCTGATATTTATATCAATGAAGAAAAATATTCTGAAACCAGCCCTACTATTATTAATACTATACTACCCGGCAAAATAAATCTACTTGTTTCAAAGACAGGATGCCATGATTGGGTAAAAACCATTGAAATAAAGCCCAGAGTTACAGCTTTTGAAGAAAATATTAAATTATACGCGAAAGCAGAGCCAATAAGCATTATACAGGATAATATAACAAAATATTGGTTTAATGAAAAGCAGGATAAATTCGCGTATTTAACTGAAGATAATAAACTGCGAATTTTTAATACTTTAAATAAAAAAGACACTCTTATAGCGAATTTAGACAAAAAATCTTTGCATAATTTTCAATGGTCCCTGCATGATGATCAGTTTGTTTTTGGAAGAAAGGACAAGACTTCAATTGAATACTTTATCATTGACGCTAATTTCCTTGAAAGAGTTATTCCTCTCTCTTCTGTGACTACTTTAAATCTGGAGAATGTGCAATGGGATCCTGTTGATAAAAATTCTTTATACGCGCTATCTAATGAAAATTTATATCGTATTCCATATCTTTTAAAAACAACACGCTTAATCGCGTCTGGTGAAATCCGTAAATATCTTATCCAGGAAAAACGAATAATATTGATTCAAGAATTAGAAAAAAATAAATACACTCTTTCATGGATTGAACCGCAAGATCAAAATACAATTCATGTGCTTCCTTTTGTTGATGTGTCAAAAAATCATATTATTACAAATACCAACTCTCACAGAATCGCATTATACAACCAAAATGTGAATAGCTTAACAATTATTGATCCTTCAATAAAAAATCCTCTTCTTGAGGACGCGGTAATTACAATTCTAAATGTTGATAAATTTTATTGGGCAAGAGACGGCCAAAAATTAATTTATACTGATAAATTTGGAATATACACGCAATCATTCAACACGCCAATTACTGTTGTTCCAATACAAAAATATAATGAATTAATCATTAAGTACTCTTACCCAATAAAAGAAATTGTATTATCTGATGATGAAAATCATATTTTCTATACTGTTGGAAATTCTCTGCGAGTTGCTGAATTAGTATCTTCATCTGAACCAAGAATAACAATATTGCTTGATGATTTAGATCAAGCTTATGAATTAAAATTAGTTAGAAATCAGGAATATTTGACTTTTATAGGCAGCGCGTCTCAGCTTAACGGACTAATTCTTTCTTTAGAGAATGCTAGACCCTTCTTTGCGGGCGATAAGTAAGTTCGCTTCTAAAAGAGAATCAAATGTTCCAGCATCAAGCCATGCCCCCTCAACTGTGCTTACTGTGAGCTCGCCTTTTTCTAAATAAACATTATTTACATCAGTAATCTCAAGTTCTCCTCTTTCAGATGGTTTGAGATTTTTTGCTATTTCAACAACGCGATTATCATAAAGATACAAGCCAGTGACCGCGAAATCAGATAAAAATTCTTTTGGCTTTTCTACTATTTTAGTTGCGCGATTATTGCCGTCAAACGCGACCACACCGAATCTCTCTGGGTCATCCACTTGTTTCGCGAACACATGTCCGCCTGTTTTGAAATTCTTTATATCTTCAGAAAAATCATCTTCAAAAATATTATCACCAAGAATCAACGCGACATCATCGTCTCCAATAAAATTCTCCCCGATTATAAATGCCTGCGCGATTCCTTCCGGCTTATCCTGGATTTCATAGGTGAATTTTATTCCCAGCTCTTTCCCACTGCCCAAAAAACGCAAAAAGTCGCCAGCTCGCTCTGGCGCTGTGATAATAAGCACTTCTTTTATCCCGCCCGCGATTAAAGTCTGCAAAGGATAATAAATCATCGGCTTGTTGTAGATCGGTAAAAGCTGCTTTGAAGTTACTTTTGTGAGCGGAGACAATCGTGTTCCGCTTCCTCCCGCTAAAATTATTCCTTTCATATATTTCTTGTTTCTTTATAATCCCTTAATGCATCCTGCCACGACCGCATCGGCTCAAGCTTTGTTGATAGCAACACTGAAAACTTCGGTCTCTTTGTTGGAGTTGGATATTCTTCTGTTGAGCACGCGGACAGATTTGCTTTTATCTTAAACACAGAAAAAATTTCTTTTGCGAATCCATGCCAAGATGTCTGTCCGTCATTAGCGCGATGATAAATTCCAAACGGCTTTTTTGTGTCTATGATCTCAAGCGTTGCTTGCGCAAGGTCTAGGGCGTATGTTGGCGAGCCAATCTGATCATCCACAACTTTTATTGGCTTTCCTTTTTTCGCAAGCGACAGCATAGTGTCAACAAAATTTTTACCATGCACACCATACAGCCACGCAGCGCGAATGATATAAAATGACTCTAATTCTGACTCTTGAATTGCTTTCTCCCCTACCAATTTGCTTCTTCCATACGCACTCATAGGATTTGGCTTATCGTCCTCAACATACCCCTGTTTTTTCAATCCGTCAAACACATAATCAGTAGAATAATGGACTAATATCGCATTAAGATGATGCGCCGCATTTGCTAAATATCCAACTGCTGTGCCATTAACTTTTGTTGCAATTTCCTCATTTTCCTCGCATCCGTCAACATTTGTGTACGCAGCTGAATTGATTATCAGATTTGGGGCTAAGGCGCCAATCTTTTCATCAACCTGTGGTTTTTCTGTAATATCTAAATCATCATGACTCCACAAAACAGGATTAAAATCCGCAAACACGTCTGCAAGAGCGCTTCCAAGCATTCCTTTTGACCCGATAATTAAAACTTTATCCATAATGCTTTTTATAATAATCCTGATACTC
>Ga0180009_10007096_pt1 | contig 11570 bp, 8 predicted proteins | sample OS_PC_MetaG_FD_123537 | JGI IMG/M metagenome (GOLD analysis project Ga0180009, IMG submission 123537) | Groundwater microbial communities from the Aspo Hard Rock Laboratory (HRL) deep subsurface site, Sweden - OS_PC_MetaG | ecosystem: Environmental > Aquatic > Deep subsurface > Groundwater...
ATCCAAAATATCATCGGGCGGGCGTTTTCCGGAAGAAAGACGCCCTCCGCCCGCGGGAAAGGAAAAGGCCGAATCCATGGCTGACATCAAGGAACTACGGAAAGCGGGCAAGGCGTCCCCGGAGCAGATCCGTTACGCCAACATGGTGTTCTGGGGGGCCTGGCTCGCCATCGCCATCATGATCCTCACCTACACGGCCTACATGACCGGCGCGGTGAAGCCCTTCATCCCCGTCGAGGATATCTCCCGTTACTGGGCCATGCCGGCGTCTGAATACATCCATGAGTCCGGCGCTCCCACGGGCTGGTCGTGGGTGGCCCTCCTGGGCCATGGCGACTACATGAATTTCCTGGGCATCGCCCTTTTGGCCGTCATGACCATCGTCTGCTTCCTGGGGGCCCTGCTCCCGGCCTACATCAAGAAAAAGGACTGGATCTTTTCGGGCATCGTCATCCTGGAGGTCCTGGTCCTCACCCTGGCCGCCTCGGGCATCCTGGGGGGCGGAGGGCACTGACTCTTCGGAAGGCGATCCATCCGCAACAACAAAAAAGCCGGGCGGCCCGCCCGGCTTTTTTGTTTCCTTTTTCCCCGAATGATCACAACCCGGCAGGAGGCCCCCCTTTCGGGGGGCCCGTTTCCTCCGCGGCAGGGTGGGTCACCCGGCCGCCCTGCGTTGTGTCCTCCGTTCCCCCCGGGGCGGGGCCGCGTGGAGCCTCCAGATGAAGCTGTCCACCCGGCGGGTGTCCAGGGGCGTGCCGTCGTCGTAGAAGAAGAAGGACGGGATCTCCCGGTAGTGGCGGAGCAGGCTCTCCTCGATGAGGCTGTTGTCGCAGCCCCAGCAGGAGGTCATGATCACGCCGTCGTAGTCTCCCCGGTCCCATTCGGCCAGGACGTTGCCCACCGCGTAGCCCGACCCTCCGTGGGTGTCCGGGTCGATGACGCCCATGGTCCGGGCCAGGGCCGCCGGGATGTCCGGCATGGGCAGCCAGGAATGGCTTCGCCGGGCCAGGGTGTAAAGGGCCCTGCGCATGGCCCGCATGCCGGTCAGGTAGGTGGCGTGCTGGCCCCGGCTGCTGGAGCGGCCGAACATCAGGCGCGGGTGCTTCCGGGCCATGAACTCCAGGAAGTCCCCCAGAGGCTCCGCCACCGGCCGGACCCCCTGGTCCGCCAGGTGGCGCAAAAGCCCTGCGTTGGCCACGTCGTTCCCCTTGGTCATGGGGTCCCCGGACACGAACACGGTGCGCCACGCCCGGCGGTTTCCCCCGGCCTTCTCCATCTCCACGAAGTCCCGGGCGGCCCGGCGCACCAGCAGGGAAAGCCGGGTCCAGTCCCAGGCGTTTTTGGCGGCGGCCGGGGTCCCTTTGCGGGGCCGCTCCTCCAGCAGGGAGAGCAACCGGGCCGCATGGTAGTCGTACAGCCTTCGGGCCTGACCCGGGCCACCTTCCACGGCCATGTGGTACACGTAGAGCTGGCGCAGGATGTCCATGGCGGTCAATCCCGCCATGAGCCGGGCCGCCATGCCCGGCCCCCCGGCCACCCGGAGGGAGGCCACGGTCACCAGGCTGTCCAGGCCCATGCCCGCCACGGACATCCGGTCCTTGACCCCGTACATCCCGGCCCTGCACATCTCCCCGGAAAGCTGGAGCAGCCGGATCTCCCGGTCCGGCGGATTCTTTTCCAGGTACTCCTTGAACGCGCCCCAGATGAGCTGGTAGGACATGCACTCCTTGCCCGACAGGTCCCGGCGGCCCAGGGCGTAGTTTTCCAGGGTCACGGGCGGCGCGCAGTCCGCATCGTATCCATAGGACCGGTACAGGGCCGCGAAGATGTCCCCCAGGTATTCCACGGAGCTGAAGAACACGTAGCGCACCGACTTGTCCAGGTACTTCCTCTTGGGCCCGTCCACCGATACGTGGGACACGGCCCTGGCCTGTTCCGGCAGGCCCTGCAAACCTTCCGCATCCACATACTGGCGCACGGACCGGAGAAAGGCCTGGATGCGCGTGACAAATCCCGCCGCGCCCCCGTGGCCGTCGCTTTCCAGGACCGTGTGGGGATACCCGGCCAGCGTGGCGGAGAAGATCTGCTCCGTGAAGGAGGCCGGCCCGCAGCCAAAGGACGAGAGCATGAGGGGAAAGGCCTGGCCCGTGGCCTTGGCCGAGAGGGCCGCCCGGAGATAGCGGTTGGCGTCCCCCCAGTAGACCCGGAGCAGTTTGGGGGTGCCCGGGGCGATGGGGAAGGCGTCCATGGGGATGGCCATGGCCCCGTTTTGCCGCAGGATGTCCGGGATGCCCGAGTTGGCGGCCCGGTCGTGGATCACGTGCTGGGAGCCGCACAGCACCACCGCCGGTATGCCCTCTTTCTCTGCGTAGTCCAGGGCCTCTTGCCCTGCCCGGGCCAGGTGGGCCTCGTAGGCTTCCTGGGCCCGGGAGGCAGCCGCGAGGGCCGGGGCCAGCCGCGCCCGGGATGCCCCCAGGGCGTCGGCCAGGGGTTCCAGGGCCCGGGCTGTTTCCGGGCCGGAAAGCCCCTGGGCCAGGAACAGCTTGGGAAGGATCACCCGGGTGTTCTTGCCCCGGGAGGCCAGGGCCTTGGCCGCCATCTCGGGCATGGCCTGCTCCGTGACGCAGGCTTGGCCCCCTGGCCCCTCCCGGTCCGGGAAGTCCATGATCTTGGGGAAGAACAGGACCGGGCAGTCGGTGTCGCAGATGGCGTGGGCGATCTTCACGGGCCCGCAGGAGTCGAAGCTGTTGCACAGCCGCTCGCCTTGGGCCATGGACCCGGAGTCGGACTTCAGGATCCGCACCGAGCCTCCCAGCTCCCGGACCAGGGTGGCCAGGAAGGGCAAAAACCCTGGCAGGGGCCCGGTCATGGGGATGGCCACTTCCGGCGCGCCGGGAGTCTTCGTTTCCAGGGCGGCCAGAAGCTCCTGGCGCCGGGCAAAGGGGTTGGGGGCGTTTTTGGGGAGCTTCCTGGCTGCTCCGGCAGCCACCTCGTACTTGGGGCAGGCTCCGCCCGAGGTGGCCACCAGCTTTTCCCCGTCGAACTGGATGGTGGTTCGTTCGATGGGGCACAGGGTCCGGCACTTTTTGTCCCGGCAGGCGAACTCCGCGCGCTCCACGATCTCGGCCGCCAGGAACCGGGAAAGATCCAGGGCTTGCACCGTTTCCAGGGCTTTGGCTCCGGCCTCCCCCATGGCCAGGAGCCCGATGCCCCAGGCCCCCATGGCTCCGGGGTTGGGGGGCACCACGATGTCCCGGCCCGTCACCGAGGCCAGGGTCCAGGCCAGGGAGGGGTTGGCTGCGGGCTTGCCCTGGAAGAAAATCTTCTTCCCCGGGGTACGCTGGCCCATGACCCGGTTCAGGTAGTTGCGGATGACCGAGTACTGGAACCCGGCGAACACGTCGTCCAGGGAAAATCCGTCCTTCAGGGCCTCGGCCCCGGCATCGGCGATGTACACGGTGCACATCTGGCCCAGGTCCGGGGGCCTTTGGGCGCGTTGGGCCATGTCCACGAACTCGGAGATCTCGTGGATGTCGTAGCAAGCGGCCTGCTCCTCCAGGAACGAACCCGTGCCCGCGCTGCACGCCTTGTTCATGTCGCTCTCGATGATCCGGCCGCCGCTCACCCGGACGTACTTGGCGTCCTGGCCGCCGATCTCGATGATGGACAGGTCTTCCCCCCGGTCCGGGTCGCAGCGGATGGCCGCCGTGGCGTGGGCCACGATCTCATTTTCCACCCACACCCGGTCCTCGTTGAACACGGCCCGGGCCACCACGGCCGCCGCCTCCCGGCCGGAGCCGGTGAGCGCCACGGCCCGGACGTCCGGCGCACCCCGCTCCAGGATGGCGGAAATCAGCCTTCGGCCGGCGTCCACGGGATTGCCCCGGGTGCGGTCATAGACATCCAGGAGAGGTTCGCCCGTGGCTAGGCAGGTGAGCACGGCCTTGGCCCCGGTGGAACCGAGATCCAGCCCCAGGACCGAGGGCCGGCTTTCCCAGTCCGGGGCCGGGGGGATTTCGTCCAGGATGAGGACCCGGTCCCGGAAGTCCGAGGCGGGAGAAAGCTCCGCGAAACGCTTCTCCTTTTCCCGGAGCAGTTCTTCGGGGTCAGCGGGCAGGCTCATGGGGCTGTTTTCCATCGCGTGGGCAGCCGCGATCCTGGCTGCGCCCATGGCCTCGAACACCAGGGCGTTTTCCGGCACCAGGAGCGGAGACCCGCCTCCGGTCTCCCGGGCCAGGGCGTCCACGAACGACGCGCACTGGGTGCAGCCGCCGATGAGGTACACCGGCCCCTCCACCTGGTTCCGGGCCAGGAGGGCCGAGGTGTTCCGGGCCATGGAGGAGAAGAACCCCGCGAAGAGGTCGGCGGCGGGCTTGCCCTGGTTGGCGTAATGGGTCATTTCGCTTTTTGCGAAGACCGAGCACCGGGCCGTGATGGGCACGGCCCTTTCCGCCTCCTGGGCCAGCCGGTCCGCGCCCTCCAGATCCAGGCCGAACCGGGCGGCGATCTTCCGCATGTTCTCCCCCGTTCCGGAGGAGCACTTGTCGTTCTCCACGTACTGGTAATGCCGGCGGCCGTTGCCGGACGTCCGGGACAGGACCCCGTATCCCCGGGCCCCCACGGAGATCAGGTTCAGGGCCTCGGGAAAGGAGGAGTCTCCCTCCAGGACCGCCTCCTGGCAGGCCTCCTCGGGAATCCGGCGCACCGGGTCCAGGAGTTGGGCGGCGTAGAGCCCCGTGACCACCAGGGCGTCGCAGTTGGCGATGCCCTGGTCCCGGTACCACTGGCAAAACACGTCAAAAGGCCTGCCCTCATGGGCCACGTGCTCCACCTGCTCGAACCGGACGGTCCCGTCCGCCTCCACCCTGGCCCTGGCCAGGCCCACCGTGGCCTTGCCCAGATCGCATCCCGCAACGGTCTTTGTCATCGCCATTCTCCTTCTCCCCTCTCAGTTGGGGCCATGCCGCCCGCGCCATTCGGGCTGCGGCCTCTGGCTATCCCATTTGCGGACACTGTAGACCTTGACGAGGGGCAAGGAAAGAGGCATAAATGCCATGTTTCATGCCAAACACGCCATAGCCGCAGGATTCGCCCTTCCCCATACCCCGGATCGGAAAGGAGGCCAGCCATGCCCCACATCACTCTTCTGGCGGAGGAGAACTGCGTGTCCTCGTCCATGGCCGGGACCCTGGACGCCTTTGGCATGGCCAATCTCTGGTGGATGTTCCTGGGCCGGGAGGAGGCGCTTTTTTCCACCCGGATCGTCACCCTGGACGGAAAGCCCGTGACAGCAACGGGCGGCCTTGCCATCCACCCCCAGGGCTCCATCAGGGACGCGGGGGAATCGGACCTCATCGTCCTGCCCGCCTTCTTTCCCCCCTTTGACCTGGAAAATGATCGGACCCGGGAGCTGTGCGCCTGGCTGCGGGAACGCCACGGCCAGGGGGAATGTCTGGTGGCCACCTGCACCGGAACCTTCCTCCTGGCCCGGACCGGCCTGCTGGACGGCCGGCGCGCCACCACCAACTGGTTGTTCGAGGGCATGTTCCGGAGCATGTATCCCCAGGTGGACCTGACGGTGGACCGGATCATGGTGGAGGACCAGGGCCTGGTGACCACCGGCGCGGCCACGGCCTTTTTGAACATGTGCCTGCACTTTATCGAAAAATACGGCGATGCCGAGCTGGCGGCCCATTGCTCCCGGTCCCTGCTCATCGACCCGGAGCGCGGGAGCCAGGCCCCCTACATGCTCCACGCCTTCTGGAAAAACCACGGGGACGAGCCGGTCCTGGCCGCCCAGCGCCTCATGGAGGAGAACTTCACGGAAAGCGTCTCCATAGATGAGGTGGCCCGGGAGGTGGGGATCAGCCAGCGCCATTTCAAGCGCCGTTTCAAGCAGGCCACCGGGGACACTCCCCTGGCCTATCTCCAGCACCTGAGGATCGAACATGCGAAAAAGCGCCTGGAGACCACCCGGGAAAACGTGAACGAGATCACCTGGCAGGTGGGCTACGAGGACACCAACTCCTTCCGCCGCCTGTTCCGCAAACATACGGGCATGTCTCCCAAGGGATACCGGGACAAGTATTCCCGCTTCTCCCGCCCGGCCGCCTGATTTCCGCCCCATGGCGGGGGCGCGGCCCCCGGAAAGGACCCGGCTCCATGAAAAAAGCCCTGGTGGTCAGAGCGGCGGGCTGGATGAAAAAACGCCGAAAAACCATTGTCCTGGCCCTGGTCTGCGCCTGGGCCCTGTCTGGCCTGCTGGCCTGGAACCTTTCCCGGGAGCGCCCCCAGACCCTCCAGGTCCCGAACCGGGAGATAACGGCCCAGGGGGGGCCGGACTCCAAGGCCTGGCGCGTGGTCCTGCCAAAGGAAATTCCCCGGGGCGGGCGGCAGGACGGTTTTGAGCGAAGCCGCCTGAAGGTTTTTTTCAATGGGAAAGCCCTGCCCAGGCCCCACGCCCCATTCCTGGACGTGAAAAATTTGGGCGGGGGCTGCTACCTGCACTTTAACAACATCCTGCTGTTCTCCACCCCCGGCGGGGAAGACCCGAGAGCCTACGGCAACCGCGTTGCCCTGGAATATCCCGCCCGGAACCACCCCCTGGCCTTCGCCGTCCTCCTGGGCCTGTTCACCGCCCTTTCCCTGGCCCTTCCCGTCCTTTTGGGCGGGTATGCCCGGAAGCACGGAGTTTCCTGGCGCGTTGTCCCCTATTACACGGTCCTGGGGGCCCTGGGGGCCGCCCTGGTTCTGGGCGCCGTATCCCGTGCGGACGTTTTTTGGGTCCAAAAACCCTTGGGCTGGGGGGTGCTGGTTCCCTACAGCCAGGATGTTTACAATTCCATGCAGTTCACCCTGCCCCCCCCCTGCTTCACCCTCCCCGAGCCTCCCACCATGGGGGATTTGGCCGAGGCGCGTCCCTATCCCATGAAGCTGACCGTCAACGGCCGGGAGGTGAGGGGGCCGGTTTCCATGGACGACCTGCTCCAAAATCCCGAACCCCAATGGCTCCTGGGAGACCAGTGGATCCTGTTCCGGATGCCGCCGGGCCAGCCCGCGCCGTCCCGGAACGCCTGCCTTCTCCGCTATCCCCTCCGGGCCGCCCCGGAGGGGATGGCGGTCCTGGTCCTGATGATGGGCATCCTCCTGGTGTTGCGAAGGAAGCTGTTGAAGGGCCCCGGAAAGGAAATTCTTTTGTTGGGGGCCATGGGCGTCTCCGGCCTGGGGGTGTTCCTGCTGACCCTGAACCTCCTGGGTCTGGTCATCCCCCTCCGGGGCCCCGAACCCCTCCCGGAGGAAGCCGCCTGCGAGGTTTCCGGGGCCCGGGCGCCCCTTGCCGAAACCCTGAAGGAACTGGAGAGACGTCCGGGAGAGTCCGTGGAAGCCTATTGCGGGCGGGCGGTCCGGGCCGTGGAAAGGGGCATGACCGGCTACTGGGGGGACCGGGGTCTGGACCGGTACCGGACAAGGATTCCGCCCTGGGAGAACATCTGGATGTTCCTGGAGTCTTTCCGGGGGGGGGGATACATGCGCCGCATGTTCATCAACCACCGCCGGGGCCTGGAACGGGGGGTGGGGAGATACGTGCAGAACGCCATGGTGCTCTGCGGGTTCCTCCGGGAAAACGGGGTCCTGGCGGACCTGGTCGAACCGGGGGGCATCGTCCTGGTGCGGGTGGAGACCGGAGCCGGGGAATACCGGCTTCTGGACCCTCTGTTCGGGCTGGTGATCCCCTTTGACGTGAAGGCTCTCAGGGCCAACGCCCAGGAGGTCCTGGCCGCCTACGAAAAGCCCTTGTCGAAGATCGATCCCCTCGTTGCGGATTTGCTGGGCCGTACCATGGCGGCCTCCTTGGGATACCCCCCTGAACAATGGAAGATCCGGGACCCTGCCACGGTATTGGGGCAGGACAAGGCCGCGTTTGAGAAATGGGCCTACCGGATCAAATGGCCCATTCCCTTTGTCCTCATCCTGGCGGGCCTGGGGATGGGAGTCCTGGTGAAAAGGCGGGGCCGGTAAGCGCACGCCCCTTGCTCAGTTTCCGCCGGACCACCGCACGCCGCTGCCCAGGTCCGCTGTGGAGATGTCCAGGTCCATGCGGATGGGGAAGGCTTTGGGGATGTCCACGGCGCAGTCCAGTTCCGTATCGATGGGCACCCGGATTTCCTGGTCCAGGGGGATTGAACCCTTCACCACGAAATCAATGGGCGCGGTCACCTCGTGGCGGATGTGGATGGGCAGGGTTTCCGCCAGATCCACCTTCACGTTTCCCTGTACGGAAAGCATCTGGTCCAGGGGCAGGTTGAAGTCCAGGGGGATGGTCCCCTTCACCGGCACCCGCATGGTGACCCCCATGACCTTGGTTTCCACCACCGTGTCCAGGGGCACCTGGGCCCTGACCCGGATTGTGTCCCGCACGTGGATGGGCTGGTCCAGGCGCACGGAAATTTCCTTTTCAATGGGCACCTCAAAGGTCTCGTTGATGGGGATCCTGAGCACCTCGGAGACCGGGACCCGGATGGGGATCTGGGTGTCGAGCTGGATGGGGAAGTCGTGCTTGAAACGGGCCTTCAAGGGCAGGGTTCCGGCCACGGCAATATCCATGGTTTTGTTGAGGTTCACATGCACGCCCGGGAGCAGGGCCTGGAGATCCCCGGGGTGCTTCCACACCCAGACCGCCCCGGCCACCAGGGTCATGTTCAGCAACAGGATCAGGAGGCTGGCCGCCACCAGGACCCGCACCAGGAACCGGCCGGGCGCGGCTTTCCCCCGGGTCCTGGCCGGGGATGCCTTGTCCACGACCCGGAGCGCCACGGGCCGGGGGGAAACAGGGCCCCGCCCCACCGGACGCAGGGCGGGGGCTTTCCGAAGGGGTCTCCGGCCGGGGGACGAAAGCCCCAGGCGGATCAGGCCCGAGCGGTAGTAGGCAAAGGGCATGAGGAGCCCGGAAGCGCCGGCCCCGCGTTTCCATGCCGGATTCGTCGCCTGAACCCTCAATCCGAGTCGGTTCATGTCCGCCTCCCCCCGAATGTTTCCGAAGTCTTGGTTCCGGTGCGTGGCTTTCATCCCTGCCTCCTACATGCGTTAGCACATTAGTGCGTACACTTGTACGCAAATTTGTACCAAGCTCCTTTTCCTGTCAAGCCTTTTTTTCGATTCCCAGGGCCTGGGCAGTCTTTTTTTTCCATTCGCTCCACGCCCCCTTTCCTCCGTGTTGTCTTCCTTGCGTATGGATAAACATGTCAAAAAATTTTGTCAACATTAAATAGCAAAATATTTTGTTCTTTTTTTGAGCATAAATGGAGCCGTGGCCGCTCCCATCCCGTTCCACCGGGCGGACGCAGTGCCTCATGTATCCATGCAACCAATGGATATCATGAGATTTGAAGCGGCTTTCAAAATGCTTGGCCGAGGACAGGCTTTCGCCGGAATGACGGCCTTAAGCCTTCGATTCGTGCTACCCCAAAACGGCAGGAATTCTGGCAACAGGGCGATAAAGGGAGGGCGGGGGAATCGGCTCCGGCCCTCGGATCATGGGAGAGGAAGAACAACGGAAAGGCAGGAACTTCGGGGGACGGCTGGTCAGCAGATGTGCGGCAGCTGGTCATCCACCAGCATGTCCGCCACGCGCTGGCCGCCGATCCGGGCGCAAAGGGTCGCCCGGGCCGGGCCGGGCAGGTCGCGGCCGATGATTCCGGCCCATCGGCCCAGGGGATGAACCCGCATGCTGGCCAGGACCGTTTCAGCCCGGTCCGGGGGCACGAAGGACAGGCGTTTGCTCTCATTGGCCACGTACAGGGGACCGAAAGCCAGCGGTTCGCACAAACCGGCCACCGGTCCTCCAGGAGTTCCACGGCCACACCGGATTTCTCGGCGATCTTGTTCACGGCCGTGGCCAGGACGCGCCGCCAACCATAGGCCCTGTCGGGGTTTATTCAACTGCGGCAAAGGACCTGGGCGGAAAAGGCTCCAGATTTGCCCCGGGGATCCTTGGGCCGTTCCCCGAAAACGCTTTTCTTCCAAAGCCTTCGCTTAAGAGCAAGCCTTGACCTTGTCCTCCAGCCCCAGCCATCCCAGCAGGATATATGCCGCGCATCCCACGCCGGGGTTCAGCGAAATGGCTCCTGCAGGGCAATTGGTCATGCAGGCCCCGCATTCCATGCACGCGTCCCGGCCCACCACGATGGCCTTTCTTTCACGCACCACCAGCACTCCATGGGGGCAGACCGTTTCGCAATCTCCGCAACCAACGCACAGGGCGTCGTCCAATTTCAGCGTGGATACGCCGGGAATGTACTTGAAGTCGTCCATGACGCTTTTCCTTTCCGGGGTATTTTTTGTCAAAAAGCCGCACCGATCCAGACGAGGAGCGCGGTCAAGAGCGCCCCGCCCTGAAAGGGCAGGGCCGCCCGCATTTCCTTTTCCACCCCCGACGGCGACGTGAACGGCGTGGCCCCCGTGAAATTCATGGCCAGGTAGGAACTGAACGCCGCGGCGACCACCGCCAGGGCGAACAACTCGGCGAATGTCGCGGTCCCGGCATGGAGGAGAACGGCGGCCAGGGCTGCGGCAATACCTGTGAGCGCCCCTTTTTTGCTGAACGCCGCTCCCGGGATGTAGGGCAACAACGCCGGCGTGACCACGGCCCCGGCCAGAATTCCCAAAGCCAGGGACGTCACCAGCATGAGCCCCCGGTGCCAGGACGCGGAAAAGGAAAACACCCCCGGACCGATGCCTGACAACAGGAAGAGCAGGAGGGCGACTATCGCCGCAGGCCGGGCCATGATCGAAACCTCCACCGGAATCAACACCAGACGGTCCAGCAGGGAAAACCGCACCCGGCGCATGGGCCGTGTGCATTTCATCCCGTTTTTCAAAAACGCCGGGATGTCCGCCGCGCGCACCGGACCCCACAGCACCTCGAAGCCGCAGCCTTTTTTGACGGCGTGGGCATTCACTCCCACAGCCCCCAACTGGGGCAGCACCAGCCTTTTGTGGCTCACCACGGTTTCCAGACGGGTCTGTTGGACCTGGAGAACCACTTCGCCGGTGGAAAACGTCTTCTTTCCCGCCGCGCACCAGACGTTGACGCCCCGAGTATCCAGGACGAGGATCCACGCGGCGATCCCGGAAAGCTCCTTTCTCAACGCATCGAAAGACAAGCTGTAGTTGGCTGTCACGAGCACCGGCGACTCGGCCCCGGCCTTTCCCACGCAATACAGGCCCGGCGTGACCCGGTGGGAAGAACGCGCGATGCCCATCCTCGCGGCCGCGTGGCGCGAAAGATCGCACGCCGACAACCGGGTCCTGACCCGGGGAACCGATCCCGCCGGCGTGTCCGCAAAATCCTCCACAAAACCGTTCAGGGTGTATCCGGGCTTTTCGTGGGGGCCGCTTCGGTCGTCCTGGCCCGGGCCGCCGCAACAGGACGGGCCCGAACCCCCGGAACACCCGCAACCGTCTTGCGAGCCCTTCGGGGCCATGGGGAACGCTGGTCCCGAGGGCGTGCGGCAACCGAAATCCTCTGAAGTCGTTTTCTGTGTCATGGCTATGGGTCTCCATGGACGGTG
>Ga0180009_10007097_pt1 | contig 11569 bp, 5 predicted proteins | sample OS_PC_MetaG_FD_123537 | JGI IMG/M metagenome (GOLD analysis project Ga0180009, IMG submission 123537) | Groundwater microbial communities from the Aspo Hard Rock Laboratory (HRL) deep subsurface site, Sweden - OS_PC_MetaG | ecosystem: Environmental > Aquatic > Deep subsurface > Groundwater...
CCTCTGAAGCAGAACTGCTCACCGCCAGGTTTGCTGCGAATTCTTTCTTCGTGAAGCAACCACTCAGTGTCCAGGGCGCATGTGACTGTGGGCACCACGGGAGGGAGAGCGGTTGCATTGTTGACGCGGAATAATTGGAGTGACTTGCTGCCGAGCAGTTTCAAGTAGTCCTTCTTGAGGAAGCGAACAAACTTATCAGGCTTGCGGATAAACTTGTCCTTCTTCTTAGGTAAAAACTCGTTTTTGAACGCGAGAATTCCAGTGAATAGGTCTGGCTGATGTATGTGCTTCTGCGCGTCATGAATGACGCGGGTATTCCGAAGCTTCACAACGGATTTCTTGAACTCTACGCCAGAGAGGCTGAAGCAAGACTTTACTTCAATCGCTGCAACAGTTGTGTTTGCAAGTACAACTACAAAATCGCCAAGCTGAAAAACAGGGGGAACGATATTGGCATCGTATATTATTATGTCCGTCTGGTTGCTCCTTTTGATAGTATCGTCATTGCCGGTCGGTTCAGAAATAATGAACCCGTGACCTACGCGGAGCCCGTCTGGAAGCAAAGCGGCAATTCCTGAACGGATTAATTGCTCCTTGTGTTCGCCGTCTGATAGCCAGTGACTGTCACCAATCAAGTGGCGGACTCTGTCGGAAAGAGCCAACACCGATTGCTCGGGAGCGGAGTGAAAGCGAATAAGGTCTTGGTATCTAGACGCCATATGTCACCTCACTCCCGACCTTCGGTCATTATGAATTGCAGTCTCGCCCGTTCCCTGCTCTGCACGTGCTTCTGAGAGATCAACTAGGATATCTTCCATCTGCTCCAGGACGGAACGGAGGTCGTCGGCGATTTCTTGGGCGATGATGTGGGGTGGGGGGAGGTTGGCGGAGTCTTCCAGGGACTCGTCGCGGAGCCAGAAGACGTCCAGGCTTACTTTGTCGCGGGCGATCAGATCGGCGTATTTGTAGGGGCGCCAGCGGCCCTCGGGGGTCTTTTCGGAGTAGGTGGCCTTGCGCTTGTGGCGGTTGTCGGGGTTGTAGAGCTTGACGAACTCGTCGAGGTCGGCGCGGTCGAGGAGGTTTTGCTTGAGGGTGAAGTGGCGGTTTGTGCGCAGGTCGTAGACCCAGACGGTTTTGGTCCAGGGGGTCTTGCTGGCGGGCTTGCGGTCGAAGAACAGGACGTTGGCTTTGACGCCCTGGGCGTAGAAGATGCCGGTGGGGAGGCGGAGCAGGGTGTGGACGTCGCACTCGTGGAGGAGCTTGCGACGGACGACCTCGCCGGCGCCGCCCTCGAACAGGACGTTGTCCGGGACGACGACGGCGGCGCGGCCGTTGATTTTGAGCAGGCTCTTGACGTGCTGGACGAAGTTGAGCTGCTTGTTGGAGGTGGTGGTCCAGAAGTCGGCGCGGTTGTAGGTGAGGGTCTGGGTGGCGGCCTCGCCGGCCTCGTTGACGACGCGGACGGAGCTCTTTTTGCCGAAGGGCGGGTTGGTGAGGACCACGTCGAAGTGGTCGCTGGGCTCGTTGCGCAGGGAGTCGTCGGTCGCCAGGGGCGGCGTGCGCTCGTCGTCGCTGGGGCCGATGCCGTGCAGGTACAGGTTCATGGCGCACAGGCGGGTGACGCCGTCGACGAGCTCGACGCCGCGGAGGGCGTCGTACTTGAGGTGCTTTTTGTCGGAGCGGTCCAGCTCGTAGTGGTCGCGGATGTAGTCGTGGGCGGCCAGGAGGAAGCCGCCGGTGCCGCAGGCCGGGTCGCAGATGAGCTCGCCGGGCCGGGGGTCGACGCAGTCCACCAGGGCGCGGATGACGGCGCGCGGGGTGAAGTACTGGCCGGCGCCGCTCTTGGTGTCCTGGGCGTTGCGCTCGAGCAGCCCCTCGTAGGCGTCGCCCTTGACGTCCGACGACATGGAGGACCATTGCTCCTTGTCGATGAGCTCGACGATGAGCTGGCGCAGCTTGGCCGGGTCCTGGATGCGGTTCTGGGACTTGCGGAAGATGATGCCGAGCATGCCGCCCTGCTGGCCGAGGTGCTGCAGGAGCTTGCGGTAGAACGACTCGAGGGCCTCGCCCTCCATGCGGGGCGACGCCAGGTCGGACCAGCGGTAGCCCTTGGGGATGGGCTGCTCGGCGCCGGTGAGCTGGGCGCGCTCGTCGGCCATCTTGAGAAAGAGCAGGAAGGTGAGCTGCTCCAGGTAGTCGCCATAGCTGAGGCCGTCGTCGCGCAGGACGTTGCAGTAGGACCAGAGCTTGGCGACGATGCTGCCATTGTTGTTTTCGTTGCTCACTTCTTCCTCGATTTCTTGCTCGCAGCCGTTTTGCGCGGGCGCCGGGTCTTCTTCTGCTGGGCCTGCTGGGCCTGCTGGGCCTCGCGCTCAGCCTTGATGCGCTCCAGGAGCACGGAGGCGGGCTCGTCGCTGGGGTCCTGGGGGACGAGCTTGCCTTCGAAGGCTTGTTTGAGGATGGATTGGCGCAGCATTCGCAACCGACGTTCAACTCTGGAAAAGCTGGCTGTCTGAACTATGATGGCAGATTCGATCCTCGATGTGGCTTCGACGATGCGCCGCTGTTCGCTGAGTGGGGCAAGAGGAAATGCAAACCCGTTGAGATCGCCCAAATTAATCCGAGCCTGAGCAGTTCCTATTTTCCGTCTCGCGAAGACCGTCTGGAAGTATGGTGATCTGATAAAAGTTGAAAGATACTCAGGTTCAATCATCGATAGTGGTTTAAGAACTGCAAGGGCACGATTGACGTTCGCTCCAGCGAACCTGGGAGGCACGACTGCAGTGCGCCCCACAGTGGCCATGACGGCTAGAAGCACGTCACCCGTTGATAGTCTTGTGCGTTTGTATTCGTCGGCCAACGCTGGACTCACCTGAAAAACGTCTGTTTCATTGAAAGCCCCCTCGCCGATATCCATGACGCGAAGCATTGGGACCCCATCAGGATCATACTTGCCTGGCTTCAGAACCCCGTATGAAAGGCTGTTGGCATGCAGCAGGGAGTCCATCGTCGCCCAGCACCAGCCTTCTGGGAGGGGGGGGAGGTTGGTGGTGTCGGGGGGAGTGGGGGCTTTGTACTTGGTTTTCCAGGTGTCGTTTTTGGGGGGCTTGCCTTTGGCTTTTTGCTTGGCTAGCTCGGCTTGCTCCCAGCGGTGGCGGCGCTCTTTCAGGATGCGGTCGAGGAGGACCGGGGCGGGCTCGTAGTCGCGGTTTTGTTGGCGGGCGAGCTCGGCCTCGGTGGGGACCAGGGTGCCTTCCACGGCCGCCTTGAGGACGGAGGCGCGGTAGCGTTTGAGGTTGGATTGGATGCGCTTTAGCGTGGCCTCGGCGGCGTCGAGCTTGGTGAAGTTGGTTTCTATGGCTTGGACTATTCGACATTGCTCGCGATGAGGGGCGATGGGGAATCGATACGGTGCGAACGTCTGCGGCCGCACTCGCATAAGTGAACCGCCAACACCGGATACATTTGAAGCGAGGAAGTTCTTGAAGTGCGCGCGCCGCAGGTAGTACGCAAGATACTTTGGTTCAACAGCCGACATAGGAAAAAAGGGTATCCATTCACTGGACCCTATCTTGAGGTTGCTTGAGTAGTCCCCCACAACCCACACGCGGTTGATGTGCGGGTTGATTCTTGAGACAATTACTGTACCGGGGATGAGAGTTTTCTTTGAGGATCCGATCTCGGCACCAACGACAATTTCGGGGTGTCCAACGGCGAAACTAGGAACGCTGTAAAGTTCGTACTGTGTCGTCGGGGCCGAACTTGGGTTGATTGTTGAAGAAAGATCAATCCGGATTTCACCGAGAGTGGTAATCGCCCAGTTTGGCATCAGAAAATCATTGCGTTCGGTGCTCATGCGGCGAGGGCCTTATTTAGGGAGGTTAGGATGGTTGGTAGGTCTTTGCCGAAGAGTTGGGTGGCTTTGCCTAGGCCTCCTTTTTGGGAGAAGGGGGTCATGTCGAAGTCATCCAGGTCGATTTCGAGGCTGTTGGCGATGTGGTCTCGGATCATTTCTATCCAGCGCATCTGGTCTGGGGTGAACTGGCGGCCCTGGTTTTGCTGTTGGGTGAGCCAGGTTTGGTAGCGTTGGTCGACTTTTTGGCGGTAGGGGACGAGCTCGGGGTCCTGGTGCAGGGCGAAGCGGACGAGGGAGACGATGTCGGTGAGGAGGCGTTGGCCGGAGGCGCCGCGGACGCGGTCGGTGGCGAGGGTCTGGTAGGCTCGCCAGAGGGCCTCGGGGGTCCAGGAGCGCGGGGGGGCGCCGATGGCTTCGGCGAGGGCCTGGATGTCGGAGAAGCGGAGGCGGGTGGCGTAGGGTTGGCTGTAGAAGAACTGGAGGGCGTCGATTTCGTCTTTGTTGTCGGCGAGGAACTGCTCAAAGGAGGCGACGAGGCGCTGGGCGCGGTCTTTGGCGTCTTGGGAGAAGCCGGCCTCTTCGAGGGAGTCTTGGGTGACCTCGTCGATGATCTGCTCGTGTTGCTGCTTGAGCTCCTGGAGCAGGATGCGTAGGGGCGGTTTGGTGGCCAGGGGGGCGGTGGCCTCCTTGGCGATGGTGATGGCGGCCTGGGCGCGCTGCTCGTCGGTGGGCGTGGCGTCGGCGGGGAGGCCGAGCTGCTCGCGGGCCCGGGATTCTTGCTCATCGGGGTCGAGGGCCCGGAGGATGTTGTGGGTGAGATCGGTGAGGCTGTGGCCCTCGGAGGTGTCTTTGATGCGTTTGCGCTCGTCGGGGGTGGTCTGCTTGTCGAGTCGGGCCAGGCGGCTGGCCAGGGAGGAGAGGACGTCGGGGTCGGTGGAGCCGGCGGCGACGAGCTCGAGGAGCTTTTTGAACGAGACGGTGCGCTTGCGCTCGAGGGGCTGGGACTCGGACATTTGGGTTTCGCAGACGCCTACGCAGTCGACCAGGACGAAGTGGGTCTTGCGCTTGACCCCGGGGTTGACGTTTTCGTGGGTGGTTTCGTCGACGATGCGGACGCCGCGGCCCTTCATCTGCTCGAAGAAGAGGCGGCTGCGCACGGCGCGCATGAACATGACGATCTCGACGGGCTTGATGTCGGTGCCGGTGGCGATCATGTCCACGGTGACGGCGATGCGCGGGTAGTAGCCGATCCGGAAGTCCTGGATGAGCTGCTTGGGGTCTTTGCCCGTGGTGCGGTAGGTGATCTTCTGGCAGAAGTCGTTGCCCTCGGCGAACTCTTCGCGGATGAGCTCTACGATGTCCTCGGCGTGGGAGTCGTCCACGGCGAAGATGATGGTTTTGGGGACCTCTTTGCGGCCGGGGAAGATCTCGGTGCGGACCTTGTCGCGGAAGGTGCGCACGATGAGACGGATCTGGTCTTTGGCGACGACCTTGCGGTTGATGTCCGTGGCGTCGTAGGTGATGTCCTCGTCGGCCTGCTCCCAGCGGAGCTGGCGGGTCTGGCGGCTGCGGTAGCCGACGCTGACGCCGGGGGCGGCCTCGATGGTGGCGCCCTGCTCGGTGATCCTGGTGCGGATGCGGTAGACCTCGAAGTCGCAGTTGACGCCGTCGGCCACGGCCTTTTCGTGGTTGTACTCCATGACGAGGTTCTGGTTGAAGAACCCGAAGGTGTGCATGGCCGGGGTGGCGGTGAGGCCGATGAGGTAGGCGTCGAAGTATTCGAGCACCTGGCGCCAGAGGGTGTAGATGGACCGGTGGCACTCGTCGATGAAGATGACGTCGAAGTGCTCGATGGGGATGGTGTCGTTGTAGACCACCGGGAGGGGGTCTTTTTTGATGTCGGCCGGGGCGTCGGGGGCGGCGTTGGGCTCGGCGTTGGGCTCGGCGCCGGGCTCGGCGTCGGGCTCGGCCTCGAAGAGGGAGGCGGCTTCGTTCTCGGGCTCGAAGTCCGGCGTGCCCTGGAGCATGGAGTAGAGGCGCTGGATGGTGGTGATGACGACTTTGGCCGAGGAGCCAATCTTGTTTTGGGTGAGGCGCTGGACGTTGTACAGCTCGTCGAACTTGCGGTTGCCGTCGGGGGTGCGGTAGGCGCAGAAGTCGTCTTCGGCCTGCTTGCCGAGGTTGTCGCGGTCGACCAGGAAGAGCACCCGGCGGGCGCCGCCGTACTTGATGAGCCGGTAGATGATGGAGATGGCGGTGCGGGTCTTGCCGCTGCCGGTGGCCATCTGGACGAGGGCGCGGGGGCGGTCTTCGGCCAGGGACTTTTCGACGTTGATGAGGGCCTGGGCCTGGTTGGCCCATAGGCCGGTGGTGTCCGGCGGGGGCAGGTGCTGCAGGCGGCCGCGCAGGGTGGAGGGCTTTGTGCCGTACTGGCCGCCCGCGGGGGCGCGCTCGGCGGCGCGGCTGGCGGTGGGGTCGCCGCGGGAGGCCGTCGCGTCCGGGGCGGCCGCGCCGGCCGGGAGGGGCTCGGCGGCGAGCCACTCGGCGAGGGTCTCGGGGCGGTGGAAGCTGAAGATGAGCCGGCTGCGGGGCCTGGGGTCGAGCCGGTTGGTGAACCTGGTGCGGGCGCCGGTACTTATATAGAGGAAGGGCAGCGGGGAGATGGGGGCGCTCAGCTCGGGCGGTAGGCCCTGGGCGTACTTGCGGGCCTGGACCTCGACGCCCGAGAGGGTGTGCCCGACCTTTTTGGCCTCGAGGGCGCCGACGGGGGCGCCGTCCACGAACAGGAGGTAGTCGGCAAAGCCGTGTCCGGAGGCCATGGGGAACTCGCGCACGGCGACGCCCTGGCCAGCCGCCAGGTTCATGTCGGCCCGGTCCTGGACGACCCAACCCGCCGCGGCGAGCGCATGGTCGATGTGCTCGCGAGCTTCGCGTTCCGGTCCATCACGCGGCGGCGGTGTCACCGAAGGGCCTCCTACATTGGTGGGGAGCTGTCAGGGCCAACTTTAGGGCGGAACGGCGCGGAATACAACGCGCATCGAGTCCAAACGATGAACTCCGCTGCAGGGACGTGTCTGGTTCCAAAAATGACCTGACAATCCCGGCAGGCTGACAACTCCTTTCGCGTTTCATACGTTTTCGGTTGTCTTCCCAAGCCAACCGACGAATCGACTCAAGTCGGTCGTCATTTAGCTTGGAGGACAACGGTGAGGGGGTAGTGGTCGGAGAAGCCGGTCTGGTCGATTTTTTTGGGCTTGAGGCCGAAGCGGTGGGGGGAGCCGTTTTTGTTTTGGGCGAAGTCCGGGCGGAAGATGGCGACGGAGGATTTGTCGACCTGGACCTTGCTGGTGTTTTGAAGCATGTGCTTGGTGACCAGGAACTGGTCGAGCATGTTCCAGTCGGAGCCGTAGAAGTAGGTGCCGGGGTCGGTTTGGGCGAGCAGCGGCCACATGAGATTGTAGAGCACGGGGCTGGTGGCGCGGCGGACGCGCTCTTCGTCCCGGCTGGAGCGGAGGTATTCGAGGATGGAGCGGTTGAAGGGCTCGTCGTTGAAGTCGCCCATGAAGAGGACGGGGTGGTCTTTGCCGTAGCCGGTGGGGCCGGGGCTGACGAGCTTGCTGAGCGTGTAGCTGGCGGTCTCGGCGGCGAGGATGCGGAAGGGCTGGGATTCGTACTGGCCGGCGGTGCGGGAGGGCCAGTGGTTGCCCACGACGGTGAAGTAGGCGCCGGTGGCTTTGACCCGGAGCTTGACCCAGAAGAGGTCGCGGGTGGCGGTGCGCTTGATGACGACCTGGTGGCCGGTGTCCGAGGCGGTGAGCTGCTTTTTGTCGATGATGAATGAGACGTCGATGCCGCGGGCGTCCGGGGAGGCGTGGCCGACGACTTTGTAGTCCCGGCCGGGGAGCTGTTTGTTCATCTCGGCGGCGAGCAGGCCGAGGACGGCGTCGCTTTCGACTTCGCAGACGCCGAGGAGGTCCGGGCCGGCGTCGTTGAACATGGCTTTGATGACGTGGGTGAGCTGGGAGATCTTCTTGTTTCGGACGGCGGTGGTCCATTGACCGAGGTCGCCCTTGACACGGCTGTGTAGCTCCGGAGGGCGCGCTGCGTCCTTGTGATCAAAGAGGTTTTCCAGATTGTACCAAGCCGCGTGGATGGTTTTCATGATGCCAGTCCCCTTTTTGGCAGTGAATTTTCCGTCAGTTCTGTGAGAGGAGAATAAACAGAGCTTCGGGAGGGGACAATCCGTATTTTTACGGATTCAGGGCGGGGTGCCAGTCCATCCACACTCTTTGGCCGCCGTTGCTGGCTCGGACATTTCAAGGTGCTTTTGGACCAGACATTTCTTGTGCTTGTTACACCTTTCAGACACGGCCTGTCAGACACGGCCTGTCAGACACGGCCTGTCAGACACGCCCCAGGTCCTGATCTACCGGCATCTCCGCCCCGCTCGACTGGGGCCCCGACGGCAGCGATCCCGCCGGACTGCGCGGCCTCTCCAACCCCGGCGACCTCCCCTGGATCCTCGCCACAGTAGACGCCGGCGCCCAGGTCGCCCTCGTCGTCAAGATCGCCGACCCGGACGGCCAAACCTTCCCCAACCAGACCCTCCCCGAAGACCCCACCCCCAACACCGTCACCCAGGCCTACGTCTTCCGGATCTTCCCGGCCGGCACCTTCTGAAGCCCCCGCGCCCCCCGCGGACCTCATGAATGTTTACGATTTCATCCGCCTCACCGCCCGCACGGGCCTGATCCTGCTCCCGCAATAAACGGACGTCGCGCCCCGCTACTCTGAGCCCGGATCCTCCTCGGCGTCGAGGACCTCCCGCACTTTTTGCGTGAGATCCGCGGCGTTGAAGGGCTTGGCGATGAACTCCATCCCCTCGTCGAGCACGCCGTGGTGGACGATGGCGTTGTCGGTGTAGCCCGACATGTACACGACTTTGATCCCGGGCATCAGGCTCGCCAAGCGCTCGGCGAAAACCCTGCCGCTCATCTGCGGCATCACCACGTCGGTCAGCACGAGGTGGATCTTCCTCGGGTCCCCCTCGCAGATGGCGAGCGCTTCGGGCCCGCTCGCGGCGGTCACCACGGTGTACCCGGCGGCCGCCAGGATGCGGCGGGTGACCTCGCGCACGCCGTCCTCGTCCTCCACCAGGAGCACCGTCTCGGCGCCGGAGATCCTGACGCGGCTCGTCTTCGGGCGGCGCGGCTGCGTCGCCGGCGCGTCCACCCGGGGCAGGTAGATCTTGAACGTCGTGCCCCGGCCCACCTCGCTGTAGACCCAGATGTTGCCGCCGCTCTGCTTCACGATGCCGTACACGGTGGCCAGGCCGAGCCCCGTGCCCTCGCCCTGCGCCTTCGTCGTGAAGAACGGTTCGAAGATCCGCTCGCGCGTCTCTTTGTCCATGCCCATTCCGTTGTCCGACACCGAAAGGAGCACGTGCGGACCGGCCTTGGCCGTGCCGTGGGTCGCCGCGTACTCCTCGTCGAGGTGGACGCCCAACGTCTCGATGGTGAGCGCGCCGCCCAGGGGCATGGCGTCCCGCGCGTTGACCACGAGGTTCATGAGCACCTGCTCGAGCTGCCCCGGATCGGCCTTGACGCGGCCGGGCTCCGCCGCGAGACTGACGACCAGGTCGATGTCCTCGCGCAGCACCCGGCGCAGCATCCCCTCCAGGCCGGTCACGATCTCGTTGAGACTGAGCACCTCGGGCTGGAGCACCTGCTTGCGGCTGAACGCCAGGAGCTGCCGGGTGAGGGCCGCGGCCCGATTGCCCGCCTGCTCGATCGCGCCGGCGTCCGCCCGGATCGGGTCGCCTTCCTTCAGCTCCTCGATGATGAACCGCGCGTAGCTGTTGATCACGGTCAGCAGGTTGTTGAAGTCGTGCGCCACCCCCCCGGCCAGCCGCCCGATGGCCTCCATGCGCTGCGACTGGATCAGGCGCTGCTCGGCGTCCCGGCGCGCCTGGTCAAGTGCGTCCTTGCGCAGCGCATTGTCAAGCGCCAGGGCGACGTCGACCAACGTCTCGACCTCGTGGTCGCTCCACGGCCGTGGCTCGGGCGCGCTCAGGCACAGCAACCCGAGCGCCGACACGTCCTCGCCGAGCGGGACGCCCACCAGCGCCCGGGTTGCCCAGGCCGGCTGGCAGGCATCGGGGCTCGCCTCGGGGCTGGCCCCCCGGGGCGCGACAACCCGCGCCAGGTCCGAGTCGGCGGCCACGTCGGGAACCACCAGGACCTCGTCGGCCTGGAGCGTGCGGACGTGCTCCGGCGCCAGCTGGACCTCGCAAAAGCGCTCCCCGGGCGCGGCGATCTCGCCCTCGCAGGCGGCGTACCGGACCTGCAGCACGTCGTCCCCGTCGAGGGTGCAGTAGGCGACGCGCAGCCCGGGAAACCGGGCCGCGACGCGAGCGACCGTGTCCGGGAGCAGGACCTCGGGCGGGGTGTCCTCCAGCTCGGCGCTGGCGATGGCGTTCAGGATCCGCAGTCGCGACGTCCGGTCCCGCAGCGCGCGGTTGCTCGTCCGGACGGCCACCTCGGCCTCCTTGCGGGTCGTGATGTCGTGCCAGCTCCCGATGAGCTCGGCGGGGCCGCCGTCGGCGTCGTGGTTGACCACGAGCTCGTCGTGGAGCCAGCGGTAGCTCCCGTCCCGGTGCCGGAACCGGTACTCGTGCTGGAGCGCGCCGTCCTCCCACAACCGCGCCACCCACGCAAGCGCGGCCTCCCGGTCGTCGGGGTGGAGGTGGTCGGCCCACCAGCCCGGCGCCAGCGCCTCGTCGACCGTGTATCCCAGGAGGCGCTGGATGTTCGCGCCGACCCACTTCCCCTGCTGCGCCACGCCGTCCGACGCAAGGGAGTAGATGACCGTCGGGGATGCGTCGAGCAGGTGCTGCAGGTAGGCACGGGACTGCTGGAGCGCGTCCGTCCGCTCTTCCACCAGCTCCTCGAGTCGATCGCGGTGCTCCCTGAGCGCCTCCTCGGCCGCCTTGCGCTCGCTGATGTCCCGGATGATCCCGGTAAACATGCGCAGGCCACCCACCATCATCTCGCTCACCGACAGATCGAGGGGGAAGCGCGAGCCGTCCTTGCGCACGCCTTCCACCTCCCGGCCGATGCCGATGATCTTCCGCTCACCGGTTGTGAGGTAATGTGCGAGGTACTCATCGTGATTTGAGCGGTGCGGCTCGGGCGTGAGGACGCTGATGTTCTGGCCGATGATCTCGTCGGCGCGGTAGCCGAAGATCCGCTCCGCGGCCGGGTTGAAGGAGGCGATGATGCCCCCAGCGTTGATGGTGATGATGCCATCGACGACGGTCTCGATGACGGCTCTCAGCTGGTTTTCGAAATCTATGGAACGGTTCCTTTCCACGGAATCACCTCACCAACACAAGAGTGCGGACCAGACCTCAATCGCTGCGTTGACCGGGGCAACAAGTAACAAATCATACTACAATAGTCATGCGATCAATGGCACACAAATATACGCTTGAGTAGGAAGCTGGATCACGGCGGCTCGGAACGGCACGGCATGCGGGCGATCAGCGCGAAGAGGAGCGCTGCGCGGTCAGGTGAGGGAGTAGTCGAGCGGGGGGATTTTCATCCCACCGACCGAGGGCAGGCGATTGAGCTCGGCGAGCTCGCGGAGGGGCACGCCGCCCTCTGGCACGGGGGGCACGGGGGGCACGGGGCGGCCCAGCAGGTAGCCCTGCAG
>Ga0180009_10007098_pt1 | contig 11568 bp, 4 predicted proteins | sample OS_PC_MetaG_FD_123537 | JGI IMG/M metagenome (GOLD analysis project Ga0180009, IMG submission 123537) | Groundwater microbial communities from the Aspo Hard Rock Laboratory (HRL) deep subsurface site, Sweden - OS_PC_MetaG | ecosystem: Environmental > Aquatic > Deep subsurface > Groundwater...
AAAATTGAGTACACAACGGATAACGGTGTGAATTGGCAGGTTATTGTTGCTGATACTCCAAGCGACGGTTTTTATACCTGGGGACAGGTGCCTTCAACGGCTTCCACAAATTGCAGAATTAGAATTAGCGATGTGATTGATGGAACCCCATTTGACATGAGCGATAATACTTTTACTATTGCGCCGGAACCGGAAATAAGAGTGATAACTCCAAACGGCGGTGAAACATGGCGCACCGGAGCGAGCAATAATATTATTTGGACATCGACTAATATCGAAAATGTAAAACTTGAATATTCTACTAATAACGGCGCAACATGGCAGCTTATTGTTGATAATCTTTCAAGTATCGGCTCATACACATGGAGCAGCGTGCCGGACGTAAATTCGTCTCTCTGCAGAGTAAAGATCAGCGATAACGATGACAACACACCTTATGATATTTCCGATAACAATTTTTCAATTACAAATCAAATTGTGCAGGGTATTGCAATAATTTCTCCGAATGGCGGCGAAATTTGGGAAGCGAATACTTCAAAGAATATAACTTGGAGTTCTTCGGGAATAGATTCAGTAAAAATTGAATTCACTTCCAACGGCGGAAATACTTGGAGCACAATCACAGACAGTCTATCAAGTTCTGGTTCCTATGATTGGAACGTTCCGAATATTAATTCAACTCAGGCAAAAGTTAGAGTTAGAGATTACAAAGATGGAGACCCTTCCAGCGAAAGCAATTCAACTTTTTCTATTAAACAAGCCGGTTCTCTTTCATTAACAAAACCTACAAGCGGCGAAGTTTGGATGGCTGGAGAAACTTACCGTATTGAATGGACTTCTGATAATGTTGAAAAAGTAAAAATTGAATACACAACTACGAATGCAATCTATGATCCGGAAGCGACATATTTTGATGATCTCTGGTTCGATTTGGTAACTGACGCTCCAGGCGCTTCAGGATATTATTCCACGCGATTTACAATTCCTTCAGCGGAATACAGAATTAGAATCAGCGATGCGCTACTCGGTTCTCCGGTTGATTTCAGCGGATTGTTTACCATCGAACCTCAACCCATTCGTGATATTACTATCGTTAAACCAAATGGCGGCGAAATGTGGTTTGCCGGTTCCAGCGATAATATTAAATGGACATCTACAAATATAGAGCAGGTTAAGATTGACTACACTACAAATAACGGCGCCACGTGGGCAGTAGTTGTTGATACGACTGAAAGTGATGGATTATACGCATGGAGCCCTATTCCAAATGTAAGCTCGCTGCAATGTAGAATAAGAATCAGCGATATAACTGATCCGACGATTAAAGATGTTTCTGACGCTAATTTTGAGATCATTAAAGACAGCCAAATAATTCAGCTTACCAAGCCAAACGGAGGAGAATTTTGGAGCGCAGGAACAACGCAGGAAATCACGTGGAATTCCAGCGGATTAACAAATGTTAAAATTGAATACACCACTAATAACGGTATCGCATGGAATTCGATTGTCGCCTCAACTCCAAGTGACGGTCATTATACTTGGGCGCAAGTTCCGGCTTCCACTTCAACCAATTGCAAAATCCGTATTAGCGATGCCGATGACGGCGTTCCGTCTGACGACAGCGATGCGTTCTTTACAATTTCCCCCGAACCAGGAATCAGCGTCACCTCACCGGTTGGAGGAGAGAATTTTATAGCCGGCGCGAGCACGAATATTACATGGGTTTCTGCAAATGTGGCAAATGTTAAAATTGAATACACAATTAACGGCGGAGCTGAATGGGTATCTATTATTGAATCAACTCCGAGTGACGGATTTTATATCTGGGATCCCGTTCCTATTGTAAACTCTGCACTGTGTAAAATTAGAATAAGCGATGCGCTTGACGGTAATCCTTATGATGTATCTGCGGCTAACTTTACAATTACAGATCAAGTCACACAATCAATTACAATAATTTCTCCGAATGGAGACGAGGATTGGGAAGCAGGAACGAGTCAAAACGTTACATGGGTTGGCGTTGGTATTTCTACAGTAAAAATTGAATTCACCACTAATAACGGTTTAATTTGGACTACAATCAGCAACTCAGTTACAAATTCCGGCGCTTATGAATGGAGTTTACCATCTAATCTAAATTCACCGCAGTGTAAAATAAGAGTTAGCGATAGTACGGATTCTAAACCGATTGATGAAAGTGATGCCGCATTTACGATAAAACCTGCCCAATCTATAACGATTCATACGCCTGCCGCTGGAGATATTTTCAACGCCGGCGTTCCAATAACAATTACTTGGACAGCTACCGGAATGGAGAATGTAGGAATTGAGTACACAACTACAAACGGGCTCGGCTCAATTGATGAACCGAATTTCTATACCGTTACTCCAACAACTGTAAATAACGGAAGTCTGACGACTAGTTTTTCTATTCCGTCTGATAAATATTACATTATTATGTACGACGCTAAGGATAAAACTCCACAGGCAAGAAGCGTTGGCAACTTTACGATTCTTGAACAGATTACGCCTAAAATAACGGTTATAAAACCAAACGGCGGTGAAAATTGGTTAGTTGGAGAAACATTCGAAATTCAATGGTCATCGAACGGCGTTAATACGGTGAACATCGATTATTCCCTAGACGGCGGATCAACTTGGAAATCAATAGCTGCAAATCAGCCAAGCTCCGGACTTTATAATTGGGTTGTTGATAATCCTGTTGATTTTAGATCCGATAATTGTTTAATAAAAATTGAAGATGCGAATAAAAATGCCGTTTACGATGAGTCCGATGATTTCTTTTCAATTCATCCTCAGCAGAAGATGGTAAGAGTTGTTCAACCCAACGGCGGCGAGGAATTCGATTATTCAAAAGGAAATTATATTAAATGGGAGTCCTCCGGTGTCGAATTTGTCGATATTAAATATTCTCTCAACAACGGAGTTAGCTGGCAGGCGGTTATTTCAAATTATCCTTCCTATGGCGCGTATGAATGGGATGCGCCGGATATAGTTACTTCTCTCGGCAGGATTAAGATAACTGATTCCTCCGATCCAACTGTATCAGACATGAGTGATTCATACTTTAGTTTAATTGAAGGTGATGATCCGCCGGTTCCGTTCGTAATTCTTCTTGCGCCTGAATCGGACAGCATTTGGACAATAACTCAAAACGCCGTTGTTAAATGGAGAAATTCACGCGATATTGTTAAAGTTGATATCGAATTATCAAGAGACAACGGAAATACGTGGACGTCAATAATTGTAGATTACACTGAATCTGCATGGGATAGAGAAAACAGCTACTCGTTAACGGTTACCGGTCCAGCGACAAATTATGCTCGTATTAAATTGGTTGGGAAGAGCGCTTCCGGCGGCACTTTAAAAGAAATATTCTCGGATGCATTTAAAATTGTACCGTAATTTATAATTTTAGAGAGTCTTTGGATCTGATTACTACTCCAAAGATTCTCTTAGGATAAAACGGTGAGCGATTTGTTTTTTGTCATTTGTAATTTATTGTTTTATTGGCGCATTCGTCTAGCGGTCCAGGACGCCGCCCTCTCAAGGCGGAGATCACGGGTTCAAATCCCGTATGCGCTACAAGCGGGAGCACTCTGAATGTTGTTTCTAAAACGGAATGCTCCTTTTGTTTTTATTGAAGTAGAAAAGAATAGAATGAAGAAACAAAAATCGAATGCAAAAAAAATAATGGATATTTTGAAAAACGAATATCCCGATGTAAAACCTGCGCTCGAATATTCCACTCCGTTTCAATTATTAGTGGCAACCATTCTATCTGCTCAGTGTACGGATGAAAGAGTAAACATTGTTACAAATGAGCTTTTTAAAAAGCTGAGGAATCCTTCTGATTTTGTTTCGGTTGGCAGCTCAGAATTGGAAAAGTACATTTTTTCTACAGGTTTCTATAAGCAGAAAGCGAAAAACATAAAACTCAGTTCGGCATTATTAATTGAAAAATACGGCGGCTCAGTTCCAAAAGAGTTTGAGGAACTTGTGAAACTTCCGGGAGTAGGCAGAAAAACCGCTTCTGTTATTGCTGGGAATGCCTTCGGAATTCCAGCAATTGCTGTGGATACGCATGTAATACGTTTATCTAATCTGCTGGGATTTGTACAAACTAAAAATGCCGAAAAAATTGAATTTGCCTTAAGGAAATTATTGCCGCAAAATTACTGGGTCGCTTCATCTCACTTGCTCGCAACGCATGGAAGGAGAGTATGCATCGCTCGAAGACCAAAGTGTTTGGAGTGCGCAATCTTGGACTATTGTCCTTCATTCAAAAATTATTAGATGAGGAATTAAATGGATGTAATGAAAAACCGTGAATTCTGTCACAATCTTTTGTGTGAATATACAAAGAATGAAAGCCTGCTTAAACATGCTTATGCCGTTGAAGCATGCGTGATTGCATACGCTAAAAAATTCGGAGAGGATGAAGCGATCTGGGGTAATGTAGCTTTACTGCATGATTTCGACTATGAGAGATTTCCCACAGCGGAGGAACATCCTTACAAAGGCGCGGAGATATTAAAAGAGAGCGGTTTCGATGAAGAGTTTATTACTGCAATTCTATCTCATGCTGATTATACCGGCGTGGCAAGAAATTCTCTTTTATCTAAAGTTCTTTTTGCGTGTGATGAGCTTGCCGGATTTATAACGGCGGTTACGTACGTTCGTCCCAGCCGGCAAATTGCTGAGGTAGGCGTTCATTCCGTTAAGAAAAAAATGAAGGACAAGGCTTTTGCGAGAGCAGTGAGCAGAGAGGATATTATGAAAGGCGCAGAAGAATTGGGAGTTGATTTGGATGAGCATATTGAATTTTGTATAAGTGCCATGAAGGATTATAGTGAAAGATTGGGATTGTGAGTGAGAGTATGATTAGGATTTTAATTGAACACGGATAACGCAGATTGTGCGGATATCCGCTATAGAAGAGGATAGAGATTCGAATGCTATTTGATATAATTCCTTGTCCTAGTCCTTGTCTTGGTCATAGTCGGGCTGTAGAAGTATGATTAAGAATAATAAAAGGATTATTACTAGGATTATTTATTGACTTGACAATTTGTTAATAACTTGAGTAACTTTTAGCCCAAAAATGAGGAAAATATTTATAGAGAAAAACTGCTACGATTTTTGCATTGTTTTTAGTGAAATATTATCGCCATATTTGTACTAAATGGCATATATTAGAATATTTGAGGTAAAAGTGAAAATCAAATTCTCTATAATAAGTTTTCTATTTCTATTCGTATCAATACTCGCGTCCGGCGATTTACGAGTGTTATCATCAAACTCGGCTTCAATAACAATTGAATTCAAACCGCAAAATCTGGATTCTACCGTTATAATTATTCAGAATCAGAAGCATTATCAATTACATTTTAATAATGCGTTAACCTCATCACTCAACAGCGATGGTGAAATTCCTTTCAGGAAAATTTCACTAGGAGTTCCATTAGAGACTGGGAACACAATTCAAATTATTGGTTCGGAGTATTCATTCATCGATGGAAAATTAACTGCATCAAAAGCACAAAGCAGCAGTTTTAATGTTGATGAATTTCCGGAACATGAATTAGTGGAATTTGCCGAGTTCGGAATTTCGAGGGAATTAAGATTGCAGTCTTTCAATATTTATCCCGTTCATTACAATAAAGAAACGAACAGAATTAAGTTCTATAAAAGCATTGTCTTTAGAGTAAATTATGGCGCCAACAAAGGTGGTAAATTAATCAAAGATAAATTCGCGTTGAAAAATATACTAAACGCAGAAGCTGCAAAAAATTGGGGAACGGAAGTTAACTCATTACAAAAAGTTACAAATTCAGTTCTCTCAAGCGGAACGTGGTACAAATTCGAATCTCCCGATGAGGGTATTTACAAAATACCCCGCTCTCAGCTTACTTCTCTCGGAATTAATGCAGACAATGTAGACCCACGCTCAATCAAAATTTATAATAACGGTGGAAAAGTTTTAAATGAGAAGGTCTCCTATAATTCGCCCAACGATCTTGTTGAGATAGCGATAAAAGTTGTTGGAGAAGAAGATGGTAAATTCGATGCAGATGATTACATAATTTTTTACGGACGAGGAGTAAATTTTTGGGAGTATGAATCAGGCTCAATCGTAAGGCGGAAGCACTATTATTCTGAAAAAAATTTTTACTGGATTACTTCCGGCGGCAATAGCGGAATCAGAATTCAGAATTATACTTCTCTTAACGATAGCGCTCCTCTTATTCAAAATTCAACAAGGGCATTCGTTTTTGAGGAAAAGAATATTATAAACATTGGTAAAACCGGAAGAGATTATTGGGGAGATGAATTTAATTCTTCAATTAAATCGAGAACTTATCTGAATTCTCTTAACGGAATAGTTCCCGGAGAAAAAATTTACTATAACTTCTTATTTGGCAATATCTCTTCTGCCAGCATGGTTTTAACTGTAACCGAAAACGGAAGCACAATATCCACAAAGGTATTACCCGGATATGAAGATCAGCTTTACATATTGGGAAAATATATTTCAGGTTCTGCTACCGCGCAAATCACACTTCCAAATGAGCGCAGCACGTTAAAATTTGCAGTAGCTGCTTCTTCATCCGGTGATAGAGCATATATTGATTATTACGAGATAGAATACAAAAAATTGCTAAAAGCTTTTGAAGATAAGCAAACATTTTTCTCGTTGGACACATCGGCTGTTGTTGAATACACTCTATCTAATTTTTCAACTAGCAGTATCAATGTTTTTGATGTTACCGACAATTCAAATGTTAAAATCATTTCCGCTCCAAAGATTAGCGGCGGGCAGTGCGTTTTTCAAAAGAGCGAACTAAAAAACAATGTCTCAAAATATTTAGCCGTTACTGAATCGGTTTATAAAAGTATAACCGGAATTACCAAAGTAGAAAATTCAAACGTCAGCGGTATTACATCTGGCGCTGAGTATGTAATTGTAACTCACAAAAAATTTAAGGAACAGGCAGAACGGTTAGCTGATTACAGGCAAAACTCTGCCCCTAAGACTTTTTCCAGCGTGATAGTTTACGTTGATGAAATTTATAATGAATTTTCCGGCGGGCTGCAAGACCCAACCGCTATTAGAAATTTTTTAAAATATGCTTATCAAAACTGGACCGTAAAACCGTTTTTTTTGATGCTCTTTGGAGACGGCACTTACGACTATTTTGATAAAGAGAAATATTCAAACAATTATGTGCCTACGTATCAAACGCAGGAATCGCTTTGGGAATTATTCTCTTACACGATGGACGATTATTATGGAAGGATAGTCGGAGATGATTTAGCTGCGGATTTAGCGGTTGGCAGGCTAACGGTCAACTCGACAAATGAAGCTAAATATATTGTTGATAAAATAATATTATACGAAAGCAAATCGCAGCGAGGGTTGTGGAGAAACTCTATAACCTTAGTTGCCGATGATGGTTTGACTAGTAAGGGTAATGACGGAAGTGTTCATACATTTCAAAGCGAAAGATTAGCGACTACGGTTCTTCCTGCATACTTGGACAAGAATAAACTGTATCTTTCAGCTTATCCAACTACTATTACAGGATTGGGAAGAAGAAAACCTGGCGTTAATGCTGCCATAATTGATGCCGTAAATAATGGCACACTAATAATGAACTTTATCGGGCATGGTAATCCTGAAGTTTGGACTCACGAATTTGTATTTGAAAAAGCCGTATCAATACCACAGTTCAAAAATGATAAATTCTTTTTCATTACGGCGGCAACTTGCGACTTTGGGAAATATGATGACCCTGCAATCCAGAGCGCAACTGAAGAAATGCTTCTTTTGAATAATAGAGGAATGATAGGCGCATTCACTGCAGCAAGGCTTGTTACCTCGTCTCAGAATGCAGCTATTAACGAAAAGTATTACTCAATGCTTTTTAGCAAAACATTATCCACTCACGGCGGAATGACCGTCGGCGAAGCGTATTATTTAACCAAGCGCGAAAAGACACAGGACAACGACGAAAAGTTTCATTTGTTTTCTGATCCGGCGCTGCGGTTGAATCTGCCGACACTTCCCATAAATATTGATAAAGTCAATAACACAGTTCTTACGACAAATGTTCAGTTATCTGCACTTGGAGAAGCAACTGTAGAAGGTTCAGTAAAAAATTCAGATGGAGCGGTTAATACAAATTTCAACGGTGAAGGCATAATTAGTGTTTTTGATTCTGAGCGAAATGTATATCTCTCAGACATCAAATATTCAATGAAGCAGCAGGGAGGAGTAATTTTTAGAGGAAGAGTATCAGTTGAAAACGGCGAATTTAGCGCTTCGTTTAGAGTGCCGAAAGATATATCCTATGATGACAAAAACGGAAAAATTGTTGCTTACCTTTTTGATGATCAGCTTGATGGAATTGGATTCACAGAGAAAATAAGAGTTGGCGGAACTGATACCACAGCAGTAAATGACGGCGAAGGTCCAACGATTGATATTTTCTTCGATGACTTTAATTTTGAGAATTCTTATCTGGTTAATCCCGATTTTAATTTGTTGGTAAAAATTACAGATGAATCCGGTTTGAATACAACCGGAACGGGGATAGGGCATAAACTTGAAGGCATCCTTGATGACAATGAGGAAAACGCAATTGATTTTACAAATTTCTTTGTCGGCGATTTGGATGCTGGCGGAAAATCCGGCAAAATAGATTATAAATTCACAAACACAGAAACGGGCGAACACAAAATTAAAATCAAAGCGTGGGATATTTTCAACAATCAGTCGAATACAGAGAACAATTTTTCTGTTGTAACTTCATCCGGTTTAGTTGTAAGAGACGTTTATAATTATCCCAATCCTTTTCGCTCGAATACTGTTTTTACGTTTCAACACAACGTTAATTCTGCCCTCAATGTGAAAATAAAAATTTACTCCGTTGCAGGCAGATTAATAAAGGAAATTGAAAAGTCAGATATTTTAGATAAATTTGTTAAAATAGATTGGGACGGAAGAGACGAAGACGGCTCTTCTATTGCCAATGGAACTTATTTATATAAAATTATAATTAAGTCAACAGATGGTGATTATAAAAATTCGGTGCTCGGTAAATTAGCCGTAATACGATGATAAATGTTTACAAATTATTGGAGGAAGATTTAATGAAAAAATTATTAATGGTGTTGCCTTTGTTCTTCGTGATATTTGGCAGTGTTACCAAGATGAATGCACAGGGCGAAGCGGCAGTTCCATTTCTAATATTGGCTCCCGACTCAAGAGCATCCGGTATCGGTGAATCCGGCGCTGGTCTTGCAGATAACTCGGCTGCTATATTTTGGAATCCTTCGGGAATCGCTTTTCTTACCGGTTCCGAAGTCAGTTTTACACACAGTAAATGGCTGCCTCAATTTCAGCTGGATCTATTTTATGATTATGTGACTTACAGGCAATATATAGAAGACATAGATGGAAGCGTTACTGCCAGTATTACTTACATGAACTATGGTGAGTTTATCAGAACATCGGAAGCCGGTCCGGAACAGATTGGAACTTTTCGGTCGTTTGACGCCGCTCTTACACTCGGTTATGCCACAAAGCTTACTCAGGATTGGGGATTAGGATTAAACTTTAGGTTGATACACAGTAAACTTGCCGATAAACCCACAGGGCAGGAAAAAGGAGAAGGAATTGCAACAAGCGTGAGTTTCGATATTTCTACAATGTGGCGGCCTGAAGTTTTCAACGTTCCATTCTTCGGCGACCTCGGAAATAAATTTAGTATTGGCGTCAATCTGAGCAATCTTGGACCAAAAATTTCTTACATCGATCAAGCGCAGGCTGACCCTATTCCAACAAACTTTAGATTTGGATTGGCTGCCAGACTTTTTGAGGATGATTTTAACTCATTAACTTTAACTGCGGATATGAGCAAACTTCTAGTAGATAGAGGCAAAGCCTACAGAGGCGAAAACCTCGATTCACTTGTTAAAGCTCCAAAGCGGGATGAATTTTACAAAGCTATTTTTACCGCATGGGGTGATGAATCCTTTGATAGAGAACTTCGCGATATCGTTACAACAATTGGATTAGAATATTGGTACGGCGTTCCTGATGAATTCATGTTCGCTCTTAGAGGTGGGTTTTTCTATGAAGATCCATCTTACGGAAATAGAAAATTTCTAACCATCGGTTCAGGTATACGCTATGATGTGTATGGATTCGATTTCAGTTACATTTCAACGAGTGCATTTAAAGACGGCGAAACTCATCCGCTTGCTGATACTTTACGTTTCACGCTGTTAGTAGGATGGGGTTCCGCTCCACAGCAAATAAGAGGATTCCCAAGAGGTATTTAACATTCCATGATTAAAATAATATTTTGGTTTTCCAGCTTTTTTATTTTAATGGGCAGTTTATCTGCCCAATCTTTTGTCGGTAAATTAGCTCCGTATCAAAATCTGCGAACAGAAACTCAAACCATTGACACCATTAAAATATTAGGCGTGATGGTTGAATTTAAAGCGGATCAGGACGATGCAACTTTTGGCGACGGTAAATTTGGTTCGATCTATACCGAGGATTACGGTAGTGATATTATTGACCCGCTTCCACACGATAGGAATTATTTTTTAAACCATTTTGAGTTTGCCGCTAACTATTACAATAAAGTTTCTAACGGCAAACAAATTGTTAAATATGAGATTCTTCCTGCAATTATAACTGTAAGTAAAACAATGAGGGATTATTCTCCGTCCGTCGCAAATCCAAATGATCTTTCTTCAATTGCTGAATTCTGCAAAGAAGCGTGGCACCTGGCGGGCATTGAGTATCCGAATTATGATTTCAGTAAATTTAATTTGTTCGCAATACTTCATGCCGGAGTTGGACGCGATGTTAAACTTCCCGGAAGCATCGGCAACGAAAGAGATCTTCCTTCGGTTTATTTGGGTCTAAATTCGCTGAAGAATTTACTTGGGGCTAATTTCTCCGGCTTTCCTGCGGGCAATACAATTCATAAAATTCCAAACAGCATGATACTGCCTGAAACAGAATCGAGAGAGCTTGTTGGAATTGGCGGCAAAGCATTATTGGAATTATCAATCAACGGATTAATTGCAGCGAGCATTGCTAGTTATTTGGGGCTGCCAGATTTGTTCAACACCGAAACCGGACTTAGCGCGATTGGGCGGTTTGGGTTAATGGACGGTCAATCAATATTTACATTTGGCGGTTTATTTCCTCCAGAACCTTCACCATGGGAAAAAATTTATCTCGGCTGGGAAATTCCCATCACCGTTGGTCTTGACGACTTAAAAATTAATCTCACGGCAAAAAACGCCGCTGCTATTAGTGATACAGTTATCTTAAAAATTCCTATCAACTCTAAAGAATATTTCTTGATTGAGAACAGAAGCAGAGATGCGAATAATGACGGATGCAAAATTACTTATAAAGTAGGAAGCCAAACCATTACTCGAACTTTCAATAAGGATTACCCGAGTTTTATTTATTATGATATTGACACACTTGCCGGCGTTGTAACGGATGTTGAC
>Ga0180009_10007100_pt1 | contig 11567 bp, 10 predicted proteins | sample OS_PC_MetaG_FD_123537 | JGI IMG/M metagenome (GOLD analysis project Ga0180009, IMG submission 123537) | Groundwater microbial communities from the Aspo Hard Rock Laboratory (HRL) deep subsurface site, Sweden - OS_PC_MetaG | ecosystem: Environmental > Aquatic > Deep subsurface > Groundwater...
CGTTCAACTATGGCGACTCAACCCAATCAGGCGCTTCCCAACGGATACCAGCTAAACGAATACACCATTGTCCGAAAAATCGGCGGCGGTGGCTTCAGCATGGTGTATCTGGCGCGTGACAGCCACAACCAGTCGGTTGCCATCAAGGAATACCTGCCGGGCCAGCTGGTGCTGCGTACCGAGGGATCGGTCATCGTGCAGGCCAGTTCGGCTGAAAACAGCAATATTTTTCGCCATGGCCTGAAGTGCTTTTTTGAGGAAGGCCGTGCATTGGCGCGCATCGACCACCCCAATGTGATCCGGGTGACCAATTTTTTCCGCGCCAACGACACCGTTTACATGGTGATGCGTTTCGAGCGCGGAAAAACCTTGCAGCAGCATATCCAGGCCAATCGCGGCACCATCAGTGAAAGCTTTATCCGGCGGGTATTCGCCCATTTGCTGAACGGTCTGCGCGAAGTCCATACCCACAAGCTGCTGCACCTCGATATCAAGCCGTCGAATCTTTATATCCGGCTGGATGGCTCGCCGGTGCTGATCGATTTTGGCGCGGCCCGGCAAACGCTGACGCTGGAAGAAAGCAAGCTGCAGCCCATGTATACCCCGGGTTTTGCCTCGCCCGAGCAATACCACAACCGCGAGCGGCTGGGGCCGTGGTCGGATGTTTATAGCGTGGGCGCCAGCCTGTATGCCTGTCTGGCCGGCTATCCGCCGCAATCGGCGGATAGCCGGCTGCTGAATGACAAACTGGTGCCGGCCACCGTCAACTGGCGCGGCGCCTATTCAGACCAGCTGCTGGAAATCATCGACCAATGTCTCAAGCTGAACTACATGGAACGTCCGCAAAGCGTGTTCAGCCTGCAGAAAGTGTTGATGGACAGCACGGCCATGCGGCCGCCGCGCACCTCGATTTTGTCCAGTATCAAGCGGTCATTGAGCAAGGAATTGTTTTAAAGTACTGAAATGAAATTCACCATCTTCCAGGCATCCCGTCAGGGCGGCCGAAAAAACAACCAGGATCGTGTTGCCTACTCCTACAGTCGCGATGCATTGTTGATGGTGGTGGCCGATGGCATGGGCGGCCATATGCACGGCGAAATAGCCGCGCAGATTGCGGTGCAGGTGATGACCGATCAGTTCCAGAAAATGGCCAAGCCGCGCCTGGACGATCCGATGAAGTTTCTGGATGAGGCAACGACGCTCGCGCATTACACGATCAATGATTACGCCGTTGACCAGGATTTGCTTGAAATCCCGCATACGACTCTTGTCACGGCGGTTATTCAGGACGGGGCAGCATACTGGTCCCACGTGGGTGATTCGCGCTTGTATCTGTTCAGCGATGGCAGCCTGATCGCGCGCACCGAAGATCACACCGCCGTTGCCCAGATGGTGCGCAACGGCCTCATCACCGAAGAGGAAGCGGGCACGCACCCGGAGCGCAACAAGGTATCCAATTGCCTCGGGGGATATGTGACGCCTCAGGTGGAATGCAATGCCCCGATTCCGCTGCACGACGCCGACACCATGTTGCTCTGTACCGATGGCATCTGGGGCATGGTCAATGCACATGAGCTGTCTGCGCTACTCCATGCCTACACGCTGGAAGACGCGGTCCGCCACTTGATGGACCACGCTGAATTTCGGGGGGGCGAGCATGGCGACAACCTCAGCCTCATCGCCATGACCTGGGGCGAGGCACGCATGCCAAGCAAGGATTCCATCTCCACCCTGGCCCTGCCGGACGGTGGCGTCACCACACAGATCAACGCGCTGCGTCCGTTGCCCGGCATCCCGGCGGTGACAGACGACGAAATCGAACGTGCGATTGCCGAAATTCAGCAGGCGATCCAGAAAATTTCCACCAAGTAAGCTGCAGCCACTTCGGATCATGAGCTCGGGCAGCTGCCCACCTTCATGGCCTGCGCGGTAAAATCGCGCTTTCCACTTTTTGACTGCTGCCATGTCTGCCATTTCCCGCCCAAGCGGTCGCACCCCCGACGCGCTACGCCTCCTGACGTTTACCCGTGGCTTTACCAAGCATGCCGAAGGCTCGGTGCTCGTCACCATGGGTGATACCCGCGTGCTGTGCACCGCCAGCGTGCTCGACAAGATCCCGCCGCATAAAAAAGGCAGCGGCGAAGGCTGGGTCACCGCTGAATACGGCATGCTGCCGCGCTCCACCCATACCCGCAGCGATCGCGAAGCCGCACGCGGCAAGCAGAGCGGCCGCACCCAGGAAATCCAGCGCCTGATTGGGCGTTCCATGCGCGCAGTGGTCGACCTGAAAAAACTCGGCGAACGCACCCTGCACATCGACTGCGACGTGCTGCAGGCCGACGGTGGCACTCGCTGTGCCAGCATTTGCGGCGCCTTTGTCGCCGTGTCTGACGCCATCACCGACTTGCTGCGCGACGGCAAGCTTATTGAGACCCCGCTCACCGACAGCATCGCCGCCGTCTCGGTCGGCGTCTATCAGGGCCAGCCGGTGCTCGACCTCGATTACATCGAAGACTCCAGCTGCGACACCGATATGAACGTGGTGATGACCGGTAGCGGCGGCATCGTCGAAGTGCAGGGCACCGCCGAAGGCGAGCCGTTTTCCCGTGCCACCCTTGAGGCACTGCTCGATCTGGCAACTGCCGGCATCGTGCAGATCACGGCCGCCCAGTGCGAGGCCCTGGCATCATGAGCAAGCTGGTCATTGCATCGGGCAACGCCGGCAAGCTGCGCGAAATTGCGCGCATCCTGGCGCCACTCGGGATTGAAGCGGTACCGCAGTCTGAATTCAACGTGCCAGACTGCCCAGAGCCGCATGTCACCTTTGTTGAAAATTGCCTGGCCAAGGCGCGTCATGCCAGCGCACACAGCGGTCTGCCCGCGCTGGCCGACGATTCCGGTATCTGCGTCGAGGCGCTGGGAGGTGCACCCGGTGTGCAGTCGGCGCGCTATGCCGGCGAACCTAAATCGGACGCCAGCAACAACGACAAACTCATCGCCGACCTCGTCAATGAGACCAACCGCCGTGCGCATTACACCTGCGTTATGGTCTATGTGCGCCACCCAGACGATCCCGAGCCGGTGATCGCGGAAGGTCGCTGGTACGGTGAAATTATCGACACGCCGCGCGGCGAAAACGGCTTTGGCTACGACCCGTATTTTCTGGTTCCCGGGTTCGATAAAACCGGGGCTGAACTGGACGAAGACACCAAGAACAGCATCAGCCATCGTGGTCAGGCATTGCGTGACCTGGTCGACAAACTCAAACAGCAGAACCGACTTGGCTGATTCCGTTGTGCAATTCGCGCGCGGCGGCCTGAAGGTCTCGCCGCCGCTGTCGCTCTACATCCACCTGCCGTGGTGCGTGAAGAAATGCCCGTATTGCGACTTCAACTCGCATGCGGCGCAGGGCATTCCCGAAGTCGCTTACATCGACGCGCTGCTGCTGGATCTGGAACAGGCGCTGCCCGATATCTGGGGCCGAAAAATCCACACCATATTTTTTGGCGGCGGCACCCCCAGCCTGTTTTCAGCAGCGGGCATTGATCGCATTCTCACTGGCGTGCGCACGCTCACGCCCTTGGCACCCAACGCGGAAATCACGCTGGAGGCCAACCCCGGCACGGTGGAGGCGGCCAAGTTTTCCGGCTTTCGCGAAGCGGGGGTGACGCGGGTATCGCTCGGCATCCAGAGCTTCAACCCGCAGCATCTCAAGGCGCTCGGGCGCATTCACGACGACAACGAAGCGCGCCGCGCGGCCGAGCTTGCCGCCACCCATTTCGACACCTTCAATCTCGATCTGATGTTTGCCTTGCCGGGCCAAACGCTCGAACAGGCACTGGCCGACGTTGACACCGCGCTGAGTTTCCAGCCGCCGCACGTGTCGGCCTACCATCTCACGCTCGAACCCAATACGCCGTTTGGCCACACTGCGCCTTTGAGCCTGCCGGACGAGGATGTGGCGGCCGACATGCACCTGGCCATTGAAGCGCGGTTGATCGAAGCCGGCATGCAGCATTACGAAACCTCGGCCTATGCGCGGCCGCAGCATGCCAGCCGGCACAACCTCAACTACTGGCAGTTTGGCGATTACCTCGGCATCGGCGCGGGCGCGCATGGCAAGCTCAGTTTCCATGACCGCATCATCCGGCAGATGCGCACCAAGCATCCGCAGCAATACATGGCGGCGGTGGGGCAAGGGACGCACATTGCCGACACGCGCACGCTGACTCGTAACGACTTGCCGTTCGAATTCATGATGAATGCGCTGCGCTTGAATGAGGGTGTGCCGACCGCCTTGTTCGAAGAGCGTACCGGTTTCCCGCTTCATGTTTGTGCCCTGGCATTGCAGCAGGCACGTGCGAAGGGCCTGCTGGAAACCGACGCGACCCAGCTCAAGCCGACGCTATTGGGGCAGCGTTACCTGAACGATTTGCTGGAATTGTTTTTGCCGTAGACGTGTCTTGAATCAGGCCGCGTTCACGGTACGAAATCCGGCAAACGGATCGCGCCGATGCGGCAGATAAAAATTGCGGAATCCCGGACGCTTGAGCAAGGGGTCGGTGAACGGTCCGCCCCCGCGCAACTCGGTGTGGCTGTGAAACCAGGGTTGGGAATAATCCTGATAGGGGTCGACAGAAAAGCCCGGATAAGGCGCAAAGACGTTGCGCATCCATTCCCAGCCCGCACCCCAATGAAAACCGGAATTCTGCGTCGCCCGCAGCCACTGTTCAGCCGTGGGCAAACGGCGACCCATCCATGCCGCACAGGCCTCGGCCTCAAAACGATTGACGTGCAGCATGGGCGCGTATGGACTCAGCGGCGACCAGTTTGCAAAGCGCCGCACCTGCCACACGCCATCGGCCAGACGCCAGTAGACCGGATGCGTCGCGCCATGGGCCGTCCGCCATGCCCGGCCCGCCTCCGTCCATTCATCGCTGCGCAGGTATCCCCCCGCATCGACGAATGCCGCAAAGTCGGTCTCGGAGACCAGGCTTGCATCAATATCGAAAGCCGGCACCGTCACACCATGCCGCCATTTTTCATTGTCGAAAATAAAGCCTTCGTCTGGTCCGCTACCGAGCGTCACTTCGCTTTCGGGAAACATCAACCGATCTGCGGGCCTGGGCAGTTCAGCGGCCCGTGGGTCGGGATGCGCATAGGCCAGATACTGAAACGCCATCCGCCAGGCTTCGATATGCATCAGTTCGTGAACCAGGCACAGCTCAGCGTAATAGGCCGGTTCCGGGTTGCGTGCGCCGCGTAGCCGTGCAGACACGGCAGCCGTCACCTGTTCGGCGTAATCGTCGACTGCGGCCGGTTCCAGCAAAGGCAGATCCCAGCGGCTGTCATGCGGCACGGTGGAAGAGTCATACAACGCATCGGCCCCAGCCAGCAGACTGGGTGCAACACCGCCGTCGGGCTGGGCGCGCAGGCACCAGCGTTCCTGAAACCAGACAATGTGCCCGGCCTCCCACAGCGGCGGATTCAGATGCTCGGCGCGCGGCCCCAGCCAGCCGTCCGTGGGCAGGCCTTGGATCATCGCGCGCAGCTGCGCACGTGCCTGTGCAAGCTTGTTGATCAGTTGGTCTGAAGAGAAGCCGCTGATGGGCCTGGCAATGTTCATGCTATACAGTTGAGGTAAATTCAAGTGAATTCCAATCCTGCACTCTAAACCAAAGGTGAATCTGGAACATGACCGACTCCATTATCGATGCCCCCATTCGACTCACCCAGTTCTCGCATGGCGGCGGCTGCGGCTGCAAAATATCTCCCTCCGTATTGCGCGAAATTCTGTCCGACACCCCATTTGTATCAAACCTGGCTGAAGCCTATCCCAACCTGATGGTGGGCATCGAGCACGGCGACGATGCCGCGGTCTATCGGCTCAATGACGAGCAGGCGATCGTGGCGACCACCGATTTTTTCATGCCCATTGTCGACGACCCGTTTGAGTTTGGTCGCATCGCCGCCACCAACGCCTTGTCCGACGTCTATGCCATGGGCGGGCGGCCTTTGTTTGCGCTGGCCATCGTCGGCATGCCGATCGGCAAGCTGCCCAACGACATCATTCGCAAAATTCTCGCCGGTGGCGAGTCGGTGTGCAAGCAGGCCGGCATCCCGATTGCCGGCGGGCATTCCATCGATGCACCCGAGCCGATTTATGGCTTGGTCGGCATTGGCGTGGTCGACCCGCGCAAGGTCAAGACAAACTCAGGCGGCCAGCCGGGCGATATTCTCATCCTGGGTAAGCCGCTGGGCGTGGGCATCTTCAGCGCAGCGCTGAAAAAAGATGCACTGAGCGACGCGCAATATCGCGCCATGATCGCCGCCACCACCCAGCTCAACACCCCGGGCGTTGACCTTTCGGATACGGCAGGCGTGCATGCGCTGACGGATATCACCGGCTTTGGCCTGCTCGGCCATTTGCTCGAAATCAGCCGCGCCTCGAAGCTGGCGGCGCGGGTCGAAATCAGCCGCTTGCCGTTGCTGCCAGGCGCAAGCGAGCTGGCGCAGGCCGGCCATATCACCGGCGCCAGCCTGCGCAACTGGGAAAGCTACGGTGCCGAAGTTGAACTGGGCGCAGGCATCGCCGACTGGCAGCGCGCCTTGCTGACCGACCCGCAAACCAGCGGCGGCCTGCTGGTGAGCTGCACCCCGGAATCCCGTGACGCTGTATTGGCAATTTTCAGCCAGCACGGCTTTGCCGCCGCCGCAGAAATTGGCCAGCTTCACGCCGGGTCCAACGTCTCGGTCGTCGCCTGAGTGTCATTCCGTTTTCTGGACTTGCCCGCCGCGCGCGACGACCTGCGCGCCGACGTGCTGGCCGGCCTGGCGGCGCAGCCCAAATCCATCCCGCCCAAATATTTTTACGACGCGCCCGGCTGCCGCTTGTTCGAAGCCATTTGCAAACAACCCGAATACGCCGTCACCCGCACCGAACACGCGCTCATGGCATCGCGTCTGCCCGAGATCGCAGCAGCGATGGGCCAGGTGGATTGCATCATCGAACCGGGCGCGGGCGACTGCAGCAAGGTGCGTGCATTGCTGGACGCATTGCACCCCAGCCAGCTGATCGTGCTCGACATCGCCGGCGGTGCACTGGCGCAGGCAGCTGAACCGCTTGCGCGCGACTACCCCCTGCTCGACGTCACCGCCATCGGCATGGATTTCATCCATGACCTTGACGCTGCGTTACCCCACATCACCGCAGGCCGGCGGTTGCTCTACTACCCCGGTTCCAGCATTGGAAACTTCTCGCCCGCCCAAGCCGCCGCTGTGCTGACACGCTTTCGGCATTTGGCCGGTGAAGCCGGCCAATTGCTGATCGGGTTTGATCTCAAAAAAGACCCGCAGCAATTACACCAGGCCTACAACGACGCCGCTGGCGTCACCGCAGCCTTCAACCTCAACTTGCTCGAACGCCTTAATCGCGAACTTGGCGCCAATTTTGATCTCGCCCAATTTCGCCCCTATGCGTTCTACAATCCGCAAGCCGGCCGCATCGAAATGCATCTGGTCAGCCTCGCCGAGCAGACTGTAAGCATTTCAGGCCAGACATTCCATTTCGATCTGGGTGAATCCCTGCACACCGAAAACTCCTACAAATACCGCTGTGATGAATTCAGTGGAATAGCACACAGCGCAGGCTGGAAACAGCAGGGCGAGTGGGTGCTAGACGGGTTTGCTGTTCAGCTCTATACATAAAGAGGTGGACTGACAGTCCTTACTTAATTGAAATCGAAAAACCCTGGGGAGGCACAATGTTCAAGCGTATTTTGGTTGCCGTGGATGGAAGTGCTACAGCGGAGCTTGCTTTACAGGAAGCGATTAAATTAGCCAAAGATCTCAATGCAGAATTGCGGCTCGTACACATAGTCGATGTCATCAACATTAACCTGGGCGCGGATTTTCCCACTCCACCGGGGATTTCAGAAGCTATCGCCAAAACCGGTCAGGAAATCCTGAACAAGGCTGGCACTGTGGCGCGTTATGGCGGCGTGCCGGTTGAAACCCAGCTGATTGAAATGGATTCGCTGGGCCAACGTATTCCGGAAGTGATCGCAGCGGACGCCGAGGCCTGGCCAGCAGACCTAATCGTTATTGGGACACATGGACGCCGCGGGCTGAGCCACCTGTTTCTCGGTAGCGTCGCCGAGGGCGTGGTGCGTGCCGCCACGAAACCGGTGCTACTGATCAGAGGGAAGTGACAAGTGTATTGATGTGGGGTTGAATCCGCAGCCATAAGCAGTCGGCCAAAGCTCTGGTTGAGTGCGTGATTGCAAGCCATCCCCCCATTATTTGCTGTTGGTCAGGTAGTGTGGCAGAGCAATTTTGTTATTGGTCTATTCACTGTTAGAGGCCGTCAGTTAGCACGGACAGGGGGAAAAATGAAAATAAGATCTATAACCGTGAATCGCTTTCGCGGGTACGCATGTCCGGTTACCGTCGAAGTCGATGATCTGCTTGTGCTTGTCGGAAGAAACGATATTGGAAAATCAACAATTCTTGAGGCCCTAGATATTTTCTTCAATGAGGGAAAGGGGTGCGTCAAGATAGACAAAGATGACATCAATAAGGATTGCCTCACCAACGGGGACGATTGTATTGAGATTGGAGTAGAGTTCACTGACCTTCCGAGACAGATCATCATTGATGCAACAAACGAGACTGCACTAAAGGACGAGTTTCTTCTAACCGCTGCCGGTACGTTGCAGGTAATGAAACGCTACCCGAATGCGGGTAAGGAAAAGGTCTTTATTCGAGCAAACCACCCTGTAAATCCGGCGTGTAGAGACCTGCTTCTAAAGAAAAATGCAGAACTCAAGAAGATTTTGGAGGACTCCGGTTTTGATTGCCCAGACAAGTCAAAAAATTCCGAGCTAAGGAAAGCTATCTGGCAAGGACAGGATGGCTTACAGCTGGACGATTGCGAAATTGAGATTGCCAAGATTGATGCCAAGAGCATCTGGGAACAATTGAAGGCGTATATGCCATTGTTTACCTTGTTTCAATCTGATCGAAAGAATAGCGATTCCGATGACGAGGTCCAAGACCCGATGCGTATCGCTGTTAGGGAAATACTTGGTGACGTAAAAATTCAAGCCGATTTAGCGAGTGTGGCGGAAACCGTCAAAATGCGACTCGATCAGGTCGCGAAGAGAACTCTGGAAAAGCTGAGAGAGATGAATCCGGCAATTGCCACTTCCCTAGACCCTCAACTGCCCGATACGGGGTCCTTGAAGTGGGCGGATGTGTTTAAGAGCGTGTCCATCACGGGAGACGATGATATCCCGATCAATAAACGGGGAAGTGGCGTCAAACGACTCGTGTTGATCAGCTTCTTCCGGGCAGAAGCGGAAAGACGGCAAAATGAGGCTAACTTGCCAGATATTGTGTATGCCATTGAGGAGCCAGAAACATCACAGCACCCGGAGCACCAGCGTGCTCTTATAGATGCGCTTATCGCCTTGTCCCAAGCCAGGAATACACAAGTTCTGCTAACTACGCATAGTCCCGAAATCGTTAAGCGATTAAAATTTGAAAATATCCTTCTGGTATCCGATCACAAGCCGGAAAGAGTCTCCTGCGTCCTGGAGCACGAACTGCCATATCCGAGCTTAAATGAAGTCAATTTCGCCGCGTTTGGCGAGGCAACATTCGAATACCATAATGAACTTTACGGCTTCATTGAAGCCGAGGGGCGTTTGAACGACTATAAAGCCGGCAAGCCACCGAGGGAATACATCCGCGTTCACCATGACGGCTCCACAACACCACGTCAAATCATATTGACGGAGTACATTCGGCATCAGATCCACCATCCTGAGAACGGTAGCAATACGCCCTTCACGGTTGATGAACTTAAGGAATCGATAGAGGCGATGAGAATGTTTCTCCAAACGTGAGCTCATGGGGAGGACAGGATCTAACAATGAGTTTCAGGCAGCGAGCCAAGCGCATCTGAGCATAGGTGTTGAACGTCAGAAACTGCCCGCTATTTACCTGACACAATTGGCGCGGTCGCTACGGCACGTTTACTTTCGGCCCCGGAAAATGGGGGTGAATGGAAACTGCTTTTCGAAATATCATGAGCGTCTATTGTTGTTCTTCCACACATCCGGTCATTTCAATTGAACCCCTCCAAGATACGTCACCCTGAGTTGCTGGCGCCCGCCGGTTCGCAAACCATGCTGGAAACGGCGCTGGCTTTTGGCGCCGATGCGGTTTATGCCGGTCAGCCGCGTTACAGTCTGCGCGTCCGCAACAACAGTTTTCGCGATGAGGTGGCGCTGGGGGTGGGCATTGAGTACGCGCACAGCCGGGGCAAGCTGTTTTATGTGGTCAGCAATATTTCGCCGCACAACAGCAAGCTCAAAACCTATCTGGCCGACATGGCGCCGGTCATTGCGCTCAAGCCGGATGCGCTGATCATGGCCGACCCGGGGCTGATCGACATGATTCGAGAAACCTGGCCGGAGATGCCGATCCATCTGTCGGTGCAGGCCAACACCGTCAACTACGCGGCGGTGCGGTTCTGGAAAAAGCTCGGCATCAAGCGCGTGATTCTTTCACGCGAACTCTCGCTCGATCAGGTTGCCGAGATACGCCAGGAATGCCCGGACATGGAGCTGGAAGTCTTCGTGCATGGCGCGCTGTGCATCGCCTATTCCGGTCGCTGTTTGCTCTCGGGTTATATGAGCCACCGCGATCCCAACCAGGGCGCGTGCACCAATTCGTGCCGCTGGGAGTACGACGTCAAGCCCGCCACGGTGGCGCCGGACGGCGACGTGTATTTGCTGGAAGAAAAAAAGCGTCCCGGCAGCTACATGCCGGTCGAAGAAGACGAGCACGGCACCTATATTCTCAATTCCAAAGACCTGCGTGCGATTGAACACGTGCAGCGGCTGACGGAAATGGGCATCGACTCGCTCAAGATCGAAGGCCGCACCAAGTCGCCCTACTATGTGGCGCGCACCTGCCAAACCTATCGCCAGGCGATCGACGATGCTGTTGTCGGGCGACCGCTCGATCCGACTTTGCTGCGCGAGCTCGATGGTCTGGCCAACCGGGGCTATACCGGCGGTTTCTTCGAACGTCACCCGGACCGCGAATATCAGAGCTATCTGCAGGGCCATTCCGAGTCAGACCGCAGTCTGTATGTCGGCGATGTCCTGGCGTATGACGCAGCGGGCCTGGCTGAAATTGACGTGAAGAACAAGTTTTCAGTGGGCGACCGCATCGAACTCATCCACCCCAAGGGCAACCTGGAACTGACGATCTCCAGCATGCAAGGCAAGGATAGCTCGCCGGTCAACGTTGCACCGGGCAGCGGCCATCGTGTCAGCATTCCTTTGCCGGCGGGTTATGAGGGGGCGTTTGTGGCGCGGTTTGTTGCGGAACCCGACTAGCGCAGCCTGCCCACCTCAATCAGAACCGCTCGTCTTCGCGCATGTAACGCCATTGTCCGGAGGGGAGTTTGCCCATGGAAATGCCGCCGAGGCGGATGCGTTTCATCGATACCACTTCAAGGCCTACGGCTTCGCACAGATGGGCGATCTGTCCGA
>Ga0180009_10007101_pt1 | contig 11565 bp, 10 predicted proteins | sample OS_PC_MetaG_FD_123537 | JGI IMG/M metagenome (GOLD analysis project Ga0180009, IMG submission 123537) | Groundwater microbial communities from the Aspo Hard Rock Laboratory (HRL) deep subsurface site, Sweden - OS_PC_MetaG | ecosystem: Environmental > Aquatic > Deep subsurface > Groundwater...
CGAACTGACCTGGGTGTTAAAACGTGCCAGCCGAAGAGCGCCGCAAGCCATAAACAGGAAGGCGGCCAGCCAACCGATTCTTCCAAGTGGTTTCAGCGCCCACAAATACATCATCAACCCTGGAGCAAGTCCGAAAGAAATAAGATCGGCAAGAGAATCATACTCGACACCAAACTTACTGGTCGTATGGGTCGCCCGGGCAATCTTGCCGTCCAAATTGTCAAAAACACCGGCGATGATGATCGCAACAGCTGCCGCAATAAACTTTCCATCAATTGCGGCAATCACCGCGTAAAAGCCACAGAATAAATTCATGGATGTAAACAGATTCGGCAAAAGAAAGATACCGCGGCGCAGCCTGCTGTTTTTATTCAAATTGCTTTTTTTTCTCATTTCAACACCCCCAGAACGGATGTGCCCGCTTGAACCTTATCGCCGGTTTTAACCGTCGGTTCAACATTTTGCGGCAGATAAACGTCTACCCGGGAGCCAAAGCATATCATGCCAAATCGCTCTCCACGATTCACCTGGTCCCCTACTTGCAATTTGCAGATGATCCGCCGGGCAATCAGGCCCGCTATCTGGACCATGCTCATCTGGACGCCGTCTTCGGTTTTTAGAAACACTGCATTATGCTCATTCTGCTCGGAGGCTTTATCCAGATTGGCCGAGAAAAACTTGCCGGGGTGATAAACGATATTCGTCACTTCTCCTTTACAGGGTATGCGATTGACATGGACATTAAACACCGACATGAAAATACTTATTTTGAGACACGGACCGTCAAAAAAGCGTTCATTTGCCGTTTTTAATACCGATAAAACCCGGCCGTCAGCCGGTGAAACTACGGCGCCCTCTTTTCGAGGTGTCACCCGGTCCGGGTCCCTGAAAAAATAGCAGATAAATAAGGTAACCCCAAGGCTGACGAGGGTTATCGTCGTCAGACCCAAAAGGCCCAATATAGCGGTCACAAAAGCCGCCGCAAATATAATCGGATACCCCGGCCTTGCTACTGGAAATGCGACCGGTTTAGGGGAGTCCGTCCAGGAAAAATTATCCATTAAGAGCACTTTATCGGTATTAAATTCATATTATCCCAAGCAAAATAAATACTAAAGGCATTTTTTTATAAGAAATCAAAAATAATGTCAATTGTTTCTTATTATTTTAACCAATTGTTTTTATGCCCGAAACCGAGTTCCGCGTCTGATTTTCGAATATATTCTGGGGCCAGCATGACAACATCGTCGGTATTCTCCTGTTTGAATCGATTCACGCTAAGTTGTCCTATTGTCGATGCCCGTATGGTGTTTTGGATAGGTGCTGCAAAAGAGGCATATGGACCGACTTTCTCGTTTATTTTTTTCTGGTATTTCCGCGCCCCCTCACCAACAAACACACAGGCTGTATTTATAGCCGAAAGAACCTCGTCAAGGGTCGAAACCTGGGCCGGTACTATTTTCTGCAAATTTCTATTTTCATAGCGGTAACGTGAAAAATATACCTCCCCTTTGCGGGCATCCATCAATGGACAAATCATATTTGATGAAATCGCTGCCTGAATGGCTAACGCATCAAGGTTAGAGACCCCCACAACGGGCTTTCCCGTGGCGACGGCCAGCGCCTTTATCGTACTGATACCGATTCGCAGTCCGGTAAAACTGCCGGGTCCGCGCCCCACGGCAAACCCATCGATTTCCGACAGCGTTAGACCCGACATGTCGACTACCCTCTGAACCATTTCGATTAAATGAATCGCATGGGTTTGGGCGCTGACGCTCGTCGACTCGGCCATTATCGATTGATCATCCACGATGGCGACGCTGCAGTTTTTGGTCGCCGTGTCCAGTGCAAGGATTCGCATATCAGATGATTATTATTTTAGACTTGCCGGAATCGAATCGGTTTCAAATGCAATCGGCAGGACTTCATCCATGTGCTTTACGCAAACAAATTTTATTTTTCGCCTGACATAACTCGGAATTTCAGCCAGCTCTCTTTTGTTCTTTTCAGGGATGATAATCGTCCGAATGCCTGCCCGCAAAGCTCCCAGCGCTTTTTCCTTCAGCCCGCCGATGGGAAGGACGCGGCCCCTCAAGGTAATTTCACCGGTCATCGCCACCTTGCTGTTGACCGGTTTCTGCATCAAAGCCGAAATCAACGCCATTGTCATTGCAGTTCCTGCCGACGGGCCGTCCTTCGGGATTGCGCCGGCCGGAATATGAATGTGGACGTCCATATTTTCAAAAATATTTTCATCTATTCCAAACGAAACCAGATTGGCCCGGGCATAAGTGACCGCAGCCCGTGCCGATTCCTGCATAATATCACCCAGTTGACCGGTTATGATCAATTCACCCTTACCGCCGATCAGCGTGGCTTCCACATACAAAACTTCACCGCCGACCTGGGTCCAGGCCAAACCGGTCGCCAAACCGATTTGACTGTTTTCCTGATCCATTTCGGGATAATATTTATGAATCCCTAAATATTTTTGCAGACTTGACCCGGTAATGCGAAAAGGGCCTTTTTCCCCTTCGGCGATCTGGCGTGCAACCTTACGGAAAATCGTACCGATTTCCCGTTCAAGATTTCTAAGGCCCGCTTCAGAAGTATATTCTGAAATAATCTGGTTTAACGCTCCTGAACTGATGGAGATTGATCGTCGCTTCAGCCCATTTTCCCTGATTTGACGAGGAATCAGATGGGTCTGGGCGATGATCTTTTTTTCTTCTTCGGTATAACCCGAAAGCGTGATCACTTCCATTCTGTCGAGAAGGGCCGAAGGTATGGTATCGGTCAAATTGGCAGTCAGAATAAACATCACTCTGGACAGGTCGAACGGCAAGTTTAAATAATGATCGCTGAAAGCGAAATTTTGCTCCGGATCCAAGGCTTCCAGCAAGGCCGACGAAGGATCGCCCCTGAAATCAGCACCCAACTTATCGATTTCATCCATCATGAAAACAGGGTTATTGCTGCCGCACTGTTTAAGTCCTTGCAATATTCGGCCCGGTAGAGCCCCGATATAGGTTCGTCGATGCCCCCTGATTTCAGCTTCATCCCGAATTCCTCCAAGAGAAATCCGGACAAATTTACGCTTCATGGCCCTGGCAATTGCCCGCCCCAAGGATGTTTTACCGACCCCCGGCGGTCCGACAAAACAGAGGATCGGCCCTTTCATTTTGCGATTTAATTTGCGAACGCTCAAATATTCCAGAATACGGTCTTTGACCTTGTCAAGTGCGTAATGATCCTTATCCAGTTCAATTTTTGCTTCTTTGATATCAATTACATCCTGGGTCGATCGGCTCCACGGTAATTCAACCAGCCAATCCAGGTAGGTACGTACGACCGACGCTTCCGCAGAGTCCGGATGCATCTGCTCCAGCCGGCTGAGCTGTTTTAAGGCCTCAAGATCGGCTTCCTTCAACATCTTGGCCCGCTTGATCTTTTTGCGGTAATCGTCAAGCTCATGGAACCTTTCATCCTGATCACCCAGCTCCTTGTGTATCGCCCGGACCTGCTCCCTGAGAAAATAATCCCGTTGGCTTTTGGATATCTCATCTTTGACCTCGGATTGGATTTTCGCCTGCATGGCGGATAATTCAACTTCCCGGGACAACAGATTATTCACTTGCTTGAGCCGCTCTACCGGATCGATCAGCTCCAGCAATTGCTGCGACTCATCCACTTTCAATTTCAGATTTGAAGCAACCAGATCAGCCAGTTTGCCGGGGTCATCAATGCTCTGTAAAATAGCACCGACATCGTTGGTCAACTCACCACGAAGTGCCAGAATTTTTTCGGAATGTTCAATGACATTTCGCATCAGGGCTTCTGTTTCCAGATCAACATCTTTTATGAACGCTTCGGTAATCGTTTCAATTTTTACCCGATACCACGATCTTTTCCTGACGTATTCAACTATTCTAGCCTTGGCTATTCCCTGAACCAAAGCCTTGACGCGACCATCCGGAAGCTTCAGTATTCTCAAGATGCGACCGACAGTCCCCATTCCGTAAATTTGTTCAGGCGACGGCTCCTCCGTACCCGGATCCTTTTGTGTTGCCAAAAGTAACAACCGGTCCTGTTTCACGGCTTCTTCTATTGCCCGGACCGATCGTTCCCGCCCAATGAAAAGCGGCAAAAGCATATCGGTGAAAATTACAACATCCCTGACCGGTATTAGCGGCAATGGGCTGGGAATATGGATGTTCTTGTCGTCATCGTCGATAATGCTTACAAGGTCATCCTTATCGGTTTCAGCCATTTTATCTCCTAAATACCTAAGTAATATTTAAACTTTCCAACAACCTGAGAGTTCACCATAAAACCAAACTTGCATATCTGATTTTATTGTTACGTAAACATGAACTAAAAAATCCGGACAAATCTGTCCGAATTAGCAGCCCAGATTGCGAGGCCTTTGAAAAATGTCTAACTTGATTAAAACGCCGTCTTTATTATAAAACATTATTTGGCTTTGACAATAACATTCTTGCTTTTTTTATAAAAAGCACATAGGTTGCCATAAAATAAAACCCGGATTGAAATGAGTGCCGCCTATCCTCGTTTCTGCGGAGTTATCATGCTGACATCGACAATTGCAGACTATCTGATCAAATTTTTGACGTTTTTTTTTGGTTTGTGCGTTGGAAGCTTCATGAATGTCTGCATTTTCAGGTTGCCGAATTCCCAATCGATCGTCCACCCCCGTTCCATGTGTCCGACATGCGGCAATATGATAAAATTTTATGATAATATTCCTGTCTTAAGTTTCTTGTTGTTGAAACGAAAATGCCGTTATTGCAATGCACCGATTTTGTTTCGTTATCCCTTGGTCGAACTCATGGGCGGATTTTTTGCAGTTTGCGTGTACCTTAAATTCGATATCACCCTGGAAGGTCTGATCTATTATTTTTTTATCGTTGCGTTGCTGGTGATAACCTTTATTGACATCGACCATCAGATCATCCCCGACCGCATCACCCTGCCCGGCATTCCCTTATTTTTTTTAGCATCATTTGCCATTCCCGCCATCGGCTATAAAGATTCCATTCTGGGGTTCCTGGTAGGGGGCGGAAGCCTTTTTGCCGTCGCCTGGGCATATCATCTGGTAACAAAACGAGAGGGTATGGGTGGCGGCGATATCAAACTGCTGGCCATGATCGGTACCCTTGTCGGCTGGCAGGGAGTTTTATTTACGATTTTCGTTGCCTCTGCCGTTGGCACTTTCGCCGGGGTTCTCTCCATGATCGGACAAGCCAAAGACAGAAAACTGGCTGTGCCCTTTGGACCCTTTCTGTCAATCGGCGCGATAACGTATATCTTTTTTGGCCCCGCGCTGATATTTTGGTACTTGAATCTGCTCAGATAGCAAAACTGCCGACCCGCACATGTTGACATGAGACGTTTGATAACACACCTATTCTGAATTTTCACAAGTCATTTTCGTATTTAATGAACTTGTCAGGATGGCCGGCGGTTAAATTCTGTTGTTCCGACCGTCGGAATCGCCCGAAACGGTTTTATCAGTGCTATTTTTGTTGACAAATTCAGATAGTTACTATAATTATTACGATTACAAAATCTTAAAAGTAGTCAGCGCCCTGGAAGGCTTCTATGCTTCGAATCTAAAAATTTACCACAGGTGAATTCAATGACAGGTTTAGCGTTACAAAAAAAGGCGGTCGAGGTGGCGGTTATTTTAAACGCTGCGGTTGCCAATATCCGTCTCTATCCGCCGACCAGTGATATTATCGGAACCTCCATCGGCAGACTGGACACAGCCCTTAGTGCCATACTTGGCGAGGTGGATTCGGTTGTATTTGCCGAATCTGAAAAAAATCTTCTGGTCTCCGGACAGACGTTGAATGAAAAGGATCAGCAAAAACCTCAAGTAATCGCATTTCTTGAGTTGCTGCGCAATACCGGGATCAAAAGCATCACTTTTGAAAAAGGAGTGGATAAAGGAGAACTGCTGGCCTTGCTGGAAATAGCCAGTACCCAGCCGGAAAAAATTAAAAATGCCGGCGGGTTGAAACAGATCTTTGCCGCTAAAAATCTTTCTCATATTTTCCTGGATCAGAAAGTGTATGTTGCCATGGGAAAAGATCAGAAAGTCGTCTCGGCAGATTCCAACCTGAATAGAGAAAGCATCTCTTCCGACACCCGGCCGGTGGAACTATCTGATATTGACCGGCGTACCGGTATCGAGCGACGCCAGGCAGAAAGTTCTGATTATTTAAAAAACGAGGGCTCTGAAAGACGCACGCCTGAAGATCGTCGAAAAATTCAAATTTCAGATTACAAAGACAAGCTTGGCAGCATTTTAAAGGGTGAAACAGTCGCTTTCAGCGACCAGCAGGTTATGCAATCCCTGCCGGGAACAATCGATCAGTTGTTTGCCAAAGAAAAAATAAAAGTTGCCGAAGCATTGATAGACAAGCTGGCAAGGGGGCTTTTGGATGAAGACCCCACCTTACGCGAGAATGTCTCCAAGGCCCTCGCAACAGTCACCTCCCGGCTGATGGATGAACAGCGCCATGATAACCTCCGCATGCTTTCGCTTAAATTAGTCGGTTGGATAAAGCAGGAAGCCATAGCCAAACCCGCTTTTGAACAAATTTGCAGAGAGCTTCAATCCCTGCTGGCTGCTTTTATTCAACATCATCAATTGGACGAATCTATTCATATTCTGAAAACATTCAGGGCAATTGAAAGCGGTCAAATAATAACAGATGAATCCTTTCAGGAAATATCCGGTTCGATCTTAACAGATATCGCTGCCGGTGGCGCTGTGGACACGCTGGTTCAAGACATGCAAACCAACCAGACGAACCTGAAAGACCAGGCCATATCCTGTCTGGCAAACCTCGGCCCGGGAGTAATTGATCAGATGTTGAAGTTGCTGCAGGAAAGTCAGGACAAATCCCTGCAGGCGCGAATCTTACAGGTTCTTACGGAGATGGGTTCCGACGCGGTCCCCCAATTGGCGAACCGGATCGAACAGGATCCCCCGGCAGAAACCATGCGCCACCTCGTCGCTATGATGGGAAAAATCGGCGGCGAAGAGAATCTGGATGTGCTTATTCCGCTGGTCACGCATAAGGATATCCGGATACAGCGTGAAGCGCTGAACAGCATCTTTAGCATCGGCGGAAATGGCCGGGGGGGGATTTTACTTTCGTTGCTGCCGGCCGCCGATGATCAATTAAAACCCGGTATCATCGCTATGTTGGGCACCCTTAAACACCATGAGGCGGTCCCAGACTTGCTTGAGCTGCTGGAGTCAAAGTCCATTATCACTTCGAAGTCAAAAAACGAACTGGCGGAAAAGATCTGTGTTGCTTTGGGGAAAATAGGTGCAAAAGAAGCGATTCCGGCGCTGACGGCCATTGCGGAATCCAAAGGCTTGTTTAAACTCAAAGCCCATTCAGCTACGGTACAGTCCGCTGCAAAGGCTGCCCTGAACCTGATAAAAGGATAGCCGTTATTCCGACCGCACAAAAGGGGCAGGAAATGCATGGGTGTGAATAATGAAAGGTCCGAAGTATGATGGACCGGATCGGGTACCGGGCCTTTTTTATAGGAGAAAATTCATGGACTACACGGTTGAACTTGACGAAAAACAGTTTGAAACCATGGAAAATATTCTGGCGAAAGAATTGATCGAGGTCGGTGTTCAAAGCCTCCTTCTCATCGATTTGGCCGGTAATATTCTCATCAGCCTGAATGACGGCAAGGCCAGACACGATGTTTACTCTCTGGCTGCCCTGGCAGCCGGAAACTTTGGGGCTGTCAGTGAAATTGCTAAAATCATTGGCGAAACTGATTTTTCCCTGCTGTTTCATAAGGGTGAAAAAGAAAGTATTCATTTCAGCAGGGTCGCCGATGATTTGCTGCTGATTACGGTATTCGGGAAAGAGGTATCGCTGGGATTTCTGCGCTTGAAAGTCGCCGAGGCAATCAAAAAGATAACGGCGTTACTCTAACGAAAAATTTTTCATTTCTATGTTTACATACAACATGAGGTGTCTGACTTGGCATTAATTAATCCGAAAACAAAGGAGGTTCAGGTCAAATTAGTTTACTATGGCCCCGGCAGAGGCGGTAAAACAACCAACCTGGAATATATTTACAACAAATATCAGGACCGTATGACAACAAAGCTGACAACGGTAAAAACATACGGAGACCGCACCCTCTTTTTCGACTTTCTGCCGTTGGATATCGGCATGATCGGGGGGTATAATATAAAGATGCAGCTTTATACCGTGCCGGGTCAGGTCAAATATCAGGCAACCCGCAGACTGGTTTTACGGGGCGTTGACGGCGTTGTGTTTGTTGCCGACTCAATGGCCCTCAGGGAAAAAATGAATGTACTTTCCCTTAAGGACCTCCAGGAAAATTTGGCCACCTTTGATAAAAACATTTTTAAAATACCATTGGTAATACAGTACAACAAGCGGGACCTGGCAAAAGAAAAAATCCCGCTTCTGCCGACTGAAAAGCTTGAAAATATTTTGAACAAACAGTTAAAGGCGCCTTCATTTGCTGCAAGCGCCTTAACGGGGGAAAACGTCGTTGAAACCATGAAAAAGGCAATATCGTTAACAGTTTCTTCCTTGCAGCAGAAACTGGCCATCAAACAAGGATAATCTCATGGCTGATAAAAAAGGCACGTTTACCGATGAGGTCAACAACCGATTGGGTGAATTTTTTGGGGATATGGACAAGCCAGATGCCCCGACCCGGGATACAAAACCTTCACCTAAAAAAGATTTGGAATTATTTGATCTTAAGGCTATTGTCCTCTCCATTGAATGGGAAATTTCCCATGAGATCATGATGCGGCTGATTGCAGAAACAGGCCGTTTAATGAAAATTTATCGAGATAACAAGGTGGTCCTTTCGCTCCTGAAACTTCTCGATTCGGTGGGCAGATACATCAATGCCAAAAAGGCCACCGCACTTCCGGATTCCATAAAATTACTGCATTCCATTCATACCAACCTTCAAAGAGTGGTAACCTCGGAAACCATCACGGAATCACAAAGCAGTCAGATTCTTTCAGCTGAAATCGCAAAATTCAAAAATCTGAAGCAGCAGTTGCTCACGAAAGCAGAACCGCCCCCTCTAAAAGATAATAAACCGGCCGCAACGCCAAAAACGGCGCCGATTAAAATGGCGGCTCCCGTTGAACAACCTCAAACCTCAGTCCCGGCAACAGAAGTTTCGGCAGTTGCCCCAACGGATGCAACTATCAACGGGCCGAAAGACGCTGTCCTGCAGGCCATCGATGAGTTAAAAAAGCTCATTAAGGAGGAATTCAAATCACTTCGTGAAGAATTAAAACAACTGCGCCAATGATCGCTTATGTAATGGTAGTTCTGATGCAACACAAAATCAACACTTCCCACGCACGGATAAACCTGTTATCATATTTAAATGCTATATTCACCCTGTTGTTGCAGGGTTCAATCAATTCCATCGTGTGTACCGGAGACTGAGGAATGGATTTATTTTCGGGTGAAAAAGAACATCACCCAAATTCTTATTTAGATAATGAATTTTTTGATTTTTTAAAAATGCAGTTGTCACTGGCGCTGGGACCCATCGCCGGATATCTCATTGAAGATGAAATCCGGGAATTTGGCGGAGATTTGGCCAAAATTCCCCGCCATCGCGCTGCTGAACTGGCCGACCGTTTGTCACGGCAAATTCAACGGCAAGAAAAAAAAATTGAATTTCAGCAGGCGCTGGTAAAAAAGATTAAAGAAATATCCGCCTGATTATTTTACTGCTTTTCCCATTGCTTATGGCTCTTGGAAAAAGGATTTCTCAGTTATGATTCTTATCTGCGAAGAATGCGGCAAAAAATATCAACTAAACCCTGCCAGGATAAAAGGCACAGAGGCCAGATTTGCCTGCAAGGCTTGCGGGCACCTGATCACCGTCACAAAGGCTAGATCAATCCGAAAAAAAACAGCGCCTGCATCAGCCACTGCAACCACCCCAGCCACGGGTACCACGCCAGCCCAGACCGTTTCAGCAATCAGCAGTGAGACGGAGAATTTGCCCCCCCCGGAAAAACTCAAAAAGAAAAAAATAATCGACGATCAATTCATGCGACCGAGCCGTTTTCGGTTTGGTCTTACGGCAAAGCTTTTTACCGTGATGATACTGGTCAGCTTGATACCGCTGGTTATGTTCTGGGGGATTACTTTTTCACAGGCCAAAGAACGCATTCGCATCGAAGCAACCAAACACAGTACCCAACTGTTTTCGAGCATGGTTCGGTATGTGGATGAGTGGTTCGGTGAAAAGGAACGGATTATCAAGGATCTGGCGGAAATGGACGCTATTGTTTCCATGGACCGGGCACTGCAGGAACCGCTCCTTGAAGTCGCCCGTAAAATTTACCCGCACTTGGAAGGCATCTTTGTTGTTGATGCAAACGGCAAATTCTTTACCGGCAACACGGACCAACGCCTGGAGGATTATTCAGCACAATCTTTTTTTCAAAACCTGCTGCGCGCTCAGGCGCCGCTATGGCAGATGCTAAAAAACACCAAAACCGGCAAGCCCGTTCTGATGGTTGCCGTTCCGATTAAAAACACGGCGGGCATTGTCGGCGGTGTCGTTCATTCGATTCAAATCGACAAGATTTCAAAACAGGTTATCAGCAATGAGGCCGGCAATACCGGAGTTGCTTTTTTAGTCAAGAACAAACAGGCAATGGATGCTCACCAGATCGACATCTATGGTTTCAAGCAAAAGCCGTTAAATTGGTCGCCCCTGATCGGCGCATTCCAAAGCGGCCAGATAGGGTTGGTATCTTTTCAAAATCAAAAGGGTGAATCTGTTCTGGGGTATGTAGGCCGAACAAAATTCGGGTGGGGGATAGCGATTCAAAAAGACGAAATTGAAGTTTCCTTACTGATTGATCAGTTAATGTCCTTTGCCTATCTCCTGCTGGTGATCATCATCGTTTTTGTCTCGATTGTCGCCTGGTTTTCAGGCCGTGCGCTTTCCAGGCCCATCATCATGCTGACCGATGCCGCCAACCGGATCAGCGTCGGCGAGCTTGATATGGAAATTCGGACGAAAAGAAAAGATGAGATTGGCGATCTTTCTGAAGCCATTGCGAGGATGCAGGACAGCATTCGTATTTCCATCGAACGGTTGCGGCGCAGGTTGTAGCAGGACTAATATGATTATAATCCCACAAGCAAAGCCGGTCATTATAAACCTGAACAGTTACTATCTCGATATGGAAAAATTGCTCGAGCATTACCAGGCCGAATTGAGAAGTGGAGGAATTCATCTAAAATCGCTTGCGGCTGAGGGGATAATTTTTTTCGATGAAGATACGATTACGAATGTTTTTTTTCAGGAAAAAAATAACCTGATGGACGGTATTTCCGCCAGAGACGAATTGATCCGTAATTTAAAAGTACACAATTTTATGGTATCCGTTTATCAGATCGGACCGGACAAATTTCATTTTTGGGCTAATTTAAGTTATGCCGAAGACCTCTATCGCGACCTCAAGACAGA
>Ga0180009_10007102_pt1 | contig 11563 bp, 7 predicted proteins | sample OS_PC_MetaG_FD_123537 | JGI IMG/M metagenome (GOLD analysis project Ga0180009, IMG submission 123537) | Groundwater microbial communities from the Aspo Hard Rock Laboratory (HRL) deep subsurface site, Sweden - OS_PC_MetaG | ecosystem: Environmental > Aquatic > Deep subsurface > Groundwater...
CCGGTCTGCGGTATCGGCCCGGCCTCCGGTATCGGCCCCGGTCTCCGCCGCTCGAGGCCGATCCCACCTCTGACCACACGGATGCCGCGCAACCCCTCGAAACCCGATCCTTCGATCACGCGGCCGAAACCACCCAGCGTTGACAAGGTCATGGAATCTCGGTACTCCAGCCTCTGTTGGACACCTCGATCCATTGGATGCAATGACCATGTCAAAGACTGTTCTGATGGCGATGACGATCCTCGCCTTGCTGTCTCATCCTGTGTTGGACGCTCGGGCGCAAGACACCGTCAACGGCGTCTGGAAGCTGGTGGCAAACCACCATCACGGTGTGATGCAGATCAGCAGCGGCAGCCCCGGCTCCTACGAGGGACGTCTCAAGTTCGACGGGGGTTGGGAGCCGATGGTGGGGCTGAAGATCCAGGGCAACAGCATCTCGTTTTCGCGGCCTCGGGTCCGGCAGCGCTACAGGGGCACCATCACTGGCGCCACGATCACGGGCACCTTTGATCAAGGGGGCGCCGGGGCCTCCGGCGGCTACCAGTGGCGGGCTGACCGCACCAGCACCCCTCAAAGCGGGACACCCCCGCGAGCCGTCGAACTGGCCGGAACCTGGAAGCTGGTGGCAAACCACCATCACGGTGTGATGCAGATCAGCGGCAGCCCCGGCTCCTTCAATGGACGTCTCAAGCTCGACGGGCATGGCCATTGGGAGCCGATGGTGAATCTGCAGATCCGGGGCAACAGCATCTCGTTTTCGCGGCCTCGTGTCCGGCAGCTCTACAGGGGCACCATCACTGGCGCCACGATCACCGGCACCTTTGATCAAGGGGGCGCCGGGGCCTCCGGCGGCTACCAGTGGCGGGCTGACCGCACTGGCAGCTCTGGAAGCGTGAGCACCTCTGGAAGCTTGACAGCCAGCCCCCCGCGCACCCTCGAATTGGCCGGAACCTGGAAGCTGGTGGCTAACAACTATCGCGGCGTCATGCAGATCAGCGGCAGCCCCGGCTCCTACCACGGACGTTTCATGTTCGACGCGTATGGCCGCTGGGAGCAGATGCTGGAGCTGAAGATCCGGGGCAACAGCATCTCGTTTTCGCGGGCTCATGCCCGGCAGCGCTACAGGGGCACCATCACGGGCGCCACGATCACCGGCACCTTTGATCAAGGGGGCTCCGGAAGCTACCAGTGGCGGGCTGACCGCACCACCGGCACCCCTGAGAGCGGGACAGCCAGCCCCCCGCGAACCCTCGGACTGGCCGGAACCTGGAAGCTGGTGGCAAACCACCATCACGGTGTGATGGAGATCAGCGGCAGCCCCGGCTCCTACCAGGGACGTCTCAAGTTCGGCGGGGGTTGGGAGCCGATGGTGGGGCTGAAGATCCAGGGCAACAGCATCTCGTTTTCGCGGCCTCGTGTCCGGCAGCGCTACAGGGGCACCATCACGGGCACCACGATCACCGGCACCTTTGATCAAGGGGGCGCCGGGGCCTCAGGCGGCTACCAGTGGCGGGCTGACCGCCAGCACTAGCAACCGGCGCGAAACAGGTCAGCCGACCGCCTCGACGCCGCGCTCGAGCAGCGCCGACGCCTTCAGGATCGACTCTCGCGATCCGACGACATACACAACGTCACCCACCTCGAAGGGGGTCTGCGGGTCAGGGGCGTCCAGCAGCGCGGTTCCCCGGCGAATGGCCACGACCAGGGCCCGGGTGCGCTGCCGGATGTCGAGCGCCTGGGCCGTGCTCCCCGCCGCGGCGCTGTGCTCGGTGACGAGCAAGCTCTCGATCTTGAGGTCGGCGAGGGCGTCGTGCTCCGGCAGCGCACGGCGCGGCACCACCGGCGACCGCCCGGAGGCCTGCGTGACCCGCCGTGCCTCGCGCAGCCGGGCCTCGATCACATTGAGCGGCACCTCGAGCCGCCGCAGCAGCCGGGCCATCACCTCGAGACCCGCCTCGACCTCCTCCGCCACGACGTCCGCCGCTCCGAGGGAGCCGAGCGCGTCGACCTCGCCGAAGTACCGGGTCCGGACCAGCACCGGGACATGCGGCGCGACGCGGTGCAAGGTGTCCAGCACCCTGGTGGCCCCCTGTGGATCATTGATCAGCACCACCACGGCCAACGCCTGCTCGACCCGGGCATGACCCAGGGCCTCGGGGCTCGTGGCGTCCGCGTAGAACACCGGCTCGTCCTTGTCGCGGGCCTCACGAACAGTCTCGGCGTTGAGCTCCAGGACCAGGTGCGATATGCCGCATTCCCGCAACGCTCCCCCCAGTAGCCGGCCCGCGAGGCCATAGCCCACCACCACCACGTGCGGGTCGGCCCGGACCGGGAGCTCCACCTCGTCAATCGTGCGGACGCGCAGCAGGCGGGCCAGCGGCGCCAGGATGCGCTCCCCGGCGGTGATGTGCGGCGCCGCCCGGATCAGAAGCGGCGTGAGGAACATGCTGGCGATACCCGCCACCAGCAGCAGGGAGGAGCCGATCTGGTCGACGAGCCCCGCCGGCTCCCCGAGCCGTAGCAGGACGAAGCCAAACTCGCCGAACTGCCCCAGCCCGATCCCCGCCAGCCAGGCGGCGCGCGCCGGGAAGCGCATCACCGTCGCCGCGATCACCGCGATCACCGCCTTGCCCGCGACGAACGCCAGCAGCAGCAACCCGGCCTGCGCCGGGTGGGACAGCGCCACCCGGACGTCGAACAGCATGCCGAGCGAGACGAAGAAGACGCTGACGAATGCATCGCGCAGCGGAATCATCTCGCCCATCGCGCGGTGCTGGAACTCGGTGTCCGCGACGACCATGCCACCGAGGAAGGCGCCAAGAGCCAGCGACAGGCCGGCAAGGGAGGTCAACCAGGCCGTGCCGACACAGATCGCGAGGACGGCGAGCAGGAACACCTCCCGGCTGCGGCTCGCGTCGACCCAGCGCAGCAGGCGCGGCACGAGGACTCCGGCGAAGAGCAGCGCGCCACCGACAACCGCCGCGGCCTTGCCCAGCGCGATCCCGATCTCGGTGGCCACGACCGCGGGAGCCGCCGGGCTGGCCAGCGTTGGTACCAGCAGAACCATCAGGACCACGCACAGGTCCTGGAAGATCAGGGTGCCGACGATGAACCGGCCATGGGGTGCATCCAGCTCGCCTCGCTGGGCCAGGGCGCGGAGCACGATGGCGGTGCTGGATAGCGCGAAGATGAAGCCGAAGAAGATGGCCGGGGCGGCCGACTGACCAAGAAGCAGCGCGACCGCGGCCGTCACCCCGATGGTGGCGCCGACCTGGAGCGCTCCCCCGAGCGCGACCCGTCGGAAGATGTGGCGCAGCTGCCGGAAGGAGAACTCGAGACCGATGGTGAAGAGCAGCAACACCACGCCCACCTCGGCCAGGATCTCGATGGCGTGCAGGTCCAGGACGGCGCCGAGCCCGTACGGCCCGAGCAGCGCGCCCGCCACCAGCAGACCGGCCACCGTGGGCAGGCGCAGCCGCGACAGGACCACCGTCACGGCGGTCCCCGCGATGGCGATGATGGCAAGCTCGGGCAGCGCCGGGATGTTCCCCATCTGGACCTCTGTCCATCGGACCGTACAGCGGCCGGTATGCAGGGTCGAGCCCTCTTGCGAAGCCCACCTCCTTGATGTAGAAGCCGGCATTGAGCTGTACCATCCGCAGCACGACAGGACCGAGAAAATGAAAGCAAAACACCTGGTTAGCATTCAGGATCTGACTCCGGGCGACCTGCGCGAGATCCTCCATCTCTCTCGTGGGATGAAGGCACACCCCGACCGCTACCGGGCGGCGCTGGCCACGAAGACGCTGGCGATGATCTTCCAGAAGCCCTCCACCCGCACCCGCGTGTCGTTCCAGGCCGGTGTGCACCAGCTGGGCGGCATGGGGATGAGTCTCGGCTTCAACGAGCTGCAGCTCGGCCGGGGAGAGACGGTGGCCGACACGGCCCGCGTGCTGTCCCGCTACGTCGACGGGATCATGGCCAGGGTCTACGCCAACCAGGACGTGGTGGATCTGGCCACCAACGCCACCGTACCGGTGATCAACGGGCTGTCGGACCTGCTCCACCCATGCCAGGCGATCTGCGACTACTTCACCATCCTCGAGCGCTTCGACGCCGTCGAGGGCGTGAAGGTCACGTACGTCGGCGACGGGAACAACGTGGCCCATTCGCTGGCGAACGCCGCTGCCAAGCTGGGCGGACACCTGGTCATCGCAACTCCCGGCGGGAGCTACGAGCCCAACGCCGAGCTGATCGGGCGCGCGTGTGAGGATGGCAGGCAGACCGGGGCCTCGATCGAGCTGTCCAACGACCCGGTGGCGGCCGTCAGCGGCGCGAAGGTGGTCTACACCGATGTCTGGACCTCGATGGGGCAGGAGGAGCAGGCCAAGAAACGCAGGCAGGAGCTGGCGCCGTTCCAGGTCAACGGGGCGCTGTTCGCCCACGCGGACCCCGACGCGATCTTCATGCACTGCCTGCCCGCCCACCGCGGCGAAGAGGTCACGGACGAGGTTGCCGACCACCCGCGCTCGGTGATCTTTGACCAGGCAGAGAACAGGCTACACACTCAGAAGGCTGTGATGACCCTGCTGATGGGCAGGTAGACCACAGGAACACCGAAGAGCCGTGAGCCGACGCCACGGCCTCCATCCGCAGGTGGATGGAGCGGAGATACTATCTTGAGGCCGCGCCGGCGCCTTGAACCTCCGACGCAGGAGGCATGCCATGTCTGAAGAACGAGTCCTGATTCTAGGCGCCGCGGGCAGAGACTTCCACAACTTCAACGTGTTCTTCCGCGATAACCCACGCTACCGGGTGGTCGCGTTCACGGCGACCCAGATCCCGGGCATCACAGATCGCCGCTACCCTCCCGAGCTCAGCGGGGCGCGCTACCCCGACGGGATCACGATCGAGCCCCAGACGGAGATGGAGCGCGTCATCAAGGAGCAACAGGTGGACCAGGTGGTGTTCGCCTACTCCGACGTCAGCCACCAGACTGTGATGCACATCGCAGCGCGGGCCAACGCGGCGGGGGCCGACTTCCGCCTGCTCGGGATCCAGCGCACGATGATCCAGGCCACGGTCCCGGTGGTGGCGGTCTGCGCCGTGCGCACGGGCTGCGGCAAGAGCCAGACCTCGCGCTACATCGCGGCGAGGCTCAAGCAGGCTGGCAAGACGGTGGTGGTGGTGCGCCACCCGATGCCCTACGGCGACCTGGCCCGGCAGGCGGTGCAGCGCTTCGTCACCCTCGCGGATCTCGACAAGCACCAGTGCACGATCGAGGAGCGCGAGGAGTACGAGACCCACATCGAGATGGGGACGGTGGTCTACGCCGGTGTGGACTACGGCAAGATCCTGGAGCAGGCGCAGGCCGAGTGCGAGGTGCTGGTCTGGGACGGCGGGAACAACGACACCCCGTTCTACCGGCCGGACCTGTGGGTCACGGTGGCGGACCCGCTGCGCCCCGGCCACGAGATGACCTACTTTCCGGGCGAGACCAACCTGCGCTCCGCCGACGTCGTGGTGCTGAACAAGGCCTCGGTGGCCCGCCCCGAGGATGTGGAGCTGGTCCTGGCCAACACCCGGGAGGTCAACCCCGACGCGACGGTGGTGCTCGCGGCGAGCAGACTGCTGGTGGATCAGCCAGACCGGGTGCGCGGCAAGCGTGTGCTCACGGTGGAGGACGGCCCCACGGTGACCCACGGCGGGATGCCGTTCGGAGCGGCCAGGAAGGCGGCGGATCAGTTCGGCGCGTCCGAGGTGGTGGATCCACGCTCGGTGGCCATCGGCTCGATCAAGGCCACGTTCCAGAAGTACCCCCACCTGGGCACGGCCCTGCCGGCCATGGGCTACTCGCCGGAGCAGGTCAAGGAGCTGGAGCAGACGATCAACGCCGTCGACTGCGAGACCGTGGTCTTCGCCACGCCGATCGACCTGGGCGCCCTGCTCAAGATCAACAAGCCGGCGGTGCGCGTGCGCTACGAGCTGGCCGACATGAACGAGCCGACGCTGGGGCAGAGCATCGACCGGCTGCTGGCGAAGATCGGCTAGAGCGGCGCGCTGCTATTGCGGGGCCCGGTCAGCGCCGTTCGGTCTCGTCAACCGTGAGGGTGAAGATGTCGGGGCGGTTGTAGTGGCCAGCCACGTCGAAGTCGAGCTTCGCCCGGACGATCTCCGCCGGGTCGACCTCGGCGGTCAGCACGCCCTCGCGACCGTAGAGCGGACCGGCTAGTACCTCGCCGTAGGGCGAGACGATGGCGCTGCCGCCCTCCGTCGTCGCGCGCTTCGGATCCCAGCGGTTGTCGAGGCGCGTCAACTCCTCGGGGTAGTCGTCGAGCGTCACGTACTGGTTGCAGCCGAGCACGAAGCAGCGCCCCTCGCAGGCGATGTGGCGCAGGGTGGCCTGCCAACTGTCGCGCCCGTCGGCGGTGGGCGCGACGTAGAACTCGACCCCCTTGCGGTAGATCGCCATCCGCGCCAGCGGCATGTAGTTCTCCCAGCAGATCAGGCCGCCCACCCGACCGAAGCCGGCGTCGATCACGGCCAGGGTGCTGCCATCCCCCTCGCCCCAGATCAGGCGCTCGGCGGCGGTGGGCTTCAACTTGCGGTGCTTGGCCAGCAGCGCGCCGTCGCTGCCGAAGTAGAGCACCGTGCAGTACAGGGTGCCTCCTTCGCGCTCGACGACGCCGATGACGAGCGTCGCACCCGCCTGCCGGGCCGCCTCCCCCAGGGCCTCGGTGGCCGGGCCGGGCACGTCGACGGCGTTGTCCCAGTATCGCTGCCATAGGACCCGACCCTTCTCGCTGCGACCGCCCACGACCGTACCGAAGCCCATCCCCCGCGGGTAGCCCGGAACGAAGGCCTCGGGCAGCAGGATCAGATCGGCTCCGTCGACTTCGCCAACGAGGCGACATGCCTTGTCGATGGACCGCTCGCGGTCGAACAGCACCGGGGTGGCCTGGATCGCCGCCACTCGAACAGGCCCTTGTGCCATGGCTGCACCTCCAAGTCAGAGATGGTATCAGGCTGGAGATCTACCATTCCAACCTTTGTGACTCACGGGGACGAGGATGGGCATCGACGGCACGGCTCTGAGCAGGGGCATCGACTGGTTGTACAGCCTGCGGCCCCGGGGCCTTCCTGGCGCTCCGGGCAGCTGCGCGAGGCGTCAGCCGCGGCGCATCAGCTCCAGCGTGGGACGGATCAGCACCACGCCACAGGCGATGGAGAGCAGCGCCGCCGGCAGCCAGAAGACGACGTAGTAGCCGGCGATGAAGAAGACCTGTGGTCCCGCGGCGTGCCCGAGGTAGGCCGTGGCCGTCGTCTGCGCCAGCAGCCCGAGGCCGGTGGCGGCGACCAGCCATGCGCCGACTACCTTGCGGGCCATGCACAGAACGGTCCCCGCGACCAGCAACGCCGCGAGCACCACGGCGGAGGTCCTGGTGGCAGGGACCACGGGCTGGACCCAAGCGTACACCAGCAGCATGGGGATGGCCGGCAGGTTCACCAGCACCATCCAGCGCACCACACGGACCACGCGCGCCGGCGAGCCCCAGAGGCGAGCGCCGGGGCTGCCCTGGTTGAACGCCTCACGCATCGGGGCCGCGGCCGCGTTGATCGCGATCAACGCCGAGCAAAAACAGCCGACCAAATAGAGCCAGGTCTGGCCATCAGCCGCAGAGAGCCACCAGATGGCGTTGAGGCCGGAGGAGACCGCCCCGCACAGCCCCAGCCCGACGGCGACCCAGCGCCCCCAGACCCGGCGCGCCAGCAGCCCGACCATGGTCGCACCGACGACGGCGGCCAGAAACGCCGTGTACCTCGGGTCCGGCAGCACGTCGAAGACGAAGCACTGGTGCCCCGCGAGCCGTGCGACGAGGATCCCCTCGCCCACCGCCAACAGGCCTGCTGCCGTGATGATGCGCGGCCAGACCAGAGACGTCGGTGCGATGATCGTCGACGCGATGGCGCCCAGGAGGACGACCCCTGTCATCAGCAGCTCGAACGTGTGGACCCAGGGGCTCGGGCGCCAGAACAGATGGACGCCCGCGGCCACGGCCAGCAGCAGGGTCAAGCTCGCAGCTACAACGGGGATCGGCCCGGGACGGACCGGTGCAACGAGGCTGGTCGACATGTCTGTTAATACGATGGGGACCGCGTGTGGCTTCCCCCCCGGCCCTTGGCGTCGATCCTGTACCCTCCGCGAACATGCCCTCGCAGCGAACAACACGCCCCCGGACGACAGACCGTAGCTTCGAGGGATCTCCAGACATTGGCTCCCTGCCGCTGATTGACCGCCCCTGGCCTGACGGTTGCAGGTTCCGCCACTGTTCGCTTGGATCTCGGAACGTCCCCCGTGACAGATCCGGTCAACACGTCCTGGCTGATGAACATGGTCACCCGCGGAGGGCATCAGCTCCGATACCCGCTCGCCCTGCGCGCGGCGTTCCGCTTCTACGGCGGAGACTGGGCCCAGAACTCCAACTTCGGCTCTCGGTGCGTCAGATCGCTGTGAAAATGAGGCGGTCAAACGCCGGGGCCCATCCCCCGATGATCCGATTGGTCATCAATTTCCCGACAAGGCTTATCTGGAGGGCAAGGGGGCCATCTCGCCGGACGGGGCCCGTCGGAGGTCGTTGACGCCCGAGGTGGAAGCGTCGGGCCGGCCCGACCGTTTCGGCGCCTCCTCTTCCGGCGCAGTCAGCCGGATGGTGATCTCGTCGTTGGCCGGCCGGCGAGGTGCGCCACAGGAGGAAACGACAAGGTTCGGCGTGACGAGCAGCAGCAGCACGAGCCAACGTTTCATCACCAGACCTCCTCGGGCAGCGGCGCGAGGTGAATGGTCCGCGCCGGCACGCTGGAGATGTGCCAGGGTCGTTCGGCATCATACACAGCCAGCGAGAGCCCGCGAACAGTGCCTCCGCCGATCCAGCGCGCTGGCAGCGGCAGCCGGTGCTGCTGGCGGGGCCCCAGCTGCCGGAGGTGAATGCGCAGCAGCCCCTGCAGGTCGGGCGGATCGACCCGCAGCACCGCCGGGGCGCGCGTCATGCTCCGCAGCGCCTCCTGGTCGAGCTCGGCCGCGCTGGGGAGCAGCAGCTCGAGAACGGGGCGCGTGGCGCTGGCCGATCTGCTCTCCACGGTGATCTCCAGGGCGGCTGTCTCGCCGACATGGCCCACGTATCCATCGATGCGCGCCGACAGCGGTGCGGCCGTGGAGGACACCACCGGCCGCAGGTAGCGGGCCTCGAGGCGGGCCAGCACCGGCCGCCCGTCGTGGCTGCGCACGATGATCCGGCTGGCGCCGCCGGCCAGCTCGAGGGAGCCCACGCCGTCGTGCAGCGGCAGGCGGCGCGGCCGTCCGCCGTCGGTCTGGACCTCGACGGCGGCGGGGCCGGCGCTGCCAAAGGCCCCGTAGACCGACGCGGCCAGCAACCAGAAGGCGGCCTCCACGTTTCCCATGCCCAGGTAGAGGCGTGGCGCGATGCCGGCAGCGAGCTTGAAGGCGAGCGCATGCTCGCCGAGTTGCCGGGCCGCGATGGCCAGGGCCACGGTGCCGATCCACGCATCGCGCCCCACTGCCCCGCCGAGCACCTGACCGCCATGCCGGCCGCTGACCAGCGCCGCCCGGGCGGCCCTGAAGAACTGTCGGCCCGCTGCGTCGCGCCGGTCCAGCAGCAGCAGGCCTGCGGCCAACCGCGCCATAACGGCCGGCCGGCCTCGCTCGGTTTCCACGGCGTTCCAGGCCTCCTCCCGCAGCTCGCTCACCAGCGCGGCGACTGGATCGACCGCCTCCTTGCCTGACAGGGCCAGACCCGGGGCGCCGGCCGCCAGGGCGACAAGCAGTGCGCTGCGCAAGCGCAACGAGGAGGGCAGCGCGGAGCGCACGCGAGCGAGGGCCCGGCCGAGCTCCGGATGGGCCTCCCGGTCAACCCTCGCCGCGCTCCAGGCCACCGCAGCGCAGGCGTTCTCCAGCGCGCCGGTCGTCGCACCCCCGATCGGTCGTGCGGCGAGCGCGTCGAGGAGAGACGCCGGCGCGGGTCTGCCGCGCAGGGCGTGCGCCCAGCCGAGCAGCGCCGGGTGAGCCCGGCGGAGGTCGCGCAGGCCGGGGTCGCCCAGAAGGTCGCGCGGGCCACTCACTACCAGCACAGCCCGCGCCTGCCGCGCATCGGGCGGAAGCTGCAGGCTCAGCGTCGCCTGCCCCTGGACGATGGCGCCGGTGTGTTGCGCGCGCAGAGAGCCATTCCCCATCACCAGCACGCTGCGCTCGATCTCGCGCAAGATCGTACCGTTGCTGTCGAGCACCCGAAGGCGGAGGCGCGCGGTACCGACGCGAGAGGGCGGCGCGCTGAGGCGCAGCAACACGATCCTGGTCCGGCCCGCCACCGCGGCAGGTCCGGCAGGGCCCGACACCTCGGCCTCGATGGGTCCCTTGCTGCTCACCTGCAGCGAGAGCCGTTGGCCGTCGCGCAGGTTGGTCAGCCGGACCGGCAGCACCAGGCGCTCGCCCTGCCGCAGCCGCTGCGGCAGCTGCGCGTCGAGCAGCAGCGCCGCTCCGGCCCGCAGGGGCCTGGCAGCAAACGTCGCCACGCCGCTTCGCCCATAGGCACCAGCCACCACCAGGTACCGACGCGGCTCGGGTGACAGCGCCAGCGTCACCCCGACGCCTTGTCGGCCCAGGGCCTGGAACACACTCGCCCCGGGCCAGGGGTCACCAGCCTGGTGAAAGGCGAGATCATCTCCGGTCAGCGGCGGGGGCACCCTGGAGGGGGCGTCCCACTGCCTGGTGCTGCCCGCGGCCGGGGCCTGCTGGTCGGCCGGCGCCTCGACCTTGAACACCTCGGCCAGCGCGTTGATGGTTGCCCTGCCGAGCTCGACCCCGCGCAGGCGTGCGAGCAGGGTCTCCTCGCCGACCGCCTCGGCATAGACGCCACCTCGCCCGAGCACGCGGCCGAACGGGTCGTGAACATCGTCGCCGGTGCCGGCTCTTCCGTCCGGTCCCGCCGAGATGAGCTCGTAGCCCACCACCGGCTCGATGTAGCGGAACCGCGCGCGGCCACCCGGCGCGCGACGCAGCAGAAAGGGTCGCCCCCAGGCGTCGAAGAGCTGGGCTCGCTCGACCTCCATCTCGCCGTCCGGGTCTTGCCAATCGACAAGGCCGCTCAGCCAGCTGGCGGGCTCACCGCGCCTCGGCCACGCGTGATCGAGACGCTGTTGGCGGACGAACGCCCGCAGCAGCACCAGCAGGTTGAGCAGCCGCTGCCGGGTGAGCCGACGGGCGACGTTGTCGTAGACGAACGCCGGGGCGAGTCTGTGCAAGGCCTCGATGGTGAGCGGGCTGCCATCGAGACCGCTCATGGACTCGGCGCCGAGCTTGTCGGTGATGCCCCTCAGCATTTCCCGGTTGAAGCGCCAGCCACCCGGCCCGCGGATGGCGACCTGGCGCAGCTGGTCAGGGATGTGCGCGGCGACGTGGTCCTCGACCGCGTGCAGCAACCTGCCGAGACGCCCCCTGACGAAGCGAGCTCGACTGCGCCACGGATCGCGCAGCAGTCCCAGCTCCGCC
>Ga0180009_10007103_pt1 | contig 11563 bp, 12 predicted proteins | sample OS_PC_MetaG_FD_123537 | JGI IMG/M metagenome (GOLD analysis project Ga0180009, IMG submission 123537) | Groundwater microbial communities from the Aspo Hard Rock Laboratory (HRL) deep subsurface site, Sweden - OS_PC_MetaG | ecosystem: Environmental > Aquatic > Deep subsurface > Groundwater...
AATAACTACCAAACGCTGCCAGGCTGAAGGCGAAAAAACTAAAACTTCGGCCCCGGTAAGTTGGTAGCTGGTTTTGGTTTTAAAATCAAGGGCTTTGCGTAACCGGTCATTTTCCTCAAGTAAAGTTTTATATTCGGCCAGTTTAAGATCCCGGGCAACCATTTCTTGTTCAAGGGTACTTATTGTTTTCTGACTGTTGGTCTGCGGCGAAAAAAGCCGCTCAGCAGTAAAAAACAGGAGGTAGCTAACGAAACTTTTAAAAGACAGAAAAAGCAGAAAAATACCGGCAAGGATTAATAAGGAGATTTTTACTTTCGATCTAGAAGGAAGATACAAGGGAAAGCTTTTTTAGGAATTTTGGCTCTTCTAAAATTTTTCCGGTGCCCAAGGCTACGGCAGTCAAAGGGTCGTCAGCTACAAAACAGGCCAAGCCGGTCTCCTCGGAGATTAATTTATCCAAACCCCGTAATAATGCCCCACCTCCGCAAAGGACTATTCCGCGTTCAATAAGGTCAGCGGCTAGTTCCGGCGGGGTACGTTCAAGAGTAACTTTAGTGGCTTCCACGATCTCCCGCAAAGGAGCTTCTAAAGCTGTCCGGATTTCCTCAGAATGAGCCTTTATAAATTTAGGTAATCCGGTAATAAGATCACGGCCTCTTACTTCGATGGTTAGCTCCTCAGCCATAGGCCAAGCCGAGCCCACTTTGATTTTTATTTCTTCAGCAGTTCTTTCACCAATCAGCAGGTTATAATTTTTCTTCAAATGTTCAGTTATCGCCGTATCCATCTCATCGCCGCCAATGCGGATTGAACGGGCAGAAACTATGCCGCCCAAAGATAGAACGGCAATTTCAGTGGTTCCGCCGCCAACGTCGATAATCATATTCCCTTGGGGTTCAGCAATCGGTAATCCCACGCCAATGGCTGCGGCTACCGGCTCTTCAACTGGTATTACTTCCCGGGCTCCGGCCCGGTGCGCAGAATCCTTTACTGCCCGGCGTTCTACCTCAGTTATCCCTGAAGGAACCGCAATCACGATGCGCGGACCGATAAGAAGTCTTCGCGGATAAGCCTTCTTAATAAAATAACGCAGCATTTCTTCGGTAACGCCAAAATCAGCGATTACCCCATTCTTCATCGGGCGAATAGCCACAATACTTCCCGGTGTTTTACCAAGCATGCGCTTAGCCTCTTCGCCAACTGCCAAGGGAACACCAGTATCTTTATAGATTGCAACTACTGACGGTTCACAAAGGACTATACCCTCACCGCGTAAATAGACCAACGTGGTGGCTGTCCCCAAATCTATTCCAATATCGCTGGAAAAAGTGCCAAGAAGGTTGGCAATATTCTTAATAACCCGTTTAATAATTTTTACCGCTTTATTCATATTAGACTAAATCATAACAAAGAGTCACTTCTCTGTCAATAGCTTTCCCAAAACCGCCCCGGTTGAAGCCGAACTCACCGATTTTGAATAACGGCTTAGATATCCGCTAATCGCCTTAGCCGGCCTTATTTTTATTGCTTTTTTACGGTTTTTGATTTCAGCTTGGCTAAGTTTTACTTCAATTTTTCGCTTAGGTATATCAATAGTAATGGCATCGCCATTCTTTAAATAAGCTAATAACCCTCCCGAAGCGGCCTCGGGAGAAATATGGCCGATACAAGGCCCGCGGGTTCCGCCGGAAAAACGGCCATCAGTGATCAAAGCTACCTGTTTATGAAGGTTCAAACCGACTATTGCTGAAGTAGGCGCCAACATCTCCCGCATACCTGGTCCGCCGGCCGGCCCTTCATAACGGATAACCACTACTTCCCCCTTTTTAACTTTCTTACCGAGAATCGCAGTCATAGCATCTTCTTCAGAGTCAAAAACATTCGCTTTGCCGCAAAAACTTAACATTTGCGGATCAACCGCAGACTGTTTGACCACCGCTCCTTCCGGCGCAAGATTGCCAAAAAGAATAGCGATCCCTCCCTGCTTATGGTAAGGGTTGTTCAACGGCCGGATAATGTCTTGGTCGCTGACCAAAGCACTTTTGGCGATTTCTTTTATTGATTTACCGCAAACCGTAGGGCTAGGTTTTAATTTATTGATCAGGCGATGTAAAACTGCCGGAATCCCCCCAGCCTGGTCTAAATCCTCCATAAAATATTCTCCACCGGGCCGCAAATTAGAAATATGAGGAGTTTCCAGGCTTATCCGGTCAAACTCCTTCAAATCCAGCTTTATTCCAGCTTCCTTAGCAATAGCCATCAGGTGTAAAACCGTGTTAGTCGAACCGCCTAAAGCCATATCCACCCGGATAGCATTCGCCAACGAATCCTTATTGATAATATCACGCGGCTTTAACCCTTGTTTGACTAAAGCGACTATTTTTTGCCCGCTTTCATAGGCAATCCGCATTTTTTTATTTAATACTGCCGGTGAAGTTGCGCAATAGGGCAAAGAAAAACCCATAGCCTCGGTTAGACAAGCCATGGTGTTTGCAGTATAAAGCCCTTGGCAGGAACCGCAAGACGGACAAGCCTCGATTTCCAAATTTTTCTGCTCACTTTCAGTTATTTCTCCAGCCTGGAAACGACCAACCGCTTCAAAAGTATCCCGCACCAAAGATAGTCGTTTTTTACCCAGATGACCGGCCAGCATCGGCCCGGCAGTAACCACAATCGCCGGTACATTCACCCGCAAAGCCCCCATGATCATACCAGGAGTAATCTTGTCGCAATTGGTCAGCAGGATCAATCCATCTAAAGAATAAGCAGAAACCATGCTTTCGATGATGTCAGCGATTAGCTCCCGGGAAGGCAGTGATTGTTTCATCCCGCTGTGGCCCATGGCGATTCCGTCGCAGATCCCGGGAACACCGAAGATAAACGGCGCGCCATCAGCATTTTCAACTCCCCGCTCAATATAGCGCTCAAGAGTGCGCATGTTAATATGCCCGGGAATAAGATCGCTGAAGCTTGAAGCAATACCGATAAACGGGCGTCTTAAATGATCGGGATGGACTCCGGTCCCATAAAGTAATGCCCGGTTAGGCATCCGTTTAATTCCTTTTTTGATTTTGTCCGAACGCATAATTACCTCCTCAGTCAGCGCCTTCCAGCTCGCCTAAATCTTTTTCTTCGCCCAAAAAATAATTTTTTTCTTTCTCGGTTTTAAGCAAAGTAATATACTGGTCAACATAATTTTTAGTATCTTTTATTTTCAGCTGCTCAAAAAGAAAAGAAAATTCCTCTTCTAAAACCAAAGATATCTTATCTTTTAGCTCCCGGGAAAGCGAGTGGATCTTCTTTTTAAACGGCCCAAGGGCAGTTTTACGAGTTTTATAAATAAACTGGTCATCGGTCCAATCAGGCTTTTTTTCACCGGCACAATTAGTATGCAGCCAAGCATAGATCTCTTCTTTAAGCGGCAACGGCAAATAATCATAAACCATATTTTGAAATTGGGTGGCCAGGTGAATTTCAGCACAGCCGACTTCTGAAAAACGGTGAAAGGCTTCGTTAGGCAAAGTTGAAGCTCCATGCTGGACAGCGCCGGCTAAACCGTATTTTTTCCTGGCAATTTCCGAAAGCTTGGCCAAAGTATCAAAATCAATACTGACCTTTGCGATTGAACCGTCAGGCAGGACCACCCCGCCATGGCTGGTACCGGTCTGGATACTGATTTTAGAAATACCAGCTTGTGAACCCAGAGAATTTAGATACCCTTGCATAAAAGCATCTAATTCCTCAGGGGTTGAATTCTTACCGCCCACCTCGCCGATCTCGCCACCGATAGAAATATTGATTCCAGCCGGCTGGAGTTTGCGTATATACCGGCTGATCTCAACACAGACTTCGTAATTGTTTCTTTGCTGTTCGTTAAGGTTATCTTTAGATAAATCAACTAAAGTCGAAGAATCAATATCGATATTGTAAAAATGTGCCGAGATCGCCTCTTTGAGCAAAACCTCTAACTGAGAAATTTCTTTTTCACGGTCTTTTAGATAGTTTGCCGCCTTAAGTTGAAAATGGTCACCCTGGATAAAAATCGGGCCGTGATAGCCTTCTTTAAGCGCTGCCAAAGTGATCACCGAGCTATATTCCAAAGGACGCTGGTCAGTATAGCCGATTTCGCTCTTGGCGATCTCAAAAATAAATGCTCCGGCATTGATTTTTTTAGCTGACCGAAAAACCGCCCTGGCCAGGTCAAAAGTAAGCGTACGGATATTCATCGCCGGAACCGTAAATCCTTTTACTTTACCCTGCCCCATAGCTGTATAAAGTTCCTGAATCGAAGCCGGAACGACTCCCAGTTGGACTCCGGCACTGTAAGCTACCCAGTAAGACAATCTTCGTAAATGCGGATCAACGCCCAACACAATAGTGTCTAAAAGATTATCGATAATATGAGCACGAAATTCTTTCTCATCAATAACTTTAACTCGTCCATCTACGGTTTTCAAACCTTTGTTATTGAGCAATTCTACCTCTTTTGTATAAATCATTTCCCCTCCTTAGGTAAGTATTTGAATAAGTCTATAATACTCACTAGCTTCAATGTCTTTTTTCTGGATAGCTTTGGCTAAGCTAACCGTGGTCAATTGGTCATTTCTTAAAGCCACGCAGCAGTCGGTTTTACCTTTTAATAAGACTGAAACCGCAAAATGTCCGTAACGAGCCGCCAAAATCCGGTCAAAAGCAGTAGGCGAGCCGCCGCGCTGAACGTGCCCTAATACCACGATCCTGGTTTCCAAACCGGTTAGCCTGGTGATCTCCGAAGCAACTTTCGAAGCCTTAGCCTTTCCTTCAGCAACAATTGTAATCCAGCTGCGCTTGCCGCGAATGTTGCCTTCTACGATATTTTCAGAAATTTTCTTGAGGTTAAATTTACGTTCGGGGATTATCACATCCTCACAGCCGGCTGCCAAAGCTACCCGTAAAGCAATATAGCCGCAATTGCGGCCCATAACCTCAACCACAAAAATACGCTCCAGGGAAGTTGCGGTATCGCGTATTTTATCCAAAGCATCCAAGGCTACATTGATCGCTGTATCAGCCCCGATAGTCATCGTCACCCCGTTCACATCATTGTCAATGGTTGCCGGAATACCGACTACCGGTATTGAATAACGGCTGGCTAAAATATGGGCGCCGGTCAAAGAACCATTGCCGCCGATTACAATCAAACCGTCTATCCTCTGATCCCTGATGGTCATCACTGCCTGCTTTTGCCAATTAGCCGATTTAAACCTTAAAGAACGGGAAGTTTTTAAAATCGTCCCTCCGCGATTTATTATCCCGGAAACTGCCCGGCGATCCAAAGACATCAGGTCAGCGTCAATCAAACCGTCATAGCCGCGCATAACCCCTAAAACTTCAACACCCTTGGCTGAGGCGCTACGGACCACTGACCGAAGTGCAGCATTTACTCCGGCACAATCACGAGTTATAACGGCAATCTTTTTCATCTTTTTTTAAGTCCCTTCCTGCCAGGCGCTCAAATAGGCTTTCTGCTCAAGCGTAAGCTTATCGATTTTAATCCCCAGTGATTTTAATTTTAGTTCGGCGACCTTTAGATCTATCACATCAGGGACCTTGTAAACTTTTTTCTTTAGTTTATCCTTATTTTTGGCAATATATTCACAACTCAAAGCCTGGTTAGCGAAACTTAAATCCATTACCTCGGCCGGATGGCCTTCAGCGCAGGCAAGATTTACCAAACGGCCTTCGCCTAAAAGATAAATCCGCTTTTTATCTTTAAGGGTATATTCCCGCACCAGGGGCTTAACCTCGCGTTTTTTAACTGCGATCTTTTCCAGGCTTTTAATATCGATTTCCACATCAAAATGGCCGGAATTTGAAATTATGGCTTGATCTTTCATCAACCGGAAATGTTCGGTAGTGATAACATTGATATCTCCGGTAACGGTGATAAAGATATCGCCAAGTTTTGCCGCTTCTTTCATCGGCATCACTGAAAATCCGTCCATAACCGCTTCTAAGGCTTTTAAGTGATCGACTTCGCAAATAACCACCTTAGCACCCATACCCCTGGCTCTCTGAGAGGCTCCCCGTCCACACCAGCCGTAACCGCAGATAACCACGGTTGTCCCGGCAATCAACTTGTTGGTCGAACGAATGATCCCGTCCAGAGTTGACTGGCCGGTTCCATAACGGTTATCGAACAGATGTTTAGTATAAGCATCATTAACCGCGATTACCGGGTAAAGCAGACGGCCTTCTTTCTCCAAAGCTTTAAGGCGGATAACGCCGGTAGTAGTCTCTTCGGTACTAGCCCAAGGAAGGTGAAAATCTTTACCAGAACCGGCTGCCCGCTTGTGGATCGTTGAAACTAAATCTGCTCCGTCATCTAAGGTAATCTGGGGTTTGACTGCCAAAACTGAATCAATATGCTGATAGTAGACTTTTGTATTTTCAGCATTAATCGCAAAGACTTCTATTCCGTAATCCAATACTAATGACGCTGCTGTGTCATCCTGGGTTGATAAAGGATTGGATGCGCAAAACAGAGCCCGGGCGCCGGCAGCTTTCAAGGTAATCGCTAAACCGGCAGTTTCAGTGGTAATATGCAAACACGCAGCAACGGTTAAGCCTTTTAACGGTTGCTCTCTGGAAAAACGCTGCCGGATCTGTTCTAGGACCGGCATCCTCTGAACTGCCCATTCAATCCTCTGTTTTCCGATTTTAGCTAAATTTTTATCCTTAATATCGTAATTCATCTTAAAGCCCTCTTGAGTTGATCGACCTTATCGGTGTTTTCCCAGGTAAAGCCCTCATCTTCACGCCCGAAATGCCCGTAAGCAGCCGCCTTTGTATAAATCGGCTGCAGCAATTTTAAATCCTGGATGATTCCGGCTGGAGTCAGTTTAAATACTTCTCTCACCGCTTTAGCGATCTTAACTTCATCGACCTGGGCAGTGCCGAAAGTATTTACATTTACTGACACTGGTTCAGCAACACCGATACAATAGGAAAGCTGGACTTCACAAGCAGTAGCGATCCCGGCCTTAACGATGTTTTTAGCTACATAGCGAGAAACATAAGAAGCTGAACGGTCGACTTTGGTCGGGTCTTTTCCCGAAAAAGCCCCGCCGCCGTGACGGGCATACCCGCCATAAGTATCGACGATTATTTTTCTTCCGGTAACTCCGGTATCCGAAACCGGGCCGCCGATCTCAAACCGGCCGGTACCATTTATAAAAATCTTAGAATTGCTATCCAAAAGCTGTTTAGGAACTACCTGGTCAATAACTAATTTTCGGACATCGGCCCTTAAGTCTTCGGTCTTTACGTCCTTAGTGTGGTGAGCGCCGATAACAATCGCATCTACCCGTTTGGGAATCCCGTTTTCGTATTCAACCGAAACTTGAGATTTACCGTCGGGACGTAGATAGCTTAGAGTCCCGTCTTTACGCACTGCCGAAAGCCGGCGCACCAGTTTATGCGAAAGCATGATCGGCATCGGCATCAACTCCGGAGTTTCATTATTGGCAAAACCAAACATCAGCCCCTGATCTCCGGCGCCGCCAGTATCGACACCTAAGGCGATATCCGCTGACTGCTCTTGGATTGCCGTCATCACCCCGCAGCTTTCATAATCAAACCCTACTGCCGGGTCATCATAGCCGATATCTTTAAGCAGTTTTCTGACCAGCTTCGGCACTCCCACATAACAATCAGTGGTTATTTCTCCAGCCACGATCACCAAACCGCGGGTCACCAAGGCCTCACAGGCTACCCTACCTTTGGTATCGTTGGTTAAAACCATATCTAGAACAGCGTCAGATATCTGATCGCAAACTTTATCCGGATGGCCTTCGGTTACTGATTCTGAGGCAAAATAACTTTTCATACTTTAATCTCCTTTGTTTATCCTGACTCTGCCGGCGCCGGAGATTCCTGTTCTTTGCCAGCCAAAGCAACAAAATCTTCCAATTTAGGCAGGTCTTTTAAGCTGTTAATTCCAAAATATTCCAAAAATTTACGGGTAGTGATATAAAGAAACGGCCGGCCGACTACATCTTTTCTACCGCCGATTTTGATCAATCCGGCATCAGTTAACTTTTTTACCACACCGTCAATATTGACGCCACGGATAGCTTCGACCTCGATACGGGTAATCGGCTGTTTGTAAGCCACAATCGCCAAAGTTTCCAGTGAAGCCGTAGAAAGTTTTTGTTTAGTCCGCTCCTGGTACATCTTTTTAACCCAAGGCTCATTGTCGGGAGTCGAACACATTTGATATCCGCCAGCTACCTTCACAATCGATATCCCGCTTTGACGTTGTTTATACTCCTCGATCAGATCAGAAGCCGCAGCTTCGATCTCTTTTTTTCCGACTTCAAGGACATCCAAGAGCTCATTTACCTCTACCGGTCGTTCATTAATAAAAAGTAAGGATTCAAGAATCGATTTTATTTTTTGGTTATCCATAGTCTATTTCCTCTGACGATAGATCTCATTTAATAACTCTTCACTGCTGCCCAACCCGGAGTTGGCGGAAACCGCCTTCTCAATCATAGTTTCGATTTCCCGCGGGTTATATTGAAGGCGCCGCAAGATCTGTTTGGCTTCTTCGATGACTGCGGTTTTTTGAGGCTCGGGTTTCGTTTCTTCAGTCCGGATAAGGGCAAACCTGCCGACTTTACCCTGAAGATGAGCAATGATCTGTTTAGCCCGCTGGTTGCCGATACCGACTAAACTAGTAAGAAATCCTGAATCGCCTCTTTCAATCGCCTGGGCAATAGCTGGCACTGGTTCCTCAAATGCTTTTAAAGCTGCCCGTGGCCCGACTCCGGTAACGCTGATAAACTTCTCAAAAAAATCTTTTTCCAACTCTTCGCTGAATCCGACTAAAACCGGGATTCCCCGGTTTTGATCCATCGACAAATAATGATAAATGATCAACTCAACATTATTATTGGCATCGGGTTTAAGGTTCCTAGCAACAGTTTGCGGTATATTCACCTCATAAAAAATACCGTTAACATCGATGATCACTCGGTGATCCTCTTTTTTGACCAGTTTACCTTTAAGCTTATAGATCATAAACTATTTTCAAAGCTTTAGAAAGCCCCCTCTAACACTTTTTTTAGTTTTTGAGCATGGGAAAAAGCCACCACTAAAGAAAACGCATCCGCGGTGTGCCCGGAAATAAAACTCCTACCGGTGATATTTTCAGCCATCCGCTGAACCTGGCGGGAATCAGCACTTCCCTTTCCCAAAAAAGATTTACGAGCCCGGGTGGGTGAATATTCAAAAAAATCTACTGCCCGCTGATGAGCCAGCAAAGCTACCGCGCCGCGCACCTGGGCCAAAACTCCTAAAGTGGTAGGATGACGATAGTGCGAATAAAGTTTTTCAACCACTATGGCTTTGGGCTGATATTGACTAATATCACCAGATAACTCCTGAAAAATATAACCCAGTTTTTCAGGTAAAGTTTTTTTGGGGTCGGGTTTAATCTGGCTCTCTTTGAGTAAGCTAACCTCCAAACCGTGTAGTTTACAAAGAACGTATCCTAAGACTCTTATCCCGACATCAACCCCTAAAACTACCACTCTTAGATCTCCTGGGCTATCTTTTCTAAAACATCATCAGGAATATCAAAGTTAGCGTAAACCTTTTGGACATCATCATGGTCTTCCAGCGATTCGACAAGCGAAAGGAGTTGCTTGGCTTCTGGCCCGCCGACTCGGACAGTAGAGTTTGGAACTTTAGTCAGGTCGGCCTCTTCCCAAGTAATCTTTTTAGCTTCCAGAGCCGCTTTTACTTTTTCAAAATCTTTAGGGTCGCAATAAACTTCAAAACTTTTATCGGCAGCTTTTATGTCTTCAGCTCCGGCATCAATACACAGCGAAAAAAGCTCCTCTTCAGAAATAACCTCTTTATCGATCAAAATATAGCCTTTAGATGTGAAAATCCAGGCTACGCTGCCAGCGCCGGCCATATTGGCACCACGCTTAGTAAAAATATTGCGGATTTCAGCAGAAGCCCGGTTTTTATTATCAGTAAGGACATCAACGATGATCGCAACTCCTCCCGGGCCATAGCCTTCAAAAACGCAGCTTTCATAGTTTACCCCGGGAAGTTCGCCAGTGCCTTTCTTAATTGCCTTCTCAATATTATCTTTAGGCATATTAGCGGCCTGGGCCCGGGAAACAGCAGTGCGCAGGCTGGGATTGGTATCGGAGTTACCACCTCCGGACTTGGCGGCTACGGTAATTTCCCGGATTAATTTTGTAAACAGGCGGCCGCGTTTAGCGTCAGCCGCTCCTTTTTTATGTTTAATACTTGCCCATTTTGAATGACCACTCATTATTACCTCCTTAATTAGGCTATACTAAAAATCCAGTTGCTTGCTTAGCTAATTTATCAGCTTCCTGATTTTTCTCCCGATCGATATGAGTTATAGTAAACTTGTCTAATTTTGAGATCAAAGTCTTGGCTAAAACATAAAGCGGATAGAGATTTTGATTTTTCACCTTGTAGTTACCCTTGATCTGTTCACAGATCAATTCACTGTCAGAAAATACTGCCGCTTCTTTCTGGCCCATGGCAGTTATCTCGGCTAACGAAAAAATCAAGGCCATATATTCGGCAAAGTTGTTTGACTGTACGCCTAGATAAATACTTTCTTTTTTTAAGCAGCGGCCCTGATCGTAGATCAAATAACCGATACCGCTTTTACCGGGATTGCCTACCGAAGCGCCGTCGATATAAACTGTCATTGGAAAATATCCTCTGGCAGATAAAGCATTCGCACACAGTTTTCACAAAAAACCATATTATCGTACATTTTTATTTCATTTATTTTCTGATGAGTCAGGGCTAGATGGCAAGCACTGCAATTGTTGTTTTTCACCGCCGCTAGCGCCAGGCCATTACGGCTTAAAATCAACTTTTCGTATTTGACCGCGATGGTCTTATCAATTTCTCGGGAGAGTTGATCGCGCTTACTGTTTAGACTTGAAAGTTTCACCTCGATATCTTTTATCTCCTGATTTACTTTCCCTTCTTGAAGCTTATATTTATTTTCAATCTCAAGAACAACGGCCTTTTCCTGGTCTAACTTAGTTTTGGCTACATCGATTTCTTCAAGGGTCTTTAAAACTTCCTCTTCGGCAACCGAAATATCGGCCTTCAACGAACCGATTTCAGTAAGTTTAGCTTGATACTCTTTGTTGGTTTTCAATTGATAAAGCTGCCCCTGGGCTTTACGCAAACTGTCTTCTTTAGTTGCCAGCTCAATTTCACGTTCTTTTTTCTTTAACTGCAGATTTTTCAGATCGGTTTCAAACTTTGCCAATGTGCTTTGTTTTTCCTGAAAATCAGTTTTTATTTTTTGCAATGATTCCGGCTTGGTTACGTCGTGCTCCCGGTTTAACTCGTATATTTGGGAATCCAACTCCTGAAGTTCGGCTAATTTTCTGATTTCGTCTTTTAAATTCATGAAAACTGCTTAAATTTTTAAATGCGCGCAGCTGGACTTGAACCAGCGATCCCTGCCATGTGAAGGCAATGCTCTAGCCAACTGAGCCATGCGCGC
>Ga0180009_10007104_pt1 | contig 11562 bp, 9 predicted proteins | sample OS_PC_MetaG_FD_123537 | JGI IMG/M metagenome (GOLD analysis project Ga0180009, IMG submission 123537) | Groundwater microbial communities from the Aspo Hard Rock Laboratory (HRL) deep subsurface site, Sweden - OS_PC_MetaG | ecosystem: Environmental > Aquatic > Deep subsurface > Groundwater...
AAAAAAGAACAGCCAATCCTGGTGATTCTCGGTAATCCACCCTACAGCGGTATTTCTTCCAATGTGAACGAGTGGACGGAAAAGTTATTAAAGGAAGATATTGATGGCTGCCAGAGTTATTATAAAGTAGACGACGAGCCGCTGGGGGAGAAAAATCCCAAATGGCTTCAAGATGATTATGTCAAATTTTTACGCTTTGCCCAATGGAAGATTCAGAAGTCCGGTTTCGGTATTGTGGGTATGATCACCAATCATGGCTATCTGGATAATCCCACCTTTCGCGGGATGCGCCAAAGCTTGATGAAAACTTTTGATGAGATTTATATTCTTGATCTGCACGGCAATAGTTTAAAAAAAGAAACCACACCTGAGGGTGGTAAAGACGAAAATGTTTTTGATATTAGACAGGGTGTAGCCATTGCTTTATTTGTTAGAAATAAAGAACAAAAAGATTCAAAAATTTATCATGCTGATTTATATGGTCTGCGGCAGGAAAAATATGATTGGTTGGATAAGAATGAATTCTTAAAAGAAAACTATTTACCAGTAAAACCTCAAGCCCCTTATTATTTCCTTGGAAAGCATGATACGGAAACAATTAAAAAATATCTTGATTGGAAAAAAGTAAATGAAATTTTTCCAATTAACAGTGTTGGGATTGTAACAGCAAGAGATAAATTAACCATTAAATGGTCTAAGTATGAGATGTGGAATACAGTTTTAAATTTTATAAAAATGGAACCTGAAATGGCACGACAAGCTTATGATCTTGGAAGAGATGTTCGAGATTGGAAAGTAGTTTTTGCTCAAGAAGATTTGAAAAAAACCGGAATGGATAGAAATAAGATTTTCCAAATATTGTACCGCCCATTTGATCTAAGGTTTACTTATTATACTGGAAGAAGTCGAGGTTTTCATTGTATGCCTCGTCCTAAAGTAATGCGGCACATGCTGGAAGAAAATATTGGATTAACATTAGGACGCCAAGTTAAAGCAAGTAGAGAATGGCGTCATTGTTTAATTTCTAATAAAATTATTGAAAGTAGTTTTGTCTCTAATAAAACAAGCGAAATAACTTATCTTTTTCCATTATATTTATACCCAGACGAAAAAAACAAAGACCTTTTCAATCATACTCAAACCAAAAAAGAACCGAATATTTCTTCATTTATTTTTGAAAAACTAAACGAATGTTATGGTAAAAAACCTACTTCTGAAGAAATTCTATATTACATCTATGGTATTTTTTACAGTAATACCTTCCGTGAAACCTACGCGGAATTTCTTAAAATAGATTTTCCGCGTGTACCGTTCACTTCGGACTATGATCTATTCATAGAAATGGGAAAATTGGGCAAAGAATTAGCTGCTCTGCATTTACTCAAAAGCCCGGAGCTTGATTCGCCTGCTGCCAAGTATCAGGGGTCCGGAGATAATGACCGGATTGAAAAAGTAATCTACAAAGAAGATGAGCAGCGTATTTATATTAATAAAGAAAAATATTTTGAAGGCGTTACACCGAAGGTCTGGAATTATCACATTGGCGGTTATCAGGTTTTACATAAATACCTGAAAGACAGAAAAGATAGAATGATGGACGATGCACAACGATATTGTCGTATTGTTACAGCATTGTATAAAACCATTGAAATTCAAAAACAAATCGATAAAATTTACCCTGAAATAGAAAAAAATCTTGTTAGATTTTAAAATATGAAGAAATTCTGGGACAAATCTTTACCGCTGACAATTAAATAAACCTAATTTGTCAATAATAAAGATTTAACCACAAATCTTCTGCAAGATTTTCTATAGTTAAAAAATTATTATCTTATTATGTGAGGTTAAATATGAAAAATAATAAATGTTTTTTCGCGTATCCCTCAAAAACACTTTCGCATGTGGAAATTATAGAAGAAGCAATAGAGGAGTTAAATAACGGTCAAGTTGTAGAAGTAATAGGATGGAAAAAAATTTCTACAACAGGAAAGTTTATAATAATTGAGATTTGCAAAGAAATTGACAGTTGTAGTTTATTTCTTTGTGATCTTACGGCTTTAAATAATAACGTTCTATTTGAACTTGGATATGCTGTTGCAAGAAACAAACGTATTTTTAGTTTTCTCGATACTAATATCGAGAAGGCAAAATTGGATTTTGACAAATTCAATCTTATTACGACAATTGGTTATTCTCAATATAGCAGCACAAGAGATATTGTAAGTGCGTTTTATAGAGAAAAACCATACAATGATTTAGATAATACAGTTTATAGCCAAGCAGTTGAATCTATTTTTAATAAACAATCTCATAGATTTCCAACTTTATTTTATTTGAAAAGCGGAATAGCGACTGAGTCATCTTTGCGACTATCGAGAAGAATTGAGGTTTCTAAAATTAGACATGTAACTGATGATCCACAAGAAGTAAGAATGCAACCTCTTTCGTGGTACGTTGAAGAAGTTACCAATTCGTTTTGTGTGATTGCGCATTTCTTGTCTCAAGAACATGAAGGGTGTAAACAACATAATGCTAAAATATCCTTTATTTCAGGATTGGCTTTTGGGCTAGGCAAGCCTCTCCTTATGTTAGCACACGAACCTTTTGATTCACCAATAGATTATAAAGAATTGTTAAAAACTCATAACACTGCTTTAAAATGTCAGAAAATTGTGGATCAATGGCTTAACGAAAAAGAAAAAATATATGTTGATGCAAAAAAGGATGAAGAAAGTTTTAGCCAAGAAATTAAGGCGCAATCTTTGTTAGCACAAATTTCTATTGGTGATTATATAGCGGAGCAGGAACAAGAGGAAATATCGAACTATTTTGTTGAAACATCAGCATACAAAGAGGCTTTAGATTCAACAAATTGTATATTTATTGGCCGAAAAGGTTCAGGAAAATCCGCTATACTTTATAAACTTCAGGATGAGTTATCGTCAGACAAACGGAATCATGTCTGCTTAATTACACCTGTTGGGTATGAACTTGAAGGTCTTGTAAGCATGATGAAGCAATCTATTCCAATATCAGAAAAAGGTTTTTTAACCGAAAGTGTCTGGAAATTCCTAGTTTATACCGAGCTTGCTAGAAGTATCTATGAAACACTATCCGAAAAACCTGAATACTATAATTTTTCTGAATCCGAAAGTAATTTAATCAATCTAGTTGAGCAAAACGACCGTCTTATTAAACCGGATTTCTCAATTCGTCTTGAGTATGTAGTCAACCGTGTCAAAAACATAGGTAGTAATACGATTGCAGCAGAACAGAGGATAAAAATAAGCGAACTGCTTCATAATGAAATAATTTGGAAGCTTAGAAAAGCATTAGGAATAGTTTTGCATGATAAAAATCGAGTATTTATTTTAATAGATAATCTTGACAAGAATTGGAAGCAGGGAACTGATCTCCAAACACTGAGTTATTTCCTTCTTGGTCTACTTAGTGTTAGCCGAAGGATATGTGATGATTTTAAAAAAAGTGATAGTCGGAGGGAGAAGGTACAATTGTCAGTTATAATATTTTTACGAGATGATATATTTTCTTACATAACGAAATATGCACGTGAAAGAGATAAAATTAGCTATACAAGAATAATTTGGGATGATCCATTACTATTACTCAGAGTCATAGAAGAGAGATTCATTTCTAATGAAAGCTTTGCTTCGAGAGGCGATATCTGGAAGACTTATTTCTGTCCAACTGTTAGAGGTGTTGAGACAAAAGATTTTATAATTCAAAACATCATTCCTAGACCTCGTGATATTATTTACGTTGTGAGAACTGCTTTAGCTAATGCAGTCAATCATAAACATATAGTAATTGAAGAAGCAGATATTGTCGATGCTCAGAATAAATATTCTCAATACGCTCTTGATTCTTTATCGGTAGAAAACGGAATAAGTTTAGAAAATTTTGAAAATCTTATATATGAATTTATTGGAATGTCAGAAATAGTAAATGAGAATGAAATTCGTTCTGCGATGAAAAAGTGTTTAATACCTTTAGAAAAAGAGAAAATTATGTTAGACCTTCTTTGTGATAGAACCTTTATTGGTAGAGAGGTTAATTCTGATGATTTTAGATTTCAATATGATGATGAAGACAGTAAAAAGTATGAAGTAATGTCGCGTAAAACAGCAGAAAGCAGGCCTGATAAATTGAAAAGATTTAAAATAAATAAGGCTTTTCATTCTTATCTTGAAATTAAATCAAGCAACTAATACGAGAAACATTGGAACATAAATAATAAACAAGGGACAGATGTCCCCTGACACATATAAAATTATTTTTCTTAGAAAACCAATAAAATAACCTCTAACAACTTAATGCAGCGGATTTTGCTACGTCGCTTCGCGTTTCCGCAAAACCGCTGATTTCGAATGTAGGAAGAAAAATAAAAATGACAGAAAATAACAAGTCTAAATGGAAAAAATTTGAAGAGGCAGTGGCTTCAATACAGAAAAATATCGTCCCAGGTGCACGGATAACTAATGATGAAAAAATAAAAGGAAAATCTGGAACAGTTAGACAAATAGATATCGTAATACGATACAACATTGGTCAATATTCAATATTAGTTATTGCTGACTGCAAAGATTGGAAAAATCCTGTAGATATTGGAGATGTCGGACAATTTATTGATATGGTCGAAGATGTTGGAGCAAATAAAGGAGCTCTTATTTGTAATACAGGGTTTACAGAGGGAGCTAGAAACAGGGCAAAAGAAAAAGGAATAGATTTATTAAGGGTTATTGACACAGAAAATCCAGATATAAAGCTAAAAATTGGCTTTTCTGCCTTATGCGACTTTCGACGTATTGAAGCTTTCAATTTTCGTTTTCGGCACTCTGCCCCTTTTGCTATGCCAGCGTGCGACTCTCGATATATTGAAATATACAAACAAGATCATAGTTTTAACGATATTCTTATAAATTTATTAGTTAAAGTTTGGAACTCTGGGAAGTTTCCATTAGAAATTGGGGAACATAAAAATTTAAAATTCATTGAAGAAGATGCATATACAAAAGTTAACAATACTTTTTATGGTCCTGTAGAAATAACTGCAGGTATTGTTGTAAAAAGAAAATTATTTTTTGGTAATATCCCTCTTGAGAAAGGCCAAGGTTTCACAAATGAGGTTACTGGAGGTTTTACCACAAACAGTATTGAGTTTGGTTTAGATGTTGTGGAAATCGAAAAAACGTGGCAAGAAATATCTGATCCTAGCGAATTAGCAATACGGCCTACATTTACTTTTCATGCTATTGATTGTTTTTCCACTAATAGAATATAAACTTCCAACAACTCAATCCAGCTGACCCCAGAGGGATTACTTGCCCTTGCAGTTTTGCTTGATAAATTCAGCACGAATAGGAGTTTGTTCTCTAGATATTTTTAAACTAATTTATAGTCATCGTTTTGATATTTTAGGTATCTCGAATAAATTAGAAAAATTAAAGAGAGGTTTATAAAAATGGATTTGAATGATATAGTGTCTGAAGATATTTATTCAGTGATAAAAAATAAATATGATAATCAACTATATAGTGATGCTATCTTGGATTCTATCAAATATTTAACAAATATAATTCGTGAAAAATCAAAGATAGGTGGCGATGGTGCAGGCTTAATTACTCAAGCGTTTGGAGGTCAATCTCCCAAAATTAAAATAAATAAAATGGCAACAACTAGTGAAATAGATGAACAAAAAGGCTACGAACAAATACTAAGAGGTATTTATTGTGGCATAAGGAATCCAAGATCGCATGAACAATATCAGGATGTTAAAGAAGTTGCTGATTCAATAATTATTTTTATTAATTACTTGGCGGAAATGATAAAATCTACAAAAAGTTACTTTCAACTAGAAGAATACAAAAATAGAGTTTTTGATCCTCTATTTGTAGAGCGTGAAGATTATGCTGAGATGTTGGTCAATGAAATTCCATCAGATGAAATTGTTAATACAAGCATTTCTATTCTACAGGACAGAAATCGAGGTGAATCGGAAAAATTAGATATATATTTCAAAGCACTTTTTAATAAAATGGATCGATCTCAATACGATTCATTGATGAAATCAATTTCAAATGAATTGAAAATTGCTCAGCAAAACAATGATATAGTTAGTATTGTAAGACTAATAGAACCGAAGTTTTGGCCAATACTCGATGATGATGTAAAAATCAGAATAGAAAATGTAATTATTGAATCAGTTCGTGAAGGTTATTATGATATGTATGAGGGGATAAAAAAAGGGCATTTGGGTACTTGGGCTAGGGATATAGGTGGATACTTTAAATTACGTAGAGAGTTAGGGGAAGCAATAATTGAACAACTTAATAGTAATTGGTACGCACAGAATTATATTGCAGAATATTTCATTTATAATTTAAGTTCCATCATAATAGATAGTGACCTGATTAGAAGATGCTGCAACAATATTTCTTATGCAACTCTAAGCAATAATGCAAAGCATTTAAAAAAATTATTAAAGGATAATTTTAGTTTTTTCCCTACTCAATGGAAAGAATTAATTTTAAAATATGGTTTAAAATATAAAGAATATGATATTGAATATTTTGAATCGTTAAGAAAATTGAATGCAGAAGATGATATACCATTTTAATAATAATTTTTTCTAATAAGGTATAAGGTAGAAAGTACACAGGGTCAAGGTACAACATTTGACATAACTCCTTTCCGGGATTGGAATTAATGTGACAGGGGATGTTCTTTTTTATAGAAAAAGAAGGATTTTTAAAATAAGTATAGTATATAATAAACAAAGATAGTCTAAATTAATGTTCATGTTTAAAATTGAAAAAATAATAAAAAGGATTTTATATAAAACTTTATTCTATTTAACATTGTAACCTGTATGAAGGTAACAGGAGAGACCTTTTCTTTATTAAAAAAGAAAAAGTGCCGAAGAGGCAAGATACTAAACGTATCTAAACTTTCAGGCAAAAGGACTGTTACCGGACAGAACTCTGGAGAGCTTTATACTAAAAAGCACCGACGGGGCAATTCCTATTTTTTTAGGAATAACCTTACAGAGTTTACTAAAAGAATTATTTCCTAATTACATAGGAAGAATCTTTCAGGTAAAAGGACAGAGTAAGAGAGTAATATCATTATTTTCTTATTCTGTCTTTTTTGTTTTACTTAGATATGCTTTTTTGTATTTCTATCATGTTTTAAGAAATTAAAATATTTCCATTATGTCAGATGTTGAGACCCAGAAGGAGTTTTATTAATTAATAATTTATAATAGAGAAAGGAGAAAAATATGAGTTTAGTAATCACAACTTATGTGCCGGAAGGCATTGTTATGGCTTCGGATAGCCGGCAGTCAATAACCATTGAAGGTAAAACGCCCAACGGGAAAGATTTGCCAAAAATTGAAACTGTAAATTCAGATAACGTTTACAAAACTTACCTTTTATCTAAAAAAGATAAAGACGATAGACTGATTTTTGAAGTAGGAGTAAGTTCTTTTGGGCAGGATCTTTTAGGCGGAATTCCGATAGCAACCCATATTAAAAGATTTGCTGAGGAAGAATTAACAAATGAAGATAATATTACTACAATTCCTAAAAAATTAGTGGAATTTTTCAAGAAATTATTTCCGAATGCTGATACCGGTTTTCATGTAACAGGATACAGGAAAGAAAAAGAGCGCAAAGCAAGCGAACCATACATCTATCATTGTCATATACTAAAAAATATTATCGAACAGCGTAATGTTACCCCATACCCTCGTTATGGTGCCACTTGGTCAGGCCAAATTGATGTTTTGACTGGAATTTTACAGCCGTCTTTGTTGCCAAGCACAGAAGGCAAAGCGGTTACAATGCAAAAACCCCCAGTAATTTGGGATGCAATGGCTCTACAAGATGCTATTGATTTTTCCATTTATGCTATTCGAACTACTATCGATACCATTCGTTTTCAAGCTCGGCCAAAAAATGTCGGTGGCCCCATCGATGTTTTAGTTATTACTACTGACGGAGCAAAATGGATACAGAAGAAAGAACTAAAAGGCGAATAATTATTATGGAGAATCATCGAGACAAAAACAAACCAAATTATTTAAGGTGGTTTATATCAATTGTGCTTTTTATTGTTTTATTTATTCACCTCTTTTTTTATAAAGCCCCACCATCGTCTTTTCATTTTATGATATTAGGAGTTTTACTTATTTTTGGGGTAGTGGATAGATTTAAGGTTATTAAAATCCCAGGTTTTATTGAACTAAAAGACAAGACAGAAACCCTAGGGAATAAATAGGAATAAATAGGGACACTGCACATCCCATTTTCTTAGACAATAAATATTTTTGCTTTTAAATTAAATAAATAGGAACAGGTGTACCAGGTCAATATTTCGATAACTTTTAGCGGAAAATCTATGGGGTCTGAGGAGTTCCTAACCGGATGGTTAAAGCTTTAGGTATTATTATAGATAGATGTCCTAAAGGAAGACCTCGTAAAATGGAAAATTAAACTATAGAAAAAATAGGATGTGTTGTCCCATTTTAATTAAAAATATTGAGGGGGAAGAGGAAAAGTGATATTGCAAGACCTGACCCCATAAGACCCCTAGCTGCTTACAAATAAAGTGAATGATTAAATAAAATTACAAGTTAGAAAGGAAAGTTATATGGTTATAAATAGCTGTAATTGTAATTTTGTTAGTACAGATAAACCTATGTTAGCCAATGGGAATTGACTCATGATCACGACTCTCGATGCGCAACCTCAAGAGTGGATGGAAGGCGATGAGAACGTTTTTCACACGGTTGCGGCTTGCCATTTCCAGAACATCGAGCATATTGAGCATTGGATTAATAAACTTATTCCAAGAAATCAAAATGGTAGTTTCGTCAAGTGGGCTGGAGGAAGGCGAAAAGGTCAAACCAGAGACCAATTTATTGATAACTGTCTCAAATATTCAAGTGAGATAGACTTCCAAGTCAATTGCGTATCAACAATTGAAGGTAAAATGAGTTGGTTTGCATGGGCCTTCTACATGCAAAACCAACGCCTTGTGACGCAGCGACTTGATGCGAAGAATAGGAATTGTTTGGTTTTTCAGATTAGCAATGAGAAGGATATTTCCTTTCCGGTTTTGCGCGCAGGTTATTTGATTTGGTACCATCACGTCGTACGATATCTATCCGAATTTCAGAATATTAGGGGCAAGCTTCTAAGCGACAATTTTGCTTGCGATGAAGAAGGGCCGGGAGATGGGAAGGCTGTGGGGGTTTCCTTTGTGAATTTTTTGTTAAAGCAAAGCGGTTCGGATCTTCAGATTTCACTACCAAAAGCTGGGCGATATAGAGAGTGTGACCGTCTGTCGGACTATTTTTGTGGATGGGTAAATTCAGTTCGCTCTAAAACGGCCACCGAGTCGCATGCCCGAAAGCTTGCTGAGTTAGAAACACATTCTAAGAGATTTATTGAAAACGTAGTCTTTGCAATGGACCTAAATATTGTTGATGAGGAAGGCAACGACGTAACGGAAGCTGTTAAGGCGGCAGTAGCAAGTGGCTCCGCCAATGGTTAACAAGGAGCTGAATGGACCAAACGGCGAGAAGCGCGGCAAGAAGGGTAAATAGGGACGGGTAAATTGGGACACCTATTTTCTTTGTCATCCCCTATGTGGAGTGAACCCCTCAGGTTAGACACTTTAAGTCTTAACACAACATATAGCAAAGAAAGGGGTCAGGTCTCAATAGCAAAGAAAGGGGTCAGGTCTCAACATTTGACATAACTCTATTTAAGTGCTAACATTTTAATATGGCTAGACTTTTAAGATTATCTTTTGAAAATGCTTTTTATCATATTACCTCCAGGGGTAATCGGAGAGAAAAGATATTCTATTCGGACCAAGATAAAGAGGTATTTTTAAAAAAATTAGAAGAAATGCTAATAAAATATTCGATGATTTGTCAGACTTATTGTCTTATGGATAATCATTATCATCTATTTATCAAAACGACTCAACCTAATCTATCTCAGGGTATTCATTATCTAAATAGCTCTTATGCCAATTGGTTTCGTAACAAACATCAAATGATCGGTCCCATTTTTCAAGGCCGGTTTAAATCTATTCTTGTTGATGCCGATCATTATGCTCTTATTCTCTCGGCCTATATTCATTTAAATCCCTTACGGGCCGGGGTAGTCAGACAATTAGAAGATTATCCTTGGAGTAGCTATTTAGATTACCTTCATTTAAGAAAATCTAATATTTCTAATATAGATCCATCTTTTGTATTAAACCTTATAGATAATAATACTTTTAGATCAATCAAAAAATATCGAAAGTAGGAAAGAATAGGAAAGAATAGGGGTCATAGGAAAGAATAGGGGTCAGGTCTCAACATTTGACATAACTCTATCTAAGTGCTAAAATTCTAATATGACTAGACCTTTACGATTATCTTTTGAAAATGCTTTTTATCATATTACCGCCAGGGGCAACCGGAGAGAAAAGATATTCTACTCCAACCGGGATAAAGAGATATTTTTAAAAAGATTAAAAGAAATGCTCATAAAATATTCGATGATTTGTTACGCTTATTGCCTCATGGATAATCATTATCATCTCTTTATCAAAACGAATAAATCCAACCTGTCTCAAGGTATCCATTATCTCAACAGTTCTTATGCCAATTGGTTTCGCAATAAACATCAAATCATCGGTCCTCTTTTTCAAGGTCGGTTCAAATCTATTCTGATTGATGCCGATCATTATGCCCTTGTTCTCTCAGCTTATATTCATCTAAATCCCTTACGTGCCGGAATAATAAAACAATTAGAGGATTATCCCTGGAGCAGTTATTTGGATTACTTAAATTTAAGAAAATCTGATATGACTGATCCTTCTTTTATACTAAAATCTATAGACCATGATACTTTTAAAGCAATGAGCAAATATCGAGAGTATGTTATCGAAAATCAGGATATGAAAGATCCTCTTAGAGAATCCTATCACCATATCGCTCTTGGCAATGCAACCTTTATCGAAAGGGTAAAAGAAAAGATAGAACATCTAGGTCGAAGTAGAGAAATTCCTTCTACCCGCTTTCTGTCTAAATATGATGTGGATACGATTATTACAAAAATGACTCAAGCATTACATATTGAAAGAAGGATGGTTTTTGATAAAAAAAGAGGAAACCTGAATCGCTCTTTGGCTATCTGTCTCATTAAGCGGTTCACTCCACTTTCCTTAATTAAAATAGGCAAACTTTTTAAGATGGATTATTCAGCCGTTTCCCAGGCTGCTAAAAGATTTGAGCAAAAATGTGAGGTTAATCATGAAATAAAAGAGGTCATGCAAAAGGTGATAACAGCCTTAAAAGAAGTATGAATGTCAAATGTTGAGACCTGACCCCTTTATTCTATTCTATTCTATTTAAAAAGGAGGACTAACCATGTCTGAACGGGAAAGGGTGTATTGCGACGTGCGAGGTTTTGTTGTTGACACATCAAGTCACGGGAGTCCCGGGAACATAGATCCAACTGCCAGCTGTTATACCTA
>Ga0180009_10007105_pt1 | contig 11562 bp, 12 predicted proteins | sample OS_PC_MetaG_FD_123537 | JGI IMG/M metagenome (GOLD analysis project Ga0180009, IMG submission 123537) | Groundwater microbial communities from the Aspo Hard Rock Laboratory (HRL) deep subsurface site, Sweden - OS_PC_MetaG | ecosystem: Environmental > Aquatic > Deep subsurface > Groundwater...
GTCAGGCCGGCACGCTCCCATTCGCCCTTGAGGTATAGGCGCAGGGGTTCAAAAACAAATCCCCTCAGCTCGTCACACTTGGCTCCGTATCCTGCTTCCCCTTTGGCGTAACTGTCCGCGCCGCAGTGCTCGGCAAAGAGGATGTATTCGGCCTGGGGAAACCAAGCGCGCAGCGTATCCTTATTCTGCCTGCTCCAGCGTCCCCCCTTATTCCTAGTGCCGTTCTGTTTGACCCAGGCAATCCGATTCAGCACGTTCAGCCAGCGGCCCATTTCCACCTCACAACGGGCCACCATATTGCCTCCCATGAAGCAATACAGGCTGCCGTTCGGCTTGAGTACCCGCCGCCACTCCTGGCAAAGCTTGCCGTACCAGGCGATAACCTCGTCGGTGTCAGCCCACTGCCTGTCCCAGGCCAGATTCTTTTGCCGATAGGGCGGATCGGTAAGAATCAGGTCGACGCTGCTCTCGTCCATTCGGGACATAGCCGAAAGGCAATCGTCGCAGTCGATACGGAAGTCCATTTAGCTCTCATCCTCGGTTCGCGTCGCCCGGCGCCGGGGTTTGCTTTCCAGCGCATCGACACGCGCCACCAGCGTCTCGATGTTTTTCAGCAGCGCATCTACGCGGGAATCCTGCGCCAGGATTTGCCGGCCCTGCAAAAGTCGCTCGACGGCGCTCTGCACATACCCCACGACCGCCTGGTCATGCGCCTGCTGCACCAGGTCATGGGCGACACGGAAAACCGGCGGCGAATAAGCTCTCAGTAGATACTCGATCTCCTTGGCGTCCTTCAGCCACTCGATACGCCGCGGCTGCCCTTCTTCGTCCGGGTAATCGGCCTTAGGCGTCCAGGTCAACGTGCCCATGCCCGATATATAACGGCTGGGTCGCGTAGTCCGCGAGATGCATTCGACCGGCGTTAACCCTGCTGGAGTGGTCTTGAGTTCGGACATTCTTTTCCTCCTAAGTGAAAGGGGGGCCGACTGCGCCCCCCTTTCGGTCGGGTCACTGTCCGTATTCCAGATGCACCTGCACCTGGGTATACGAGGTGTCGTTGTTGTCGGCGGTCTGGATGAGGACCAGGCGTCCCAGGCGGGCCGCGTCGATATAGGCGCGGCTATTGGGTCCGGCCACATTGCCATCGCCGATAATGGAATCACCCAAAGCGCCTTCCGCGTACCAGACGATCATCACATTGCCGGCTGGATCGGCGGAAGATGCGTGGGTGAACGAAGGTTCATTGCGCAGGGAAACCCAGTTCGTTCCGTCGATGGACACTTGCAGCGAGCAGGACAGGACAGCGGCGGTATCGATACCATGCGCCGCCCCCTGTTGGACGTTGACGACAAAGATGGCCCCCAGGCTCTGGAGGTTGTCCAGCTGAAAAATAGTGGACGTATCTTTGTCGGCGCCCAGCAGCGTGTCAATGGTCCCGCCCGTTCCGATTCCCCTCTCATTAGACCAGATGACCGAGTAAGTAGAACTGCGGTCCCCCGAGTTTTTGAGAAAGGACTCCGCCTGTGCGGCAACCAGCAGCCCGAAGACCGCGAAGAGAACGATTAGCTTTTTCATGTCATTCTCCTCTTAGGCGAAGGTCTCGGCTTTGCGCCACACGCGCCACTCAGCCGAAGACTGTTGGGTGGTTGCCGAATCGTCGGACTCTTGGAAGTCCGCCCGCGAAGCGCCGAGGACCTGCCGAATGGCGCGGCCCCAGCGATCCCCATAGGCCGTCTCTACGCGGGGAACAATGCGCGGCCGCGACCCGTAGGCCACGGCAATCGCATCCGCTCCCAGCAGGCCGATTCTGCCGATATTGGCGGCACTGGCACCCGAGGTCATGGTGCGCATCCGCTGGTACTCCCAGATGCACAGACCCTGGTAGACGCCAATCGCCCCGGAAACGATGGGGTTGTCGCTGCCCCGGCTGTCGGCGTCCTTCAGCTCGCGGAACATCGCATCCTGCCGCAAGTCGGTGCAGACGAATGTATCCGCCAGGACGATGAAGCATGTCTTGCCGTCGATTTTGACCGGGTTGAGCTTCTTCCAGACCGCAAACGACCGCAAGCGCATGGCTTCGTTGGCGTCGAAGACCATCGACTGGTCCAACTCGGCCTGCGACGTCGCCCCTTCGCCATAGTACAGGTTGGTGTTGGCAACCGCCGAGGCCGACAACTGCTGCTGGATGAAGTAGGGGTACTTCTCATAGAGACAGTCGAGAATCGCCTCCTCGTGATTCTCGACCAGCCACTCTTGAAGGGCCGCCTCCGCATCCTGCTCCATGTCGATGGATGTGTAATGCTGGTAGAAGTCGGGACTATCGTTCCCGACCGCGTGCTTGAGCAGGCCCAGCTTGACCGCCATGTCATAATAATTCAGCGGCTCTTCCTTTCCCAACATCGACGCCGTGCCGTAGTTGGTGATCGTCCCGTAGGCCGATCGAGGGGTGGACGTAAGCTGTTTCCTCATACGCACGCGCACTTCAGATCCCGGCTCGCTCTTCAGTTCATCATGAAGAATGATCGGAACCCCGGCCTTCCGTCGATGCGCATCCTCATCCCCTTTTGCCTTGGCCGTCATACCTGCCTTGGCGAAAAAGGTCTCATGCTGCGTCTCAACGTGGGCGATCTTGGACCAGGCCAATTCGCCCAGCGGGTCCGAAGCCGCAATGGGAAAGTTAAGTGCGGTGAAAGGCATAGTGCATATCTACTCTCTACCTGTATATCAACAGGTGTCTACGCTCCCTGGTGGCGCCGCTCGTTGAGCGCACGCACTTCATCGTCGGTAAAGCCCACCCGCTCAAAAGCCTCTTCGGGCGAGTATTGCCGGGAACGCACCATTTGGAGCACTTGTTCTTCTTTTTGGGCCAGAGCATCGGCGGGATCCCCTGCGGCGGCGCGCTGGGTCCGTATCGGCGTGGAACGTGAAGCGTCGTCGCCGCGCACCCGGGCGCCCAACTGTTGGGTGCGCGCGTTGGCGGTTTCACGGGCCAGCATCACTTTGCGCGAGGGCTCGGCCGCCCATACCGCTGCTTCTACGGCATTCTCTTTCCAACGCCATTGACCGGCGCGGTCCAGTTCGCCGTAGTCGTTGCTGATTTGGGCCTCGTAAGCTTTGCGCACGGCACGTATTCCCTCGTCTCCTATTTGGGTGGCGACTTCCCCGTACTTGTTCTTCAGGGTGTCGTTGAACAGCTTGTCGTTGTGTTCTTGGGCCTGCCGTCGGGCTTCTTGGCGAGAAAGCTTGGTGCTCTGTTCCTGCTGCACCTTTTCCAGCCGCTGGTTAAACGTTTGGTTGACTTCTTCCAGGCGTCGCTGCCATTCGCGCCGCTCGGATTCGCGCTCATTGGCGAGCGCCACATCGATCACCTGCCCCAACTTCTGGGGTGCTTCCGCATCGGCTACCAGGTCGATCCGGGAAATAGCCTCGCGGTAGTTTAGCGGGGGCGGCTCGTTAGTGGTCTCTGCCTTGGGCGCAAACCGGTTCAGCGTGTCCAGATAGGCTTTGCGCTCTTGGGAAGAGTCTTCCCGCTCGCGCGCCCACGCCTGCCGCTCGTTTTCCAATTGTGCCCTCTCGCGTTTCAATTCCTCAGCCCGCTGGTGATTGGCTTGAGTGAATTTGTAGCCGTTGATCAGGTCGTCGAACGCAACTTCTTTACCGTCCACGGTCACCTTTTCGGGACGGCCGCCCGACCGTTCGTCGGGGGACTCGTTAATGCTCGGGTTGAACATGGTGTATGTCTCCGTCAGTGGCACAGGGTCCAGAGGCTTTGACCAGAGGCCGCTTAGGCGTGGCGTCCAGCATGGCTTCCCTGGAGGTCAGGGGGGACGAAACGAAAAAGGCCGGCAAACCGAAGTATTGCCGACCTCGTGGAACTACGTGGGCGGGATTACCCCGCCAGGATTACGCTACGACAAAGAGGTTAGTTGCCTCCTTTCTGTTTACGCTCCTGGACGTCGTACCCGCCAAAGGCGCCGAACAGGTACGGCTTGCGGGTCTTGTCGGCAACCGTAGCGGCCGCCGCTTCCCATAGGTCGTCGAGGGTAATAAGCTTTCCCCACCACTCATTGCGGGACGGCTTACCATCGACGAGTTGTCCATCGGTAAAAGGCGACAGGATACCTATTTCTTCGCCGGCATACTCAACCAGAATATGACAAGGGGGTACTTTCCCCTGCTGGTCCGGCGTCCAGTTGAGCACGCAATGGAAACGGTCAAAGGTAGCGTGAAAAACCCCTACGTGGCGCTGTTTGGCCGCTGCTTCGTCGCTCATGCCCATAGATACCTGAATGTGCATGGCGCGCAGGGGGTCGCACGCCTGGTGGATGGCAAAGAAAACCGGCTCGAAATAGGGATTGATTGGCCGCGCCCGAGCATACTCGTGCTCGTTGGTCTCATCGACCATCGGCGTCCCTTGTGTGCGCCCTTTCGCTAAAGAAATCGATTGGGACATTACCTATTATGTCCTGCCTTTTTCCTTCTCTCAAGATGCGTGGCGCGAAGTGCCGCCGTTTCTTTGCGCAACTGCTCAATTGTTTTTCGATACCCAGTCGTACCCCCACGCGTTGCCTCGCTTTTCGTTGAACTCATGTAGCCTTCGTTGGAATCCGCATATGTATGGCGCGCTTGCTCATATTTGAGATCCTGCTCGTAGTTCTCTCTCGCTTCCTTTCTTCGCCAGGAATTAGCGCCTACCGTACTCTCTCTTTCCACCTGCAAATCCTGCGAGTAGCCTTTCATCTTATTGACTCGTGCCATGATGTTCTCCTCTCTAGAGGTTAGCGGTTTGAACGGCGACCAACAAGGGTCGCGCTGCCTTTGGAATTAGCGCCGCCGCCCAATGCCCAGACGGCGACATAGGTCTGCGGCCCCAAATAGAGCCCCGTTTCTCCGAAATCAAAGATGGCGGGGCCACCACCGGAGGCCACATAAGCGGGACACTTGACATCGTAATTCTTGGTGTAATCGACAATATGGTTCAGGTCGCTGTAAACACGCAGTTCGTAGGTGATGGCATTGGCGCCGAAGTTGCTATAAATCACCTGATTCAGCACCCCCTGGTCGTTCTTGCCGAAGAATAGATGGGCGACAGGATAGTGCAGTAGATTGGCCGGGATAGAGTCGAGCTTGGCTTGCCTGGGCGTAGAAGCAGCGCTCCAAGTAATTAGCGGCTGGCTCTCGGCTGTGTCTATCCATGCCTGCGAAAAAGCCTTGTAGACGCTATCCGTTGCCACATGGGCAGACATAGGCACCGTCAGGCTCTCGGACCGCCGCAGGGTGTCGCTGTTACTTATGCCAATCACATGCACATAGGCCGTGTCCGGGGCCACGCCGCGCTTATAGATATAGGAGCTGAATTCAGCGCCCCGCGTCTCGGTCGTCACATACACCTCGTCGAGCATCCCCTGGAAGGGTGTTGTATTGTTGCGTGCCGCATTGACCCAAACGGAATCAGGGTCTAACGAGCCGGCCGCATTGGTCAACGCACCATTGGCATCGTCCGCCCCGTCGATCGTCAAATAGATCGTATTGGTACGCCGCTCGACATTGATATGATGCCAGGCGGCGTCGTAAATATCCGTCGTGCCGGTAATGACATCCGTAGTGGCAGCGGCGTCGTCGGTAAAGGTGCAGACGATCTTGCCGGCCGTATTGAAGTCGATCTTAATGTAGTCGGGCGAACTGGCCGTTGAAAATACCGTCTGTGTAGCGGAAGGATTAGCGGCCACGGGCGACCTGGCCCATAGGCTTATGGCGAAGGCCGCCGTTCCCAGGTTGAAATCCGAATCCCCATCGTAGATATAAAGCACCGGACTGGCGGCCGTATAACTAAAGCCGCTACTGAAAACAGCGCTCGCAAAAGCCGGCGTACCCGCACTAGGCGTGAGCAGGTTATTCAATGGTGACTCGTCGCCGGTATCCCCCAACGACCATACGGCCAGGATATTAGGGCCCGCGCCGCTGGACAAAGAGTCATACTGGGACAACCAGGCATAGGCAACGGATAGCGAGTCCGGCGCCGCCAGCGCAGTAAACCCGGTATCGGCCGTGACCAGCTCCCAGGCGGCGTCAATATCGTTGTCAATTACTGTCAAAGAAAACCCGCGACCTTGTGCCGCCCCCTGATAGGGAGTAGAACCTGCCCCGGCGAAAGCCGCCACGGCGATAAGACACATAATTGCTGTTAGCAAGCGTTTCATCAGACGGGGACTCCTTCTTCTTCTGTAGGGACTGGTCGCCGGGGCGTCACTGGAACAGCGCCGGGAGGCGGAGCGCCTGGCGGAGGGGGACCTGACGCAACCATCGCCGACGCTGTTCCAGGAACGCCCTCTTCAGGTGCACCTGATTGCGGCTGTAAAGAACGCAAGACTACCTGCATGGCATCTTGCAGCGACATGCCGGTCTGTTGCCGGAACTGTTCGGCCATTTGCATAGTCTGCGCGATCTCATCGCGCTTCTCGATGGCGGCCACCAGCTCGTCCGCATTGGACCAATCCAATTGCTTGGCAGCCCACGGGATAGCGGCCGCGCCCACCGTGCCCAGGACCATTTCGGCCTGGTCCATGCGCTCCAGCCGATTGGCCTCCTGGCCTGTATCAAGTGTCAGTTTGACTCGCTCAAAAATTATATCCTCGGCCACCTCGTCGTTGAGCACCATAAGCTCTGCGGGGTGTCCATAGGGATCGACCCACGTCTCCTCGCCCGCTTCGTCTTTGCCGGGCTGCAAGCGATAGTGGTCGACAAGCTCCCCTTCGCTCCAGCCCAAATACAGTAACTTGCCTTCGCTCTGCTTCATGGGGTCCGTCACTTCCAGGACGCGCGGACCGCGCATGAACTGTAGGATGTTGTGCAGTCGCAGCAACGTGGCTCGGCGCAGACCCGACTCGACGTGCCGCTTGACTTTCAAACTCAACCGGGACGACTTGGCTTGCAGGGCGCGAATGGCTCTCCCGGACTGGATATTCCCCGGCAGTTGGCCCCGGTCGACGTCCTGAATTCCCGATGTTTTATCGGCAATATCCTTGATAACGGGGATAACAGACGAAAACGCCTGCATGCCCCCCGGACTGATACCTTGATGGGTGGGCGGCGAAACGCCCTGGAAAGACTCGACCACCTGGTGGGGGTCGTCAAAGATGCGGTCGAATTTGCTGCGCTCTTCGGGGGGGAGTGAGCCTTTGAAGATATGCCAATAGCCTACATTGTTGAGGAAAAGCTGTTCCAGCAGTTGGGTGATGACCTCATTGTGGATATCCTGCGTCGCGGTGAGGAAGGATATTTCGCCCCGGGCGCGAGGTTCGTCCGGCAAGGTCTCATACTGAAAGAAAGCAAACGGATAATGACCATGCCCGCCCCGGCTGGCATCGAACGGCGACAGGTGATGCTCGACCAAGGTGTCGTTGACAATGACGTCTTCCCACAGTTCGGTTACTAAATCGCGCTTATACGTTACGGCGTCCTGTTCCTCGGGGGTCAAGTCCTTGAAGTGCGTAGACGTCAAAGGCTCTTCGACCACTTCGCCATCATCGCCCTGGCGGTAGACCATAGCCGGCTCGCCCGTATCAACATAGTAGTAGTTTTTTTCATAGCGGGACGTTTTGGACCACTGGCGTTTAATCCAGGCGCGCTCTTTAAGTCGGCGCGCGGGGTCTAGGAGGCGCGAAGGCCGCGCCGACTCCTGGCTGCCACCATACAAAGGCGAATAGGCTTCATACGTTTCCGGCGCTACTCGCCCGGCTATTTGAGGATAATTGGCCTCTATATTAGAAATAAGCTCGTAGGAAATCCACAGGACCCAGGCGGCATCGTCGCGCTGCGGGTCGGTGGCATACTCGTCCCACAGGACCATGCGCGAGTCAATCTGCACACAAGCAGGGCGCCCCTTGCCTCTATCCGCCTGCTGGTTCCACCCCTCGAAAAGGACGCCCTCGCCGATGTGGATACAGGACGTAATGACCCGTTCCAGTTGGGTATCCCAGGTTTCCTCTTCATCCCTCGTCCAATCGAGGATCTGCAAGAGTTGTCGACCTAATTCGTAGTAGCGGGGATTGCGTCCCAGGGGATTGACTACCGGACTACCGTCAAGGATTTCCGAGACGATCATATCCACGTCGCGGCGAATGAAGTTGGCCACTAAGCGAATGCGATTGCGGTCCTTGCGACTGGCGCGGGTCTTGTACTGGTCGGACTTGTAGTACCGATAGGCCGTATGCGCTTGCGATATCCAGGGAGTCGCCAGCGTCAGTCCGTGCCGCAAGCGGTCGTCCACCTCAGCCACAATTTCCTGGCCGCCGTCTTTGGGTAGGCGGTCCCGATCCTGGCTGCGAGGTAGATATTGAGCGACCGAAGCGACCATCTTACATCACGCCGCCTTTGAGCGCCTGAAGGATTCGTTGCGCCTCGGCGCGGGTGAGGCTCAATTCCTGCATGAGCTGCCCGACCGTGGGCTCGCCCTGGTCCAATAGTTTTGATAGCCGGTCGCGGTAGCGCGCTTCAACGCCCGGCGGTAGGCCTCCGCCTTGACTGAGCGCAGAGAGAGCCATGCCAACGCGATCTTGGAAGCCAGGGACCGTCTGCGGCCCAATACCCTGCCGCCGTTGTCCGGGGGCGATCTTGTCCGAAGTGAAGGAAGTACCCAGGCCGCCCGGAGGTCCGCCGCCCGGAACAGGAATGGCTGCGCCTGGCAGGGGAACAGGCGATGTCGTTGTTTGCGGAGAGGCTACGGCAGCCGGCGGCGTTCCCCTGCCGCTACGCGCATCCGGCGCACCGGCAAAGGCGTTCCGAGGTACAGTAGAAGGATTTGACGTAAAAGACGCCCCCAGGCCGCCCGGAGGCCCGCCACCCGGAATAGGAATGGGCGCACCTGGCAAGGGAGCAGGCGGAGTTGTTGCTTGCGGAGAGGCTACGGCTGTACGTGCCGACAGGGGAGAATTGGAGACGTTGGCGTTCTGTCGCTCGCGGGCGGCTTGCGCCGCTGCGCCGGTAAGATTCATGCGCACCCCTTGCTTGGTGGTGTAGCTAAAAGCGTCGCCGTTCGATACGGCATTGACGCCCGGCGCGGTAAAGTCCTTCGGCTTGTCATACCGCGGCCCCGTTGTCTGTGCCGCCGGGCCGCCCGCTGCCTGTCCACCCGAGCTAAAGGCGTCGAGCACCTTTTGGACTGTCGCCGCATCTAACCCCGTTTCGGTGGCGATCTTTTGCAAATCGCCATAGTTGGTGGTACGCACAATGCCGGGGTTGGGCGTCGCGCGGCCAGGGGCCATATTCGACTTGGTGGTCGTCAGCGGCATAATGAAACTCCTCATTATAACAGTGCAGCGGGAGGGGCAACACCTCCCGCCACACAAGGGGCGCTCGTGGCGATCCCCTATAACGCAAAAAGCGCCCGGCAGCGAGTTGCCGGACGCTTGGAAGATGGGACGACTGGGGCGGTATGCACCGCCGATGTATGGATACTATAAAGATAAACAGTTTATATACACAATGCAACAAGACCTATCGCTCCACCCCCGCGTACCAGGCCCACATGTCTTCCTGCTCGCGCATATCCCTATCCACATCGTCTTCCCAGTCGGGATCGTCCACCGGGTCGGCGTAGCCGTCGCCAAACTCAAAGGTGCGCATGGTGGGGGCAACATCGCGGACTTCCATCTCATGCAACACCATACCCACGCAGCGTTTAGCCACTTCCAGCCGCTCGTCCAGGTAAATAGTGCAATGTTCGTTAATGATAAGCGCCTGCGACTCGTACAGCGCGTCAATCAGCGCCTTGTTGTAGTCTCTGTCTTCTTCTTCGACCTCGACCACCCCGTCGACCACGCGACGTGTTGTTGAATAGAAGGGCCACCACTGCCGGAAGAAACGCTGTCCCTGGCTCATGTCATAGGCCATCAGGCCGTTCAGCTTGCGGATAAAGGCGGTAAACGGCGCGCCTTGCTGGTCGGACCCCTTGCCCTTTGACCCGGGCGGCAATAGGCACAACTGCGGCCAATAGATGTCTTTCAGGGCAATGACGGCTTGTCCCAAACGGCTCTTAGTCGGCCTACGCGCATTATCGTAGGGGATCTTGTAGCGCTTGAGTTCAGCCGGCGAGAAATCCGCTGGATCTAAGGCCGTACCTTCGTCCAGCAGGCGGACAAGCGGCTCCCGGCGATCTTGGATACCATCGTAGATCTGCCCCAGGACCGCGGTGTAGCCAGGTTCGCCGTTCTCCGGGGGGCACACGCCCATCCAGATACGCGATAAGTAGAAGCTCGGTTCGTAGGCTTCCAGCTTCTCGCGGCGCGTAACGCCTTCATAGATGGCCGTCACTGGTGTGTCTTTGCGGCGGCGGACTTGGATACGTCGATTCAAGAACTTCCTTATGGAGAAAAGGGGATATCTCCGGTGATGAAACTGACGCCTGACTTGCGCTTGCTATAGTGGCTGCATTGAAGAATAATAGTAGTCGAACAGACCATATAGGGTGGTATGGCAGCGCCGCCCTGCAAAAGGCAAACCGCCGTGTCTGTTTTGCGTTCCGACTTGGTGTTTCCCCAGGTTATCTTCAGGCAATGTACACAGGTGCGACAATTAATTGCCTCACTCTTCTTGTCCATGCGAATCCCCCGATCTCAGGCCGCCCGGCTCTTCCGCAGGCGGCTTCGGCAATCCCGCGCCGCGCAAGTCCTGCACTACTTCGACCAGCACCCGTGCCACAGCCGCTCGGGACGCATAGTGGCCGGCGTAGACCTGCACATGGCCGTCCGGAGACTCTTGGCAGCAAATAAGCCGATGGCCAGGCGGCAGATGGCTCAGCAGCGTTAAACATTCCTGCTCGTCGTCGTAGCCAAGGATGGCGTATCGAGGGTGCTGGCGCATGAAGTGCAGCGCTTCTTTGTCGAGATTAGTCTTATGGTGTTTCATTCCAGCCTCTGTGGATACGGGAAGCAACCCGTGTGCTCATAGACACTCTGCGACCATTGGCCATGCAGATACTCATAGGCGCCGCGCGTCCACCAGGCATCCATCAGCGCATCATGCTCAACACTGGGGGGCATCTGCGGCAAGCCCACCTCTATCCGATCAACCACTTGCTGTACGTCGCGGCAATACATCGGCCACCCTTTTGGCAGGTCCATCATGGCGCCAAAGAGCCAGCAGAGGCACACCCAATCATAATCGGCGTAACAGGCCCACCATTCTGGCATCCCTTTGACAAACGCCAGTAGGTCTTGTTTAATCTGCTCGCGACTCTTCCACAAAGAAGCATCGGTAGGCAACTTAGGGAGCACATGGGTGCGCACCCACTCATTCGCCTTGGACAAATCGCAATCCTTAGAAATGGCGTAATAGGCTCGGTCATCCTCACAGACTACGCCAATACTGATAAGATCCAAGTGGCCTGGATACTCTATGAACTCGGTGTCGAAGAAATAAAGCATCATGGTTTTCCTTGTGATTGTGGCTGGCCCGCGAGGACTCGAACCTCGATAACTGGACCCAAATTCCAGTGTCCTACCCATTGGACGACAGGCCATTTAGCTACCGTTGGACCCACTCCACCGTAAGGCACTTTCGACA
>Ga0180009_10007106_pt1 | contig 11561 bp, 9 predicted proteins | sample OS_PC_MetaG_FD_123537 | JGI IMG/M metagenome (GOLD analysis project Ga0180009, IMG submission 123537) | Groundwater microbial communities from the Aspo Hard Rock Laboratory (HRL) deep subsurface site, Sweden - OS_PC_MetaG | ecosystem: Environmental > Aquatic > Deep subsurface > Groundwater...
AGAACAGTATTATATTGAGCATTATGGTTTAGACTATTTCATTGAAAACTTTTTAGTTCCATGTGACTATCCAAACGAGCCAGAAACTTATGATATTGCTGAGTATTGGGCAATATCAGGTACTTCAATGGCAGCACCCCATGTTGCAGGTGCAGCAGCATTGTTAATACAAATACATCCTGATTGGACTCCTGAGAGAATAAAGAGCTCAATGGTTAATTACGCAGAAGATTTGGGTTATGATGTTTATTATCAAGGAGGCGGATTTGTTAAAATAAAAGATGCTGCTGAATCAGATTTGTTTGTCTCACCCAGTGTATTGAATCTTAATAATCATTTATCTAATTTTGATTTCTCATTTTCTATAACAAATGAAAAAAATGTTCAAAAAGGAATCCGAATAAAACATGATGTAGGTTTATTAGAAACTCTAACAGGAGTAAATTATAATATAATGCCATTTCTTCTAAACCCTGCCACAGAATTTTGTTTGTCTGCTGGGAACCAGCAGACAATAAATGGCTACGCAGTTATATCTTCTTTACCGATGGGATATTATGGCGGCAAGATTTTTGCCGAAGTTTATACTGATTGTAATTTTAACCAAAAAGAACGAGAGTTGATTATCCCATTCGGTTTTACAAAAATAAAAAAATTAATAGTTCATTATCACGCACCATTTTGGTTCGGAGATAATCCTCCTATTACTGAAAAAAGCATTATTGCTCGTTATGTAAGCAACTCTTATCCTTATTCAGGTGAACTCGATTGGTTTTTTAGCATGGAAGAAGATTATACTCGTGAATATTATATTCCAAAAGATGTGTTTGATTTGGAAATAGTTTTTTATACTAAAAAATATAATAATCCGGTTAAAGTTAGATTTACAGGTTATCTAAAAAAAGTAGATATGACAAGTTTAGATGAGTTAGAAATCTGGGTGAACGAAGAAGATGCGATAGTTTATGATAATACTGATGTTGAATTTTTCAGAGAAAATCATGAAATGAGTCGAACAACAGGTCAATTTGAACTTATTCAACCCCATTGTGGTATAGGATGGGCTACTGGTGATTGGTGGGTAGATTCAAAATCTCCTGAAAACGAATTAATTATAGCGTTATATTCTGAACCAGATCTCATTACTGGTGGCTGGGAAATGGTTGTTCTGGATAAAGGTGTAAAACAAGATTTAACCGAGTATGGAGATTTTTATTTTTATCAAAAATATCCCTTTGTGAATACTAAATTTGAATTAATACCTAGCGATATAAATGAACGAGAAGTCAGAGTCAATTATCCTTTCATCGAACCATTTAAACAGTTTTCTCAAAATGAATTTGGGCTTTTGGGTTTTTTGGCCACTTATCCAATAGTAGTTTTTGAAGCTCCTAATATAGAAGAAATACCATATAATACGAAAATTTACTTCAATGATCCTTTTGAATCTCCTTATGAAGGAAGCGTTTTTATAACAGCTAGTTATTGGCCAATGGAGGAGGAACAAATTGATATTATTTGGGGAGGCATACTGTATAAACCAACAGAAAAAGATGAATTTAATTTCTATAAAACACCATTTTCATTGGATATTAGTGCTTATACTCCTTATCATGTAGAAGTTTTTGATTACGATCCAAACGATTATCAGGACACACTTTATGGTTACATTAAGGGGGCAGCAAACACACTTGAAGAATGGAGAATTCATTACGGATCTGATGCAAAAATAACTACTCCACAAGGCGATATATTTTATTCTGAAAAACTGATAGACTGGTCTGGGGATTATTCATTGCATATAACATGCGAACCAGGTAATCATAATTCAAATGCAATAGATCTAGCACCTTGTCAAGAAGGTATATATCACATAAACTGGATATTAAGAGACGTAATCAGCCATAAACCTTGCCTAGAAGCTGATTTTTATTATGATGGAGAAAAATTTACTTTGCTCAACAAAATAAGCGGCGAATTGACCGAAGCAGTTCGTTGGGAAAATGCTCCATTACCACATCCAGTGATCTATGAAGAATGTGTTCCTATAATAGGAGATATACCAACACCACGTCCTTAACCCCTATACCTCAATATACCAGCAATACCACCAAGCTCTTTTAACTGTTCACCTTTTTCTGTGTCTGTAGAAATGACTTCTATGGTTGTTCCCATGTCTTCTGCCTTCTTTAGGATGTCATCTGTGATGTCATCCTCTGAGACGATTTCCATGTCAGCATCACACTTAGGACACTTTTGATCATGTGTATGCTCTCGGGCTATGGTCTTTTCCATCTTATTGCCACAACTGCACTGGTAGCCCACCTTAACCCAGTCAAAGGCCTCTGAGAGCAAAAGCAGCTCTAAGTTTCCCTCTTCTAGGGCTTTCAGAACCTCAGAGAAGCCATAGGTCGCCAGGCCAGAATCCTTGCTGAATTCACCGAAAAACCTGTCTAAAATCTTTTTCTCTCTCATTATAGAGGCTTCTGATAGAATGTCTTCACTTCTTTCAACCACTTCCCTCAAGCCATATTCATTGCTGTAAGAAACATCAACAACGCCAACTATCTTATCTTTTAGATTATAAGCAATAAAATCTCCCTGTGCAAACATTTCCTTGACAGGTCCTGGACCACCGATTATTATACCCAACAATTTGAGAGATTTGAATTTATCATTTGCTATTTCACCAATTTGCTTCATGAAATCATGAAGCAACCCTTCTCTTATACGCTGATAACGTGCCTGTGAGTTGTGTATAATAATTCCGTTTGCAATAAAATTTTGATACTTAGCAACTTCCATATCATAGAAGAACCCTTTTGGTTTAATTTTCTTGATGGATTTTATTTCTGATGAAACGATGCCAGAATTTGGGATTTTCTTAAGATAGTCCACAACCTCCTTTTCATTAGTTTTTACGAATTTTTTGCTTATAAGAAGTCGATCTGTTTCCTTCAATTTTTCAGCTTTTTTAGTCGTGATACCATTTTTTTCTGATACAAAAAACACATGTTCAGGTGTTACTTTTATTTTTACAGTAGGTGCTTTTGTGGTTATTTCAAAAGCTGAATTGGATTTTCTTTGAAAAAAATGATTATGTTTGCTTGTTTCATGAGAAAATTCATTAAAATCATAACAAGAGAACTTATCTCCGTTCAAATCCTTTATTTTGCTGATTTTTCCGTCATGAAGCTGTAAAAGAGTATCTTCATGTACGCACCATCCACCTTTTTTTGTTTTTCCAGGAACAATGGATTCTTTATGTTTTAGAGTCTCTATTCTTTTACCTTTCAATAGACCGATAGTGGCCTCGGATTTGTCTATAACAATAAGCCCGTAGAGTTCCTTCTCTTCAAGAAGGCCTTCCAAAGGATCGAGAACAAATACCTGATCACATCTGTACAATTTTGTATTAACTGGTTCAGGCGGTTCAATTGCCCAGATCTCTATATCAGAAACACCTTCCTTATCAGAAACATTGCCACAGAAGATAGCTAAGCCGTTCTCTGGTGTTTTTTTGTAAAGCTTCAGGTGCTGAATTATTCTCTCAAGAGCAGACATAACATTTTTTTTGACCGGTTTGCTCTTGATATTCATTGCAGTAGACTGCTCGTTCTTTACCTGAGACATAGTTTTGTCTAAGCTAGACCCAGCAGGAACATAGATCGTGACAAGCTCTGTGTGCCTGCCGCGCATATTCCCCAATTCTTCAACCAAAACTTTGAGCTTTTTTCTTTTCAAGTCAGACATTTTTACCCCTATCTTGAAACTTTGTTTCAATATTATATACAATTAAAACAATATTTAATTAATAAATGGTGTGATTATGGTAGTTGAAAGAATAAGGACCGGTATTCCAGGATTAGATGAAATAATGCATGGCGGAATACCAAAAAATCAAATAATATTACTTGCAGGTACAAGCGGTACCGGTAAAACAACTATATGTACCCAGTATTGTTATCAAGGAGCAAAGTTATACAATGAAAATGCAGTTTTCCTGTCTTTGGAAGAGCCTGCAGAATTCATAAAAAATAACGCAAAGCTTTTTGGCTGGGACTTTAAGGAATTAGAAAAAAAAGGCAAGGTAGCTTTCATAAAGTATGATCCATACAGGATTGAAGATGTTTTTGACATTCTTGATTCAAAGATAAGAGAGATTAAAGCAAAGAGGGTTGTTGTGGATTCGGTATCAGCTCTAGGACTTTATGTCAGAGATGAAGCAGAACTTAGAAGCATGATATTCAATCTCTCTACAACATTAAGAAAACTGAATTGTACAGCGCTGTTAGTTTCTGAAATAGTTCCAGGAACGCGTGGAATATCACGTTATGGCGTAGAAGAATTCGTTGTTGATGGCGTTGTTGTTTTGCATTATGAAAGATTGCAAGCTTCATTTATTCGTGCTATACATGTATGGAAGCTTAGAGGATCTTCTCATTCAGAAAAACTTCATCCTTATCTTATCACGCCAAGGGGCATAGAGATCTCATCTAATGAAGAAGCTGTTGTTGGTGACATGAATTATGTCTGAGAAAACACTGTCTGAAAATACAGGAAAAGTAAAAGTTAAACTAAAAACTAGCAAAAAGAAATTAGCAGAGATTAAACTGAGATCAACAAAACCTGAAGAAAAAACACCAATTGAAAAACAAACTAAACCATTAAAAAAAGAGCTGGAAGAAAAACCAGAAGAAAGTTTTGCTAGAACAGATGTTGAACTTGAAGCAAGTAAAAAAGATATTGAAGCTATAAAACCAAGAGCAAAGATAGCGATTCCTGTTAGGAAGGAACCTCAAAAAAAGACACCAATTCCAGAAACAGACAAGGAAGAAATTCCAGATAAAGAAGTAATTGAAACACCAAGGAAATTTTCACCAACATTGCCTACAACTGACAGAGCTATCAAAGGATCATTAAGAGAGAAACTAATATCTATCTTCAAAAAACCAAAAAAGATTATCTACCCTTTTCTTAATATAAAAGATCCTAGACATCTTATAATACTGCCTAAATTCGATGACCTGACTAAAGTTGATTTTAGATATCCGCTATTAGAACCGTATATTTTTGCTCATTTGAAATGGAATGAAAAAAGAAAGAAAATTATCTACAACATCGAAGAGCCACAGTTGTCTAAAGAAGAAAAGGAAATTTTAGCTACGATAGAAAAAAATCTTGTAGAAATAATAGATGTTGAGTATTCTATTGTTAAAGAAAAGGAAAAACTGATAACCTATCTGCAGAAAAAAGTGGCAACTCTTTTGGAAGAAACAGGTGAAATACTTTCCACAGAAGAATACATTAAAATAATGTATTATGTTATAAGAGATTTTGTTGGAATGAATGAAATAGAACCCCTGTTTCATGACCCATATATAGAAGATATTGGTTGCGATGGTCTAAATGTTCCTATATTTCTAATCCATAGAAGATTTGGATCAATAGAGACCAATGTTGTTTTTGATGACGACGACTATTTGAGCAACTTTGTGGTTAAATTGGCTGAGCGTTGCGGCAGATACATATCATATGCAGAACCACTTTTGGACGGGAGCCTGCCTGACGGATCCAGAATACAGGCTTCTTTTGCTAAAGATGTTACTACAAGAGGACCAACATTCTCCATAAGGAAATTCAGAAAAAATCCCTACTCTCCTATAGATATGATAAGATTAGGAACAGCATCATTTGATATAATGGCTTACATATGGTTTCTCATAGAGAACGATACGTCAATACTAATATGTGGTGGAGTATCGACAGGAAAAACCACAATGTTGAATGCATTAAGCACTTTCATACCGCCAGAAGATAAGATCGTGAGCATAGAGGATACAAGAGAACTGAATCTTCCACACAACAACTGGATACCTTCTGTATCAAGAACAGGATTCGGCATGCCAGAAGCCAGTGGAAAGAAATATGGTGAAATAGATCTGTTTGATCTTCTAAAAGAATCATTCAGGCAAAATCCAGATTATGTTATAGTAGGTGAAGTTCGTGGTAAGGAAGCCTATGTTATGTTCCAAGGCATGGCGAGTGGCCACCCAACAATCGGTACCATACACGCAGGCTCTGTATCAGATGTCATAAAAAGACTTGAAACACCTCCAATAAATCTGTCACCAACTTTGATAGATTCGTTGGATCTTCTAATTGTAATGACTAATGCGCATGAAAAAGGAAAATCATCAAGACGTATGAAAGAAGTTGTGGAAATACAATCAATTGACAAAAATACAGGAAAGGCGCACTCGTTAAAAACATTTGGATGGGTTCCTTCTGTTGATAAATTTAGAGAAAATGTAGACAATTCAGAGATACTTCATAGAATATCGTTTGATAAGGGTATTCCCATGAACACAATAAAAAATGAACTGATAATTAGAAATAAATTTTTTATGTGGCTAGATAGGCATGACGTAACAGATTTTAATGAAGTTGCGCAGCTAATTAATTTATACTATAAGGATAAGCCTATTGTTCTTAAGTGGATTGATAGTGATATGAATCCATACCAGACATTAAGCCGTGAAAAAGTAAAGAGGTTATGGGAAACCTCCACAGGCTTAAAATTAATGAACTAATTACTAATTCTGAAAGATTTTCTATACACCGGGGTATGTCATGTGTACAAACATTAAGAATGCTACGTTAAGGAATGGCAGTCCAATCCATGTTATAAAGAATATCAAATCATTGATAGTCATGCCCATGATTTCTCCACCTATTATGCCCATTACACCTAAAACAGCAAGCATCATAAGCGGTGCAGCTACCAGCAAGGCTGTATAGATATCAGCGTATGTTGATAACGTTGTCAGGTATTTCTCTCTCTTTATTTTATATTGGAAAAGCTGTTGTTTAGACATCTCATCAATATAGCTTATCAGATTACCGCCCTTCTCTATCGATGCTGCTATGCCTAATAATATTTCCTTGAAATTTTGTGATGGTGTTCTTTCTGCTACATCTTTTATTGCATTTAAAGAGCTCATTCCAAAAGTTTTCACGTTTCTAACTACCATAGAAGCCTGTTTTGATATCTCGCCGTATTCCTTGAAATCTGTTATTAATTCAAACATATATTCCGGAGGAATGCCGGATGATGCTATTGCACTCATATGAGAAAGTGCAAAAGGAAGGTTGTTATCTATTGAATTTTTTATTGAATCCGCTTTTTGTATAGGATATACATAAAACAGTATAAACGTTCCAGCCGCTGCTAAAAGAGGAACAAGCAGTATGTATGATATCATAGTCATTGTGTCAAAAGCCAACAAGATTGATGCTATAGTAACAGAAATTAGTGAAACAATGTACACTATAACACTGCTCATGAAAATCATTGATACCCATGTTTTCAGCATCATCTTTATGTTGGCTCCTCGGATATGTGGTTTCAGCTGTTCAAAATTCTTAATATATTTGTCTGTAAGCCCGCCAAAAAAAGCTACTGAGAATCTTTTATAGGAACGTAAGAAATTTTGAGTACTTTGGCTAGAACCAGATCCAAAATTCATAATCTTGTTTATAGATTTAAGTTTATCTAGCAAAGCCATGCTTTATAATTAGTTTGGTAACTTATCTTTTTTTCCTGACAATTTTTCTGTGTCTAGCACAACCAGGACATGCGTAGCTCGTTGATTGACTAAGGTTTATGCCGTATCTTGCTCTAGAACCAAGCTCTTTTTTCAAAACAGGATCATTTATGCTAAATCCTCTTGTGACAGGGAATGTCTTGTATTTAGGCACTTTTCTACCACAAAAACTGCATGTAATAGTCCCTTCCTTCCCTCTTGTTTTTGTATGATGCCAGCCTCTTTTATAAAAACTCATACTCACCAGTTCCTTGTTTATTTTGTCTCCTGTTAATCAATTGTTGGTTAATGGTACAAGAGACATCTCTCACTCTCCGCTATGGGAGATGAGATATCAATTCATTATTTCGAAGACGTCTTTGTTAAAACAACACAAGATGTCAAACTCTCCTATACATTGTTACAACATTATTGTTTACTTCTTCGTGTCTTTATGTATACCTCTTAAACGTTTAGATTTACACTTTCTACATTTAATTTTCCCAGCCTTAACTTTGGCATTATCAGCTCTAATTTTTGCACCGCATTTCATGCAAATAAATACGCGGTGAAACAATCTCTTCTCAGCTTCTTCAAATTTTTGCTTTCCCATGTAATCACATCAAGGCAAATATTGTCTTATTTTATTATCTTGCTTTATATATGTACTGCTAATTTAATTTATTATATGAATGAGAGAGCACATATAAAAGCGTTGCATAAAGGCGTTGTTCTAGTAGATAAACCATCAGGGCCAACATCACATGATACTGTTCAGATGGTGAAGAAAAAACTTGATGTTCCTAAAGCTGGTCATGTTGGGACACTAGACCCGAAGGTTACAGGAGTAATGCTAATCACACTAAACGAAGCAACTAAAGCTGTTCCAGTTTTAATGGGACTGGATAAAGAGTATGAAGGAACAATGCACATTCATGACGATTTTGATGAAGCCGAACTGCGCAAAACAATGAAATACTTTGTTGGGAAAATAACACAGCTACCTCCTGTAAGATCTGCTGTTGCACGAAGGCTAAGGGAAAGAGAGGTTTATTCTTTTGAAATTCTTGAGATCCGAGGTAAAGATATAACATTCAGAACAAGATGCCAGGCAGGCACATATGTTCGAAAGCTTGTTTCAGATCTTGGTGAAAAATTAGGTATAAACGCGCATATGACATCATTGCGTCGCACAAGCATAGATGATTTTAAAATAAAGGAATGCAAAACAATTGAAAAATTAAAAGAAAAAGATGTCATACCGCTTGAGAAAATTCTAAAACGTGTAAAGCTTCAAGAAGTCAGCATAGATAATGAGCAGTATCAAAAAATCAAACACGGCGCACCAATAGAAAACAAATCAAAAGTGACTCAAGGAGTTGTTGGTCTATATTACGATAACCAGATAGTTGCTCTAGCGAACGTAAATGAAAGCAAAATCATGCCGGATAGAGTTTTTAAAACCTGAAACGAAACTATTTTTATGGACACAGAAATAAGAAAAGCAAGATTGAAAGATGTTCCTGAGATAGTTAAACTTTGGGAAGAATTTGGTGAAGAGCACATAGAAATTACAACAAAAAATAACGCAAAATCGGAATACCAGGAAAAGAAAACAAATGCAAAAGATATCTGGGAAAAATGGATAAGAAAATCAATAAGATCAAAAAATTCTCTTGTCGCAGTTGCAGAATTCGAAAGAAAATTAATCGGTTATGTTTTATCTAACATAAAGAAAACACCACCAGTATACAAAATAGATACCTTCGGTTACATAAGCGATCTTTTTGTCAAAAAACAATATCGCGGAAGTGGTATTTCATCAAAATTCAAGGACGAATCATTTAAGTGGTTCAAAGAAAAAGGATTAAAACATTCAATGATAGGTGTATATTCAGATAATCCTCACGCTCATTTTATTTACAAAAAATGGGGTTTTGTTGACAGTGAAATATCAATGAAGAAGAAATTATAATCTTTTAAAGTATCATTATTATTTATTTTATATCGCGGAGGTGGCGGACTGGCTACGCAGCCGCCTGCAGTGAAACCTTTTCAAGAAAGGTTTCATCCAAAGGAGCGCAAGCGCTTCCACGGAAAGTGGTAAGCGGCGTAAGGGGGTTCGATTCCCTCCCTCCGCTTATTTTAATGTTGTGATATTATGCTAGGTTTAAAGAAAGAAAGGGATCCCTTGTTTTTGTTTTTCTCAGGAAAGGGTGGTGTAGGTAAAACTTCTGTAGCAGCTGCTTCAGCTCTATATCATTCTAATCAAGGAAAAAAGGTCTTGATAATATCCACAGATCCTGCACATTCACTATCAGATTCATTTGAAATACAGATTGGTGGAGAGATAAAAGAGATTAAAAAAAACCTATTTGCAGTTGAAATAGATCCTGTAAAGGCTATGGGAGAGTACAAGGAAAAATTCATGCCACAGCTAGAAAAAATGGAAATGCTCAAAGGTCTTGGCATTGAAGATACTTTTGATTTTGCTAGTATGACTCCAGGCATAGATGAAATAGCAGCTTTTGATAAATTTCTGCAGTATATGGAAAAGAAAGAATATGATATCATAATTTTTGATACAGCGCCAACAGGACATGCTCTGCGTTTCTTATCGCTTCCCGATGTTCTTGATTCATGGATCGGAAAGATGATAAGTTTTAGAATGAAATTTGCTGGAATAGCGAATATATTCAAAAAGATATTACCCTTTGGAGATTCAGAAGAACAAAGAGATTTAGGAACTAAACAATTGGATGAAATGAAAAAAAGAATAGAGCACGCTAAAGCGCTTCTTAGCGATCCTAAGAAAACTTTTTACAATATAGTTTTAATACCAGAAGACATGAGTATTGTTGAATCAAAGAGATCATTGTCTGTATTAGATCAATACAAAATAAACGTTGGTTCGATAATAGTTAACCAATTAATACCAGAGAATTCATCTTGTAAATTCTGCCAAGAGAGAAGAAATCACCAACAAAAAAGACTTGAAAAGATAAACAAAGAGTTTGAGAAATTCAATGTTTTACAGTTACCGCTTTTCCAGAAAGAGGTGCACGGGTTTGAGACGCTTTCTTCTGTCGCTTCTCAACTTTACGGAAAATAATCACAGCGGCACTGATACCAACTATTATGATTATTATCACAAGAATCCAAACAATGTACAAATTATCTTCTGTTATAATGAACACATCATCAATTATGCCATTACAATTATCATCAATTTCATTCATTATTTCTTTTATTGGATAAATTGCTCCCTTACATTCATCCCAAAGCATGTCATCTCCACAAGTTGATATTCCGCTCCGGCATATTCCCATTCCAGCTTCATCAGGTCCGCATGCTCTCACTTCACCAGGCGCACAGCAATCTGCAATATCATCTATCTGTTCATTACAGTCATCATCAATGCCGTTGCATGTTTCTTTTCTGGCTGTTGTTCCATCAAAGCACCAGCAAGAAGTTTCTTCAACACCTGATTTGTCACCCACATCATCTATTGTACCGTCACAGTCATCATCCTTTCTGTTGCATGTTTCAGATAATGGTGTTATCGAACAATCGTTCCATACCCTGTTAACACAAGTTTTAACAGAGTCTTCACAAATGCCTAATTGTGAACAGCCGGTTGTTTTTGTATCACCTTCTGTACAGCGTGTAGTTCCTCCTCCACCACCGCCTCCTCCGCCAGTATCAGCACAGTCTGCAGCTCCATCACAATCATTATCAAAAGTATCTTCACATATTTCTTCCATGCCTGGATTCACAAGTGGGTTATCATCACTACAATCAGCTAATCCAGGATAATAGTTTTCATCATCTGTTTTTGAACCGCACGTTGTGTAGGTATCTAAATCAACATCAAAGTCTTCATCCAATTCGCTATCACAGTCATTGTCTAAACCATCACACACCTCTGTTTCCGGTCCTTGTAAGCCATCGCAATCCTCTCCCCAGCGGTGATCA
>Ga0180009_10007107_pt1 | contig 11559 bp, 9 predicted proteins | sample OS_PC_MetaG_FD_123537 | JGI IMG/M metagenome (GOLD analysis project Ga0180009, IMG submission 123537) | Groundwater microbial communities from the Aspo Hard Rock Laboratory (HRL) deep subsurface site, Sweden - OS_PC_MetaG | ecosystem: Environmental > Aquatic > Deep subsurface > Groundwater...
AAGAGATCGCAAGTCAATTTGAGATCACTCTTGATGAAGCCGAACAGGCAGTGAATGGAGAGGTAAATGATATTATCAGTCAGGACAGGCTTGAGGAAATAAGTTTGAAGATCGCACAGGCATGGTGTTCTGAGATATGTGAAGTGGTGAATACCTATCAATCCTCTGCCAATGATGAAAAAGTTGAAAAAATAGTATTAAGTGGCGGCGGTGTCTTTATTAAAGGATTTAAAGATTGCCTTTTATCAGAACTTGAGGCTGATGTATCAATAATTAATCCATTTGAAGCGTTGATTGTAAATGAAAAAAAATTTCCAGACTCTTTTATAACCAAAGCAGGTCCCCTGGCACCGATAGCCATAGGACTTGCATTACGAAGAGTAGATGATAAATGATACGAATTAATCTTTTACCATTTAGAGTTGCCAGAAAAAAAGAAAATATAAGAAGACAAATATCCATCTTTTTATTGCTGATACTATTAACTGTTGTGGCGCTTTTCTGGTATTCCCAGGTCATGAATAAACAAATCTTAGCTGTTAAAGAAAAAACAGCACAGGTTGATCATCAAATTTCAAAATATAAAGAAAAAGCAGACCGGGTAGCAAAAATTAAAAAAGATCTGAAAGTTCTTGAAGAAAAGCTTGAAATCGTATCCTCCTTGAAAAAACAGAGAGAAAAACAGTATATATTGTTTGACAGTATGACGGGTCTGGTTATTCCGGATCGAATGTGGCTTGAAAGTTTTAAAACAGATGACAATACGGTCACAATCAAAGGCATTGCATTTGATAATCCAACAATTGCTGATTTCATGGAAAAACTTGAAAAATCGGTTCTCTTCAGCAAAGTTGATCTGAAAACAGCAAAAATGAAAAAGTTCAAAGAGGATGTCATGTTAAAATCTTTTGAATTGCTTTGTACAAAAGAAAAACCCGTGGAAGTAAAAAAAGAGGATTTAAAGCAAGGCAAAAAATGAGCAAAGAAAAAAATAAAATTTCTGAAATAAAAGAAAAATTAAACATTGTCTTTGAAAAAGTCGGTGCGCTCACAAAAGTTCAGCGTCTGCTTATTTGCCTTGTAACATTTGCGATTATTGGTGGCGTCTACTATTATTTTATTTTTATGCCAAAGTATGAAGAATTAAAAATAGTCCAGAAAAACTTACAAATCCAGGAAAAGAAACTTTCAGATTATAAGAAAAGAGCTGCTGAGATTTTAAAATATGAAAAATTGATGGCTCAAACCCAGGAGGAGTTTAACCTGGCAATGAACGCTCTTCCGGATAAAAGGGAAATTCCATCTTTACTGACTGGCATTTCCAATGCAGGAAGCGGTACGGGTTTGGCTTTTCTTTTGTTTCAACCGGATAATGAAATTAATAAAGAGTTTTACCAGGAAATTCCTGTCTCTATAAAGGTTGAGGGACGATATCATCAAATTACGGATTTTTTCTTTCAAATTACAAGGCTTAACAGAATAGTGAATATCAACAATGTGGAGGTGAAAGGCAAGCCGGATGGGAATACATTGGAAATGAGCTGCAAAGCAGTCACTTACATGTTTGTTGAAAAACAAGAATCAAATGATAAAAAGAAACCTAAAACAAAAAACAAATAGGAATAGATATAAAAAGAATTTATAATGATGGTTAAGTCAAAAATTATAATAGTAACACTTATGTTCGGTTTTGTTTTTTTTCTTTTTTCATGTGATGACCCGTCACCTGCAAAACAGAAATCATCACCAAATGTTATTTCAGGAAAAATATCCCAACCTGATATGCAGGTCAACTCTTCAGAAGAGAATAAAAAAGATGAATTAACCGCCAAGGGCAATCAAACACCTGCAATAGAAAATGATCCTCAGACGGTTAAAAAAGAAACAGATAAAGAAAAGGACGAACATTATAATTCCCAAGGAAAAATTGATCCGTTCAAACCGTTAATTCAGGAAACAGTGGAAGAAAGCACCCCTGTTGTCGATGACAGACCTAAAAGGATTCTGACCCCTCTTGAAAAAATTGAGCTAAGCCAAATTCGCCTGGTAGCCGTTATCATCATGAAAGGCAAGCAGATTGCAATGGTAGAGGAGGCAAGTGGGAAAGGGTATGAGGTCGGCATCGGAACCTATATCGGAAAAAACCAGGGAAGGGTATCTGAAATTCAAAACAGCAGTATTATGATTAAGGAGCTTGTTAGGGATTATAAGGGAAGGCTCAAAGAGCATGTTCAGGAAATAAAACTTCATAAAAATGATGATGAGGAGTAATATGCCTTTTTTTCAAATGAAAAAAATAAAATGGTCAGTTAAAATAATTGGTTTTCTTTTGACTGTAGTCATTGTTACCGGGTGTGTTGCCCAAAAAACTGAAGATGTTAAAACAGCAGAGCAGACACAAAATAGTGCAGCCGTATCAGATAAAAGCACTGTTGTTCTGGCGAATAGACAGATAAGCGATATCAGTATTGAGCAACAGGACCAGATGATTGAGATCCGAATACAGGGAAATCAAAAATTGGTCTATACATCCATAAAACAATCCTTTCCTTTTGGAATTGCCATCTATCTTCCGGAAACTCAAATTTCCGAAGGGTTAAGAACGATGATACCTGAAAATAACAGTATTGGTGATCTGATCGTTGGATATGCGGATAAGGAAAAGACAACGGCAAAAGTTGAGATTTTGTTAAAAGAAGATCTAAGCTATGAAGTGACTGCAAATGACAATGTTTTGAACGTATCACTTTTTGGGAACACACAGAAAACTCAAACAAGCCTCACCAAGGACCTGGAGCCACAGGAAACAGCAAATATTGCAGAGAAAAAGCTTCCGGCACAGCCCGTCATGGAAGAAACGGTTGTTATCCCGGATAAAACAGCAACAATGACCCATATTGAGTTTAATACAATGGAGGACGGGAAATCCGACATTGTTGTCCAAACAAATCACCCAGTGAAGTATGACATCACCCAGGCAGATGGCGGAAAACTGTATTTGAATCTGTATAATACCATTATTCCTGAGTATCATAAACGGCCGCTTTTAACTCAATATTTTAAATCTGCGGTGGAAAGTTTAATCCCGCTGCAGATTCCGGGGAAAAAGAAGAATTCTAAAATCGAAATAAAAATACGGGATCAGGTTCCCTATCGGATTGTTCAGAACCAGAATATTATCTCGCTGTTTTTTGAACCGGCCAGGATAGAGCCGCCTGTGTTCAGTAAGGCAAAGAAAAAAGTTCTCAGTGGCACCCAAGTCCAAACGGTTGAAGTTCAAAAACAAGAAACTGGTTTGCCTGAGGAGAAGACACTGGTTGCGGATAATAAGAAAAGTATGGAAGAAGAGATTTTTGGACCCCAAAAAAAATATACAGGCGAAAAAATCAAGCTGGACTTTTATGAGACAGATATTAAAAATGTTTTCAGGATTCTAAGAAGTGTTGGAGGACTCAATTTTGCAATTGATAAGGATGTCGAGGGAAAGGTAACCTTAACGCTTCAAGATCCGGTTCCCTGGGATCAGGTGATGGACCTTGTATTAAAAATGAATAACCTTGGCATGAAAAAAGAGGGAAATGTTATCCGGATTGCGACGTTAGATACCATTAATAAAGAAGAAAAACTGGTACAGGAGAGCATCGCTGCCTTTAAGAAGTCTTTAGAACAAAAAGAAAGTTTTGAACCGTTGATCACAGAGTACATCCCCATAAACTATTCAGATGCTGAAAAAGATATTAAACCGCATATAGATCAAATTCTCTCAAAAGACAGGGGCAAGATAAGTGTGGATAATCGGACCAACATGGTAATTGTCACTGATACTCAGTCAAAAATCGATCAGGTAAAAGAGATTATTTATCGGTTGGACAAGGTCACGCCGCAAATTATGATCGAGGCAAAAGTGGTAGAGGTGACAAAAAATTTTTCAAGGGAACTTGGCGTTGGTTTAAGTATTTCCAAAGGGCAGACTACCCTTACACAAAGCAGAGATCGGGATTTCAGTGTTGCCTTGAATAGTCCAATTGCAGCTCCGGTGAATACAGGCGCCTTTAATTTTTATAGAATTTTGGGGTCCAATCTTTTAAGTATAAATGCACAATTAACAGCATCTGAAGCAAAGGGTGATGTTAAAGTGGTTTCTTCTCCTAGAATCCTTACCCTGGATAATAAAAAAGCTAAAATAAAACAAGGCCTTGAATATGCATATCTTGAACGGGACGATACCGGTGGATCCTCGGTTAAATTTAAAAATATTGATCTGTTGCTGGAAGTAACCCCCCATGTGACACCGGATTCGAGAATTTCAATGAATGTTTATTTGACAAAAAACGATATTGACTCCGTTACCAACGGGGTTCCGTCTCTTGCAACCAATGAAGCACAAACAGAACTTTTAGTAAATAATAACGATACCATCATCATCGGCGGCATCGTAAAAACAACGGATAATAAGAGTACCTCCGGGACACCTTTTCTTTCTGGAATTCCTATTTTAGGAAGACTTTTTAGAACAGATACAGATACAGATAACAGAAATGAGCTCTTAATCTTTCTGACACCATCCATTGTGCAGCTGGAACAGAAAAGAAATACAGGTACAAAAACAGACTAATTTAGTTTTGAAAGCCTTTTTCGTGCTTCTCTGGCGAGGGGAAAGGTTTCCGGTACAAGTTTAATGACAAGGTTCCAGGATTTTTTTGCATTGTCAAAATCATAAATTGCTTCATAGGCTTTTGCCAGATCAGAATGAAGAATGGCAACACCTGGATTTTTTTCCAACATATGGTGAAGATACTCAATTGCCTGGTTGTGATCTCCTGTTTCAATATATATTGAGGCAAGTCCATGCACAGAAATTAAAAAATCAGGTCTGATATCCAGGGATTTATTAAAATATAATTTAGCTTTTTTAAACAATTTTTGATGATAATACGCCCATCCAAGATTTGCTAAAGGGATTTCAGGGGTAGCATATAAAAGGTTCTCGGAAACCTCTTCAAAACATTGGATCGCAAGATCCCATTTTTCCTGTTTCAGATAGGTTGCTCCAAGATGATTCTTCGCATGAATATAGTCCGGCTTAAGCTCCAATGCTTTCTTAAAATGAGTTTGAGCAAGATCATATCTTTCCTTGGCCATATAAACCAGTCCCAGGCTGTTGTGAAGATAGGGATCATTGGGAATCGTTTTATAAGCTTCAAGAAAAGTTTTTAAGGCTGCCGTATATTGTCCGGCGTTATAGTATTCATCACCCAGCCTTTGGGTTGCAACTGCAATCTCTTTTTCCTGTTTTGTATCCATATTTTTAGGCGCACAGGATATCAGAAAAAGAAAGGCAAAAAACAGGGGACATAGATTTTTCATATGGTTTTTCCCTTTTATTGAGCAAATGTCTTGGTTTTTGTGGATAGGATTTTAATATCTTCTTTTTCCAGGTAACTCTTCGCATTTTGACTTAATGGTTTAACAGGGACAAACAATTTATCCTGCTCTTTTGTTGCATAAAGCCCATCAATTATTTCAACTGTTTCACCTGTAAAAAAAGAAGGATTATCCCATGTTGAATATCCAAGATGTGAAAATAATTTTTCGGCAAGTTCAAGGAGAGTCAATTGGGGGGGGATAAGGATTATTTCAAACTCTCTTTTCTCCAGGACATCCAGGGCAGACCCATAGACATTTCCAAAATTGATTAAAAGATCGGTGGTATCTTTTCTTAGAACTCTGCCAAAGGATGCCTCAAGACGAATATTGTTGAGCATAAAAGGTATTTTAGCGTCTGGGATATAGTCATACTCTGTTTGCGAAAGAAGTATTTCAATAATTTTTTTATGTTCTAAGGTGATATTGCTTTTTTTTAGTGGTTCATTTTCAGTAGCATTTTCTAATTTATAAATGGTTTCCGACATTAATTGAGTTTTTAAATCCTTCCAATACGCTTGTACGCTTTTTAATAATGCATCATTAACATTCTCGCCGGAAATAATGAGTATTTTTGAGCCATCACTGGTTTCAATAATGGGCGATGAAGATAAATCAAGAACCTGGCCGGCACTGTTTCTTTCCGGGAAATACATTTTCCCGTGGCTTAAAAGGGTTCCGCCAATAAGTGAAGAATATTTTTTTAATTGTATCAGTTTAAATGCTTCAACCTTGAATTGTTGAATTTCTTGTTCCTTTTTCTCGGCTCCGGGTTGCCGGGTATTTCCGGATAAAAAAGACTGGAACCATGGTTGTGACTTAATTGAAGGATCCGGCAGATAAATATCCGCGCCTTCGTAAACAATATTAATGTTTTTTATACTAGGGTTTGCTAATTGAAAGGCTTTGAGCCCTTCAGCCGAGATGGCACCCCCTTTGTTTAAAAAGTCCTTGTCGATCAGGTTTGAAATATTTTCGCCTCTTTTTATTTTGTGTTCCTTAATAAAAGGTGCCAGGTCAAGATGTTCCGGTATGGCTGAAAACTCAATTACCGGAACATCAACATTTCCGGGCGTACTCTGATCATAGTCGTCTTTTTCTACTTTTTTTAACGGAATAAGGATATGGATGCCTGGTTCAATGGCATCAATGTTGCTGATTTGCGGATTGATTTCTTTAAAGATGATTAAGAAATGGGGGAAATCTTTTTCTGAAATCTCCCCTTTTTTTCTAAAAATTTTATATAACCAGTCATCTCTATTAACGGTATAAGGTTCACACAAGACATCTTCATCCTTGTATTTAAAAATTGAATACCGTTTATAAGAAGTTTTGACCCCCTTGGCCTCTGTCGTAGACAAAAAAGCAAAGGTCCCATAAGCATAAAGGGATAAAATGGTAAAAATAAAAATTTTAAAAAAAATGCAGTGTTTCATAAATTATAAAGATGCTTTTAAATTCAGTCTTTTGGCAATTTTTTCCGAAATATCTTTTACAAACAATTGGAAATCTTTTTCTCCCAAACGTTTTTCCTGTGAAGGAGTTAGGTTTGGATTATCAGGCTGTATGAAAGACGGCAGGTTGATATTAGCCGGATCAGGTTCTATCTCATAGGCTTTCGGCAGTTTTGATTTGAAATACAGGTCTTGAAATTCGGAAAATTTAATGGCATGTGCCGTTGCATCAAGGATGGCTGTTTCCCCTTTGTGAACAATATTTATTTCTAAAGCCTTAACCAGTCCTGCAAGACATTCTCCACCCTGGGTACAGGCAATATGCCCGTTTTTATTGGCAATAAGCTGCCAATCCATGATGGACTGTTCTGTTACTTGAACAAAGAATACCTGGGGATGACCGGCAAGTGAATTATATTTTTCCGCAATCTTCACAACCCTTGGCATTGAAACCGGATTTCCGATCATTGCAGCCTGGGCAACGCTTGGTTTTGTATCCATGGGTATAAATTTTCTTTTCGCCTCATCAGGTTCAAGATAGTATTTAAAAACAGGGTCAGCATGTTCTGACTGAACACCAATAATTTTTGGCAGCGAATCAATGATATCGGCTTCATAAAATTTAATAAACCCATTCATGACAGCTGAAATATTGCCGGCATTTCCAATGGGAACAACCACAACTTTGTTCTTCATATCCCATTCAAAATCCTGGGCGATTTCATATGAATATGATTCCTGCCCCAGAATCCGCCAGGCATTTTTTGAATTTAGCAGCACAACGGAATATTGGGTTGACAGATGTTCGACGATTTTCATACAGTCATCAAAAACACCGGGAATCTCAAAAACGTGTGCGCCGCTTCCCAGGGGTTGTGACAACTGTTGAGAGGTGACCTTTTTATGGGGTAAAAGAACGGCAGATTTGATTAAAGGGCTAAGATATGATGCATAGAGTGCGGCAGCGGCAGAAGTGTCACCCGTGGAGGCACAGACAGCAATAACATCTGAGACCAGATTCTGGTCAATCAGATATTTGATGCTGGATATTGCACTGGCCATACCGCGGTCTTTAAAAGAGGCACTTGGATTCTGTCCGTCATTCTTATAAAAAAACCTAAGCCCTACCTGGCCTTTAAGTCTTTCATTGGCTTCAACAACAGGGGTGTGTCCTTCGCCGAGATAAACAATAGATTCCAAAGGGATGCAGGACCCGATAAATTCATGATACCTGTAAATGCCTTTGAGCGCAGGTATTTTTAAAAGCTTCCTGAAATCAAAAATTTTTTGCCAGACTATTCCTGAAATCTTTTTTAAAGATGAAGCGTTTCGGTCATGAATCAGTAAAACCTGGTTACAGGAAGGACATACATATAACAGTTTTTCTATTGAGTATTGGGCAGAACACCCAAGGCACTTATAATACAGATCCCCTTCAACTTTTGGTATGATATGGGGTTTTACATCCTCTGGGAAGAAATCAAGCCTCATGACGAATCACCTTTTGCCCCCCCATGTAGGATACCAGGACATCAGGGATCATCACAGATCCATCCGCCTGCTGGTAGTTCTCCAGTATGGCTGCAAATGTTCTCCCTACAGCCAGCCCGGACCCATTTAATGTATGAACGAATTCAGGTTTTTTCGTATTTTTTCTTCTGAATCGTATGCCGGCCCTTCGGGCCTGGAAATCCAGGCAATTGCTGCACGAAGAGATCTCCCTGTACTTATCCTGGCCCGGCAGCCAGACTTCAATATCATAGGTTTTAGTTGCTGAAAAACCTAAATCTCCTGTACAGAGTGTGACAACCTGGTACGGCAGTTCAAGAAGCTCAAGAATTTTTTTTGCATTGGTAACCAGAGATTCCAACTCATCAAAAGAGGTTTCAGGTGTTGTCAGTTTCACCAGTTCAACCTTGTTAAACTGGTGCTGACGGATCAATCCTTTGGTATCCCTGCCGTATGACCCGGCTTCTGACCTGAAACAAGGCGTATAGGCTGTAAATTTGCAGGGAAGCATTGACTCATCAATAATTTCATTGGCATAAATATTGGTCATTGGGACTTCAGAGGTGGGAATCAGGTAGTAATCCCATCCTTGGATTTTAAAGAGGTCTTCTTCAAACTTGGGTAATTGACCGGTTCCGGTCATGGTTGCCCTGTTCACGATAAAGGGGGGCAATGTCTCGGTATACCCGTGTTGAGAAATATGGGTGTCCAGCATAAAATTGATCAGTGCTCTTTCAAGTCTGGCGCCGTTTCCAAGATAGAGTGGAAATCTAGCGCCTGCCAGTTTTGCAGCTCTTGTAAAGTCAAGAATGCCTAAGTCTTCACCAATCTCCCAATGGGATTTTACTTTGAAATCAAACTTTTTAGGTTCCCCATGGGTTTCTTCAAGCCTGTTTTCAGTATCATCGCGGCCGACAGGAACATCTTCATGGGGGATATTCGGCAGAGAGATAAGAAAGTCATGGATGGCTTCTTGAACTATTGCAAGTTCCTTATCCAGTCCTTTGATGGTTTCAGACACTTCTTTCATTTGTTCGATAAGGGATCCTGCATCTTTCCCTGATTTTTTCATTTTTGCGATATCATCTGAAACCACGTTTCTTTTATGTCTTAATTCTTCTATTTCCAAAAGCCAGGCTTTTCTTTTGTCGTCATTATTTAAAAGAGCTATAAAGTCTATTTTAGCCTTTCTTTTTTCCATTCCATTTTTAACAACCTCAAGGTTGGTTATTACATATTTTAAATCCAGCATTTTTCTTATTATTTTTCCTCGTCCATATCAGCTAAGTTCTTATTATAAAAGATTCTTCAACAATTATAACCTGATACCACGGGGGGTGTAAACAGTCAACGATTATTGCAGGTTGACAATTTGGAACAGGTGTATAATATTTGCTAAAAACTTTTTTCGTAATAAAAGGAACAAATAGTGATGGATGAAATAAAGAACGGAAAAAATAATAATTTAATTTTGGTGGCCGAACGGCTGGCAAAGCTTACAAAAGAAGAACTTTCCGAAAAATACAAGCGGATTGAGCATAAGCTGTTTGAATTTGCCAATTTCATGGAAGCTCAGCTGGCATTTTTATATACCCCTGTAAGCAATGAAATTCCCACTGAAGGAATTATCAAAAAAGCATTGCAAATTGAAAAAGGACTTGCCCTGCCGGTTTTTACGGATGCAAAAAATGCCATCAACCTTTATAAAATCAGTAATTACAAGAGAGATCTAGTCTTAAACGCCAATGATATACTTGAACCGGATATTGGAAAATGCAAAAAGATCTCATTGGAAGATATTGACATTGCAATTATTCCCGGGCTTGCTTTTGATGACAAGGGCGGAAGAATAGGGTTCGGCAATAATTTTTATAACAAAATGATTACCAAACTTCCTGAAACCTGCAGGAAAGTATCCCTTGCCTATGAGGATCAGATTGTCGATCAGATCCAGATGGAATCAAGAAAGTTTACGGTTGATATTATTATTACAGATCAACGGGTCATCTATAAAATATAGTTCCTGTCATCTTTGGAAGCATGATTTAAAGAAAGGGACCATTCTTATGTTGCTTTGGAAAAGGCCCTTTTAGTCTATTTCAGGGTTGATGGCTTTGGCAAATTTTCTCAAATCAGGGGTTTTCCCCATAACAATAACCGTATCCCTGGGTTCAATCAAGGTTTCAAAATGGGGATTAAACAGCATTTCACCGGATGCTTTTTTTATGGAGATAATGATAAGATTGAAATCCTGCCGGATTCCGGAATCTTTCAGAGCAACATTGGTATACTTGCTGCTTTTGGGTACAAAAATTTCTTCAATCTGAATGGCGGCTCTTTTCCTGGATAATGCAACATCTAAAAAACTGCTGACACTGGGCCGCAAAAGCTTTAATCCCATGGACATTGCCCCTGTATCGTAGGGGGATTCAACAATATTGGCTCCGGCAATCATGAGTTTGCTTCTTACGTCAGGGCTGCTGGCCCGGGCCATTATATAAATATCAGGGTTGAGCTGTCTTGCCGTCAGGACAAGGAAAACATTGGCAGTATCTGTTGCAAGAGCGGTGACCAGGAAAGCGGCATTTTTAATGCCTGCTCTTAGCAAAAGGTCTTCATCTGATGCATCTCCATGAAGATAATGCATTTTATCTTTTTCCAATGTGGGAAGAAGGGTATCATCTTTTTCAATTACAACCAGATCCTTTGTCTCCTCTTTTATGAGCTGGCACAGTACTTTTCCAATACGGCCGTATCCACAGACAATATAATGGTTTTTTAATTTGCTGATTTTTCTATCCAATCTTTTCCTCCCCAATATGGATTGTATTTCCCCTTCAACTATAGATTGTATGATAACACCTGCAATATAAAGAAAATAGCCGGCACCGGCGAATATCATGAAGATGGTGAAGATTCTTCCGGTAGAACTGATTTCATGCACTTCCATCAGTCCTACAGTACTCAGGGTGATGGCGGTCATATATGCGGAATCTAGAAGAGTCCATTTTTCAATGGTCATATATCCGGTCACACCGATCAGAAATATAACAAAGGAAACAATAATTGCCCTGATGATCTGTTTAGGTCTATTCATAGGACTATAAATACTGATCTTCAAGATAAAAATCAAGGTAAGATTGCAGGAAGCAAAAGGGTTGTATCTTCTTGA
>Ga0180009_10007108_pt1 | contig 11559 bp, 7 predicted proteins | sample OS_PC_MetaG_FD_123537 | JGI IMG/M metagenome (GOLD analysis project Ga0180009, IMG submission 123537) | Groundwater microbial communities from the Aspo Hard Rock Laboratory (HRL) deep subsurface site, Sweden - OS_PC_MetaG | ecosystem: Environmental > Aquatic > Deep subsurface > Groundwater...
GGCGGAGCTGGGTCGGCTGTACGCCGACAGGCTGCACGACCGCTCCTCGGCGCTCGGCCGCTACGGCGAGCTACTCGCCATGGTACCCAACGATTCGGTGGCCCTGTCCTTTTGCCGGGCCCATGACGAGGCCTCCGGCAACTACCGCTCGGTCGCGGTGATGCTGTGCCGCGCCGCCGAGGCGGCCGACGAGTCGCTGGCTCGCGCGGAGATCCACCGGGAGATCGCACAGATCGCGGAGCAGCGGCTCTCCGACGCCGATTTCGCCATCACCCACTGGCGCCAGGTCGTCGAGCTATGTCCCGCAGACTCCGCGCCACGGGCCGAGCTCAAGCGCCTGCTGGCCCAGGTGGGCCGCTGGTCGGATCTCGAGCGGGTCTTGCTGTCGGAGGTTTCACGATCGCTGCGTCCGGAGGAGAAGGTGCCGGTCTATCTCGAGCTGGCCCGCATCGCCGGCTCGGAGCTGCAAGAGGAGGTCAGGGCGTCCAGCTACCTGCGCAACGCGTTGCAGCTCGCGCCTGACAACCACGAGGTGCTCAACCAGCTCGAGGCGATCTACGAGCGCCTCGGGCACTGGCGCGAGCTGGCCGCGGTGCTGCGCCGTCACGCCGACGCGAGCATCGAGGAGGAGCGGCCCAGGCTGCTGCTGAAGGCGGCTCGCGTGCTGTTTGTCCACCTCGGACGTGATGAGGAGTCGCTGGCGATCTGCCGTTTGATCCGCGAGACGCACCCCGCGGACCGCGGCGCCGCCACGGTGATGGGCGAGATCCTCGGCAAGCGGGGCAAGTGGCGCGAGAAGGCCAACCTGCTGCGGGAGCAGGTGGCGAACGAGTCCGACCCTCCCGAGCTGGGCCGGCTGCATCTGGAGCTGGGACGCCTGCTGCTCGACAAGCTGCAGGACAGCGAGGGCGCGGCGTCGAATTTCGAGCTGGCGCTCGAGCTGTCGAGCGGGGCGGCCGAGATCCTGCCGCTGCTGCGGCAGCTGTACGAGTCGCTGGGACGGTGGGACCTGCTGGTTGAGCTGATCCGACGGCGCGCCTCTGCCGAGAACATCACGGCCTCGGAGCGGGCGCTCGCGCTGTGCGAGATCGGTCGGATCAAGGAGGAGCAGATCGAGGACCCGGTCGGAGCGAAGGAGGCCTACGAGCGTGCGCTCCACCTCGACCCGTCACACGGCCCCGCCCTCGCCGCTCTCCGCAGGCTCGCCTCCGGACAGGAACAGTGGAGGGACCTCGTCGCGCTCTCGCGGCGCAAGCTGCAATTGACCGATGACACGGGCGAACGGTCCCAGCTGCTGCTCGAGATCGGAGAGATACAGTTCCACCGGCTGGAACGCCCGAGTGCGGCGGCCGAGTCCCTGGAGCAGGCGCTGACCGAGGACCAGGGCAACACGAAGGCGGCCGAGCTGCTGGGGATGATCTACTTCGAGACCGAGGACTGGGAGCGTGCGGGGCAGCTGCTCGAGAAGGTGGTCGGCTCGGGGATCGAGCTCGACAACCTGCACGAGTTCTACTACCGGCTGGGGTACGCCAACGAACGGCTGGGCCGGGAGGACGACGCCTTCTCGCACTACGTCAAGTCCTTCGGCCGCGAGCCGATGTATCTGCCCACTCTCACCCGGCTGGTCGAGCTGTGCTACGTCCGGAACCAGTGGGAGAACACCTTGCGTATCGGTGAGGCCATCGTCACGACCTACGCCGACAAGAAGACCCCGGCGGAGCAGGCCGACCTCTACCTCCGCATCGGGATGTGCGAGCTCCACCTGGCCCAGCGGGACGTGGCGGTCAAGCAACTGCAGAATCTGATCCTCGAGCACGGCGAGGTTCCAAGCACCCCCAATGACGCGTGGGTCGATGCGGCCGAGTCCTGGGCTGCCACACCGCTGGAGCCGACTCTGCTCGGCCACGTGAACCCGGATGTGCTGGGGCGAGTCGTGAAGGCCATGGAGCGCGCGCTGACTCACGTTCCCTCGCACCCGGGCGTACTGCAGGTGCTCGCCGCCCTCTCCCTCTCCCGCCGGGACTGGGACCGGTGCCTGCGCTACATCGAACGGGCAGTGGAGTCTGTCGTGGACAACCCACGACTGCAGGTGCGGTTGCTGGTCTGCGCCGGAGATGTGGCCCACAAGCACCTGCTCTCCGCCGCCCGCGCTCAGTCCTACTACCGTCACGCGCTCGAGATCCTGCCGCGCTCGGACCTGGCACGGGACCGCCTGGACATGGTTGAGGTGACCCCGGCCCGCCAGGAGAGCGTGCGCCACGAGAGCGTCACGCCGTCGCCCCCGAGTGCTCCTCCTCCAACGCCTCCACCCACGCCAGCTCCTCCGCCTCCCCTGCCACCCGACGCCGGTGCCTACGTCTCGCAGGTACCGACCAAGCCCCTGCCGGGCATCATGCCACCCATTCCTGAAGAGCCCGGGGAGGGCGAACGGCCACGCAAGCCGGAGACCGCCCGCCCCGCGCCGCGATCCCGTCCTCGCCGCCCTGACGAGGAGTGAGGTCGACCAGACGAACCGGACAACAAACAAACAACAACAACAACAACAAGTCTTGCATGGTGGCACTGCAAGAACTGCACACCAGTCATTTCCTGCATAGTCTGCTCACCAAGCTCCCAAAAGCACATGCCCTCCTGACGGCCCGCCGCTTGCATGGGTATCGAGATGCCCATCAAGGAGGAGTCGCGTGCCCAGAGTCCCCAAGCCCAGAACCGTGCGCCCAGCCCAGGCGCCAGAGCCAGTATTACACCTGACCGTCCGCTTCCGCGAGCGGAGCAGCGAGGATGTGGTGCGGAGCTACTGCTCCGATGTGATGAGAGGTGGGATGCTGATCCGCACCACCCGGGATCCGTTGCTCCAGCTCGGAAGCAGGGTCCGGCTCCGATTCCTGCTCGCGGGGGGGGAAGAGATCTTCAACGGAATAGGGATGGTGGCCTGGATGCAACGCAGGTCCTCGCATCTGGGCGTCGGCGTTCACTTCGAGAAGCTGTCAGAGCAGGGCGAACAGCTCTACCGCCAAATGCTGGCGCTGCGCCAGGAGCAGGAGCGACTCAACCTCCGGCGCTGGATGGCAGCGGAGGACAGGCACCTGACCAGCGAGTCCTTCGACGGCCCGACGTCGCGTGTGGACTCACCGCTGCCGTTTCTGGTCTGAGAGCGTGAGCCCTTGGCCCGCCGACACGGTCGCCCTGCAGTTGGGATATCTCTACGAGCGCAGGCGGTCGGGCTCCAGACCGTGCGCCTTGATCTTGTAGAGCACTGTCGAGAGCGGCAGCCCGAGCTGGCGAGCTGCCTCGGCCTTGTTCCAGGCCGCCTCTCGCAGCGCCACGAGCAGCAGGTTGCTCTCGTAGCTGCGGATCAGCTCCTTGAAGCTGCAATCGGGAGGGGTCGGCAGGCGATCGAGACGCTCGTCGGCCTGGACAGCGGTCACGTCGGTGGGGCCAACCGGCATCTCGGGCGGCCTGAGGCCGTAGCTCTGGATCTTGTGCATCAACGTGCGCAGCGGCATCTGCAGCTCTCTGGCGGCCGCCGTCCGGTTCCAGCTTGTGCGCTGCAGGGCTCGGCGGATCAGTCGGATCTCGTAGCTCACCACCTTGCGCTTGAACGAGCTCTCGTCGAGGCTGGGCGTGCCGGCGTAGGGCGTCGGATCACCGCATTGCATCACCACACGGCCCCTGTCGTCCTCCACTGTGGCCTGGACGGCAAGCCGCACGCGGTCGGGCAGATCGCCCGCACAGATGGTTGGACCACCGGCCACCAGCGCAGCACGCTCCATGGCGTTGCGCAGCTCGCGCACGTTTCCGGGCCACTGATAGCGCCGCAGCAGGTCCAAGACCGCAGGCTCGATGCCCCTGGAACCGAGACCGCCGATCCGTTCGGCCCGCAACACGAACCGGCGGGCCAGGGGTTCGATCTCGTCGACCCGCCGTCTCAGCGGTGGAAGCTTGATGGTGAAGGTGTTGAGCCTGTAGTACAGGTCCCAGCGAAAGGTCCCGGCCTCGCACATCGCCTCCAGGTCGCGATGGGTGGCCGAGATGACCCTCACGTTCACGGGCATCTCCCGATTCGACCCCAGGCGGATCACGCGGGATGTCTCCAGCACGCGGAGCAGGGCAACCTGCGCCTCGGGAGGCAGCTCCCCCACCTCGTCCAGGAGCAACGTGCCGCCATCCGCCTCGTGAAACACGCCGTCCTTCTGCTGGCTCGCACCCGTGAACGAGCCGCGCTCGTGGCCAAACAGGATGCTCTGCACCAGGTCCCGCGGTAGCCCGCCGCAGTTGATGCAGCACAGCGAACCGCTGCGTCGGCTTCCTCGATGGATCTCGCGGGCAACCACCTCCTTTCCCGCGCCGGTCTCCCCCACGATCAGCACCGGCAGATCGGAGCGCGCCACGCGCCTGGCCGTCTCGAACACCGACTGCATCGCCTCCCCCACCACCGGCGCCTCCTCGTCCAGCTCGGCAGGCAGATGACGGGCGCCTGCTCCGACGCAGACCACCGCATCGACCACCGTCGTCTGTTTCAGCGCGTCCAGCCCCTGCCGCAGCAGCTCTCGCGCCGAGGAGGCCGGGCCGGGGAAGAGGACCACTCCGCAGCGCAGCCCCGTCCCCGTGGCGAGCACGCGCCGGGCCAGCTGGAGCGCCGTGCCCCGACCCGCCTCCGGCAGCAGGATCTCCACCACTCCGGCGCTGTGGAGCGCCACACGATCGACCGGTCGCAGCACCTGTCGGACGCGCGGACACCACTGCTGGTACGGCAGCGTCAGCTCCCCTGCCCCGACCACCAGCAGCGCCAGGTCATGGTGTAGGGTGGCGGCACGCAGCAGCTCCTCCTCCAGCGCGACCAGGAAGCGCGAGTGGTGCTCCAGCCCCTGGACGTGGTCCGCCGGCGTGTGGATCGACAGGGTGACCATCGAGCCCAGCGCGACGTCGTCACCGGGCCGAATTCGGCAGCGCTCTACCGGCGCTCCGTTGACCCGTGTTCCATTCGAGGACTGAAGGTCGTCGAGCCAGATCTCGTCCCCCAGCACCTCGATCCGACAATGGTGGCGAGAGAGGGTTGGCTCCGGGATCGAGATGTCCGCCTCGGCCAGACGCCCGATGAGCAGCGAAGCTCCGGGCGCCAGCGAGATGATCTCGGCGCCGTCCCTGTGGTGGATCAGCAGCGCGTACAGCTGGCTCTCCACCACGCTGACCGTGGTGGGCGGAATGGACTCGGTCTTCTGGCCGCCGTGTTGTTTCACAGGTACACCATTTTGTAGCACAAACTACGACTTTTTCCAGGGGAGAAAAGCTGGCGGATCCAGCCTCGGTGCAGTTTGGGGGTGGGCGGGCGGAACAGACAAATCAGAACAGTGCTATCATGCGCACCTCATCCCACTCCACTTTCCCCTGTCCTTTGGAGGAACCGTGCCTTCGAAGAAGTCGAAGAAGCAGGAAGAGCCCCAGACTCAACCTCAGCCCACCATGGATCCATCGATGATGCCAGGCATGCAGCCCGGCATGATGCAGCCTGGCATGATGCAACCCGGCATGATGCAGCCTGGCATGATGCAGCCTGGCATGATGCAGCCTGGCATGATGCAGCCTGGCATGATGCAGCCTGGCATGATGCAGCCCGCCCCCCAAATGGGCAACCCCATGTTCGCCATGATGCAGATGATGCAGATGATGATGGGGGGCGGCGCGACCGGGGCCATGGTGGATCCCGCAGCGATCCCCTTCACCACCGGCGGCGCTCAGCCGGATGGCGACGCGGGCCTTGATGCTGACATCATCCGCCCCGCCACCTTCAAGAACCTGATCAAGACGCAGGAGGCTGTCGCCCTCGGCTCGGTGCTGGACCGGCTCTGCCTCACGGAGGACGGCAAGCAGGCGCTGGGAGGCATCCCCAAGGGTTGCACCATCGCCTTCGCTGGCCCTCCGGGAAAGGGCAAGACCCGCACGGCGCTGGCCGGTCTCGCGCAGGTCGCGCTGGCTGGCCACCGCGTGGCGCTGGTGGTGGCCGAGGAGGGCTTCCACAACGAGGAGGACGGGTCCGGCCGGGACGACCTCTGCTCGCGCCTGTGCAAGATCGGCATGGCGGCGACCGGCCTCAAGGAGAAGGACTTCGTCAAGAAGGTGCTGAACAACCTCTACGTGCTGGAGAGCCAGTACCACAAGGGCCAGAGCTGGGATGACTTCGTCACCAAGTACCGCTACCTGGTGGAGAAGGAGGAGATCGACTTCGTCGTGATCGACTCGCTCAACACGCTGGACCCGACCAAGAACCGCACGGCGGACAATCTCTCCGCGCTCAAGACCTACAACCACGAGAAAGGGATCACCTGCCTCTGCATCGGTCAGATCCGCGACTCGGGGCAGCCGGTCGGCGGCGAGGCGCTGCAGCACACTGCCGACGCCGTGTTCTTGATTGAGGAGCTGACGCTCGGATCCAAGGAGATGGCGGCGATGTGGGGCGGTTCCTACCGGGACCGCATCGACATCATCCGCGCCGTGAAGAGCGTCACGACCCCCACCTTCCCCCACCCGGTGCGGTTGACTCAGGAGCAGACCACCGGTCTGCTCGCGGTTCACGAGGCGCAGCCCGAGGAGTACGCCCTGCCAGCGGCGAGATAAGGACATGTGCCCACAGGTCTCGCCCGAAACCGCCGCGGCCCTGCGCCGCGTGACCATCGAGGATCTGCGCGACTGGTATTCCAGGGCCACGACCCTGGACCTGTTCAGCCACTCGCTGGGCCGGACGCAGCTCTCCAACGAGCATCTGGAGCTCACCATCGGCCTGCCGCTTCACCTCAGGGTCGTGATCCAGGGCCTGTCGGCGGAGTGCGACGACGCCATACCCGCGAGCGCCCTGGACTCCATCCCGTTCTACAGCCTGTGCCGTGGTCTGCTGCTGCCTCTCGAGGGTCTGCACCCGGACAAGGTGGCCCACATCTTCGGCCTCAAGGTCGACCCGACCCCCGACACGGCGGCCCGGGAGAAGCTGCTCAACACCTTCATTGCCAAGGAGATCGGACTCAGCCTCGAGCAGAAGCTGGCCTGCATCCTCGGTGACCCGTTCATGGGCAACCCGAGCAGCTTCCGCCGTGACAGCCTGATGCGGCTGTTGCAGTCGATGCAGCTCACATCTCGCCGGCAGCTGCTGGACCGGCTGACCCAGGTGGGGGATGTCGCGGTGCTCTTCGCCGAGAACCGCCCCACCCTCAAAGCCGACCCGCCCCTCACCGCGCTGGAGGTGCTGGAGACGCTGCGCTTCTTCCCGCCGCTGGCGCGGTCGTGCAAGTTCGACGTGCTCCGCTCGCTGGTCGGTCGCTGCGGCAAGCTCGAGGCCTACTTCCTGTCCAAGCTGATCCTGCGCAAGGCCGGTTTCGGCTTCGACTACCAGGGCGAGGTGATCGCCCGGACCCTGGCCGAGAGGTACAAGGCGCCCTCCGAGCAGGTGTCCCACGCCATCGCGCTGACTGACGCGTTCAAGGTGGCGCGGGTGCTGGCCGAGGAGGGGACCGAGGGGCTGCGCAAGATCCAGCTCCAGCCCCTGGTGCCGGTGCGGCCGGCCCTGGCCAGCGGTACCACCGACGAAATCAAGAAGTTCCCGGTCTGGGTCGAGCGCAAGTACGACGGCATTCGGTTGATGCTGCACAAGTCCACCGACGAGCGGGGATCGATCCTGTGCGGCGCATACACCCGGGGGCGCCGGGACTGGCTGGAGCTGGTGCCCGGCCTCGACCTCACGCTGAAGACCGTGCCGGCCCTCAACGCCATCATCGACGGCGAGCTCTACGGCACCGTGCTGGATCTGGAGGGGGCGCGGCCGGCCTCGGTCTACGAGGTCTACGCCGCGATGCAGGGCGAGAAGGGCATACCGGTCAACATGAAGTTCGCCGCCTTCGACCTGCTTTACCTGGGCGGCCAGGATCTGACGCGACTGCCCCTGGCAGAGCGGCGCAAGCGGCTCAGCGGGCTGTTGGCCCCGCTCGCCGCCATGGCCCTGCCGATCCCCCTCACCGTGGTCGAGGGTCAGGTGGCCAAGAACAAGGAGGACGTTAACCGCCTCTACCACCACTTTCGCTCCCAGGGCTACGAGGGGGTGATCACCAAGGACCTGGAGGGCCCCTACCTGCTCGCCGCCCGTGACGCGAGCTGGTCCAAGCGCAAGCCGCTGATAACCCTCGACCTGGCCCTTCTCGGCGCGGTGCTGGCGGTGACCACCAAGGAGCGGGCCGGCATGTTTGGCTCCTACGTCATCGGCGCACGCCAGCCCGACGGCAGCTTCGCCGACGTGGGCGACGTCGCAGGGGTGGACCGCGCCCGCGACATGCAGATCCAGCAGGTGATCATGCGCGAGGGGCTAATCACCGGCCGGCGGATCGAGCGTCAGAGCTCGTCGGGAGTGCGCCCCGGCTTCGAGCTGCGCCCGCACATCGTGGCGATGGTCAAGTTCGAGGGCATCGCCAAAGATTTCACCACTGGTCTGCTCAGCCTGCGCGACCCGAAGCTGGTCCAGATCCGCTCGGACAAGACCGCCTTCGAGGCCGACCAGGCAGCTGCCCTGGAGCAGCTCTACCTCAGGCAGCGGGTGGGGTGATGTCGCTCGACGCCGCCCTCGGGCGGGCGGGCCTTGGCGGATTCGGCTATCGGAGCACCGCCGAGCAGGTCACCGAGGGCCTGGACCTCACGGGCAGGACCTACCTGCTGACCGGCTGCAACTCGGGGCTCGGCCTGGAGACCCTGCGGGTGCTGCACCTGCGGGGCGGACACGTGCTCGCGGCTGCGCGCAGCGAGTCCAGGGCACGCGAGGCCATCGACGCCGTCTCCGCCGAGGGGACGCCCGTCGCCTGCGACCTCGCCGAGCCAGCGTCGGTGCGGGCCTGCGTGGCTGCCGTCAAGCGGCTGGGCCGACGGCTCGACGGCATCATCTGCAACGCCGGGATCATGGCGCTGCCCCGGCGCCAGCACAAGGCAGGCTGCGAGCTGCAGCTCTTCACCAACCACATTGGTCACTTCATTCTGGTCACGGGATTGCTGGCGCAGCTGGCCGATGACGGCAGGGTGGTGATGGTGAGCAGCCGCGCCCACAAGCGTGCCCCGAACGAGGGGATCCGGTTCGACGACCTGGGTGCCGAGCGGTCCTATTCGCCCTGGGGCAGCTATGGTCAGTCGAAGCTGGCCAACCTGCTGTTCGCCAGAGAGCTGGCCCGCAGGCTGTCCGGGTCGGCCAGGACGGCCAACGCGCTCCACCCGGGCGTGATCCGCACCAACCTCGGGCGCCACATGAGCCCCGTCGTGCGCGGAGCCCTGGCCCTGGTTGGTCCGCTGGTGCTGAAGACGGTGCGTCAGGGAGCCGCCACCCAGTGCTACCTGGCGACGCATCCGGCCGTGGCTGGTGTCTCCGGCAAGTACTTCGTCGACTGCCACGAGGCCGTCCCGAGCAGGCAAGGACGAGACGACGCCCTGGCCGAGCGGTTGTGGAGTGTCAGCGAGGAGATCGTGGGCCGGGTGTGAGTATGATCTCCGGCCGCGGAACCTGGCCTAGAGTTCGTCGCGCACCGCCGCCTTCTTGTAGCCTTCCTCCTCCATGGCGCCACAGACGCGCTCGAAGGCCTCGGCGGCCAGCTTCGGGCTGTCGTAGTGCTCCACCACCACGGTGCGCAGGCGCGCGCCTTGCTGCTCCAGCCTGAGCTCGATCTTGCGCCCACCGGAGGCCAGCTCCATGTCCGTCACCAGGCGCTCGACCGCGCTCTTGCCCTTCGGCTTCGCTGGCTCCTGTTTGGCCGGAGCCGCCCCGGCTTCCTCCTCGCCCCCGGCATCCCCTTCCGAGTAGCCCTTGCGGCGCTTCGATCCGGCGACCTTCTCCATCTCGGATGTGGCCTTCTCCGGTGTGGGGAAGTCCTTGACCTGAGTCTGTCCGTTGGTGCCGATGCGTCCGTAGTTGACGAACAGACGACAATCGTCGGTGCGGGCGCGCCAGAACTTGTTGGAGGTGCCCTCGACGTAGATCAGTTCGACGTCCCACTGGCTCATGGCGTCTCCTCGCTTTGTTGGGCTGACCGCTGCTCCAGGCGGTCGAGTCGTTCGATGAACTCGCGGCCACGCCGCGGGTCCGCCATGTGTACATAGGCCGCCAGACCGCGCAGCTGGGCCAGGCTCTCCCCCTTGCCCGGCTTGCCCTGCTTCCGGTTGTGGATCGCGGCCCTCAGCCCGCGCACCACGCGCCGCGGCACACGGGCCGCCGGACGACCGTCAGGCGCCGAGTTGACCACCAGCCCGGTGACCTTCTGCCTCCGGCCAGCGCGCAGCACTCGTGTCTTCTTGCGGTGCAGCTGGAACCCCTCATCAGCGACGACCGTGTTGACGCCGAACAGCAGCTTGCCCAGCGGCGGATCCTCGCGCTCGTGCCAGGAGAAGGTCAGGTCATCGGCATAGCGCGTGTAGCGATATCCCAGCTTGCGCGCCAGTCCGCCGAGGCGGGCATCGAGCTTGAGGCACAGCGTGTTGGTGATCGAGGGGCTGGTCGGCGCACCCTGGGGCAGGGACCTGGGGCCGATGGCAACATAGTAGCGCCGATCCCGGATCGTGAGCTCCTCCCGCGGGGCCTCTGTGCACAGCAGCGCGAGCAGGGTGGCCACCTGCTCGCCGTAGCCCGCCTTGCGCATCAGACCCTTGACCCGGGGAAAGGTCACCGAGGGGTAGAAGTCCTTGACGTCGAACTTGGCCACCAGGCGCGCTCCGGCATGGACCTCGGCGTTGGTCAGCGTCCCCCGCCCGGTGAGGAATCCATGCGCCACCCCGTGGACCGGTAGCCGCTCGGTGATCTTGCGGGCGATCCAGCGCTGCGCCCCCTTCAGGTCGGGCTTGGGGGCGCTGATCAGCCGCCGGCCTCCGTCCCGCTTGGGCACGGTCCACAGGTGGTAGTGCGTGCCGCTGTCCACGTCGCGGTGGTAGGTCAGCCAGCGCAGGCGGGGAACCTGCAGGCCCAGCGCCCGGGCCAGCTCGGCCGCCGACTTCAGCTCGGGCAGGTCGTTCTGCTGCCGGCGGGCTCCCGGGTCGCCGATGTCAAACCGATCGACATCGGCCGTGTCGTGGTAGAATATACCAGGGCCCACGTGCACCAGGTTGGCGCGCTGGAAGGCGCTCCACGCGTGCCGCCTGAGCAGCTTGCGTACCCGCCGTTCCTCCTCCCGCCTGGCTTTGTACTTCTTGCGCGCCTTGTCGGATAGCGTCGAGGTGTCAACCTCCTCGATCAGCCCCCGGCGCATCAGCTCGGCATGAACCCAGCCATGGATCCCCCCCTCCTCGGCGATCTCCGCCCACTCGGGAAGGGGACGCTCGGTTGCTGCCGGAGTTGGAGTCTCGGCAATCTCAGTCGTCTCGCTCATCTGATACCGCCACCGTTGGTTCGAGGCGGATCCAGGCGGGAAATCGACCGGGCCGAACAGAGTAAAGAACAGGAGGAGGAGCCGGAAACGTTACTTTCCTACATGGGACACGGTAGGCTCACCGGTTTGCCGAGCTAAGGGCGCCCCGGTGACTACCTTAAACCGCGGCTGCGTGGTTGGTCCA
>Ga0180009_10007109_pt1 | contig 11558 bp, 12 predicted proteins | sample OS_PC_MetaG_FD_123537 | JGI IMG/M metagenome (GOLD analysis project Ga0180009, IMG submission 123537) | Groundwater microbial communities from the Aspo Hard Rock Laboratory (HRL) deep subsurface site, Sweden - OS_PC_MetaG | ecosystem: Environmental > Aquatic > Deep subsurface > Groundwater...
AGCCCCGAAGGTATTGTGTTTCAAGAACCTTGGAAGCCATGGATGGATTCCAGGAGCTCCAGGAGGATTCATGCGTTTCTTGAAACACAATACCTTTGGGGCGTATATTAGGTGAATAATTACAAATTAGATATCAATATGGATTTCATCAAATTTGAAGCAACGGATCATATCGGGATCGTTACACTGGACAGACCACGTCAGAATGCATTCAATTACCAGATGTATAAAGAGCTGAAAGATACGTTCGAGTTGATAAACCGTTCGCAGGATATCTGGACGGTCATCATCCGAGCTGAAGGGAAATATTTCAGTGCAGGGAATGATGTGACCGATTTTCAAGCCGGGGTCATCAATGTCAGTATGGAAGATTACGGAAATATGGTGGAAACCGGGCTTGGGTCGGTTGTCAATTGCAAGGTTCCCGTCATTTCGGCCGTTCAGGGGGTTGCGGTTGGCTCCGGGTTCTGTATCCCCACATATTCTGATATTGTTATTGCCACGCCAGAAGCGAAGTTCGGCATCACGGAAATCAAAGTCGGGATAATCGGAGGCGCCCCTGAAGCCAGTTTTTCACTTCCACCCAAAATTGTCCGCTATATGGCACTGACAGGGAATTTGATCACTGCCGAAGAGATGGAACAGTATTCATTTGTCCTGAAAATCGTTTCCAGGGATGACCTCCTGGACACAGCACTCGGGATTGCACAATCCATCGTCAGTAATCCGCCGATCGCTTTGAAATATATGAAAGAATCGCTTAATAATATTTACAGACCCGATATCATCGCCAAAAAAATTGAATTTGATGGCGAAAAGACAGGTCTGCATATGCAGACTGAGGATTTTACTGAAGCGATAGCAGCATTCATGGAAAAACGAAAACCGGTATATCACGTAAAATAAAAGATATCTATTCACCACTTTTTCAGCTATGGGAGCCGGGGCCTGTATGTCATTGAACGGATGGGGAGTGGTTAAACGCAGCCAGGATGGCGAAGTCAACGACAGTCCTTGGAAGGCGGCCTTGGATGGCAGTCGAGAATGAGTTCAATGACATACAGGTCCTGGTTTTCATAGTGGGACATATACTGAATAGCTGTCCAACGGGCCCACAGCCCGCCCCAATTCTCAAGCAACAACCGAAAAATGACCGGTTGTTGCTTAAAAGATGCCACTTCAACCGAGTCTGAATTTGAGTTCCGTCAATGTGTGGTTCCTTCACCTGAAAGTGTCGACAAGCTGTATCCATGATTAATTCAAAGCAAAAACTGCGGATCCGCAATGCGACCATCCTGACAGGAAGCACCATGACCGTGATGGCCGGGGCAACGATCGCACCGGCCCTTCCCTCCATGCACACCTATTTTCAGAATATCCCCCAGGTTGAACTGCTGATTAAACTTGTCCTCACCCTGCCAGCGCTTTTCATAGCGCTGGCATCCCTGCTGATGGGCCTGATACTGGATCGATGGGGGCGAAAACCCGTGCTGATGTTCGGCCTGTGCCTCTATGGGGTCGCTGGAAGTGCCGGGCTCTATCTGGACAGCCTGACCTTGCTGCTTGTTTCAAGAGCCCTGCTGGGAGTAGCCGTCGCCGCGATCATGACGGCATGCACAACGCTGATCGGAGACTATTTCCCCGGGGACAAGCTGCTTCGTTTTATGGGACTGCAGGCATCATTCATGGGGTTCGGCGGAGTACTTTTTTTGGCGTTGGGTGGGGTCCTGACCGATATCGGGTGGCGATACCCGTTCCTGGTATATTTGCTGGCGTTTATTGTTTTAGGCTTTGCCGGATATTCAGTCAGTGAGCCCGATCGTCGGCTGGAAACGTCGACATCAGGTGTGACTGGCGCCGATAACCCGCCACAACTGTTTCTGGTCAAGATTTCAGGTGTCTACCTGATCGTTTGTGTGGGAATGATTGCCTTTTACATGTTCCCCGTGCAGATCCCCTTTTATCTGCAATCCATCGACCCCGTTTCCAGTTCAACCGTAGGCCTGGTGATGTCGACCATGAACCTGATGTTTGCTGTTGTTGCCATGAGCTATCAACGGCTGCGGGTCGTGTTTTCATCCTCTGCGATCTTTATCCTGTCCGCCTGTTTTCTTGGGGGCGGTTTCTGGACTGTCGGTCAAAGTCTGAGCTATCTGCAGGTTATGGTGGGCCTCATGATAGCAGGTATCGGTATGGGTCTGCTGATGCCAAACCTGAATGTCCTGTTGCTGACCAACCTTCCCGGTCATATCAGGGGTCGTGTTGTCGGTGGTTTTTCCACTTTTGCCTTTCTGGGGCAGTTTCTATCGCCGGTGGCGGTCACACTGCTCAGCTACCCGTTTACGACCGCCCAGACCTTTCAGTTCTTCGGCGTCCTGGCAGCCGGTCTGGCCCTGGTTTCCCTCTCAGGGATCGTCATCTACCGGTTTTCAAAACGATAACCGTCTTATTTGGTATTGATGGCGATCATTGAAGGGTTCCGGGCGGCTGTGTCCAAATAATGAATCCGGGCCTACAAGACCCGGTTTTGGCATAAGCCCAAAGGAAGAATAACTTGACCGTGCCCAAAGGACACGGTTTTCTGTGTTAAATCAACCCCTATCAACCAAGGTTTCAACCATGCCAGAACCCGTCCTGCTGATTGAGAAAGAAGATGGCGTAGCCACCATTACCCTGAATCGACCCCATGCCATGAACGCCCTTTCGTCGGAACTCACAACCGCTATTGCCGATACGTTTAGCGACCTTCAACAAGACGCCTCAATCGGGGTGGCCATCCTGACCGGAGCCGGTCGCGCATTCTGCGCGGGTCTGGATCTGAAAGAGCTGGCCGAAGGGAAAAACATGCTGGGGGAGTTGACGGCGGGTGGGGCTGTCGAAGCCAATATCGCCATCCCGATCAAGGCATTCGGCAGACCCGTGATCGGGGCGATCAACGGTGTTGCCATTACCGGGGGGTTTGAACTGGCGCTGGCCTGCGATATCCTGATCGCTTCGACTGAAGCCCGTTTTGCTGACACCCATGCCAGGGTGGGGATTATTCCCGGATCCGAGCTCAGCCAGAAATTGTCCCGGGTGATTGGCATTTACCGGGCCAAGGAGGTGTCCCTCACCGGAAATTTCATCGATGCCCGTCAGGCTGCTGCCTGGGGTCTGGTCAACCGGGTAGTGGAACCGGCAGCACTGCTCCCCGCCTGCCACGCACTGGCAGCAGATATCCTCTCCTGCCCCCGGGACATGGTCCAGAAGTACAAGAAACTGATTGATGACGGATTCCAGATGACACTGGGAGACGGCATTGCCCTTGAGAAAAAAACCAACCTGGAACACTTTCTCACGGTTAATCCGGAATCCATTGCACAGCGCAGGAACGGAATACTGGAACGGGGCAGAAAACAGAAGGATTAACCGCCACACGCAGGTCTCAGCTTCTAATCAGAAAAAGGGCTGGATCGTTACGAATACTTTTCAGAAGCTGTGTCTCTCCCGTCATGCCCACGGAGGTGGGCATCCAGGTGTATTTCACCGTTTACACATCCGGACACCCGCCTGCGCGGGTGTAACAGACTACCCACATGATTTTGGTGCACCCTTCCAGGCAGGCGGATTGACAATCCGGGAAAATGGCGTTAACACTATGCCCATATCCAACACGCAAATTCAGTTCGGGCCAAATGATGATTGCACCTATTGCTGCACTGGGAATCATTGCTGTGGCATTTCTCCAGATGCCCGTCCATGTGATTTTGCCCACTGGCCCGCGGGATCTGAATATCATCGGACCCGTCGCTGTTGCCGTGATGATGCCCACCACCAAGGATACCCTCCATGGGAGGGAACCGGGCGGAATCCAGGCAGGACCATTGGGCGAACGGCGGCTGAGTTCTTTTAACCAACTGAAGTTATACAGGTTGTTACATAATTTAACCAGTTTACCCGAACGGAGAAATCGACCATGAAACCGAATGTGATCATTATCCACCCAAAAGACAATGTCGGCGTGGCCCTGACGGATATCCACAAAGACGAATCGATCGTACTGCCCGATGGCGAAGCCTTTCCGGCCCTGGCAGATATTGGATTCAGTCATAAGGTGCTTCTCACCAATATCAGCCGGGGCGCTGATATCATCAAATATGGCGAGACCATCGCCAAAGTCGGTCAGGATCTGAGAAAAGGCGACTGGGTGCATGTCCACAATCTAAACCTTGAAGGGGAGTGACGCAATGCAGACATTTATGGGATATGAAAGGGCGGACGGTACCGCCGGGATCCGAAATCTTGTGGCCATTCTGCCCAGTGTATCATGCGCCAACCCCGTAGTAGAGGCGATTGCCAGGGAAGTACCCGGCGTCGTCCCCCTGCTCCATGGCCACGGATGTGGGCGAGGCGGGTGTGACCTGCCGGGTCATTCCGGCACGCTGCAGAATATCTGCAAAAACCCGAACCTGTCTGCGGTCCTGGTCGTGGGTCTGGGTTGCGAGAGCCTTTCGGCTGCAAGGATCGAGACGGTAACCGCGGTTGCCAATCGACGGGTGGAACGGATCATGATCCAGGAAGCGGGAGGTTCAGGAAAAGCCACTGCCAGGGGGATTGAGATTGCAAAAGAACTTCTGGCTTTTGCAGCCACCCAGGAACGGACACCACAACCCATCGACAAACTGATTATCGGACTTGAATGCGGTGGATCGGACGCATTCTCCGGTATTACTGCCAACCCCGGTGTTGGTGTTGCCTCGGACAGGTTGGTGAAAATGGGGGCCTCGGTCATATTGACCGAGACCACCGAGATGATCGGCACATCCCATATCCTGGCAAAACGCGCCGTGGACGAAAAAGTGGCGGCCCAACTGGTGGCAATGATCACCAACCAGGAGAAAAAAACGCAACAGGTACTGGGCCCCATGGCCAAACGCATCATCTCTCCCGGCAACCAGGACGGCGGCATGAGCTGTATTCAGGAGAAAGCCCTGGGGTGCATCTGCAAGGCAGGCAGCAGCCCCATCAATCAGGTGACCGCCTATGGGGAAATCCCGTCACAAAAAGGTTTGATTGTCATGGACGGTCCCGGATACGATACCGAATCCATGACCGGACTGGCCGCCGCAGGTGCACAGATCATTATTTTTACAACCGGGCGGGGGAATCCCATCGGTTTCCCCTTCGTACCGGTTATCAAGGTCGTCAGTACGTCCAAGGTCTACAACCACATGAAAGACGATATGGATATCAACGCCGGCACAGTCCTGGAAGGACGAGGCATCGAGAGCGTCGGCGATGAGATTATAACCCTGATCGAAAAGGTTTTGACGGGTGAACAGACAAAGGCGGAATTGAACCGGCAGAACGGGATTCTCTGTTTGTATACCCAGACAACGGCTTTTTAATCAAGCAGGCAAGTGAGTTCCCGGGTTTCAACCCCAAGCGCATGGATCTGCTGAACCTATTTCAATACCCGATTATGGCTGACAATACGGTCACGAAAATGACACCGGTGGGAGCGTTTTTCAATGAACTGCTTCTCTTCTCAGGTCAATACGCCCTGTTTTACATATTGATGAATTTCACCTATGACAGGCTGAACTATTTTGCAAATCTTGGGCACACGGTGCTGTTGCTGATCCTGTTTCTCCAAACCAGCATTCTGGTAAAATTCGGAAAAAAGCCAACCTATCGTTTTTTAGGATCACTGATCGCTCCATTATGCTATTCAATCTTCGAAATGCGGGAGGGACTGAATTTCTTATTGAATACCGGGCACATCTTCTTTTGGGTTTTTTCAATCATTACCGGCTTGTTGCAGGCATTTGAAATTAAAGCCAGCACCCAGAAATTAAAACTGGTTCTGGAGTTTCTGGTAACCAATATTAACGTGATCACCTTTGTTTTCATCTATTTCTTTTTTGATCTGAAGCTCACTTTTTCCAAGCAACTGGCTGCGGGGGTGATATCAGAAAGTCAATACCTGGAATACCTGGAGGTATATAATATCAAGGATGGACTGCTTCTATTCCTGGACGATCCGGCCCATATCTATATCCTGCTGGGGGGACTGATTCTCAGTCTTTCCCTTTCCATTGGCAGGATGAGAATTATCCAACTGAAAGACAAAATCAATGAAATGTTTGGGAAGTATGTCGACAAAGGCATTCGGGATAAAATCATGGGCGTTGAAGGCGGGGAATCAGAACGAAAAAAAATAGCGATTCTGTTCAGCGATATCAGGAGTTTCACGACCATCAGCGAGCACCATACACCGGATGAAATTACCAAGATGCTGAACTATTACTTCAGCCAATGGGATGAGTCGGTCACAAAATACAGGGGTGTTATCGATAAGTACATCGGGGATGCGATCATGGTTCTGTTCGGTGTTCAGGATAGTTCCAACGCCTGTGGCTGTGCAACAGCGTGCGCCATTGATATGTTGAAAAAAATGGATTCCATGAAAACAGAGATGAAGCGTTTGAATCTACCGGTGATTGAAAACATCGGCATCGGCATCAACTTCGGCAGCGTCATTATCGGGGATATCGGCAGCAAGCAGAGAAAGAACTATACGGTGATTGGGGATAATGTCAATATCGCCTCGCGGCTGGAATCACTCTGTAAAACCTATCGAATTCCGTTGATCATTAGTGAAATTACTCATTCCCGGCTGAGTACGCCATTAAAAAGTCATTTCAACCTGCTGGGTGAAACAGAACTGAAAGGAAAGTCCGATAAACTGAAGATTTTTGGTCTGAAGGTTCACTATTGAGTCGGCAGGTAAACTATCCACACCCCTGACAAATATCTCTCCAGACACAGCGGCAACGATTTTTCCTTCCTGAACCGCCAGCCAGGATAACCTGACTGGCGGGCAGACAGGCAAACCGCTCTCCTTCCATGGATAACGCACACCGGATACGGGTGCAGAATGAGACACCATCGAAAAGAGATGCACAGGCGGAGAGTGACGACGCGCACCGATCTCATTCGAGTGGCCGCTGGCAGGGCAGTTTAAAACAGAAGGTAGCGCCGCCATCCTCGTTATTCTCAGCCCATATCTCTCCCTGGTGCGCCGATACGATATCCCGGCAGATCGCCAGCCCCAGGCCAGTGCCACCGGCACCGGTTTTGGTCTTGCTGCTTTGGGTAAACTTGTCAAAAATTGCAATCAGTTCATCTTCCGGGATGCCAACGCCCTGGTCCCGAATAGAAACCTGAATGGCAGGTATCTCCCTGCCGCTTATATTGAGCTCGTTTTCCGCAAGTGAAACCGCAATTGCCCGGCCTTCCGGGGAATACTGCACCGCATTGGAGAGCAGGTTTCGAATAATCTGGCTGATTCGATATTCATCCCCAAACACACCGGGATATCTCAGATGTTCTGTCAACGTGGTGGTTAGTTCTTTTTCCTTGAACATCGAATAGAACTCATTCATAACGGAATGGACGATTTGCAGCAGATTGGTATCCACCATCCGGTAGGACATCTGCCGGGCTTCCATCTTTGAAAAATCGAGCAGATCGTTTAATAAAACCATCAGCCGGTCCGCCGACCGCCGTATTTGTTTGAAATAGTGCAGCTGCTTGTCTTTGTCGATTTTATCGATCTTATTGATACCATACTTTGAATAGCTGAGGATGTGGTGCATGGGGTTCCGCAGTTCATGGGATATATTGGCCAGAAACTCGGATTTCGCCTGGTTGGCAAATTCAGCCTCATCTTTCGCATGCTTCAGCTCAGCCGTCCGTTCATCAACTTTTCTTTCCAATTCAAAACGGGCAACTTTCAACGCCTCTTCTGCTTTTTTCTGTTCTTTGATATCATAGCTCATCAAAAGCAGGTGGGTCTTCCTTTCAAGCTGTATCGGCGCCAGGCTGGCTTCGAACCAGAGCTCATCCCCCATGGTATTGAATGTGTGAACCTCCCTTTTTACGAGGCGGTTATTTTCCAGGGCATCCATGGCTGCCTGATTCAGGCCCGGATCGATCTGTTTTCCCAGTTCCTCAAAATCGATGGCGATCATCTGGAAGATGTTGCCGCCGGTGAGCGCCAGACCCGCCTCGTTGATGATGACCGCTTTTCCAGTCTCATCGAACAACCAGATACCCGCCGGGGAGGTATCAATAATCGTTTGATTTAATATATCGGTATCATGAATTTTTCTCTCCATCTCCTTGCGCTCGGTAATGTCCTGGTTGGCACCGAACGTCTTTATCGTTTTGTTTTCGCTGTTTTTAACAATAAAAAACAGCACTGATATAAACCCAGTCTGACCATCCGCATAGATGATCCGGTGTTCCAGCTGCCTCGAATAGTCTGGATCCCGGGTTTCCAGGGCAGCTCTCATTTCAGATTCAACGATCGACCTGTCCTCCGGGTGCAGGAACATTTCCGCATACCGGATGGGGTCCATACGGTACCCCCCCACCGCATCAGCAGTGGTCCGAAATAAGGCATAAAACTGATCATTAAAGGTAAACAGGTCTTCTTCAACATCATATTCCCAATATCCCAATTTCGCTATTTTTAAGGCATTGGAAAGCTGGGCCTGGCTGTTCTGTAATGGGTTTTCGGCCCTTTTTCGATCAGCATCCAGTTTCGAGAGACGCAGGGCTCTGGGAATAGCCAGTTTCAGGTCCCGTTCCTGAACCGGTTTCAACAGATAACCGCAAGTCGCGGAGATTTGCGCCTGATCCAGCAGGATGTCATCCTCCGGTGCAACCAGAAATAGAACCGGAATGCCAAACCTTGTTTCCAGTATTTCTGCAGTTCTCAAGCCATCCAGCGACCCCCTGAGACCGATATCCAATAGAACCATGTCCGGTTTTTCAGTTTCCACCTGCTCTATCGTCTTGTCTCCCGTATCAGTGATCCCGGAAACCGCATACCCCAGGGCCTGCAAAACACCCTGAATCTCCATCGCAATGATGGCATTGGTCTCGACAATTTGAATCTTTGTATGTTGCATGCTGCCTCTCAGGATTCCTGCAGGCGGATTTGAGTCGTGAAAACAGGGACCGGACAAACAGGCATCAAGTCATGGAAAGAAACCTGCTTTTCCCGTTTCTGCCGTACTATCGCCAATTCCAGAATGTTTCCCCATTGAACCGGCATTTTGTTGGATAGGCGCGCCACCATGCACATCCACCCATCAGGTTGCATGGTAACAGGTTCGTTAAAAATATCAAACAAGATACGGATACTCTGGCAAGCCATTCCGACCGTTGACCTTCGTTCATCAGCCTGACACCGGATCTTCGCTTGTAGCAGAAATCGGGTCAATTCAGGGAGGCCAGAGAAAAAATCGCGGGTCATCAAAAACGCTTTGCAGATTCAGGGTGTCTGGCAGGTTCAACCCGGATATCGGTGCGGTGGGGACAATGGCCGCTGGCAGGCAATCCCTGCTGGTTCGCAGGACCCGGGGCTCCACTGGCCGGATTTCAGGTGGGCTCGTTTTTCAAAAAGGAAATTATCCGGGGCCAGGCTTTGCGGTCCTGCATAAAGAACAGATGGCCGCCTTCAAACATCTCCAGGGTTGCCCCGGGTATTGCCTGTTGGAGTTTTTCAATGTTTTCCGGCAGGGCCACACCATCATATTTCCCGCCGAATATGCCGACCGGCATCGACAGGCCCGGCAATCGGTCCCAGGTGTCATGCCATTGTCTTGCCTCCAGTTGCCGTCTGGCACCGGCTGCCCGTACTGGATCCCGGCTGATGTATTCCAGTTGAGAGACCCTCAGATCAAATGCCGCTTTGAAGATCTTGCTGTTTGCGGCCTGCCATTGCCTGTCCCATCTGATATCGGACAGTTCGATGGTCCTGCGGGCTCTTTCCGCAATCGACAACTCCGAAAGTTCAAGCAGTGGATAGGAGTCTCCACCGGCACCGCCGGAACTGGTGCACATCAGCACCAGCCGTCTGGTCCGCTGCGGATATCGTATGGCGAACTCCTGGGCCACCATGCCGCCGAAGGAAAGACCCGCCACCAGGCATGACGCCCAACCGAGTGCATCCAGCAACCCCGCGCCATCATTCGCATACCCCGCCATGGAATAGGGTTTATCCGGTTTGCTGGTCTGTCCCAACCCCCGTTGATCAAAAGCCAGCACTTGAAAGTGATCGACCAGGGGAGATTCCAGAATACTGTAACGGTTTCTTAAATCCCCGCCGGTGCCGGTAAAAAAAAGCAATGGCTCACCACTGCCGGCAATTTCATAGTTTATTTCGATATCATTGACAGGTACGGTCGGCATATCTGCGCTCCCAACGACAATTGGTTTTATTCAGGTCCAGGTTCAGGTTCAGCTTCTGTCCCGTCCTATGGGCCCGGAAGGGCCTGCTGATGGGTTGAAGAACGGTCAACCCAGAGCCATGGCTGTCTCGGGACACATTTCCTGGCAGCAGAAACAGGCGATACAGATATCCTTGTCAACCAGCGGATATCCATCAACCATGGAGAGCGCTGATACCGGGCAGACCTGGACACATTCCTCGCAGGCGGTACAAAGGTCTTTGTTGGCCACCGGTCGCATACTGGTGCGACTGTGAAAGAACTCCAACCTCGCCTTGGATGACGATGGCGTGCGCTGAACCTTGGGCGGAAGCCGGAATCCCTCAATAGGCTTCAATTCACCCCTGATCTCGATCTGATCCGCTGCATATTCCCCCAGACCCTGACCCCGTGCGTACTCCAGAAAAGGCAGGGTGGCCGGATCCAGATCCATGATCCGTGAAATCGTCGCATCCAGCGCTACGGCGTTATCTGCCGCCAGAATCTGTCCCAGGTAGCGCAGCTCCGTGGAACCCGGTCCATTCCCCTCCATGCCCACGACTGCATCCAGAATAAACAGGTCGGGGATCCTGAGCTTGAAGACCTCGACCATGATTTCACCAAATTTCACGGGTTCACCAGACCGGGCATGCATATCGGCCTTCCTGGAACCCGGGACGATTCCATAACTGTTCTTGAGAGCGCCACTGATCACGGTCAGACCGTGGGTTTTGAATTTGGGCAGGGAGATCAAGACATCGGCGTCCAACACGGCCCGGGAAACTGCGAGTTTGTCAAGAAATCCGGGTATAAAATCAACCTCCTGTGCTTCTGCTCCGATATTTCGATAATACCCTTTGGCAGCATCCATAAGACCGGATTGCTTGAAGGATTTTTCATTGGCACCGTAGGCAAACATGCCCGGATTGTCCCCGACTGTAATCGAATTGGGACTCATGGATTCAACCTTCTCCACAACGGCCCTGAGCACCGCCGGGTTGGTCACGATGTGCTGCTCGGCAAACGATGAGCGCAGGACATTGGGCTTGATCAGGACATTCTTACCCTTGATTTGAAGCGGAAAGATGTCAAATGCCTTATCCACTGCATCACGGCAATTGGAATAACTGGCAGGTTCAATCATGATGGTATGCATGGTGCTCCCTTGTTGATAGTCAAAATTTGAGAATGGGCAACCATTTTCTATTGATAATTGGGGCTGCTGATGAGAATGAAAGCCATGGTGCAGGGTTCGGAACTGCGGTTGCGCCAGGCATGGCGGGTGGCTCGCTGAAC
>Ga0180009_10007110_pt1 | contig 11558 bp, 6 predicted proteins | sample OS_PC_MetaG_FD_123537 | JGI IMG/M metagenome (GOLD analysis project Ga0180009, IMG submission 123537) | Groundwater microbial communities from the Aspo Hard Rock Laboratory (HRL) deep subsurface site, Sweden - OS_PC_MetaG | ecosystem: Environmental > Aquatic > Deep subsurface > Groundwater...
AATGTTTGATGTTATTATTATGGGTGGCGGAATTATGGGCTTATCCACAGCATATCATCTGATGGTGGCGGATTCGTCCTTAAAAGTGATGGTTATTGAAAAAGATCTGGGCTATGAAAAATCATCTACTGCACTATCCATGGTGAATGTCCGAATTCAGTTCAGCCTGAAGGAGAATATTCAGATTTCTCAATATGCCTCTGAAGTATTTGAAAATTTTGAAGATGAGATGGCAGTTGACGGTAAAAAACCGGCCATTTTTTATCGCAGGGAAGGTAATCTGTTTCTATATGATGAGAAAAGCGAGCCCTCTGCCCGAAAAGCGTTTGATCTGCAAAAAGAGTTGGGTTGTGCTGTTGAATGGTGGTCTCCCAAAAAAGTAAGGGAAAAATATCCCATCTATGAAAAGTTAGACAATATAGTGGGCGCTACCTTTGGATCCCAGGACGGCCATTTAGATGCCTATGCCTTATTAATGGGGTATAAAGCAAAAACTACATCCATGGGTGTTTCTATTTTGCAGGATGAGGTGGTCGAGCTGATAACAAATAAAGATGGGGAGCGAACTAGGATTGCCATTCAAGGGGTTAAAACTGCTTCGGGGGAAACATTTTTGTCATCTAATGTAGTGAATTGCACCGGGGCATGGGCAGCCCGACTGCTAAAAACAGCCGGCATTGAACTTCCCGTCGACCCTACAAAACGTCAGGTATTTGCTGTAAAACCTGAATTTACACTTGATGGTCCTTTGCCATTAACAATCCTACCGTCGGGATTCTATTTCAGGACAGAAACCGGTGGTCTGTTGCTGCTGGGTAAATCCATGGAAGAGGATCCCGTTGGGTTTGATTTTTCATGGGAGGAGGAGCGCTTTGAACTATTATGGGGAGAATTGTATGACTTTGCACCGAAGTTTGAAGCACTGAAGCTGATCAAGGGGTGGGCAGGACTCTATGCCGTCAATACACTGGATGCCAATGCTATTTTAGGTGAGTGGCCGGATCTGAAAGGTTTGTATCTTGCCAATGGTTTTTCTGGTCATGGCATGCAGCAGGGACCGGCTGTGGGAAGATATATAACAGAGTTGATAACAGGGAAAAAACCAATCCTTGATCTTGCTATTTTTAATCCGGCAAGAATACTTGAGAATAATCCCATACTTGAAGATGGTATTGTTTAAGCCAAGTAATATTTCAATTTTAATAGACAAACGAGATTAAGTTTTAATAAAAGGAAATTAAATGGGATTTAAAAGAACAATCCATGCTGTTGACACTCATATTGGTGAACCCATGCGGGTCATCACCGGGGGGGTACCTCATATTCCAGGGAAAACCATGTTTGAAAAAATGAAATATATGGAAGAGAATGACGACCAGCTTCGAATGATGATGCTCAGAGAACCCAGAGGGTATCCACCACTTTGCTGTAATCTTATCTGTGAACCGGTTCATCCCGATGCCGATGCTGGATATATTATCATGGAACATACAGAGTATCCACTCATGTCCGGCGGTAACACCATTTCCGTTGCCACAGTGTTGCTTGAAACCGGCATGATCCCTATGAAAGAGCCGGTTACTGAGCTGATTCTTGAATGCCCTGCCGGTCTAATCAATATCCGCGCCCAATGTGAACATGGCAAAGTCAAAAACGTGAGATTTAAAAATGTTCCTGGCTTTGCCGCCTATCTGGATAAAGAAATAGATGTACCCCATGTAGGCAAGGTGACGGTGGATGTTGGATGGGGCGGTATGTTCTACGCCATTGCGGATGTTCGACAGTTTAAGGGTTTAGAGTTGATCCCGGAACATGGCAGAGAAATTACCCGTATTTCATCCTTGATTCGCAGGGCAGCCCAAGAGCAATTACCCGTATCGCACCCTGATTATCCTGATGCTGAAATTACCATATCCCAGCTCTCCGGACCGACCGAAAATTCTGAAGCTGACTGGAAAAATGCTGTGACCATGGCATCCGGGCCTGTAGACTGGGATAATCCATCCACATGGATCGGTGCTATTGATCGCTGCCCCTGTGGTACGGGTACCTGTGCAAAAATGGCAGTGCTCAATGCCAAAGGCCAGTTGCCATTGAATCAGAAATTTCGTCATGAAGGAATCCTTGGCAATATTTTTACAGGAGAGTTGGTGGAGGAGACCCAGATCGGAGATTACACGGCCGTGGTTCCCACGGTGGAGGGACAGGCGTGGATCACAGGATTTAATACCTTGGTTCTGGATCATACAGACCCGTTTCCCAATGGATTCAAGGTTGGAGATATCTGGGCATAGCCGGCACGCAATGGTATTTTTTGGCAACTTTGGTACATATTTTGCAATTTGTATTTCACCGGTATTTAAAAACTTGTCAATTTATTTGTAATAAAAAATAAATTGACAAGCAAAATTATCACTGATATGCATAAAGTATAGAAAATAAAGAATTTAAATATAGTTTTTATGACAAGGTATAATCTTTAACAAGTTATACAGAATCAGCACTAAGAGATAAATTCTGCATAATTTGTCTCCGGGATGGGAAAATGTATAATCACTTTAAGTGATTATTCAAATTTTTTTGCTGATTATTGACAAAGGTTCCATTTTTATAAACTTTATATTTCTAGGAGGAACAACATTATGGCCGAAAAAAACGACAATCTATCAACGAAAAGAGTACATCCCGGTGTTAGGCAAATGGAAAAAAGCCTTGCAGAAGGAAAATGTTCCAGGCGAGAATTTCTGCGAACAACAACCTTACTAGGCATATCTGTTACTACTGCCTACAGCCTTGCAAGCACAATACTGGGTAAAGAGATTTTACCGGATCTGATTTCAACAGCCCATGCCAGCCAGAAAAAAGGGGGTGTTTTAAAATTTGGTATGCCGATAGCAGAGCTGACAGATCCTGCCACATTTGATTGGCCCAAAAAATCAGTAGTGACCCGGCATATTGTCGAATATATGGTGGAAACCGGTCCGGATAATATCACCAGACCTGGTTTGGCAGAGAGTTGGGAAGCCTCGGATGACTTGAAAACCTGGATTTTTCACCTTCGTAAAGGAGTTAAGTGGTCAAATGGTGATGACTTTAATGCTGATGATGTTGTGTTTAACTTTACCCGGTGGCTTGACCCGAAAACCGGTTCATCCAATCTGGGACTGTTCAACGCCATGCTTGAAGATACGGGTGAGAAAGATAAAAAAGGAAATCCCATCAAGCGCATGATCAAAAACGCCGTAGAAAAAGTAGATGCGCATACTGTGAGGATTAACCTGAAATCAGCGGTTCTATCAATGCCGGAAAATCTTTACAATTATCCCACGGCCATTGTTCACCGTGATTTTGAAAAACAGGGGGGGGATCTTTCTAAAAACCCGGTCGGTACCGGACCCTACACTCTTTCTCAATTTAAAGTTGGCGAATTAGCAGTTTTGAAAAAGCGTAACGCACCATATTGGGGCGGGGAAGTTTTCCTTGATGAAATTCGGTTCATTGACCTGGGGCAAGATGTCGGTGCTTATATTAGTGCACTCGCTTCAAAGCAGGTTCATGGAATTTTTATCCTTGATCTGACAACGCTGGAGACGGCTAAGAGTATTCCAGGAATCAAGGTGGTCTCAATCCCCTCCACTAATACGGGTGTTATCCGTATGAAGGTAACTGAAAAACCCTTTGACGATATCCGTGTGCGCAAGGCATTACAGAAAACCTGTGATCCCCAGAGACAGCTTGACATTGCCCACCGCGGTTTAGGAGTTGTTGCAGAGCACCATCATGTTTCAAAGAATCACCCTGAATATTTCAAACTTCCTCCCATTAAACAGGACATTGAAGGCGCTAAAAAACTGCTTGCCGAAGCAGGATATCCAGATGGAATTGAATTAACCTGCAATACAGGGAATACTTCTGGTACCTGGGAGCAGGATTCTGTTGCTGTACTCAAAGAAGATGCGGCCAAAGCCGGAATCAACATCAAAATAAATGTGATGCCGGCCGCAGCATATTGGGATGTCTGGGATAAGGCCCCTTTTGGCCTCACCATGTGGGTTCACCGGCCTTTGGCCGTCATGGTATTGGGCCTGGCCTACCGTGCAGGTGTTCCATGGAATGAAACCAGCTATAATAACCCTGCCTTTGATGCAGCCCTGGATGAAGCAGAAGCAACATTGGATGTTGAAGCCCGCCGGGTGAAGATGGAGAAGGTTGAGAAAATTCTTCAGGATGACGCTATCATGGTACAGCCTTTTTTCCGGTCTGTTTTTACTGCAATTTCTGAAGATGTTGTTGGATTTGAAATGCATCCGGCCCGATACTATCGCTTTCACAAGGTATCTCTGGCTTAATTGATACCAAAATAATATCTGGTAAGGGGGTGCCTCCCCCTTACCATCCTCAAAAGTCAATAAAGCTTTTTACCACAGGAGCGCCCCTGAACGCATTCGGAAAATGAAAATTAGTATTTTCCCGGCTTTGGAAGAGAATACTGGTTGATTCTAATTTCTTTTTTGTGTAATCTTTGTTCAAATGCCAATGGATGAGATTGAAGGGATATATCAGATGCAGAACAAAGAATTAAGTTTAGCTGCCGTTCTTTCTCCCGCATATATTGAAATATGGGAAAATTCTCTTCTCGGTGTGATGATCATAGATGAAAAAGGTATATTTCGTTATGTGAACCCGCTGCTTATCCAGACGGATGATCTGCAGGATGAGGAAATTTTGGGAAGGAAAATGGTGGATTTTTATCCCTTGGAAAAGGACTGTCATCTGTCCATCCAAATCATTGAGACACAAAAACCCATCATTAAAAAAACGATTGTTTATTACACCCATAAAAAAAAACTGGTCAACTCTCTTTGTTCTTCCTTTCCTCTATTTTCAGAAGGCAAAGTTGAAGGTGCCATCCATTTTTCTTTAAATTTACAAACCAGTCAAACCCTTATTGAACAATATCAAAACAAAAATACGCGAACAACGATACCAAATCCGGCAAAGAGAATAGTACCGTATACCTTTGATTCTATCATTGGTGATGATGTGAAAATTAAAAATGCCATTGCTTCTGCAAAATCAGCCAGTCAGACAGATTTTTCTGTATTTATCTGGGCAGAGAGTGGGTGCGGAAAAGAGCTTTTTGCCCAGTCTGTACACAATGCATCCGTCCGGCGTGATAAACCCTTTGTTCCCATAAATTGTGCAGCGATTCCAGAGAATTTGTTGGAGACAACACTTTTCGGAACTGCAAAAGGTGCCTTTACAGGTGCAGCTGAAAAGGCAGGCTTATTAGAAGAAGCTGAGGGAGGAACACTCTTACTCGATGAACTCAATTCAATGTCTCTGGAACTACAGGCCAAGCTTTTGCGGGCTAGCCAGGAGAAAAAGATACGCCGCGTGGGAGCACTCAAAGAAATTGTTGTCAATGTCAGATTTATTTCTACCTGTAATATTCCACCCGCCCAGGCCATAGAAGAAAATAAAATCAGAACAGACCTTTTTTACCGTCTTGCTGTAGCGGTAATTGAGGTCCCCGCATTGAGAGACCACATCTCAGATATTCCTGTACTTTGTGTTCATTTTCTGGAACAATGGTCCAAATTGTCCGATCTTGCCGGTATTTTTAAGAATAAAGTGATATCTGTATCTGATGAAGTGTATGAAATTTTTAACCGCTACCCCTGGCCGGGCAATGTCAGAGAACTGGAACATACTTTGAAAGTTGCCCTTACCATGTGCCGTGATGCCAATACCATCGAGCCCCAACATCTTTCCACCTTTTTTATGAACAACTTCCAAAGGGTGGTAAAGGGAGAAGATCTTTCAGGCCACCTGTCTTCCCTTAAATGGCCTGAACCCCACGAGTTAGCAGATCATGAGGTCTCTTTGAATGTTCAAACCCAGGGGAAAATCTGTTTGAACAATACCATAAAGAATATTGAAACCCTATACATCCAAAGGGCTTTGGCCCAGGCAGGGTATAATATATCCAAGGCCGGAAGGTTCTTGAATCTTTCTCCACAGGCATTGCGGTATAAATTTAAAAGACTGGGAATTCATATTCCTGCTGAGTGACCAAGAAAAAGGAAAATATTTTTAATAATTTAAACATATTTTTAAATTATTAAAAATATGTTTAAATCTATTATTTATTTTCATTTATATTTTATCTTTAATGGAAATATTCAATAATAATTTTGCATTTTAAATGCAAATACTTACTAATATAACCATTCTTTTTTCTTCCATCTGCTTTTAGATGGCATACACCTTGCGAGGTATCCTTGACAGTCAAACAGACGGCTCAAAAAATATTAACAAAAGCATTCAGTTTATAAAACACTTAATGCGTATCAATGTTGTATAACCAAGGAGATTAACCATGGTCAGCAAGATAAAAAATATTTCATACCTGAACAGGATCAATAAGCTGCGCCAACGCGTTATCAATTCAACCCCAACCATGGATATTGAAAATGCCCTGATATTGACCCAAAGTTTTAAAAATACAGAAGCACTGCCAAGAGAGATGAGGAAAGCCAAGGCTTTCAAAGATGTGTGCAGAAAAAAGACCATTACCATCTGGGATCATGAACTCATTTTAGGATGTTCCGGCAAAGTTGCAAGGGGCGGTGTCCTCTGCGCTGATGTCTGCTGGTCTGTGCTGGATAAAGAGCTTGATACCATCAGCACACGCCCTTATGATCCATTCTATATTTCAGAAGAAGATAAAACATTGTTTAAGGAGGAAATTAAGCCTTATTGGCTGGGCCGATCCAATTTTGAAAAATGGGAGGCACAAGCACCCCGGGATATTGTGGACTTAAAAGAAAATGCTGTGATCTATATTGATCGCAAGGCGGTTCGGGGTCCAGGGGAATTAACCCCTGACTATGGTGAGCTTTTGCGAGAAGGCATGGAAGGGATTATTTCATATATTGAAAAGAAAAAAGCTGAGTATTCTCTTTCAAAACCCAATCACTACCCTAAAATTGCCTATTTAAATGCCATGATCACAGCGGCTCAGGGGATGATTATCCTGGGCCAACGATATCATGAAGAGGCGCTTCGCCTTGCCGCACAGGAAAAGGATGATTCTCGTCGTGCAGAATTGGAACAGATTGCTGATGTATTTTCACATATTCCTGCACGTCCTGCCCGAACTTTTCATGAAGCATTGCAATTTGTTTATCTGTATCATTCCTCTATTTTCATGGAGCAGAATGCAGCCAGCTATAACCTGGGTAGAATCGATCAATATCTTTATCCCTATTATAAAGCCGATATTGAAGCCGGCAGACTGACCTCGGAAAAGGCACAGGAACTTTTAGACTGTACATGGGTAAAACTTGCAGAACCCTGTCTTTTCCAGGATGGTGTCACAGCAGAATATGCCAACGGTTATACCATGTTCCAGAATGTTTGTGCCGGTGGTATTGACAGCAACGGCCAGGATGCAGTAAACGAACTCTCCTACATGGTGATCCAGGCATCTATGGATACGATGCTCTATCAACCATCTCTTTCCGTACGGTATAATTTTGCCAAAAACCCGGATTCATTTTTGAAAAAATGTGCAGAGTGCATCAAAACCGGCAATGGATTCCCGGCGTTTCACAATGATGAAATCGGTATTCGTATGGTCCAGAACAAAGGGGTCCCCTTGCACGAAGCCTATGATTGGAATCCCTGCGGGTGTGTGGAAACCAATTTAAGCGGACGGATCAGGGGATATGTCAGTGCTGATGTAAACCTGGCAAGTCTTGTGGAATTTGTCCTTTTTCGCGGGATTCATCGAAAAAGCGGGAAACTGCTGGGTATTGATACGGGAGATCCGCTTTTGTTTACAAGCTACGAAGAATTTTCCAATGCCATTAAGCAACAGGTGGATCACATTATCAAAAAAGTAGTGGAAGCCAACAATATCCTAGATGAAATCTGGGATGACCGACCTGTCCCCTTTATTTCCTTAGGTTTTCGAAATTGTATTGATACGGCAACGGATTATGCCCATGGGGGAACCAAATATGAATGCGGAAACGGTATTATTTATGATGGCGTAGCCGATTTCATCAACAGTATTGCCGCTGTAAAAGAACTTGTCTTTGACCAGAAATCTGTCTCCATGGGATATTTGATACAAGCTCTGGCCGCTGACTTTGTCAATTACCAGGATGTGCATAAAAAATGTCTTGAAGCACAAAAATATGGGAATGATCTGAATCATCCAGATCAGGTGGCTGCTGAAATGATGGCATATCTTGCCATTCAGACCAATATGCAGGACAGTAAATATGGAAAATTGATGTCTGGTATTTTACCTGTGACCGCCCATGTTCCCCTGGGCAAAGTCGTCGGGGCTCTACCGTCGGGGAGAAAAGCCTGGACCACCCTCACCGATGGGCTCAGCCCCACTGGTGGAACCGATTTCAATGGTGCCGGAGCGGTTTTGAAATCCGTTGCCAAGATCCCCCATGATCTTTTTGCTTCTGGTACACTTTTGAATATGAAGCTTTCTCCTGATTTGATGAAAGGTGAGCGGGGGACGGTCCATCTAATGAGCCTTTTAAAAAGCACCTGCTCGCTTGGTGTGTTCCATGCACAATTCAATGTGGTGGACAAAGAAATGCTGATAAAAGCTCAGAAATTTCCAGAAGAGCACAAGGATCTTTTGGTCAGGGTTGCAGGATATACGGCTTATTTTGTTGAACTCTGCCCCGAGGTCCAGGATGAAATCATCAATAGAACCATTCAAGAATCCATTACGCCCCTTAAAGCAGTTGGCTGATGTTAATTTCATGGTTCAAATGCCCTGGTATAATAATTTCAACGAGGTGAAGGATCATGCCTGCTGCCGGTAGAATCCTGCGTATAGAAAAATTATCCAGCTTTGACGGTGACGGCCTTAGGACGGTTGTTTTTCTCAAAGGATGCCCTTTGAGATGTCAATGGTGCTCCACGCCTGAGTCCCATGAGATGCAAATTGATTTTGGAAACGATAAAAAAAAATGTACCGGCTGTTTTGATTGTGTGAATACTTGCCCTGAACAGGCGATTTCCTACGACATACAAAAAGAGCGCTTTACCACGGACATGGAAAAATGTGTGGATTGCAGAAAGTGTATCGATGTCTGTCTTGAAGGCTCCCGCATTGCATGGGGATACACGGCAACACCAAATGAAATTTTCAACGAGGTACAAAAGGATTCGATTTTTTATTATCACTCTGGTGGAGGGGTAACCATCAGTGGAGGTGAACCCCTTCTGCAAAAAATATTTGTAAAGGAACTGCTGGAAAAATGCGTATTGCATGGAGTGAATACAGCCATTGAGACCTGCGGTCATGTCCTCTGGGAAAATATTAAATTCGTTCTTCCGTTTGTGGACACCCTTTTTTATGACTTAAAACACATGGATAATGATATTCATAGAAAAATCACCGGGGTGGGCAATCGCTTGATTTTGGAAAATCTAAAAAAAATAAATGACTTTCCACAAAACTTTCCCATCATTGTCCGGATGCCACTCATCCCGACAGTGAATGATGAAGATAACAATATCAAGGCCCTGGGTGAGTTCTGCAAAAATTTAAAAAATTTAAAAGAAATCCAATTTCTTCCATACCACCGTTTCGGGATCGCAACCTATAAGAAACTTTCCATAGCATATACACTGGAAGGCCTGTATTCCCCGGCAACAGAAGAGATGAAATATAAAACAGCTCTTTTGCAGGATATGGGGTTTCCGGTAAGGATTGGAGGATAAATTATCGATATTCAGGCCAAAGCGGTAAAAGGATGAGGGTGAAGATCGAACAGAACCTGAAAAACCTTAATGAGAAGTCCACGCAGCTCATCGATACAACAGGTGTACGACTTCATCACAGAACAATCCTGGATATGGTTTCAGGCTACGGCATCAAGGTCTATGATAGCGTGGTTTTTTCAACCGGGATCAATTGATGGAATGGATATCCTTTGCTCCTTCAAAATTTACGATCTATGCGTGCAATCAGCTAATCTATTGAGCAATATAATTTGTCAACAACCGATTGTTAATTTATTAATGATAAAAAATTATTGACATAAAAAACTATCACTGATATGCATCAGATATTGAAAATTATAGAATATAAACACGGCTTTTTTTATCATAAGAGAAAATTAATATGGGAAATGATCAATATGATGTAATCATTGTCGGAGGCGGTATCATGGGTTGCTGTAGCGCATACTATCTTTTAAGTCTGCAGGACAATCTTCGTATCGCAATTATTGAACGGGATCCCTCTTATGAAAGAGCCTCGACAACACTTTCCAACGGTAACATAAGACACCAGTTTGCCTTAAAAGAGAATATTCAAATCTCTCAGTACACATTTGATGTGCTGTTAAATTTTGGTAAAACCATGGGTGTGGGTGACAGTGAACCAAATGTCGGTTTTGTGCCCACGGGGAATTTATTCATTGTTGATGCCAAAGGCCAGAACGCCGCAAAAAAAGGTCTTGCCGCACAAAAAAAGCAAGGCTGTGATGTGGCCTGGCTTAATGCGGAGCAGCTATCCAATCAGTATGGTATGTTTGAATTGGATGGATATGAAGGTGGGACATTCTGCGCCGGAGACGGAAAACTGGACCCCTATTCTATGCTGATGGCCTACAAGGCTAAAATTACACAAATGGGCGGAAAATTCATTAAGGATGAGGCCGTCTCTTTGGTCAGCCACAGCAATTGTGTCGAAGGTGTGACCCTTGCTTCAGGCACTACATTAAAATCTGATATAATAATCAATTGCGCTGGAGCATGGGGGCCTGATCTGGCAAAAACAGCGGGGGTCGAAATGCCTGTATTACCAATCCGACGTCAGGTATTTGTATTCCAAACACCCCTTGAAGGTGCAAATAAACTACCCGGAGTATTTTTACCATCCGGTCTCTACTTTCAGCCGGAAAGCCATGATTTAGTAATCCTGGGCAGGTCCATGGATACCGATCCTGTGGGATTCAATTTCGATTGGGAAGACAAACGGTTCATGGAAGAGCTTTGGCCTGAACTGGCTGAATTCGTACCTGCTTTTGAAGCCATTAGAATGATTCGTGGATGGGCAGGTCTCTACGCTGTCAGTACCATGGACAACAACCCTTTTATCGGTCAGTGGCCTGACTTGAAAGGCCTATATCTTGTCAACGGCTTCTCAGGTCATGGTCTTCAACAAGGCCCAGCCGTCGGTCGGTATATTGCCGAAATTATATTAGGGCAACCATTTTCACTGGATTTATCGATCTTTCGGCCTGAGCGTATATTGGATGGAAAACCCATTCGTGAGGGTGACTGGGCAATCGTTTAAAACAAAATATCACTTTAATGTGATATCAAAATGGAGGAAATTATGCACGGATGGATGGGAAAAGTACTCAGAGTCGACCTGACTCGTGGTGAGCTTCACGAGGAATTATTAGACCCGGAAATTGCGCGGAAATATTTAGGTGGTCGCGGCTTGGGTATTTATTATTTAAATAAGGAAGTTGATCCTGCCTGTGATCCTCTGGGAAAAGAAA
>Ga0180009_10007111_pt1 | contig 11555 bp, 10 predicted proteins | sample OS_PC_MetaG_FD_123537 | JGI IMG/M metagenome (GOLD analysis project Ga0180009, IMG submission 123537) | Groundwater microbial communities from the Aspo Hard Rock Laboratory (HRL) deep subsurface site, Sweden - OS_PC_MetaG | ecosystem: Environmental > Aquatic > Deep subsurface > Groundwater...
AAGCTCTGCAATTACGCAGAGCTTTTATTGGCGACGTAGAGCGAGTGAAAATGAAAAAGTACTCTTTTTCATTTCCGAGCCGAGGAGCCAACAAAGGGTATAATACCCCGTCCCGATGTCCATCGGGACTGCGAAATAATAGGGTCTAGGGCTTGCCCTGGGGTTAATACCCTTTATAATTAAAAATCCCCCAGCTAAGCCGAGGGATATCGTTTTTTGATTTTTATTTTACAGTCCTACCGCTACTTGCGCGTCAACCAGTCCATAGCCGTAGGAGTTGTCAAAACCAACAGGACCAAGATCTTCCGCGGTTGCCGTAAGTGTTCCGCGGACATCGGTTACGCCGGCAGAGACCATCAGCGCGGCAACGCCAACAACGTGCGGAGTTGCCATTGAGGTTCCGTTTTTCACGCCGTATCCGCCGTCATTGGTTGTGGAGAGAACATTGGCTCCAGGAGCTGAAACTTCCACTTCTGCGCCTTCTGAACTCCAGTATGGAGTTGAGTCGTCAGAAGCTGTCGCGCCGACCGCGACCACAGAATCGTATTTTGCGGGATAATCAACTTCGTTTGTCAGCGGGTCGCCGTCGCCGTCATTTCCAGCGGCCGCAAAAAGCAATACGCCAGCTGCATCTGCGGCATCAACTGCGTCATGGAATGCCTGAACATCAACCTGCGCTCCCAAGCTCATATTTACAACATCCATTCCGTTATTAACTGCCCACTGAAGTCCAGAGATGATGTCGCTGACATATCCGGAGCCAGTTTTGTCCAAAACCTTTACTGCGTAGAGGTTTGCTTCTGGCGCAACGCCGACAACACCTTCCGTATTGTCAATTGCCGCGATAATTCCGGCAACATGCGTGCCGTGGCCATTGTCATCATCCCATGTGTTGGGGTCAGCCGGCTTTCTTGGGTTTTTGGAAACAAAGTTAACTCCGCCTTTCAGATTGCCAGCCAAATCGGGATGGTCTTTGTCGATTCCGGTATCAATTACAGCAACCTTCACGCCAGTGCCCTTACTTACGCTCCAAGCAAGGTCAGCGTCAATCCTGTCCACACCCCAGTCCATTGTTTGTGGCGGTGTTGGTTCTGGTTCTGGATCCGGGACCGGCTCGTCTTTGCATTCTGGCCAAGGACTGCATGCTCCTGGAGGAGCGGTGGCGTAAACAACTGCGTCAACTTCTACGCCCTTAACGCCCTTCATTGCCTGAATTCTTTTAACTGCCGCATGGTCGGGAAGCAGAACCAAAAGACCATTTACAAGCGAAAGCTTTTTCAAAACATGCCCGCGATTGTTTCCAACAGCCGCTTCATTGACTGGTCCGTCAAAAGTGACAATGTATCTTCCATCAGAGGTAGAAGCATATTTGCTTGATGCGATAACATTGTCCGGCTCATTATCATAGCCGCAGCCCACTAGAGCAATCGCAATGATAACCGCTACAAATAGTGCCTTTTTCATCTTTCCTCCTCCTTTCAAAATAAAACAAAATTTTAAGCTATGTATTATTTTATGCATAGTATTTTAGCATATTAATTATTAATTGTCAACCTTTAATATCTTACCACAAATAAAAGAATATTAAAAAATCCCCCGCAAGTCGGAGGATTATCCCATCCTATCAATGAGAGTGATATAGCTTTCTGTTGTAGCTCGGTTCCAGTCAAGGCCGAGCCGTTTTGCCAGATGCTGGATTTTCTTTTTTGTGCCCTCTATCTCAACAAAATAGCGCCCTCCCAGCGAGTCAAGCTCTACATATGCGTTTCCAACCGCCCAATGCCAGCGATACTTTGTGTAGCTTTTTGTTTTTTGAAGTCCGAGTGCCCCCAGAAAAGCTTTTGCCGTTTTCATATCCGGTGCTTCCAGTTCAAGCTCATTTCTTATTTTGTATCTATCGGAGGTATTGAGTATTTTTTCTTTTAAAGTAACAGAAACGCTATGGCCCTTCCATTCCCGCAGCCGCAGCATCTTGCCGCCCCTTCTCAATTGTCTGTCGGTAAAATCAAAATAGAAATTTTCTTCATTTCCTTCCCAAATCAGCTTTGCCTTCAATTTTTTTAATCTTTCTCTGATTTCTTCGAAGCCGTCCACCTCAAATTTTACCTCAATTTCTCTCATTGGATTTCCTCCGGCTGAAGGATTTCTTACCGGATAGTTTAACATAAAAACGGGATTTTGTCAAGTGGCTGCGCTGAGGATTTCACTAATGCGCCTTTGGCGCCACTAATTCCACTAATATAATTAAACAGCTCACCGTGCACAGCGAGCTGTTTATATTCGTGATATTGGTGGGCGCATTAACGCCATTTGTGTCATCCACAGCGAGCTATGCTCGCTCTTCTTCAACCGGTTCAGTAGCTTCAGCGGGGGATTCTTCAACCGGCTCTTCTGTTTCTTCCTCTTCAACGGGTTCATGGCCTTCGGTTGATTCTTCTTCAATCAATGGACGGTCAACACGCTTTAGTGAATCTTTTAATTTTTTTCCCGGTTTGAACTTTGCAACCGTAACTGCCGGAATTTCTATTTTTTCCTGGACATTTCGCGGATTAACACCAACCCTGCCCTTTCTTTTTTTGGCGGAAAAAGCGCCAAATCCGGCCAAAACCACATCCTCGCCGGCGCGAAGCTTCTCTGTAATAGTCCTTGTCATGACGTCCAGTAATTTTTCTGCCTGCGCGCGCGAAGTGCCGGCAACCTTGCTGGAAAGTTCCTCTGCCAGTTGTTGTTTATTCATAAGATTTAAAATGTTACCTCTAACGCTAATTTATCACTCGCGAATAACGCGAATTATTATGATTGTGCGAAGCGCATATTCGCATTTATTAGCGATAATAGATTGGCGTTCTGGTTAACATTATATTATTGTCTCTTCTAATATTTGTTTAATTTTTGTAGTTTTTCCTATCCTGAGCGGAGTCGAAGGGTTGTTTTCAATTTCCGCATAAATTCCCTGAATAACTGCCGGACCCTTTTCCGGGATGTCGTGTTTTATTTTGAATTTTTTTCTTCTCATTCCTTCTATAATATTTTCTTTTTTTTCACCAATCACAGAATCGCGCGCGCCGGTCATCCCCAAATCAGTAATATATCCTGTTCCATTCGGCAAAATCTGCGCGTCTGCGGTTGGGGTGTGAGTATGCGTTCCCCAAACAACCGAGACCATTCCATCGGCCGCCCAGCCCATTGCTCGTTTTTCGGAAGTTGCTTCGCAATGCAAATCAACAAGAATGGCATCAATTTTTTTTCTTTTATATTCGTCTAATATTTTTTCAAGAAAGGGGATAGGCGGATGAGTTTTTTCTGCTTCCGCTTTCATAAATGCCTGGCCTAAAAGATTTATAATCAAAATTTTTTTTCCGCCCGCACTTATTATTTTATATCCTTCACCCGCTTTTCTGTGGATTTTTTTGTAATTTGCTGGCCGGATAATTATTTTGCAGAGTTCTTTATCCTCTATGACTTTTTTGAATTCGCCTTTTTTGTCCCAGACATGATTTCCGGATGTGCAGAAATCAACCCCGGCGCTGAATATTTCTTTTAATGTTTTTACGGTTACTCCGCATCCATGCGCCAGATTTTCGCAATTGGCGATAACCAAATCAGGGCTATATTTTTTTTTGAGTACAGGAAGCTTCTTCGCGAGCGCTTTTCTCCCGATTTTTCCCATCACATCACCTAATACCAAAATTTTAAGCATAAAAATTTTAAAAATTCTAAGCACTAAACCCTAAACTCTAAACAATTTCAAAGCTCTAAATTCAAATTTTCAAAATAATAATTATTTTTGAATTTTATTCATTTGTACTTTGAGTTTGTTTAGGATTTCGTATTTAGGATTTAGAATTTGTAATCGTTTTGCGATTATTTGGCGTATTCTATCACGCGTCTTTCTCTGATAACGCTAACCTTAATTTCTCCAGGATATTGCAGGTCGGATTCAATTTGGTTTGCGATATTTTTTGCCAAATCATGGCAGGAATAGTCGTCAATTTCGTCAGGTTTTACAAAAATGCGCACCTCGCGTCCCGCTTGAATTGCGTATGCCTTCTCAACGCCGCTAAATGAGGTTGCGATTCCTTCCAGTTCTTCAAGGCGTTTAATGTATTGTTCAAAAGTATCTTTTCTTGCGCCTGGTCTTGCGCCGGAAATTGCGTCAGCAACTTTAACAATCAGGGCCTCAAGTGTTTTTGGCCTGTCTTCATGGTGCGCCAAAGCGATATAGGCGATATCTTCCGGTATATTAAACTTCTTTAATATATTATACCCTATTTCCGGATGCCCGCCTTGTATATCTTGGTCCATTGCTTTTCCAACGTCATGCAAAAGCCCGCCTTTTTTACAGATTGTTACATCGGCGCCAAGCTCTTCTGCTAACATTGCCGATAGATTGGCAACTTCAATAGAGTGCAATAAAATATTCTGGCCATAGCTTGTTCTGAATTTCAAGCGGCCGACAATCTGAACTAATTTTTGGTCAAGACCGGTAACGCCCAATTTGTATAATGCGTCTTCCCCGGCTTTTGTGATTTCAATCGCGAGTTCTTTTTTTACGTTGTTAATTATCTCTTCAATTCTTGCCGGCTGGATTCTGCCATCAGCAATCAGCTTATCCAGGGCGCGTTTCGCAAGCTGGCGCCTGATTGGACTAAAAGAAGAAATTGTAATCATTTCCGGCGTTTCATCAATTAAAATTTCCGTGCCCGTCAATTGCTCAATGACTTTAATGTTTCTGCCTTCTTTGCCGATAATTCTTCCTTTCATTTCGTCATTCGGAAGAGAAACGGAGGTTGTGCTGGTTTCGGCAACAACAGAGCCGGCCATTCTTTCAATTACCGGCAATAGAATTTCACGCGCCTGCTTATCCAGTTCTTCGGAGTTTTGTTTTTCAAGTTTTTGCCTTCGCGCCACCAATTCTTCCTCGCTGTCTTTGGCAACCAAATCCAGCAATTCTTTTTTTGCGCCTTCCGGAGAGAGCTTGGAAATTTCCTGCAATTTTTCCATTTCCTGTTCGCGCAATGTTTGTATTTCTTTTTTAACTTCTTCAAGCCGAGTGGCTTTTTCCAAAAGCTTGTGCTGTTTATCCTGAAATTCTAAAAGTTTTTGGTCAAATACGCCTTCGCGTTTTTCCAATCTTTTTTGGATATTTTGAATTTCTTTTCTGCGGGAGACCTCTTCCTTTTTTGCGTCATCAATTATTCCGATGGCCCTTTCTTTGATTTTTACAAGATATTCCTGCCCCTTGTTTTTTGCTTCTGTTAATATTTTTTCCGCTTTGATTTCAGCAGAGCCCACTTGTCCGCGGGCAATGAGTTTACGAAGATAATAGCCGAGTAAGAGTCCCACTATTCCGCCCACTGCGGCAGTGGCCAAGAGCAACAAAATTGTTGTTTTCATAAATATTTAAAAGCCATTCCAATAGAGAATCCTGGATACTTATTGTATCTGTTTTGATTGTGTTGTGTTGTAGATTAAAGTTTAGAGAATTAATCATAAACTTCTTCCAGTCCCGAATAAATGGATTCTTACTGATTTTTGGCTTAAATTAGTAATTAAGTTATAAAAATAGTATAGCACAATATCGTTTTTTTGGCAACTGTTGACAACTCGGCGGATTTTTGCTATATTTTTGGTATGTTTGCATGAACATACCATGGTATGTTCATTGGTATGTTCATTGAAAAGAGGAGGAAGCCCATGAATGATATTATCCGGATGCAAATCCGCGAAGCTGACAAAAGGCGCAGTCGCGAAAAGCGCGAAGCGCGGAAAAGAAAGATTTATAATTTGTTTTGGAGAAGTAAAAATCCGGAGAAGGGGATCCTCGTTGTTAATTTATTAACTATTATCTGTTTGCTCACTGCGCTTTGTTCCGTGATACTTGGATGTTTTTTGTTATATTTTTCTGTGTTAAAACTGCCAAAACCGATAAATTTATCTACTGTTTTTTCGGCATATGTTTTGATGTGTTTTTTCGGTCATAGATTGATTAACACGAGAGCGTATTTGAAAGGGAAATGGTTGGAGCTGAATGAAATCAAAAAGAATTTTATTATTGCATCCGGCGAAAGTTTTGAAGATGCAATCAAACGAATCGCCAAGGATAAAAAATGCTGGCAAGAAGAGGAGCTTGCGGCAGAATTGCAATATTTGAATTTTAACCCCGCCCAAGGCGCGTACAGGTAGGAGGCGAAAATGTGGAAAATGAAACTCGCGTTTCTTGTGCAGATTTGGAATGAGATTATTAAAAACTTATCCATCCACGTATACAAATAATAAAATGAGCAGAGGTTACCTCCGCTCATAAAAAAATCTCCGGAAAATCCGGAGTTTTGTTTTTGTTATTGTTTATATTTTTTAAACATCTCAAGTGCTCGGCGTAGATATTGTTTTGCCATATTCCAGTCAATTGGGTCAAGCGCGCTTCCGCTTGGACGAAGCTTTCCTTGCGCGTCAATGCTGATATCTGGGAATTCTTTAACAAGCGGTTCTACGAGATGCAGGGTGTCTGGACCCAGTCCTCCTGCGGCGGCAATGCCGAGTTTTGGCAGGTTGTTTGCAACTGCTCTCGCAAAGGGCAAAAGCGCGTTTGCGTTCATTCCAAGGCCTCGCCCCATGCTTTTGTCCAAAAGAACATAATCAATCGCATCGCCGTATTCTTTTAATTTGGCAATCAGCAATTCGGGGTTATTTTCCACTTGCTCAAGAGCAACGGAATTTGCCTGAATGATGATTTGAATGTGTGGATGCTTGGTGCGAAATTCCCGGATGACAGTTGCTTCCGGCCAAATCATATCAAGCTGTAATGCGTGCAGATTTTGTCCGCCATAAGAGACCGCCTTTTCAAGATTTTTCGCAACCTCAATTCCGTCGTAGTCAGCATAATGGAGAGTATTGAGTTGCATTTCTTCGGGCTGAAAGAAAATCCATCTAATGTGGTCTTTGTGTGGGAACGCCCTTGCCCATTTCGTAGGAATATCGTTTAATGTTTTCCGGCTCATCATTACTCCAATCATAAGCTTTCTATTAAGCCCATCTGCCACTCGAGAAAGCATATATAGCGCACGCATTACTTCGTCCGAATCCATAAAATCAGTAATGCCGATATATGGAGTTTTCATGAACGCCCTCCTTTGGCCACAATCTTATCTTTTTTTATTATTTTTGTCAAGAAAACCCCGCATTGCGGGGCCAACAATGAAGCAATGAAACAATAATCAGATTTGAAATAAATGAGAATGCCAGTCATTTTTACTAATCCTGTCTATAGCGATAGCTTGTTCCAATTTATATTCTCCAATTTCCGTTCTTTCAAGTTCTTCCAAATACGCGCCACAGCCGAGCGCTTGCCCGATGTCGTGCGCAAGCGCGCGGATATATGTTCCGGAAGAAACGCGGCTCTCTATTTCTAAATACGGCCATTTATAATCCAATATTTTAATATATTCTATATTTATCTCAACCGGCTCGCGTTCCACAATCTCTCCTTTCCGCGCCAGCTCATATAATTTTTTCCCGCCGACTTTTTTCGCGGAAAACATCGGCGGAACCTGCGTTTGCTTCCCTTCAAAAGCTTCAAGTATTTTTTTAATTTTTTCTATTTGTATCTTGTTTCTTGTATCTTGTTCCTTGATATTGCCGGTTTTATCAAATGTATCGGAAACAGCGTCCAACCTTAATTCGGCGATATACGTTTTATCCAACTTAACAAATTTGGCGATTTCGCGTGTTGCTTCCCGCCCGACAGCCACAATTAAAAGACCGCTTGCAAACGGGTCTAGGGTCCCGGCGTGGCCAATCTTCCGCACGCCTGTGATGCGGCGCATTTCATCAATCACATCATGCGAAGTCGGCCCGGCCGGCTTATTTATAAGTAAAAAGCCACTTTTAGTGTCCATACTTGATTTTTATGCTATAATAATGTAGAATAGGAAACATAATAGCCGTAAAAGCCATAAAGCCATAAAAGCTGTATAAGAAAGCCATAGAAGCCATAGAGCCATAAAGCTGTAAAGGAATTATTAATATATAAATCCCTTATAGCTCTACAGCTCTACGGCTCTATAGCTTGCAATATGAATATAACAGAATTAGCAAGAAGATTAAAGATTAACCCAAATGAACTCCGCGAGATGCTTCCGCAGATGGGTTTTGATATTGGCAAAAAAGCAATAAAGATTGACGACAGAACCGCTTATAGAATAGTTAATACTTGGAGAGAGCTTTATTTGAAATGGAAGGTGGAATATGCGCCGGAAGAAGAAAAAGAAGAAGTTGTTGCGCAAGAAATCAAAGAAAAAAAAGATGTACGAATCCCAAAGATAATTACAGTCAAAGCGTTTTCCGCAAAAATTGATACGCCTATTAATGAGCTGATGAGAATTTTGATGAAAAATGGCATTTTGGCGTCTTTGAATGATAACATTGATTTTGAATCAGCCGCAATTATTAGCGATGATTTGGGTTGGAGGGTTTTACCCGAAGAAGATAGCGTGGAATTGGATACCGGAAGCGCGGAAACCATAGAAGAAACAAGAAAATCAAGCGCGAACTTGGAACCGCGCCCTCCCGTTATTGTCGTAATGGGTCATGTTGATCATGGCAAAACAAGAATTTTAGACGCCATCAGGAAGACAAATGTTATGGAGGGTGAAGCTGGCGGAATAACGCAGCACATTGGCGCGTATCAAGTGGAAAAAAACGGACGCGAAATTACATTTATTGACACTCCGGGCCACGAGGCATTTACAGCGATGCGCTCGCGAGGCGCAAAAGTAGCCGATATTGCGATTATTGTTGTTGCCGCGGATGACGGTATTCAGCCGCAAACCCGCGAAGTTGTTGATATTGTTACTGCCGCGAAGCTTCCCTTCGTTGTTGCGATAAACAAGATGGATAAGCCGGAAGCAGATGCGGAAAGAGTGAAAAGAGAGTTGGCGGAATTAAATTTAACGCCGGAAGATTGGGGCGGAAAAACAATTTGCGTTCCGGTTGCCGCAAAAACAGGCGAGGGAATCGACGGCTTGCTGGATACTATTTTGCTTGTTGCCGATATGGAAAAAGAAAATATTGTTGCTGATGCAGGCGGTAAAACAGTTGCCAGCGTTATTGAGTCCAATATCAGCAAGAATGAAGGCGTTGTTGCCACAATACTTGTTCAAAATGGAACTTTGAGGATTAACGATTATTTAAAAATCGGAAACGTTTTATATGGGCGCGCCCGAAGGATGGAGAATTGGAAAGGAGAGGATTTAAAGGAAGCCGGACCGTCTGTTCCCGTAAGAATTCTGGGCTTGAAGCTGGCGCCGGAGGTTGGCGATGTTTTGGTTTCTACCGACAGCATAAAAGGATTGGAGAAAGATGTGAAAAAAACAGTCGGACAGCGACCTGCGGCATTGGCTTATGAAAGTTTTCCAGGGGACGAAAAGGGAGAAAGGGAAATATTGAATATTATTTTAAAAACAGATGTTTTGGGCTCTGCCGAGGCCGTGATGGGTTCTTTGGGGCAATTTAAGCACCCAAAATTGGGCATTAAAGTTATCCACTATGGGCTAGGAAATATTATAGAAGCTGACATTGATAGAGCGGGAGCATCGCGCGCGGTAGTTTATGGTTTTAATGTTCGTTTGGATTCTCAAGTGGAAGAGCTTGCGCGCGACAAAGAAGTTGAAGTTCATACTTTTCAAATAATTTATGATTTGTTGGATTCTATCAAGAAAAAGTTAGAGGCAATGCTGTCTCAAGAAATGATAAGGATAGATTTGGGAAAATTAAAGGTATTGGCGAATTTCAAGCAGGATAAAAATGAGCAGATTATTGGCGGAAAAATTTTAGAAGGAAGGGTTATCAACAATGTGAGGTTTGATGTTTTGCGCCAAAATGTTAAAATTGATAATGGGGAAATTATTCAGCTTCAGGCCGGAAAACAGGATGTTTCAGAGGCAGTTGAACCAAGCGATTGTGGCCTTAAAATTAAAGTTGGACAGGTAATTCGCGAAGGTGATATACTGATGGTGTATAAGGAAGAGGGCAAAGAACAAGAGGTCAAGCTGTAGACAAAAATAAAAAATGAAATATAAAAAATAAAAAACAAAAACATTAAAACAAAAAAATAATAATTAGTGAAAATTTTTTTAAGAAAATTTTCACACCTAATATTTTATTGGCGACGTAGAGCGAGAGAAATGAAAAAGTAATACTTTACGTTTTCATTTCCGAGCCGAGGAGCCAATATCGTATCCGTTATATTTTATTTTTAATATTTTATTTTGAGCGAAGCGAATATGTCTAAAGAAATTACAAACAAAAGTTTTAAAAAAGAAGTTTTAGACGCCAAACGACCCGTGATGGTTGATTTTTATGCTGAATGGTGCGGACCGTGCAAAGCAATGGCCCCGGTTGTTGATGAATTGGAAAAAGAATTGAAGAATAAGATTAAAATTTTTAAAGTTAATATTGAAAAGGAAGACGCGCTTGCCGGAAAATATGGAATAATGTCCATACCAACTTTTCTGATTTTTAAAAAAGGCAAAATCGTAGAGCAATTGATGGGAGCAATGGAAAAAAAGAAATTGCTAAAAATAATTGAAAAAGCAATAAAATAAAATTTCTAATTAACCTAAGTACTCTAATTGTTCTAATCAAATCCTAATGTCAAAAATGTCTAATGTCTAAATTAATTTTTAGTCATTGGATATTATACATTAGTCATTGATTAGGTCAATTAGAAATTAGAATAATTAGAATAATTTTTTTATGACTCACAAAGTCATAATTATCGGTTCAGGGCCGGCCGGCCTTACGGCGGCCATTTACACATCAAGAGCTAATTTAGCTCCTGTTTTGTTTGAGGGCGCGCTTCCGGGCGGGCCATTAATGACAACAACGACGATTGAAAATTATCCCGGTTTTCCAGAAGGAATTGACGGACCCGACTTAATCATGAAGATGAGAAAACAAGCGGAAAATTTTGGAACAAAGATACTTTCTAAAAATATTACAAAAGTTGATTTTAGTAAAAGACCTTTCAAGGTTTGGGCGGATGATGAAAAATATGAAGCAGACGCAATAATAATCGCAACCGGCACAGAAGCGCGAAATCTTGGATTGGATTCGGAAAAGCGTCTTTCTGGAAAAGGCATCTCTTACTGCGCGACCTGCGACGGCCCGCTATTTAAAAATAAAAAAATAATTGTTGTCGGAGGCGGAGATGCCGCAATGGAAGAAGCGCTGTTTCTTTCAAAGTTTGCAGAAAGCGTAACGATTATAAATCGCAGTGAAAAATTTAAGGCCTCGGATATTATGTATGAGAGGGCCAAGAAGAATTCAAAAATAAAATGGCTTCCCAATGCCGAGGTAAAAGAATTTATCGGAGAAAGCCGTTTGGAGAAAGTAAAACTTGTAAATAATAAAACCAATAAAGAAAGTGAAATTGAAGCAGAGGGCGCATTTATTGCCATCGGCAGAATCCCCAACACAAAAATGTTTGAAGGAAAGTTAAAAATGGATAAGGGATATATTGTTACAGAGCCGGACAGCGCAAAAACAAGCGTTCC